>ERZ772910.5-NODE-5-length-157375-cov-8.081789_pt1 | contig 157375 bp, 126 predicted proteins | sample MGYA00511357_ERZ772910 | MGnify/ENA primary metagenome ERZ772910 (study PRJEB29015, sample SAMEA2738096) | human oral metagenome | biome: human oral; feature: human-associated habitat; material: saliva | place: China | collected 2193 ... | reverse complement strand
ATATGTGTCTCTTGTCCAAAGCAACTAAGCAGTGACAACATGAATGTGATACAGAAAGAGTATAATTTCATAATCATTAATTTTTGATTGACTTGTATACGGAAAGCCCTCTATGCATTAGTCTTTTTCCTTTATAGGTTTCGTTAATTAATTAAAAACATTAAAAATATGGGATACTTAGTCAAACATAATTTTCTCCATTTTCTTTTTTATATTAATAGGACATTTATCATAAGGTAGAATCCGTTTGCGATATACATATCCAAGGTATGCACTACCATTTTTAGAGTAGGCCCTATACCAATCTCCGTTTAAAACAGCCGTATACAAAAAAATATCATTTTTCAATATTTTACCTTTAACCCTATACTTTTTAGAAGGCCCCTCTCTAACGTAAGTAAAGCCGTCAGAGTCATTAATAATCGCTGGAAATTTCATATAATCATCTCTATCTACAAGACTGAGCCCATTTCCATCATATATAGAATTAATATCAGAATATTTAAAGCTACGAGGTGATTCTGTATTCACCATAAAATATAGTACTTTATTCCCTAAATTAACTTCTACAACAGAGTCAAGGGGGTTGCCATAGCTAAATATACACGCATTTTTTATCGCATCAAAAATTATTCGCTCATTCTTTCCTTGGTAAAGGGAGCTAATAGAATAATTACAGTCTCCTATACCAATGTAATCTTTATTATGACACGTACTAAGAACTTTATAAAGATCATATAAACAATCCTTAGCTGAGTGCTGCGCATACATAGAAAAGAAGCACATGTATGATAAGAGGATTATCGTTATATATCTTTTCATAATCAAATATTTTACTTATATGTACTTAAAAAAATATTATTTATTGTTTTTTATGTTATATACTCTAATAATGTTTCCGATTCGGATTTATCGTATACCCGTTGTTAATACCCTTGTATGGGTGTTCACTGATACCCTTATATGACTAATATCACGAGGCTTTATATTACCTTTTAATTGGGGTGGTATAAAGGTCTTCATCTATTTTTCTTCCCCTCTCATCAAACAGTGAGTATATCCTCTTTAACTCTGATATAAGCATTTGCTCGAACGTTTCCCATTGGAATAGGGAGGTTGCATCGTCTCTATCACAATAGTGCACGGTGCTTGTTCTTTTATCTATATAAAGATAAGAACCGTCCCAGTCATAACCGCCTATAAAGAAATGGTCGTCTGCGGCATTTCGAGGTCTTTCCCGAATGTTTGCCGTAATAATCGAAAACGGTTGGCGGCTTTCATCAGTGCTTCTTTTATAGTTTCTTCTTAACCCGTCTAAACAAAAGGTTCCAACCAATATGTCTAACCCATTGCTCACATCTAACAAGAATTTTTTATAATCGATGGGAATTTCCATGCCCAATTCTTTCTCCAATGCTTGGACATCGTTCTTACTTAGCGGAGGATACAGGGTGTTTAGCCAAGCCTCGGGGGCTATATGGGGCGCTTTTCCTATAAGGATTGCACCGGTGGATTGGGATTCTTCAATACCCTGGTTCTGAAATCTATAAATTAAATCCCTATATGTTTTATTCATATTCTATTTTTCTATATACGCTATACTTTCGAAGGAAGAGAGCGTAGATGGATAAGCCGATGCAAAGCCTTGCTTAAACCGAATAGGAATGACGATAAAGTGGATAGTTGCTGCTTCTCGCGTAACGGAGTAAAGGCGGTGCGCAGAAAGAGTGGTCCTGAGACTTAATCGGCAGTCTTTACATATTTGCGTTTCGCGCTATATTCGTCAATGTCAATGCGAATGATGTCTACGCGATGAAAAGATTTCTGCGCATATTTAGCTCCAATCTCTTGATCGTTGGGCGAGAGTTTGGCTATCAATAGATGCAGTGCGTTCATCTTTTCTTCTTCAGATAGATCAATGCGAGCACGTCCCGACAGGAGTACGCTCTCATATTCAGTTGTAAATTTGTTGGGTAAGAGATTTGTCCGCCCAACTATGCAGAAGGTCACTTCCGGATGGATGGCCAATGCTTGCAACTTTCGCCCTTCCGGTGCGCAATGGATATAGAGCGCGTGATCACCGTCCCAGACATAATTAAGCGGGATGCCGTAGGGCTTGCCTTCGGCCGAGATCATAGAGAGGAAACCATATTCAGCTGTCTTGATTAGTTCTAAGGCGCGCGCTTCATCCATAAGTCGGTCGCGACGCCGCACATCGTCATTATTATATCTCATCATTGTTAAGCGTATGATTGGGTTTAACGTTATTCTTTTCTATATGCGCTTTCACGGCCTTTGCTGCCGCGCTGCGCAAGTTGGTTTTGGCGCACTCAGGTTGCAGCGCTTCAGAGAGGGGAGTGGTAGGCGGCGTCACAGTCTCTACTCTGGCAAAGCCGGCTGCTGTGAGTAAAGCTTCGTTGTCCACGGCGCCGGCCAATAGATAAACAGGCTTTTGATATGGAGCCGCAGCCTGCAATACGCCGTGCGGCACTTTGCCGCCTAGCGTTTGCGCATCAGCGTGTCCCTCACCCGTTAAAATAAGGTCTACTTGTGACGCACGCGCCGTAAAGTCTGCATCGGCAAGCACAAAGTCGATTCCGCGTACGATTGTTGCCCCCATTGTGGCGGCCAAACTGCCTGCCGTTCCGCCGGCAGCGCCTGCTCCGGATTGTTGGTGCAGACTTACGCCCCATTGTTTTTGATATAGGTCAGCTAAATGCGTGAGGGCTGCTTCAATGCAGTCAACTTCTTGCGGGTTTGCGCCTTTTTGCGGCGCAAAAGTGCGGGCAGCGCCGCGCGGGCCGCAGAAAGGATTGTCAACATCGCAGAGTAGAATGATGCGACATTTGCGCCAAAGTGGCGAGACTGCTGACGTGTCGATGCTCACTATACGCCGGAAGTCGCAGATAGTGTCGGCTACTTCACATCCCGCGCTATCTAAAAAGCGCACGCCGATACTGCGCAGCAAGCCTACGCCTCCGTCGCTCGTGGCACTGCCGCCAAGTCCGAGTAACAAAGTCGTGCAGCCTCGCGCTAAGGCGTCAAGCATCAATTGTCCCGTGCCGTGCGTCGTGCGCTGTAAGATCGAAGGCGCCGCATTGCTTATCAGCGTATAGCCGGAAGCCGCAGCCAGTTCGATTATGGCCGTTCGCTTCTCTTCATCCCAGGCATAAGCGGCGCGTACGGTGTTGCCGGCAGGCCCCGCGACCTCCTTATATATAATAATGTGTGGGCGGCGGGCGGCCAATACGTCCGTTAAGCCTTCACCCCCATCACTCAAGGGACAGCGTGAGATCTTGGCATCGGGCATAACGCTTCGGACGCCTTCGGCCATAGCCTGCGCCACGGCTGAGGCAGAGAGGCAAGCTTTGAAAGAGTCGGGGGCTATGAGCAAGTGTAGAGGCATAATTTGAAGATCTGTTGTTTATGATGTGCAGAATTACACAATTCCGCGCAAATAAAGAAGAAAAGCCGCAAGAAATGGTCGAAAAAGACGGATGAAAAGCTAAAAAGTTTCAGGGATTAGTTCTTAAAAAACAATAAAATGATTCTGCGGCAATATGGAAAGGATGTCGTTGTAAGCAAATGAAAGTTAGAATGTTAAAAGCTGGATTTTCTTTTTGAACGATATAAGGTAGGCGTACAAAAAACTAAAGGGCGCTTGTCAGCTACGATGATTTTTGTAATTTAGCACAGCATTAAGCGAGCCGAACTACAATAAAAAACGACAAAGTGAGACTAAAAAACACCATTACGGCCTTGGCGTTTGGATTTTTCTCCTGCTATTGCGCTCAGGCCACAAACATAGAAAGAAAGACGACAATTGACGTAACGATCGACCAAGATGCGGACGATGATCCCGAGAAAGCAGAAAGCATCGTGCAGACAGCTTTACAATATATAGGGACGCGCTACCGTGCCGGACAAAGTAGCCCGAAAGGCTTCGATTGCTCAGGATTTACAAGTTACGTATATAAGAAAGAGAATTTGAGCATCACGCGCTCTTCACGCACACAATATAGAGAGGGAACTCCGATTACGCAGATTGCAGACTTACAGAAAGGCGATTTAGTCTTCTTCGGGCGCGGCCACAATCGTCATAGCGTAGGTCACGTAGGCATCGTAACTGATGTCGCGGCAGATGGTAATAGTTTTAAGTTTATCCACGCAAGTCGGACAGGTGTCAAAATAGACAATTCCAACTCTGCTTATTACAGCGCACGCTACATTGGTGCGCGACGTATCTTAGATAAAGAGTAAATCAATCATCCATAAGATCGCGACAAGTTCTTCTTCTCTAAGAATAAGGGCTTGCCGCGATTCATGTTTTAAGAATTATGCACTTAATATCTTTAGTTGAGCTTCCGACAATCAATGCTTCGCGCCTGGATCGCTTGCCCGAAAAATTGCTTGATGGAAGTATCTTGATCGGTCAGCGCATACTGATTGCCCTTATTATTTTCATTGTTGGGCGTTATGTGATCAAGCTAATCAATCGGTTGGTGAGACATCTGCTTGAGCGCGGCACGATCGATTCCGGCGTACAAAGCTTTTTGCGGAGCTTGGTTAACATTACATTGACTGTTCTGCTCGTCGTTTCAGTCATTGGTGCCTTGGGAATTAACACGACGTCGTTTGCTGCCCTCTTAGCTTCAGCCGGTGTCGCAATCGGTATGGCGCTATCCGGTAATTTGCAGAACGTGGCCGGGGGCATTGTCATCTTGCTTTTTAAGCCTTATAAGGTGGGCGACAATATCGAGGCACAAGGCAATGAAGGGACGGTAAAAGAAATCCTACTCTTCCATACGATTATTCAGACTGTAGATCTGCGTACAATATATATACCTAATGGACAGATGTCGACTTCTGTTGTGATCAATCGAAGTAAGTCTAACATCCGCCAAGTGCAGTGGATTGTCAGCATCGAATATGGCAATAACATTGCTCACGCAAAAGAAGTTATTCAGGCTTGTCTGGATGCTGAATCTCGCCTGATTCGCGTACCAACTACAGATACGGGCGAGCGATTGGAACCTTTCTTTATAGGAGTGACTAACCTAAACACCAGCAGTGTAGACTTGACGGTGCGCGCTTATGTTAAGAGTGCGGATTATTGGGGGGACGTACGCTCCAAAATGAATGAAGCGCTTTACGCCGCGCTGACTGCTGATCCTGCGCTCAACATCCCCTTTCCCACAGAGACAGTACATATCGTTAAGGATAATTGATCTTTTTAGATGTAAGCGAGTAAGCGGTAGTGGCGCAATTGTGCTGCTACCGCTTACTTATAAGCCGCCACTTTGCTTTGAAATATGCTCCCAGGACAACCGGAAAACTCAAGATTCTTTTAAACAAGTACGCAGTTTATTTGTCTGATTGAAATTAATGAGTAAATTTGCCCACATATACTAAGATTACTTACTTACTAATTGGTAACTCTCTATCGGTTATGGAAAAATCATTTCAATACAACGCGAATGACGTTGTACGTTATCTGAACAAGCCCACAGCGGAATTTACGAAAGCTGACATCGTACGTTTTATCTACGAAAATGGCATTCGTATGATCAACTTCCTTTATCCTGCCGGCGATGGACGTTTGAAGACATTGAACTTCGTAATTACGGATATGGACTATCTTGACACGATTCTCACTTGCGGTGAGCGTGTTGACGGCTCAAGTCTGTTCAAGTCTGTTCAAGCTTCCAGCTCGGATCTTTATGTATTGCCGCGTTTTTCTACGGCTTTCGTTGATCCTTTTGCTGAGATTCCTACGCTTGCTTTGCTTTGCGGTTTCTTCGATGCTGAAGGCAACGCTTTGGCAAGTGGTCCGGAGCAGACACTCAAAAAAGCTGCTGCTGCTTTTACAAAGACTACCGGCTTTGAGTTCGAAGCAATGGGTGAGTTGGAATACTATGTGATTATGCCTGAGACCGATGCTTTCCCCGCAACGGACCAACGCAACTATCACGAAAGCGATCCTTTCGCAAAGACCAATACTTTCCGCGTAAAATGTATGGACGCCATTGCGCGTGCAGGCGGTCAGATTAAATATGGTCACTCTGAGGTAGGTAACTTCCGCTTGAACGGATTTATCTACGAGCAGAACGAGATCGAATTCCTCCCCGTTAACGTTATTGATGCAGCCGATCAGCTCGTCGTAGCTAAATGGATCATCCGCAATATGGCCTTCCAAGAGGGCTACAACGTAACCTTCGCACCGAAGATTACGACGGGTAAAGCAGGAAGCGGCCTCCATATCCATATGCGCTTAGTGCAGAACGGCAAGAACTTGATGCTGGAGAATGGCGAATTGAGCGACAATGCGAAGAAAGCTATTGCCGGTATGATGGACTTGGCGCCAAGTTTGACAGCCTTCGGCAACAAGAACCCGACGTCTTACTTCCGTCTCGTTCCTCACCAAGAAGCGCCGACGAACATTTGCTGGGGCTTGCGCAACCGCTCTGCATTGGTACGCGTACCCCTTGGCTGGGCTAAGGATGTGGATATGAGCCACAAGGCTAATCCGCAACAACCGATGGAGCACTACGATACTTCTATGAAGCAAACGGTTGAGATCCGTAACGGCGATGGTAGTGCAGATCTCTACCAACTCTTGGCCGGTCTCTGCGTAGCTTGCCGCCACGGCTTTGAAATGCCCGATGCGCTCGAAGTAGCAGAAAAGACTTTCGTGGCAGTGAATATCCACGATCCGAAGAATGCTGCTGTCTTAGAGAAGATCAACTCCTTGCCTGATAGCTGTGTCGCATCTGCCGACTGCCTTGAGCGTCAACGCAAGGTATATGAGGAGCAAGGCATCTTCAGTGCAGCGATGATCGATGGTATCATCAAAGAATTGCGCGATTACAATGATAAGACGCTCCGCGCTGATATCGAAAATAATCCGGAAGCACAACTCGAACTCGTACAACGCTTCTTCCACTGCGGGTAAGCATTCGTACAATAAGCAATAACTGATTACAGCGGTCCGCTTCCCTCAAGGAGGCGGGCCGCCGTCGTATTGTATGCCGATATAGCTATATCATTTATCTTTTGCCTGAGTCGATTTGTCGTCAATGACTTTGTCGTTTCTTTCGCCTTATTTCCGGCTACAGATTGCTACCTTCTTCGAACCAAGATACCGAACAGAAACACCTACTTCCTACCTCTGTTTTTGTGTCTTACTTATGCCTCACATTTGCCTCTGCGGTCAAATTTTTTCTATCCTATGCACCCGCTAAAAATTAGCTTAGGTAAAAGTAAAAACGATCATAGGAGAAAATTTAAACACGCCTTAGGATAGGAAAAATTGTCTCCTAAGACAATTTTTCTTTTCTTAGGAGAAAGTTTTAGCGCTCTTATGGGTCTTGAAATTCAGTGTGTTATGAAGGGCGTTTTTTGCTGCTTGGCCTCTGAATGTCGCCCTCCTTGCAATATTTGATGTCAATGTTTTTCTTAATCGTTCGTGGGCGTGTATCTGTATTCGCTGCTTCGCTTTTTTCCATCCTATCGATAAGCGCGGTATGCGTATAGTAGAATCAAAAAGATTCCTTATCCGGCGAAAGGGCACAGATAAGGAATCTTCGGGAAGAGGCTGCTCGTGGCGCCTATTGTAAGTTGTACGTATGTACGCTCGAGCCTTGGGCAGAAGGGAGAAAGTTGATACCCCACCAACACATCTGCAAAAGACAAAAAGAGATGATTAGCGTCCAAAGTGCGGGTCGCAGATTGTGCGGCCTGTACCAGCGATAATGGATATAGATGAGGTAAGCCAGCCAAGTGATAGCCGCCCACGTCTCCTTCGGATCCCAACTCCAATAGTGTCCCCAGGCTTCTTTTGCCCAGAGTGCGCCCATCAGCATGCCGAGCGTCATAAACGAAAGTCCGACATTGGCAAGGTCGTCTGTGATGTGTATTTCTTTTTCCGTGACTTCGCTTTTCTTGAAAAACAAGAGATAGAGCGACATCAAAACAGCTGCTCCCAAGAGTGCATAAGCCATCATATAGACGATCACGTGCGGGGCAAACCAAGGACTTTGGAGTGCCGGCATCAGCGTCTTAGAGTGTATCTCCGGTTTGAAAATGTTGATACAAATAAAGACGGTGGATAGGATCGTGGAGAAACTAAGAATCCACTTATAACGCCAGCGACTGTAAACAATAATGCCCGCCAAGGGAAGGAAGAAACTGTACCAAAGGCGCGTTTCGCCCATTGTGCGGAGGGGAGGGCGCTCCAGGCTGATCCACATCAATACAATATAGGTGAAGAATATGGCTAAGCCGACTCCCGTAGCTGCAAAAGCCAGTTTGCGTTTCTCTTTCCAAGCGCCCCAAGCGCCGGTAGCCCAACACAGGACGGAAGTGATGGCAAACAGGATAAAATGATTCCAACTTATCATCTTGTGACCTCCTCTCTTTTCTTGCGGCCTGCCGTGAGGAACATACCGACAGCGCCGATTAACAACATAAAGATACCTGCATAGACAATGGGAAGCCAAGGGTCCGTAACGAGTTCGAAGACACTCACATTGCTCCATTTGCCCATTTGTTCGTTATAGCTGAGCTGATATATTTTCCATCCGGAAACAGAAAAAGGCTTGTTGACCTCTATCTCGGTTTGAATATTCTGCCCATCCATCGTGTAGATGTCGACCAAGGAGGCATAGCGGCGCGGCTCGCGGTTGGGCATTACGATTGTATGCTCATCGTCGAGTTTCAGACCTTGGTAAGGGAACATATAACTGCCACACGAGATCCATCCCTGCTTCTGCTCTTTGCCCCGCGTAGCTTTGACGTAGATGGCGCAAGCTGATCCGGGCGCTTCGTTCTGTATGTAGCCCTCCTTGTTGCGCGCCAGACCCAGCGAGTCCATACGGATATTGGCCATCATGCCCGCAGGCACCTTGCCGACCATTCGCACCAACGCTGCCGGCATAGCATCTTCAATGCGTTTTACGACTTCAATGTTCCAGCCGGCAAGGTTTCCCGCGCGAAGGCCTTTATCAAGGACTAAGTTTTCCGGCTTTTTGGCCGGTTGCGGAAGGCCTCGACGATTGATAACTACCAGTTTGGGGGGATATTCGTCGATTGTAAACTTCTCCAATTGAATGGCCACGGGCAGTCTGTGAACATTCTTCCAGGCATCAAGGCCGCGCCATTCTACTTTTCCTTGCTCACAAAACATTTTCAAGCGCTGCATATCCGCATTGCCGAGTGTGCCGCAAGTTAAGACGATAAAGAGGCCCAAGTGGCTAACGAAGGAGGGAAGTCGGCGCCAAGAAAAGCGCGAAAGTTGCAAAATCGTAGCCTCGCCCGTAATGGCCGTCATCCAAACATAAACGAGGATAAACGGCCAGAAGTTGAGCATCTTAGTAAGACCAATTGGGTCAGCAGGCAATCTGCCTTCAGGCAGTTGGCGGGTGAGGCCCATAATAATTGTGAGGAACGCAGCTCCGGCAATGGCCGGCACAGCTGCCTGCATTGAGGCCATAAAGCGGAAGAAATAAAAGTGTTTCCGCAGCAGCCATACCACGAATAGGAGCGCTACGAAAATCGTTAGCGCAATGATATTGGCCGGCCACATAAAAAGCCCCCACTCCAAGGGCCCGATGGTAAACTGAAGGACGAGACCGATGAGCATTAAGCCTATCGTTATGGCGGTGCCTTCTTTCAGTGAATAGGGTTTATTCCACATAAATTTAATAAGTTCTTAACCGTTCGGGTAATCTCTTTGGCGCAGCTAACGCACAGCTTCTTGCGTTGCAAGATATGAGGAAAATTCCTTCTGCGCTTGCGCTCTTTAGCCGGCTTTAATGAAACAAAATGATGGGGACGGAGTTGTTTTTTTTGCTCTCGTCTCCCATCGTTTGTTAGGTTATAGTTTGCCCATTTTCTGCATTGGCGTTAGATGGGCTTAGTGATAAACCTTTTGTTCTTTCGCGCCGTTTCAATCCATTTCGGAACAACTGTGTCAAGGAATTGCTTCTTCTGTTGGCGCAATTTAGGCATGTCAAGGCCGCAATACTTAGCTGCTTTGTCGCGTGTAGAGATGTCGGGGATAGGAATTGTGCCCGTATAGCCGTGTTTAGCCACAACGCGTGCGATTTGCAAGCGAGCATCTTTTGCGTACTCCATTGCGCTAGCCAAGAGGCGCATCACTTCTTGAGGCGCGTGGAAGGCTGCTCCATGGCTGGCTACTGCGTAATCCCAGCGCCATTGGCCTTTGCGCAGGTCAGAGAGCACCTCTTTCATTTCTGCTTCAGTAGCGCCCTTGTCCCAAGCAAACTTCGCTTCGATGTGGGCATAAGCCAACTCTTTCTCTACGCGTTTGCGGAAATCGTACACTTTCTGTTGGCGTTCATAGACATTCTGACGCAAGGTCTCGGCATCCTGACGGTGGCAAGTCTGACAAGTGCGGTCAATGTGAGCCAGCGGACTCATAATATGGTGATCCGTGTATTTGACGCCGCCTTCAGAGATATAAGGCATATGGCAGTCGGCACAAGAGACGCCGCGCTGGCCGTGGATACCTTGCATAAAGAGTTCGTAGCCCGGGTGCTGTGCTTTCAGGATCTTAGCCTTTGATAATGGGTTTACATAATCATAGAAGCCAATGCTGTCGTAGTAGGCTTCCGCATCTTCACAGCGTAAACCCTTCTCCTGTGGGAAGTGCAAGTAGTTGCCATTCTCTTTCTCGAAGTAGTACTCCGTATGACATTGTGCACACACCAAACTACGCATTTCATTATGGCTCGCCTTGCGAACATCCTTGCCTACGCGAGCCCAAGCCTCATAAAGTGCGGGGCGCGCTGGACGGAGCTCCATCGTGCGAGCATCGTGGCAGTCGGAGCAGCCTACGGTGTTCATCACCTGATCACCCCAATCGCTCCATTTCGCCGCATAGAATTTGTCAATGCCCTTTTCGCGCATCAAGCGAGGCACATCCGGCCCCTTACAAGTCCAGCAAGTACCCGGCTGCATATCCGTTTGTCCGTCAACGCCGGGACTGCCTGTGCGCAGGATCTTACGTAGATCTTCAATACTATGACGGTGTCCGCGCGGCGTGTTGTATTCTCTTGAGAAGGCATAACCATCCCAGAGAATAACCATTTCAGGATGCTCCTCGAGTACGTCCTTTTCCTGCGAACCGTTGTATTTACTCTCGAAAGTCGTATCAGCAGTCATTGCCCACGATTGATATTCTCTCGGAAAGTCTTCGGCAAATTTTTCGTTCTGAGATACAATCGAGTCGGTCATTTGTACGCGGCGATTATTGAAGATACTCGCCACTTCTGCCCTGCGTTCTAAAAGCGAAGAACAAACCAGGCCTAATACGAAGACAATGACCATTGCTCCACCAAAGAGCAACCATCCTTGCCATTTTTTCAATTGTTTTGCCATATTGTAGAATTAGGAATTTTGCTTTATGAATGCGTCGCGGCTGCGACTATAATTGTTATGTTGATTCTTATACTTCGATGGTCGGCGGCTTGCTTATTGCTCTGTCGGCGGCGCCTTGCGTTGTGTGTTTGTGATTACTATCAATAGATTCACTAACGCAGATTGGGGACAGCCTCGTGGCCTAACATCTTCTGCAACCAATGAGGCACCGGACTGGGAGGCAGCGGCTCTACATATTCTGCGCCGGGTGTGGACGAAAGCGAGTTCATGCCGCCGTGGGGCACATTGCGATGGCAATCCCAGCAGGCTTTGCCTTCACCGCGCTTGGCCATCATGTAATCAATTTTACCTGTCTTTACAAATTCCGTGTTGAGTTGTTTGTGGCAACGAATGCAGTTGTCCATAATAACCTCGGCCGATGCTTCTTCAGCCATAATCGTCTGGCGCTCACTCTTTGTCACAAAGTAAGCCACGTGCTTCATACCATCTTTGCCCTTAAAGAGATAATGCGACAAGATATTGCCATTAGGGACGTGGCAGTCGTTACACGTAGCATCACGCGCGTGAGACGAATGGCTCCACGTAGCATAATAAGGCGACATGATGTGGCAATTGATACACGCCTTCGGATCGTCGCCGATGATGTAAGTGTGCATTCTCAAGAGATACATAAATAATCCGCCTGAGCCTACAATGATGCCCAATAAAGAAACAAGTGCTATCTTCTGACGATAGCTGAGTGCTTGCTTGAAGCCGGCCCATTTGTTTTTAATCCGAGAAAACATCTCACGTACACGCATAAGTCTTGTCGTTAAATCGCTACAAAAATACAGGAATAGTTTTTATCTTACAAGAATTTCGAAGAAAAAAATCATAAGTAATGAGGATGATTTTCTCCTTATTAATAAGGAGTCTTGCCGGAGATCCCCTCAATTAGGTAGATGAGCGAATATTGCCGCTCTTTAGTGCTTGAAGAAAAATAGTACGGCTTGCGGGAATGGTATCAATAAGGTAAGGTAAAGATAAAGTTGTAAATTGTCTGAATAGATTGTGTGTAGGGTTGAAATAGTTGTGAATACTTTGTAAGAAGATAAAAATGAGATATCTTTGCAAGGCTAAGATGCGCATTTGTCTGAAAAAGGATTCTGTTGCTTCTTGGTGGTAAAGTGCTGATGTAAAACCTTGTCGAATAATGAAGGGCTATGAGTGTCATTTATTTTATGGCAACACTTGGTAATTGTATGCTCTGTTAGCCTATTAGTATCTAAGACGTATTTATTACCTTATTTAAACCTGTTATTAACCTAAAGTGTTGCAAAAAAAGCGTATGAAGAGTTTTTTATCTAAGCTGTTTTTCTTGAGCACTACGGCCCTCTTAGGCTTTTCCCAGACGACTGTTAGTGCACAGCCGTCTGGTAATAGGGCAGCAAAGCGGCACAGGCTACCGCCGATGAAGATTGAAAGTAAATCTTCCCTTAATCGTTTACAAGAACCTTTAGGGTTTAAGCGGCAAAGTCTCCTTTTGCCATCCGGCACAAAGCAGACCTTTCGGGCTGAAAAGCGTGAGCAGCAGCGCTTGGGTGCGAAGTCGTTTCGGAAGGATGCACCCGGCAGTGCGGTAGCACTACCTTTCAAAGAAGGATTTGATAATGAAAATGCACTAAGCTCATTTACCATTATTGATGCGAACAAGGACGGCAATACGTGGAGCTATTTTCACGACAACGAAGCCGGAGAATCGGCCGTCCAGATGCAGTATGGCGATAACAGTCACGATGATTGGCTCATCATGCCGCCGCTGGCTTTAAAGGCCAATATGGTGTACAACATTTCTTATCGTGTAGCCAGTAAGGGCATATCCTATCCGGAATTGCTGGAAGTAAAATATGGAAATGCAGCCACCGTAGATGCAATGACCAATGTGCTTGTAGAGCAACATAAAATTACCAATACCGAGTACGAGACTATTAAACAGACATTTACTCCGACAGCTGATGGCGTCTATTATTTCGGATTTCATTGCACCAGTGATGTCGACTGGTTTTGGCAACTCCTGCTTGATGATATCTCTGTTGAGGGCAATTCGACGAAAGCGCCCGGCGAGGCGAATCTTGTATCGGCTGTAGCGGCCAATGATGGTAGCTTGAAAGCGATGATCACCTTTGTCGCGCCGTCAGCCGCCATTGATGGTTCAAGCCTTGAAGCACCGTTCAAGGTCGACATTATGCGCAACGGCGCAAAAATAGGAGAGATGGAGAATATTGCTCCTAATGGTTCTTATACTTACGAAGATAATGCGGCCGAAGAAGGAGTCAATACCTATTCTGTTATTGCCAAGAATGCCATGGGCGAGGGCAAAGAAAGCAATAGCGTAGAAGTCTATGTCGGTTTAGATACGCCCATTGCACCCACAAATATCCAAAGCAGTCAGACGGATAGCACAATTACGCTTACTTGGGATGCTGCGACAATTGGCTCGCATGGCGGCTACGTAAAGACGGCCGATGTGCGCTACAATGTTTATGAGATAGAAGAGACGAATATGGGTGCCAACTTGACGCTTATAAAAAAAGTGGCAGAAACCTCAATCAGTATTCCGTATAAGACGAACGTCGGGCGACAGGATATGATTAACTATGCGCTATCATCAGAGAACTCGATGGGAGAAGGCCCCCGCGTTATGTCGCCTAACATCCTTGTTGGAGAGCCCTATGTTTTGCCCTTCGAAGAACACTTTAAGAATGGGCGCTTAGATAATGAGATGTGGTGGATATCGGAGACTGATAAATCGACCTTCCAGTTAATGCAAGGCATGTCTTCTGATGGCGATGGCGGATGTACGGGTTATGTTTCAGTTGCTGATGAGGATAGTGCTACGATGGGGTCCGGAAAGATTTCTATTAAAGGTGCAGTCAGTCCGACATTGGTCTTTTCCAATCGTTCTTCAGTTCCTAATGGAAAAGGGAAGGTTATCGTGAGAATAGATGCTCCGGGCAAAGAAACCAAGCAACTATGTATCGTAGACTATGCGAACATAGATAATTCACAACAAGAATGGCATACGACCTCTGTAAAATTAGACGCTGAATATACTGCATTGCCTTATATAACGTTTACCTTTACTGCGCAGGCACCAACCGGAGAAACCGTATACTTCGATAATATCTATGTGCGTGATGTGGTGGAGAAAGATTTGCGTCTATCGCTTAATGCGCCTTCAAAAGTACGTAAGGGCGAGACGATCACCGCAAAGGTAGATGTCAGAAATATAGGAAGCATTGAAAGAACAAACTATACGGTTCGACTCTATGCAGGAAATGATTTGATAGACAGCAAAGTCATAGCTGATCCGTTAGCTCCCCACGCGCAGAATACGATATCATTAAAGTGTCCTACTACAGTCGTCGATGTTTCGCCGCTTTCGCTGAAAGCAGAAGTAGTAACAGCGAACGAAGATGCTACGCCTGATGATAATGTCGCGACAGTCAATGTCGAACTGCTGTCTTCTACCAAAACTGCTCCCACTAACGTGACGGCAACGATGCAAACTGATGGTAAGGTTGTTATAGAGTGGCAGAAAATAGAAGAAACCTCTGAAGTGGTAACTGACGATTTCGAGAGTTATACACCTTGGGCAACAGATGATTTCGGAGAGTGGACATCAGTATATGGAGAGAAAGGTGTAGCACGTGGTCCGTTTAGTCGTTCTTATCCGCATCCTAACGAAGGAAAACGATTCGCCTTTACCTTAGTAGAGCCCGCTTCTTGGATCACTGATAAAGTCCTGGAAGAGTATACTTGTCTGCGCCCACATAGCGGAGGTCGCTATCTTGCCTCTTTTTATAGCGTAGAAAACTCACAATTTATCGTAGCAGACAACTGGCTTATTTCTCCTTCGCTCCCTGGTAAGCAGCAGGAGATTACCTTCTGGGCGAACAACTTTAAGTCGTCAACACTTAACTATCCGGAGAATGTAGAATTGCTTTACTCAAAAGCAGGAACAACGATAGCCGACTTTATCCCAACGACGACGAAGGTCGTAGTAGATGGCGGCGTATGGAAACAATATTCTGCAAATTTGCCGGAAGGTGCAACTTACTTTGCCATCCATAATAATACAGCTGATACTTACATGTTAATGTTGGACGACATAACCTATACTGCAGGTTGCGGAAAGGTTATTGCTTACAATATATATCGTGGAAATAAGTTGATCAAACGCATTGATGCTGATACGCCAAGTAAGTTTACCGATACAGAAGCATCAAACAATAATGCAAATTATGCTGTCTCTGCCGTTTATGCGGGTGGTGAATCTGAGGCGACAAAGGCTACTCCCGTTACAGATGTCAAGAGTATAGAAATCAACTCCGGTAAGCCTTTTGATCTTTATACAATAGATGGACGACTCGTTGCAAAGGACATCTATTCACTAAAAGGAACACGAAAGGGAATTTACGTTGTCAATGGCAAGACCATTATAAAGAAATAAAGCTTAAGGCATCAAGTACATTTGGTAGGTTGGCAATAGTCGGCCTACCAATGTTTTTTTTGTTGATGATAGCAAGACGCTCCGAAGGCGCTTAAGGCAAGCAATTGCATGCAAACCGTTTTGTAAAAAGTTTCATTGGAAAGGGTCCAATAGGCTTAGGTCTTGCATCCTTTATCGGACTATAAGTTTACACCTTTACCTTTAGAAGGCGCGTGCGATGCTTGACGCGCGTCACTTTATATACGAATCGTCATAATTTCGTTAATATCCGTAAGATAGTTTGGTGTGCGCTGCTCACATTTGGCGATCCATTTTTGTTTTCCTATGCCTTCAATGCCCAGCAGAATAGTTTTTGTTCCATAGCGTTGGTTTATATTGTCTATGAAGTGCATTAATTGATGACGTTCAGAGCGATTGGAAATGTGGTCAAAAAGGTCTTGCGGGATAGCTTTTCCGGAAGAAATATCCCCAAGAATAACCCCCGACTTCTTATATTGTATGCCCGGTCGATAGAGTTCTTGCAGAATCGCGATGGCCGTATTGGTAATTTCAAGTGTGTCAGCTGTGGCTATGGGTAGGGTATAGGTAAGCATATTATTATATTGTGGCAAATCCTCGCGAAAGCGGTTCGTCGCAATAAACACCGTAACACTTCTACACAGAGACAACTGACTACGAAGCTTGTTGGCGCAAGAGCTGGCAAAATGAGCTACCGAAGCTTTAAGGTCTTCAAGTTCGGTAACCATATTGCCAAAGCTGCGACTTGTACAAATTGTTTGTTTAGCAATGACTTCCGTGGTGTCAATACAATCAATGCCATTAAGTTCCTTCCAAGTACGGATCATCGGCAGCGTAAAGCGACTTCTCACCCAGTTTTCACTTTTATCTGCAAAGGCCAAAGGCGTATGAATGCCGTAATATGCTAATTTCTTCAGCGTGCGTCGACCGATTCCCCACACGTTAGATAGGTTAACAAGGGCCAACGCTTTGCGCCTTTTCTCTTCTGTATCAATCAAACACACTGAGCGATAACCTTTGTACTGTTTGGCAAACTTACTACCGATCTTTGCCAAGGTCTTACTTGGAGCAATCCCCACACTCATGGGGATTGCTGTCCAAAGGCGCACATTCTCTACGATGTCTCTCATAAAATTTTCCATATCATAGAGTTGGTCATAGCCATCAAGGCAGCAAAAACTTTCGTCAATGCTGTAATTTTCTACGTGATGAATGCGCTTTCGTAGCATATTGATTATACGACGCGACATCGCAGCATAGAGCTTCATATTTGCGGAGAAGAGTTTCACGTTATGATAAGAAATAAGATCTCTTACTTTAAACACAGGGTCGCCACGCTTTATCCCAATCTTCTTGGCTTCGGGAGTAAGCGCTACGATGTTGCCATCATTGCTGGATAATACGCAGACAGGCTTTCCCCTTAATCCCGGATGGAAGGCTTTTTCTACGGAACAAAAGAAACTATTGCAATCAGCCAAAGCCCACATATCTTGTTATGACCGAGGTTTATGAATCGTATAAGTGACTACGCCCCATACCGAGAAATCATCTTCTTCAAAAATCTCTATACGGGGATATTTAGGGTTGGCCGGAACTAACCACGTCTTTCCCGCTTGCTGCACGATATGCTTAATGGTGTATTCTCCATTATATTCGCACACTGCCACTTCGTGCTCGCTGGGCGTCCGATTACTTTTATCTACAATAATAATGTCTCCGTCGCTGATGCCGGCATCAATCATCGAATCGCCTCTTACCTTTATCAAATAAGAAGCTTCCGGATTGGGACAAAGCATCCGGAGGATATCAACACTTTGGGCCTGCTCATCGGTGTCTAAAGCCAGGGGGAAGCCGGCTACAACGCGTGCATTGTCAAACTTTGGGAGCGTCATTGATCGAACGCTCGTGGCCGGATAAATGTCGCCCAATGTTTGGAGCGCGAAAAATGAGGCGCCTTCCTCCTTTCTGTTGAAAGCCTCTTCTATACAGTTGTGTATAAACGCTGTTCGGTTTTTATGACTATCAATAAAGTCGGCCAGTCGCCCTTCTATACGGAAGGAGAACAAGCGGCGATCGCCTTTGGGGCGCCCGGCGCCTGCTCTGCGGCCGCCTCGGCCATTCTTCTTTGTTTCTTCTGCTTTCATCCTTTGATACCCTGCGAATGTTTCTGCAAAGTTACAATCTTTCTTTGAAATATGTTTACGCTTATCAAAGGAAAAGACGATGGACTATACGTCGTTATTGCGTGATACCGCAGAAGAAAGTGTAGGCCCTTGATAAAGTCTTACATTAAGCGCATGTCTGCTTATATGCTGCTATCGATTTATTGCGCTGATATTGGGCATAATATCATTGCGAGCAGGGCCGATCTGCGAGTTCCAACTTTTTTTCTTGGTTGGGAAATTAATTCTCCTTATTGAAATTTTAATTCCTCCTATGGGGAGCTTTTTCCCCTTAGTTGGAATTTTTATCCTCCCTAGTTGTGTTGCGAAGGTTAAGCACCGACTGAACCTTTTTGCCTTTGTGAGCGCTTAGGGGCTTGTTGTTTTATTCGCCTTGTGCTTATCAGGGGGCATGATGTAGGCTTCTTTTCGGCCGGTTCGGTCAGTTTTTAGCAAAAATAACTACCGACGTTTGAAACGTAGTAACTCAAATCAAAATAAAGACTCAAAAGTGCTCAATTTTGTAGGATCGTAGTGCGAAAAAAGATAAAAAATGCATATTTCGCGCACTGTATAGTCGGCGCTAATTCTTTGAAATAAAACATTTGAGAAGAAAGTGTGCAATCTAAACTCGTGTTCTTTGCGCAAATGGTGTCCTTAGTGTGCAAAGTGCGCAACTATAACTTTCACCTGTCAAAACCTAATGCAAGAAGTTGAAAGCATACGAAAAAAGGCATAAATACTTCTGATTCTCTTAGGTTTCGTGTAACTTTGTCCCCCAAAATAATACGATTGCATATTATGAATGAACAACTGAAGAAAGTAAAGCAATTGGTCGAATTGCGCCGTAAGGCTCGCCTTGGTGGCGGGGAGAAGGCCATCGACAAGCAGCACGAAAAAGGAAAATATACGGCGCGAGAGCGTATTGCGCTACTGTTGGATAAAGGTTCCTTCGAGGAAATGGATATGTTTAAGCTTCATCGCTGCCACGACTTTGGCATGGATAAGAAGCAATATTTGGGCGATGGCGTCGTGGCCGGCTCCGGTACGATCAATGGCCGCTTGGTCTTCATTTTCGCGCAGGATTTTACGGTCAACGGTGGTAGTCTCTCGATCACGATGGCCGAAAAGATATGCAAGGTGATGGACCTTGCTATGAAGACGGGCGCTCCCTGCATCGGCCTCAACGATTCTGGCGGTGCACGCATTCAAGAAGGTATCAATGCGTTGGCCGGTTTTGGTGAAATCTTCCAGCGCAACATTGAAGCCAGCGGTGTAATTCCACAAATCTCCGGTATTTGCGGCCCTTGCGCCGGTGGTGCTGTGTATTCTCCGGCTTTGACTGACTTCGTTGTGATGCTGGAGGGCGTTAGTTATATGTTCTTGACGGGGCCGAAGGTGGTGAAAACCGTGACGGGCGAAGACGTGACGCAAGAACAACTCGGCGGTGCGAACGTGCACGCTTCTATTTCCGGCGTAGCGCACTTTACGGCAAAGACGGAAGAGGAGTTTGCGCTGCTTATTCGCCATTTGCTCGAATATCTGCCTCAGAACAATTTAGATCACGCGCCGCTGAAGCCCACCAATGATCCGATTGATCGTAAGGAGGACGCGCTGAATGAAATAGTTCCGGATAATCCTAATCAGGCTTACGATATGTACAACGTAATCTCAGCCATTGTCGATGATGGTGAGTTTATGGAAGTACAGAGTCAGTTTGCACGCAATATTATTATAGGCTTTGCGCGCTTCAATGGCCAAAGCGTGGGCATCGTGGCTAATCAGCCCAGTGTCTATGCCGGCGTTTTAGATAGCAACGCCAGCCGTAAAGCAGCTCGCTTCGTGCGTTTCTGCGATAGCTTCAATATTCCTATCGTTTCACTCGTCGATGTCCCCGGCTTCCTGCCCGGTACAGGTCAGGAGTACAACGCGGTGATTGACCACGGCGCAAAACTCCTCTTTGCTTATGGTGAAGCGACGGTGCCTAAGGTGACTGTGACCCTGCGCAAGAGTTATGGCGGTAGTCATATCGTGATGGGTTGTAAGCAATTGAAGAACGACCTCAACTACGCTTGGCCCAGTGCTGAGATTGCCGTGATGGGTGCCAGTGGGGCTGTGGCTATTCTCAACGGCAAGGAGGCTAAAGAGCAAGAAGATCCGAAAGCATTCTTGGCAGCAAAGGAACAAGAGTATAACGATCTCTTCACGAATCCGTATAAGGCTGCAGAGTATGGCTATGTCGACGATGTAATTGAGCCTCGCAATACGCGTTTCCGCATCTGCCGCGCACTGGCGCAACTCTCCGGCAAGCGCGAGACGAGACCGATTAAGAAACATGGCAATATTCCTCTTTAAAAAGGAAAAGCAAGTCTTGTTGGCTGATCTGTTCGGCCGACAAGGCGCGATTCAAAACCATTGAAAAGTCAATGAAGCATTATAAATTTCAACTGAACGGGCAGGCGATTACCTTGTCGTATGACGGCAATGGCGATTCGCTTCAAAATTTTTTGATCGATGGCAAAGCGCCGCAGGTCTCGGGCGAGCAACTGCCGGCTTTTGTGGCAGCAATTGTGCTTGCACTGTTTGAGCATGACGTCGAAGTTGTCCACGATGACGAACCGGATGTGATAACGCTCAAACCCAGTTGGGCGGGGTGGGTCTCTCCGGCCGAATTAATGAACGAGAAGAGCAATATTTCTAAAAATTTACACGCTCCCGAAATACCTTCCGGCGAGGGAAACTTAATGTAACGCAGAAAAATGAAGACATACAAATATAAAATTGACGGCGCAGCCTACGATGTTACGATCAACGAGGTGCAAGGTCGCCGTGCGAAGGTTGTAGTTAACGGTATCCCTTTTGACGTCGAAATGCAAGGGACGCAATTGACAGAAGACAATTTGCCTAATGTCGATACGACGGCTGTGCCCGAAGCGCCGGCAGCTGCTCCTGCCGAACAGCCGGCCGCAGCAGCAAGTGCGCCGAGTGCATCAGAGGCGGGTAAAGGCAATCCGGTAAAAGCTCCGCTTCCGGGTGTGGTTACGAAAATCTTAGTAAAGGCCGGTCAAGCGGTGAAAAAAGGCGAGAATATCCTCGTGCTGGAGGCTATGAAGATGGAAAATAACATCACGGCAGAAAACGATGGCACTGTGACGGCCGTTTGTGTGAATCCCGGCGACAGTGTTTTGGAAGGCACCGTCTTATTGACGATCGACTAAAACAAGATAGCGCTTTGCGGTAGTGTAATCTTGTCTTCGTTCGTCAGCATACGATATAATGCGTATGCAAACTACTTTGACAAGAGTGCGGGCCGCATCGATTAAAGCATAAAATAGCGCGTCCGACGTTCAATTCCACTGAATGTCGGACGCTGTTTTTGTATCTCTTTCTCGGATTTCGCCACAGAAACCAAGGCCGTCGCTTTATCCGTCTAAGGCGTGTGCCTCCCAACTAAGATGCCGGCTTTATCGCCTAAAGAGTCTGACCCGATGCGAGCCGCCTTTGCGGCCGACCGTTCGGAGTTCGTAGCAACCAGGGCGCAAATCAGAGACATCAATCGTTGAGGTCGCGTCTACCGTGCGCAGTTTGCGCCCAAAAGCATCGCAAATCCAAAACGCTTTGACGTCGATGGGCAGATCTGCAACGTGTAGCGTGTCCTTCAAAGCCGGAATTTCGCCACCTATCTTTAGAAACGCAGGCTGACTCTCGCAACCATAACGATCCATAGCCTTTACTGCATACTCCGCGTATAAGCGCTTAGGCAAGGCCGGCCGATAAGTGAAATGCCCCGCCGCCGTTTGGTCTAAGAAGCTAAACGTTTTTCCTTCCCTTATATATATATTGTGTATCCCACCGGTTGGGAAGTAGAAATGTAAGTCGTAACCCTGCCTTGTCAGCGTTGCGCGAGGCGTTGCAGGAAGCGTGCTTTGCGGATTCTCTATCGGCGGTGTGAGCACCGGACGCGTAGTATATTCTCCTGCCAGCCAATCATACACTCCTTTTGTATTGTTGGTTAGAAAATCACTTCGGAAAAGCGCGAATCCGCCTGCCTCCGCCGTGCGCAGGAAGTTCATTTGTCGCTGCAAAGTAAGCAACGGCCAATTCTTTTCTCCCGCACTCAAGCAATAAACGCCCAATCCCGGCGCCACCGTTCCCCGTTCGGCACGTTCCAACCAATCCAAAACAAACGGATAGTAATTGTCTCCATCAAAATACATCATAGGAAAGAGCACGTCCATCCAACCTTTGTTCAGCCACATTATAGCATCTTGTCCAACCGCATCGCGTGCATTCCACCCGCGTGAAGATTGGCGCGGCAAGTCCGCATATTTCCCTACCGGTGCGCAAGATAAACGCACCCAAGGCTTTTGAGATTTCACCGCCTCGTGAATCTTTTCTACGACGCGCGTCACGTTATCGCGCCGCCAGGCTTTGAGTTCGCGCCCTTTACCATACTTGCGATACGTCGCCGCATCGTCAAAATGAAGACCCGCTTCCGGATAGCGAATATAATCGAGGTGGATGCCATCAACGTCATACTTACTGACAAGTTCTCGGCACAGATTTGCAAGATAATCGGCCGTGCCCGGCATACCCGGGTCCATTATATATTGATCGTCCGACCGCCGACAGAGTTCCGGATGCTTACGTACCACCGACTTTGTCCCCAAAGCCTTCAACACATTCAGTTTACAGACCGGAAAAGCTACCATCCACGCGTGCAGTTCCATTCCTCTGCGATGACACTCTTTAATCGCAAAAGCCAGCGGGTCGTAAGTGGGGCGTCGTCCGGGCGTTCCCGTGAAGATGCCGTCCCAGGGTTCAATGTCGGAATCATAAGCCGTCGTCCCGCGCAAGCGCACTTGAAACAAGACGGTGTTGACTTTCGCCGCCTGCAATTGGTCTAAGATGCGGCACAACTGTTTTTGCTGCGTGAGAGGGTCGTGTCCTTTCGGCCAATCCAAGCCCAAAAATGTCGTGAGCCAAACGGCGCGATACTCCCGTCGGTCAAAGTTCTGCGCTTGCGTTAAGTTGGCCGCCAGCAGTGCAAAACTGAGCATCAGCAGTAGTCTTTTCATCGTTCTTTTATTTCAATTTTTGTTCCAATTCCTTCCAAGCTGCCGAGGGTATGCCGCTGCGGCGTGCTATTTTGAGGTCTTCCCGCGCCGCCTGCTTTTGTCCAAGCGCGAGCAATATCTTTGCGCGTTCGATGCGATAAAGCCCATTGTTCGGTGCGTCTTCAAGCAGCGCATCATAGATAATTTTTGCTTCTTCTATGTTGCCCGTTTGTCTCGCCCCATCCAGAAACATGACAAGATCTTGTTTGTTATTCGGGCAGTTTTTGCAGAATTTTATGGTTTCTGCCCGCATTTCCTGCAGTCGCCCTTCAGCTTGCAGGATGCAGAGCAGCAACAGGTGCGCCTCGCTCTTGTTGGGCTTTCGCGTCAGTAAGTCTGTCAGTTCCGCCCGTGCTGCTGCGTATTGACGCAGTTCGACTTTGGCCGCAGCACGTAAAAGATGTACGGAATCTGCCAACAAATTGGTGGCGTCTTGCTTCAAAAAAAAGTCGCAGTCGGCTATAGTTTCTGAAAAATTGTTCAAGAGAAAGTAAGCCTTTGCTCGATTATAGCGCGACTCTTGGTCACCGGGTTGAGCGAGCAGGGCTTTGGTGAAGCGCTCGATGGCTTGCCTCATTTCCACGCGTGCCAAGGAAATGAGGCCCAAGTTGCGCCAAACGACATAATTGCCTTTGGCATCCGGCCGCAAGTGCAGGGCTTCCTTAAACAACGCTTCGGCCTGCGGCAAAGAATCTGTGGCCAACGCATTAAAAGCTCGCCGCAGGCAGTCGACATATTGCACCGAATCTTCGCGCAGTGCGCGTTCGTCGCGCCCTTGGTGGTCATAATCTTTCAGCGTTTTCGACTTTACCGTCGGGCCGCCCTTTTTCAGGTCGACGACCACTTGCGCCTGCACAGCCGTGAGCCCGAATAGGACGAGGAAGAATAGGATAATTCGTTTCATCGTTGCAAAGTTAGATTCCGTAAGGCAGATTCGTGGCATCCGAAGACCTAAATTTATGAAATCCGAAGTTCGTTTTTTCTGTCAAAAAATGGAAAATGATAATTCTCTAATCAACCGGAGCGCCTCAAAGTGCCGGTCGCGTCAGCCAAAAGCCAAGGGCCACCATCAGCAGGCCTGCACCGATGCTGCCGAGGGTGTAATAAAGGAATACGAGGATTTCACCTTTTTGCAGCAAGACCATATTTTCAAAGGCGAAGGTCGAAAAGGTCGTAAAACCACCGCAGAATCCCGTGATCAGCAGTCGGCGCCCTTCTTGGTCCAACCAAGGGATCGATAAGGCACGCCCACTCAGCAGACCAATGAGTAGGCAGCCGAGCACGTTGACCGCAAACGTGCCGTAGGGAAACGCGCCTGTGCAATATTTGTTGGCCATTTGCTGGCCATAATAGCGGGCAATCGTCCCGAGAGCGCCGCCTGAAGCTAAGAGTATAACTGAATTCATAGCCTTGATGATGTGGTTGCAAAGTTAGTGAATCCCACTTGGATACACGCCCTTCTCATTTCTCTTTCCCGTCTGCTCGACTTGCCGCGCAGCCGTAGCCGTCCTCTGTTGCTGCCGGCGCATTTCTTTTCAGACGAGGACTTTATAACCGTTCGTAGACATCTGTCTCTGTAGCCATAAATCGAGGCCGCTTATTGTTTGCTCGCGCCAAACCATCGTTTGCCGGGACCAAACTATGGTTTGCTGGGAGCATACTATCGTTTGCTGCCGCCAAACAATAATTCCTACACACTTTGAGGCGCATTTTCCGACTGCTCGGTCTGCCCTTTAGCGCCGGCGGCGCGCGGTGGATGGTCGTTGGCATCGTGCAAGTTGTTTTGCATTGCCGCCCCCTTGTCATCCTCAGCTGCAGGTGCGCCAAAAGGCAGAGAGACGGCGCACGAGTGGACGACAAAAACCAAGAACGGCTCGTATATTTCAAGCCACGTTTCCTATTTTTGGTGAAAAAAGAGCGACAAGGCCGTCCTGAAAGAAATAATTTGATTATTTTTGCACACCAAGAACAAAAGAAGGCGATCAGCAGCGCGTATCGACAGTAAAATTTTAGTCGGTCGCTGCTCAAAAGCCTAAAACGAAAAAATGGACGATTACCACGCGGAAAATTACGATTGATAAGGCCGGGAACCGACGCGAAGGCTTTCCCGCCCAAATAATCATGGAGGAAAGCTTATGCGAACGTACTGGAACACCGATCAGAGTCTGCGCAATCTGGATAAGTGGGAACCCAACTGCTGGGTGCAGGTCACTTGTCCAACTCCGGACGATGAAGATTTTCTCTTCAACGAATTAGAAATTCCTACTTACTTTCTCGACGACATACGCGATAAAGACGAGCGTGCACGCTATGAATATGAAGAAGGATGGTCGCTCATCATTCTGCGTATTCCCTATGTGAAAGAAGTGCGCTCACAAACGCCGCACACAACCATACCTTTGGGCATTATTCTTAATAAGAACATCTGCGTAACTGTGTGCAACTATGAGACAAATATGATGATCGACTTCATTTCTTACCAACAGAAAAGAAATGCGGGCTTCACCGATTCCGTCGATCTCGTCTTTCGTCTTTTCCTTTCTTCATCTGTTTGGTATCTGAAGCGCTTGAAGCAGATCAATGTCTTGATTGAGGAGGCTAAACATAAGCTCGACCATTCGATAAACAACGAGGACTTGATCGGTTTGAGCCGCTTGCAAGATAGTTTGACCTACTTTATTACCTCCATTCGCGGTAATGAGACCTTGCTGGCCAAACTAAAGTTTAAGCTTCCTATAGACGAGTTGGACGCCGATTTGATCGAAGACGTCAACATCGAGATGAACCAGGCGCGCGAAACGGCTAACATCTACGCAGACATATTGAAGTCGACGATGGATACGTATGCGAGCGTGATCAATAATAATATGGCCGACCTGATGAAGCAGATGACGTCGGTTTCGATTATCCTGATGTTCCCGACCTTGATTGCCAGTATTTTCGGTATGAACTTAGTGACCGGTTGGGAAAACGAATGGTGGAGTTTCCCGGCAGTTGTGGCCGGCTCAATCATCGTGACGGGAATCTTTTTCTGGCTCTTTAAACGCAAAACTTGGCTCTAAAGAGCAACATAACGGAAAGAAAGACAACGAAAAACTTTGCCACATCATAAATATTCCTTTGCTTTGCACAGCTTAATGAGCATGATTAGGAAAAACAACGAAAATGGACGATAATAAACTCCCCGCATCCGAGCAGACGCAAGCGGTTGATGCAACCGAAACAACAGCCTGCACTCCGGATGCCGACAATGCTGCAATCGTGAAAACAACTCCTGAAGCAGTAGAAACAACAAGCGAACAAGCAATCGTTACGCCTGAAGAAGAAACGGAACAACAGCAGGAGCAAAATGCGCCCGCCAGTAAGCTGGAGGTGATTGAGCGACTGAAAACGTTGAGCGAAAATCCGGAAGACGTGAAGCGCTCCGAACTGGAATGGCTCAAGCAGACGTATTATCGCTTGCGCAACGCTGAAGTTGTGGCTGCACGCGAACAATTTGTGGCTGATGGCGGACAGGCTGACGACTTTATGCCTGCACCGGATGCCGACGAGGGCACTTTTAAGCAGATCTACGAAGAAATACGCGATAAAAGGGCGCAATTGGCAGCTGAAGAGGAGAAGGAAAAGCAAGATAATTTGAAGCGTAAGCTGGAAATCATAGAGGAAATCAAGGCTAAATCGACTTCTGCCGAGGAGGCAGATAAGAATTTTGAGGCGGTGAAGCAGCTGATGGCGGAATGGAAGACCATAACGCTTGTGCCGGCTGAAAATGCCACGGAACTCTGGAAGAATTATCAGCTCTGCGTAGACCATTTTTACGACCAGTTGCACCTCAACCACGAGGCGCGGATGTATGACTTTAAGAAAAACTTGGAGATTAAAACGCGACTGTGTGAGGAAGCGGAGAAACTGATGGAAGCAGCAGATCCCGTGGCTGCTTTTCATCACTTGCAATTACTCCATCAAGAATATCGCGAATCCGGACCTGTAGCTAAAGAGCAACGCGAGGAGATCTGGACGCGCTTTAAGGCGGCTTCGACGGCTATCAATAAGCGCCACCAAGAGCATTTTGTGGCCCTTAAGGAAAAAGAGGAAGAGAATCTGCAGAAGAAAACAGCTTTGTGCGAGAAGGTGGAAAGCTTAGACTTGAATGCGCCTAAGACTTTCGCTGATTGGGATAAGTTGACGAAGACCATTATCGAATTGCAGGCCGAATGGAAGACGATCGGCTTTACGCCGAAGAAGATGAATACGAAAATCTTTGAACGCTTCCGCGCTACTTGCGACCACTTCTTCCGCCGCAAAGCAGAATTCTTCAAGGGATTGCGCGAATCGCTGGCTGCGAACCTTGAGGCAAAAACGAAGTTGGCAGAGGCAGCCGAAGCTTTGAAGGAAAGCACGGATTGGAATGAAACTTCAAAGCGTTTCGTAGACTTGCAGAAGCAATGGAAAGAAATAGGTCCTGTAGCTCACAAGGTTTCTGATGCGATTTGGGCGCGTTTTAATGATGCTTGCAATTACTTCTTTGAACGCAAGAATGCGGCTACGGGCGACCAACGCAAGGTGGAAGAGGAAAACTTAGCAAAGAAGAACGAGGTGATCGAAGCTTTGCAAAAACTCTATGAAGCCGGAGTGGAAGGTATTTCAGAGCAAGTGCACGACCTGCAAGAGCAATGGAATGCTATAGGCCACGTACCTTTCCGCAAAAAAGATAAGATCTATAAGAAATATCGCGAGATTTGCGATCGTATATATAATGAGTTGCACGTATCTGTACGCCGCCGGAGTATAGAGAACTTCCGCAAGCAGGTAGCAGAGAAGGGCGAGGACGAAATCAGCAAAGAGCGTCGCCGTCTCCGTAATGCACTCGAAGCCAAGCAGGCCGAGATTAAGAATTATGAGACAAACTTGTCGTTCTTCAATAGTAAGTCGAAGGCCGGTGATAGTCTCGTGGCAGAGATAATGCGCAAAATCGAGCGCCTGCGTGGCGATTTGGAAGAAATCAATGAGAAGTTGAAAGCTACGCGTGTACAGAATAAGAAGCAACAAGCCGCAGAAGAGGTGACGCCTGCTCCTGCCGCCGAAACGGAAGCAGAGGCAACTCCGCAAGCTTAACGCACTTATACATATAATATATATGAGTCCACTTTAAAAAGTCCGGACCAAGGCCATTATTGATTTAACATTTCACTCACACATATTCGCTCTTTGAAATTATGCCATGTCGGAGATTTTTTGTATATTCGTAGTGTCCTAAGAGATACAGCGAATGTTCAAGAAAAGCTCCACAAACAAGCAACTGAACATGTTCAGTTCCCCGTCCAATCTCATGTGCAAGCGTGAGAGTCAGCAGTATGACGCTCACAATGCTTCGTCGAGGATGCCGTGAAGGGCTCTGCTGAAGTCACTGGCCACAAGGTCGAAACCGTCCATGCGGACGGAGCCTACCGGAGCGAGGCCAACCGCGAGCTTGCCAAGGATGAGACCAACGGGTTCAAGTTCATCGCCAACGGCATACAAGGCAAGCCTTCCCGCTTCGACCTGAACCGCAAGGATGACCGGACGCCGGAGGTCGTGGACAAGAAGACCGGTGAGGTAATCAACGCCACGCCGGTCAAGGCCGATACTTGGAAGATACCCATCACCAACGATGACGGAAAGGCCACATGGCGGTACTTCGACGAGAAGCAGATAGCGAAGTCCGTCGCCCGCCGGGAGGTCGAGGCCATCCCCTTCGAAGAACGCAAGAAGCGAAACAACATCGAGGCGACCATCTTCCGGTATTGCTTCCATACGAGGAACAACAAGACCCGGTACCAGGGACTGCTCAAGCATAAGATACAGGCCGTAGCACGCTGCCTGTGGATTAACGTGCGCAGGCTTTTGCTCTTTGATGAGCAAATGGCACTCCAAATGGCATAAAATGAGTCAAAGAACGAATTGAAGCCTCTGAGAGGCCCAGAATTGAGTCAGGAACGGCTATTGTATGGCTTATTAAGGTCATTGCTAAGCCGAACTGAACTTTATAGATATCACTGCAGCCGACCCCTGAGATCGGTCTGCAGGCACAGTTGAACAATTTTTAATGCCACTTTTTAAAGTGGACTCATATACCAAAAATAAATAGGAAGATGTCCCTCAGCGTACCGCGGTTCTACAACGTGGAACAAAGGATGTTTATATTCTTAATATAATGCTTACATACTAACATAATAATAAATTAAAAAGGAGTCCCCACTATCGGGGAAGGTTTAGAGGAGGCTTAACGATGAAAGGATGGATAATGTTAGCCATATGGCTATTGGCTGCTACGGCATGCACAGGACAGGCAAAGCAGCAGGGAAAGGGGAATGGTGCAATGACAGACAGTAGTAAAAACATAGCGAAGCGGGACTTTCAGCGCAGGAGCGATGCCGAACTGCGGAAGATGTTAACTCCCGAGCAGTATGCTGTCACCCAGCAGTCTGCCACTGAACGTCCCTACACCAATGCGTACGATAAAGAGTTTCGGAAAGGTATCTACGTGGATATCACCACGGGGGAGCCGCTTTTCCTCTCGTCCGATAAATACGATTCGGGCTGCGGATGGCCAGCGTTCAGCAAGCCTATCAACAAGAAACTGCTCACAGAGCATACCGACCGTTCGCACGGAATGGTGCGCACGGAGGTGAGGAGTGCCACTGGCGAGGCCCATCTGGGCCATGTCTTCGACGACGGACCTGCCGACAAAGGTGGCAAGAGATATTGTATCAACAGTGCGTCGCTCCGCTTCATTCCCCTGGAGGATATGCAGCGGGAAGGCTATGGCGCTTACATTAAATTGCTAAAACCCATTAAAGAGATTTATGTAGCAGGTGGATGCTTCTGGGGGACAGAACATTACATCAAGCAGGTGAAGGGTGTGATCAGTACAGAGGTGGGCTACGCCAATGGTATTACGAAGAATCCTACCTACGAAGAGGTGTGTACCGACAAGACACAGTTTGCCGAAACGGTACACATCACCTACGACCCTGCCGTGGTGAGTCTGGAGTTCCTGCTCCATCTCTATTTTAAGGCTATCGACCCGACTAGCATCAACCGGCAGGGCAACGACCGAGGAACACAGTATCGCACCGGCGTTTATTATGCAGATGCCAGCGATCGCCCGACAATAGAGCGCGTTTTTGCCGACGAACAGGCACATACTACTGGTAAGATTGCAGTAGAACTCTTACCGCTTAAGAACTTCTACACTGCCGAAGAGTACCATCAGGACTATCTGGACAAGAACCCAATGGGCTATTGCCACATTCCACAAGCACTCTTCGAGTATGCCAGAAAGGCCAAAATGTAAATTATTAATCTTCGACCTGAACCGCAAGGATGACCAGACGCTGGAGGTCGTGGACAAGAAGACCGGTGAGGTAATCAATGCCACGCCAGTCAAGGCCGATACTTGGAAGATACCCATCACCAACGATGACGGAAAGGCCACATGGCGGTACTTCGACGAGAAGCAGATAGCGAAGTCCGTCGCCCGCCGGGAGGTCGAGGCCATCCCCTTCGAAGAACGCAAGAAGCGAAACAACATCGAGGCGACCATCTTCCGGTATTGCTTCCATACGAGGAACAACAAGACCCGGTACCAGGGACTGCTCAAGCATAAGATACAGGCCGTAGCACGCTGCCTGTGGATTAACGTGCGCAGGCTTTTGCTCTTTGATGAGCAAATGGCACTCCAAATGGCATAAAATGAGTCAAAGAACGAATTGAAGCCTCTGAGAGGCCCAGAATTGAGTCAGGAACGGCTATTGTATGGCTTATTAAGGTCATTGCTAAGCCGAACTGAACTTTATAGATATCACTGCAGCCGACCCCTGAGATCGGTCTGCAGGCACAGTTGAACAATTTTTAATGCCACTTTTTAAAGTGGACTCATATATGAGACCTCAAGACCTTTTACTGAAGGCTTGAGGTCTTCTTTTTAACTTTAGGCAGTCGGCTTTGAGAGTTTTCGTATCTTTGCTGCTGTAATTTAAATCTTTGTTATGAGTTTGTTTCAAGAGGAGAATGTGTGTCGTGGTCGCATTGAGGTCGTTTGCGGTTCGATGTTTTCCGGAAAGACGGAAGAGTTGATTCGTCGTCTGCGCCGTGCAACCTTTGCCAATCAAAAGGTGGAGATCTATAAACCGACCATAGATAAACGATATTCTGAAGAAGAGATTGTTTCGCACGATGCTAATTCTATCCCTTCAACGCCTGTTGATTCCCCTTCGAGTATTTTGTTGTTAGCGGCAGAGGCCGATGTGATAGGTATAGATGAGGCGCAATTTTTCGACGATAGCTTAGTCGATGTTTGCAATACTTTGGCGAATAAAGGCAAACGCGTGATCGTTGCAGGTTTGGATATGGACTTTCGTGGCCTTCCTTTCGGCCCGATGCCCGCACTCTTAGCTATCGCGGATGAAGTGACCAAAGTGCGCGCCATCTGCTTGCGCTGCGGAAACCTTGCCTATGTCTCCCACCGCATTGTCAAGAGTGAAAAGCAAGTGCTCTTAGGAGAGAAAGACGAATATGAACCCCTCTGCCGAGCTTGTTATCTCGAGACGCTCCAGCCATCCCACCCGGAGTGATCTTTAACTAATAAAACATAGAGATTCGCAATAATTTTTGCTACATATTTATAGTAGGAAGAGTGGTGTGTAGATAGGAATTATGCCAATCCTAAATAGAACAGAAGGATTACTTTAGTAAGTAGAACACAATTATCAACTCATTCTTATACACTATACTTTGATATGAATCAAACCGATAATAAGAAGATGCGACAGCATTATAAAGATTTGCAACGGCAAGTATTTGAAAGCAGTTTGCCAATGGCAAGAGAATTGTTCTTGGACTTATTCGACTATCTGAATGAGCAATCGGAAACCACCGGATGCAACCACGACTTTTCGCTAACTGAACAGTTCTTACGCGACAAGCAAGTGAATAATGTAGAAGAAGTATTGGAGTTCTTAAGAGAGAATGGCGGGTATTGCGACTGCGAAGTTATTTTTAACGTAGAAGAAAAGTTTGAGGAGTAGTCACTAAGCATTGGTCGTTAGCTGATTATAGACCTATGTCTGTAGCGCTCACACATTTCCAAACTTACAAAGTGATGCCTCTATTCATAGATACACTGATTGTCTGCCGATCTTTCTCCGAAAAGTAAAGTTCAACTTAGTTTTTCAGTCTTTTCGTGTGCTTTTACAAGTAGTATCCCTAAAAGTATTTATACAGTAGATATAAGTTCAGAAAAAATACCGACTTTTGTGAGCGTGTAAGTTCCATTGTTTTCTTGCGTTCTTTTTTGCAACTACAAAGATAAGATCAAAGGAGCTTACACACTTTTTTTAGAATGTATCTTCGCACCCGTCAATAACCCTTTCAGGGCTAATACTTTCAATGCTTAACGTTCAATCTCCAAGTGCGAACTTTATCATCTCTTTTCCACGACCACACGCCCACATATGACCCCATCGGGGTTAGTCTTTTGGCAGGGCAGTGTTGACGCAAAGCGTCGACGCTGCCACGAATCAAGGGCTCAATGACAACCCCATAGGGTTGGTCTTTCAAAACACGCCGTTTTACGAGTAAAGGGCGCCTCATGCTTTTACAGGAATGCGCAAAAAGTAATGTAAAAACGGAGGAAAAGTTCAAAAAGCACGGTTTCATCGAAGATTCAGCTACAAAACAACACCGCCTTACGCACCCCGATTCACCCATTTCCGCATCCTCGCCAGACTTTCACCTATGATCGTTGAAACTCTCCTATAAGACAATTTTAATTCTCCTATAAGACCGTTTCAACTTTCACCTAAGACAATTTTTCCGATCATAGGTGAAAGTTTGACTAATCCCTATCCCTGCACACCTGATGAACGACCTGTTTTCGACAAGGTACGAAAAAGCCGCGCCCCCGAAACCAGAAACGCGGCCTTTGCTAAATGTAATTTTCTGCCGGCACTAAGCTGTGTCTTAATCCTCAACTACTTCGCATTCCGAATATCATCCTGCGCACCGAAGATTAAGTTGCGCTTGTCAAGAACCATACGCATCGTACTGCTTTTCGTAAACCGCACGCTCACGCGCTTAATGAGATTTGCACCTTTTTCCTTAGCTTCTTTCGCCGTCGTTACGCCCTCGCCGTGCATCGTCAGGCGAAAAGAACCAAGATCACCTAAGCGAACCGAATTACCATCGGAGAGTGTTTGGAGAATCTCATATTGCAGGGCATCCAACACCGCCTTGACGGAGGCAGAAGATACGCCCGAACGCTTCTCGATGCGCCCGACAATCGTGCGCAACATCACGGGCACGCCCGGCGCCATCTGCGGATAAAATTTTACTTGATCTTTTTTGAGCGGATTTTTCTTCGCTCTAATGACGAATTTAATCATTGTGGTATAGATTTAATTGGTGAATAATTGAACCAAGAGCGCTCCTCGCCCTTGCGTATGCAAAGGTAAGCATTTCCGTCGAGTCGACAAAACGCGATATAATCCATTGATAATAAGCCAATCCGCGGCCGTTTTGAGAGACCAACCCTAAGGGGTTGCTGTTTGCGGCGAACTATGGCAGGGTTGTCGCTTCGTTCCAACGCCTGCCCTGCCAAAAGACCAAGCCTAAGGGCTTGTGTTGCCGGGGTGGGCTTTGGTGGTTTGATTTATCAGCATATACAAACGGCTATATGCGGATATTTTGAGAGACCAACCCTAAGGGGTTGCATTTTTGCGGCGAACTATGGCAGGGTTGGCGCTTCGCCCCAACGCCTGCCCTGCCAAAAGACCAAGTCTAAGGGCTTGTATCGCAGGGATGGGCTTTGGTGGTTTGATTTATCAGCATGTTCAAACGGCTATATGCGGATGATTTTGAGAGACCAACCCTAAGGGGTTGCCGCGTGCGGCGGATTGTGGCAGGGTTGTCGCTTCGCTCCAACGCCTGCCCTGCCAAGAGACCAAGCCTAAGGGCTTGTTTTTGTGGGAGTAAAGAGTTGAGATCTTGCTCAAAGATTAGTGGCACAAGCGGAAAGGTTATGCTTTAGAGGGGCTTGATAGTTAATTTCTCTGCATAGAGGTCAGTTTTCAAGGATTTTCTTCGTCTTTCTGCATGAAAAGGACGAATTTTGTGGGAAGTGATAGGCTTACAGAGAAAAGAAAGTTCTGCGCTTCAATGGTGTGGGGCAATTTGTAGGCAATTGATACAAGTTTATAAACTTAAAAGAAGAAAACACATGGGAATGATTGCATGCTATCAGTGTATAAGTGATCAGCAATTAAACAGTCTGAAGAATTTCAATGGCGATAGCGAAGAGTTGCTTGAAGAACTAGAGGATTGGGGAGAAGAACCCGAGTTGCTCTTAGACATTGATAAAATGTGGGACGCACTCCATTTTGTACTTACCGGTGTATCCGCTTGCGAGCCGATAGACAACGATCCTTTAAGTGAAGCCGTGGTTGGGGTTCGTTCGCTCGAAGATATAGAGGATTTTATTGCTTATACGGAAAAGAAACGGGTTGCCGAGATTCTTTCAGCTTTGGAAGCATTCGACATAGACGGGGCTATGGAAAAGTTCAGTATGGAAGCGTGCAAAAAGGCAGAGCTTTATCCCAATATTTGGGATTACGATGATGAAGAAGAGGAATTGAAAGAAGAAATCAGCGATTACTTCCAAAACCTCAAAGACTTTTATCGGGAAGTGCTGGCTAAAAACGGAAATGTGCTGGTCACGATTTATTAGAAAAACGCGTTGCGACAATGCCGTCACGAGCGTGAAGTAAAAATAGGGTAGAGCTATAAGGCAAACCTATTTTAGGCGTTTAGCTTTTGGCGCAATGATCACTTACGTGGCGCACAACATAGAAAAAGATTGTATTATCGCCCTTGAAGTAGACGGAATATATGATTGTTTTGATCGTTCAATGGATGGATAAACAAAAGGAGACAAAAAAATGCAAACGTTTGAGCACAAATATTTTGGTAAAGTGAGTTTCGACGTGAACGACGATGCCGAAGAAGTCTGGGAAGGTCAAGTTGATGGCATAAACGCAACCTTATGGTATGACCAAGGCGCGGACGTGAAAGAAGAGGACTTGGACAGATTCGCGCTCTTTTTAGAAAACTGTAAAGATCATATCAAGGAAGCTACCCAAGCGTTGATAGAAAACTTGAAAGAGGATCGGAGCTATATGGACTTCCATCTTGAAGAATGTAAAGATGCAAACTTACCTGATGATATTGCTGAGTTTGTCTCGAAAATGACGGTAACAGCTATAAATCTGTGGATAGATAGCGATGAACATAGCATTACCATGGATTTTATGATTTTACCCGAAGAGAGTGATGAGATATTATGTGTTGCCTTTGATGACAAGGGAGAAGTAAACGGCGTGTCTTGGGAGAGTTGAGTCGTTGTTATTCATCAATTAGAAATTTGTGTTTGTCGGTATACTTGTACGCCGGAGCAACACGGGATAAATCTAAAGTATAAGCAAATAAAGAGGAATAGATATGAAACCATTTGAAAACTTTGATTGGACAAACTTTTGGAACGATAGTGATTATGCGAAGAAAGCATATATAGGTAAAGCGCCTACGGACGAAGAAATATCGGAAATAGAAAAAGAATTGGGCTACAAACTGCCGCAATCCTATATCGAACTCATCAAAAAGCACAACGGGGGTATTCCTGTACTACGTGTATTTCTTACAGACGATTATGAAATAAACATTACCGGTATATTCGGCATAGACAGAACAAAACGCCATTCGCTTTGCGGCGAACTGGGAAGCGCATTTATGATATCGGAGTGGGGCTATCCTAATATTGGCATTGCCGTGGCCGATACCATTTCGGGTGGTCACGATATGATTTTTCTTGATTATAGGGAGTGCGGAAAAGATGGTGAGCCCAAAGTGGTCGTAGTAGATCAAGAGAGCGATTATCATATCGGCGTTTTGGCGGATACCTTTGAAGACTTTATCAAAGGGCTTACCATAGATGCCACAGAAATGGAAAATGAAGACTTTGCGCTTTTAGATGAAAACCAAAAATGCCTTGCCATAAAGTTCCTTCAAGAGATGCAGGAAGAAGAGCGTGTGATAGAATTGCTCACCTATGTAGGCATCGAGAATTTGAGCGCTGAACTTATGGGTATGCTGGCTAGGTCTTACAACAACAATAATCAGGAAAACGAGGCGATGAGAATCATGGATATGATTCCTGAGGAAGAGAGAAAAGCAGTATGGTATTACCGTTATGGCTATTCTTATGCGAGTCGATGCTTTCCCCATAATTCGGAAGCCGACAACTTAAAGGCCTTGGAAATGTTTGAAAAGGCTATCGAAAAGGCCGAGGATGAAAAGGTTATAGAATGGTGTATGGAACTTGTGGAATTTCGTTTGCTGTCTGGAGCTTTAGAGAAAAATAAATCGCAAACGCCGCTGGTATACGAGCATTATAAGAAATATAAGAACGAGGATGTTGCGCCGGAAGCGCCTGCTAATGATCAGCAGCACAAATATAATAATCTGTTTGACGTAAATTGGATTTTTGATAAGCACGATTATTCAGCTGAAGAATTTGAGGCAAAATTCAATGAAAAGATGACGCAAAGGCTTGGCGAGAACTGGCGGGAAACGGAATGTAACGCACCAATAGAAGAAGCGGAAATACTTGTTACATACGAGGCGTGGATAGAAAGCTTGGAGCAACTCTATGATAATGAATGTCTGACTGATGACTATGAAGAACTTCTTGAAGAGGAAAAAGAAGATGGTATGTGGCAGGTAGATATCAGGGCGCATTTGAAAGCCGATAATGGAAAGTCTTTTTCTGTACAGGAGATAGTCTGGAAACTGCAAAAGCTGATGGCTAATAAAGAGCTGGGCGACCACGTATTTTTTGAAGGAATAGATTATGAGGGCAGTAGTTCTGATTACACAGCGCATGAAGTTCCTATGTTTTACGTAGTTTGCGGAAGTTGACGTGCAGTAATATACGACCAAGGATATAGAGCAGACAATTGGCTGTAAAGATGAAAATAGCAAGAGACTTTGGCGCATATTTCAAATACTCGCTTCACGATGCACGCATCAGGGAGATGGAGTATAAGGACGGAAGTCTGATATTGCATTTTGATTATATCTTTTCCTATGATGAAGGTGCAGAACACACTCATAAAGCACAAATCATTTTTGAGCAAGTAGACATAGATGATGTAGATGTACTTGTGTTCAGCGATACGCTGTTAGATGATTTTCAAGGCAAGCGCATAGATTTTGAAACATATCAAAGCAAATATAAGCGTAGTGAGTTTGAGATTATCCACGAAACCTACAATTGGGGTATGGCTGTATTCCAAGGCTGGCTTTGGACGGATCAAGTCCCCGTACACTGTGTGATGAATATCTTCTTCGCGGGGAAAATGATTTATGATATAGAGAAGACAATTAGTTAGTAATAATGAAGGCGGCAAAACAATGAAAGAAAAGCTAAATGCATTTATAGAAGATTTTAAGAAAGAGGCACTTCTCGACGTAATCAAGATAGAGCTTGCATCTAAACCGACGGTGGGAATTACACAGAGTAAGGTAGGCGGACACTTCTATTTGCCAAAATCAGCTTGTATTCCAACCAATGATAAGGGCGAACAACTGATGTTTCTGGCACAGATAAACTGCGAAGAGTTGCCCGAGAACGCTATATATCCGAAGAAAGGCATCGTACAGTTTTGGATTTTTGGTGGCGATTATGATATGGGTAATGACTATGAAAACCCTTGTTCCGATATAAATAAACGCGTCCTGTATTATCCTACGATCGAAGACCACTTCTCTGAGCAAGAGTTGACTACTCTTTACAAACCAAAGGGTGACGAAGACGGAGATTTGTGTACGCCCATTATGACCGATACTCCTTTATCTATGGTCTTTAAGTCGGAGAAGCAATGGCCGCTGTTATTCGACTATCGTGCCGGAGCTGTCTTTGTGAAAAAGTGGAATTCGCATTTTCCCGAACAGCAAGTGGGAAGTCTTTGTGAGATCAATGATATAGACGAAGATCTTTTCGGTGAACTCTATGATGCGCTTGAGATTGACAAGCATACGCAAATAGGGGGCTATGGATATTTTACGCAGTCAGACCCACGCGCATGCGACTCGCTGCAACACTATACTGAATTATTGTTTCAGCTCGACTCATACTATGGTGATGAGGATTACCAAATTCTTTGGGGCGACTCGGGCGTGGGCAACTTCTTTGCCACAAAAGAGCAACTGAAGAACCTCGACTTTGCGAAATGTTTGTATAGTTGGGATTGTTGCTAAGCAATATGGAGAGAGCAGTGTTCCCCAAAATGCTGCGCACGTTTGGGGAACACTACTCTTTATTCTTGCAAGAAAGATGCTATTGCCTTTTCAATCAAAGCGGATAAAGGAGAATTGTAAAATCGATATAGTGTACACAATCTTTCCCGTAAAAGGTCCGTACCTTTTTATGGAAGGGTAGGAAACGATGATTTTGACTTAAAAAGGTTCACACCTAAAAGTCTCATCTTCTTGATAAAGTTTTCGATTCTATCTTAAAAGTGTGTAATCTCCTTCGCTCTTATCTTTGTAATTACAAAACAAAAAGGAAAGTAACAATGAGACTTACACGCTCACAAAAGTCGTCATTTATTTCTGAACTTGTATATAGTGAATCAGGAATAAATGAAATTATTCGTGTTTTAGTAGGCACTTTTCTCTAAGCAAGCATGTACTCTCTTCGTCAATGGGTACCCCGGAAATCTCCATTGTCGTTTTCATCCTCGTCGTTGGCGTGAGGGTGGGCGTGGCTTTACGCATTTCTCGCGCACGTCCGGACTATTTTCTACTGCCGCCCTTGAATCTCTTTCTGCTAAAGTGGGCGAGAAACCTTCCAAATTGACAGAAAAATATCCAGAGGAAACCACAAAAACCCGAATATAATTTTGGTTGTGAGATTCTTTTTGTATCTTTGGGCGCGGTTTGTAAAGATATGAAGCTTAGCGAAGCATTCAGATGTAAGGTGGTATTATTGCTTGAATCTTGCGGGTTAAAGCATGCCGAAGTAAAATCTCCTCCGAGATATTTTAAGCTAGACAATAGATAATATTAATTTTAAAGCGTATGAAGAAAATCTACTATGCCTTTGTCTTAGTGCTGATGGCACTAACGTCAATGAATGCTATGGCGGATATATCTATTAAGTTAGATATCGACGATGCCAGTAGAGTGATGGTGAAAGTTAATTATGCACCGGTCGCGAATCTCGTGAATGGTGTGAACAAATTAACCGTTCCACAGTATGGTTCTGTTCAGATAGAAGCCAAAGAGGGCTTTTATTTAAAGAGAGTCTATAAGCCCAACAAAGACGGCGAGTTTGTAGAACAAACAATTTCAAGTCTTACTTCTTGCAACATTTATTTATCAGATGCCGACGCAAACCTTACCTTCACGGTAAGATCGGGCGTACTTGCTGATGCGCGCACCGGATCTTGCACCGTTAAAGTCGATCATGCTGCAAAAGTAAAGATGGAACGCTACGAGTCGCACTCCGTAGTAAGTTTGCAAGATGGTGACAATACGGTGAAATGGATTCCCAACGTAGAGAAAACGTTAACCATAGGCAATGCCAATTATGGCGATGCGCCACTTTATAAAGTTACACTCGACGGAGTAGAAGTAAACAGTTCAGGCAATCAGTTCTTTGTAACCCCCAAAGAAGGAAGCGTAGTCGTTATTACCGCTAACTATCCGGATGTAGACTGCCCTGTAAAATTCAATTTTTCAAGCGAAGATATTAAAGCTATTCTCAGTAAGGTTACAGCTGATGGTAAAGAGGTGACCAACTTCGCCGATGCCAACTTTACCGTGAAGGCCGGAACAAAACTCGCACTTACCTTCGACAAAACAAACTACGCCTTAGACGAATTTAAAGTCAATAATGTAGTTACAAGCGTGTATGGAACCTTCGAATATCTTGTGAAAGCTGAAACTACTTTTGATATTCAGGCCCACAAATATGCCACCATTAAAGCAACATTGAATGTTGATAAAGCCGAAAACATCACCGTATATCAAGGCAGTAGCTATAATAACAAAGTCATAACGATTAAAGACGGCGAAAACACGATCGAACTGAACGAAGTAAGTAGCATGATTCAGATAAAGCCAAATAGTGGCTGCAAGATAGAAGCGCTGAAAGTAAATGGCACAGCCATGACAGCCGGCGGCGATGGTACTTATGAGATAAAACTCACCGAAGGCATGCAGATAGATGTAACAACGTCAGCAATCGTGCGCGACCAGAAAGCCATTGTGTATATCGACGATATTAGTCTTGCCAATTACGGATTTAATTTCTATCGCTCAGATCGTTCAACCGTTCCTATGCAAAGCGGAGAAAACACACTGATGTTCTCTGCCGACGATAATACCTTTATGTTTGGTGCTTATGGTAACGACCTCAGCAAGATGGTTGTAAATTTGAATGGTGAGAAAGTGAAACCGGCTTATGAAGGAGGAACCAGCTTCGAAGTGACGTTGAAGAATGGCGATCGTTTGGATATTCTACTAACCGGTTCTACGGGAATGGAAGGCATCTGGCAACAGTCTGCAAAAGAAAAGGCAGCCATTTATCATCTTAATGGTACGCGCGTGCAAGGCGACAATTTACCTTCAGGTTTGTATATAATAAATGGTAAGAAAATCTTGATAAAGAAATAATGAGAAAGTTTACGTTTACTACTTTGTGTTTGGCCATAGCTACTACGGTATATGGCCAATCAAAGCTCGATTTGCAGAGCCAAATGATGCTATTGCAGATGCGGAATACATCAATTCCGACCTACAATAGCCGCTTACGTACTTTCGAACAGCCGAAACAAGTTCAGCAAAATGTCATGGCTATGATTGAATTCAATGGTCAGCAGGCGCTTGCCGAACTGAAATCGCAAGGCGTTCAAGTACACAGAGTGCGTGGTAATATTGCTATCGTTACGCTACCTACAGCAGATGTGGAGCGTATTGCGGAGTTGAAATGCGTTAGACGCATGGAATTGTCGCGTCCTGTATATCAGAAGATGGACATTGTTCGCCGTGCTACAGGTATCGACAAAATCCACCAAGGCGTAAATCTTCCACAGGCTTACACCGGTAAGGGCGTTGTGACAGGTATTGTCGATGGAGGTATCGATCCCAACCACATCAACTTTTTAAAGCCCGATGGTACAACACGTTTTGGATATCTGAGTAAGATAACAGCTACGACAACAACAAAGCAAGGCTATCTTTATCAGAACTATTATCCTCGCGCGGTACTTGACACCATGCAGCAACGCGACGATACCTATCCTATCGAAGAGTTTGCAAGCGATAGCTATACAAACTTCCATGGTACCCATACACTGGGTATTATGGCCGGTGGATACAAAGGAAATATTCTTGCTGCAAAGAGTGACGACCAAAATACATCTTATAATGTGACGGTCCCCAACTTGTATTATGGTGGTGCTACAGAATCTGAAATTATCGCTTCGTGTGGTGATTTGCGCGACCAATTTATTGCGTTTGGTGTGGATGACATTATCAATTACGCAAAGTTGTCGGGCCCAAAGCGTAAACCCTGTGTCATTAACCTTTCATTAGGCAGTAACGTTGGGGCACACGATTCAACAAGCGTAATGAATAGATTCCTTGCGTTGTGTGGTAAAGAAGCCATTATTTGTGTTGCTGCCGGCAACGAAGCCGATTCTCCTATCGCTTTGACGGCGAATTTTGATAAAGCTGACTCTACCGTTCAGACTTTTATTCGCCCAATGATGGAGGGTGAATTCAAAACGCCGAGTAAGACGTATTACAACCTTCGCAATGGACAAATCTGTGCTTATAGCAACAATGCTGATGAATTTGAATTTCAGATTGTAGTTACAAATGCTGCACGCGATAATAAGGTTGCTGTGCGTATTCCGGTAACAACCAACACGAATGGTCAGCCCATCACTTATTCTTCAGGTGGCGATTATGCCATAACAGGAGCTGTAGTAAATTCTACATTTGCGAAAGCTTTTGATGGTTATATCAGTGCTGCGTCTATAAAAGATCCGGAGACAGGCCGCTATTATGTGCTTGCACAGTTTTTGACAAGCGATAATCAAACAACGAACAAAGATGGTCAATATAAATTAGGATTGATCATTAAGAGCAAGAAAGCCGGACAACGTGTTGATGTATATGGCGATGCGCAGTTTGTGTATTTTGACGACTATGATCAGCAAGGTTGGGTGAAGGGTTCACGCAATGGGTCTATCAGCGATATGGCATGTGCAGCCAATGTAATTAGTGTTGGTAGTTACAACGTTCGTAACAACTGGCCTTCGTTAGATGGTTTTGTTTACGGTTATAACAAAAAAGGCCAGAACGATGATTTCCCGGTCGGTGAGATCTCACGTTTCTCTTCCTATGGCACATTGGCTGACGGAAGAAACTTGCCGGACATCTGCGCTCCCGGCGCATCGGTGATATCTTCTGTTAATACCTATTGTGTAACTAATCCGAGTATGGGTTACACGCCGGCAGCATTGCAAGCTAAGTCCGATAAAGATGGTAAGACCTATTTCTGGCATCAATCACTTGGCACTTCAATGGCAACACCTGTCGTAGCCGGCGCTATTGCCCTTTGGTTGGAAGCTAATCCTAACTTAACTTATAAAGATGTAGTTCGCATTATTAAGGAAACGGCCGTAAAAGATAGTTATGTAACGAGCACAGGCGACCCTGTACAATGGGGTGCCGGTAAGTTTGATGCATACGCAGGTTTAAAGCAAGTGTTACTGGAGAAGAATGAAACCGGTATACAAGGTGTGAAAACAGGACAAGAAGAATTGCCGATTATCACCATGACCGGTAGTCGTTCATTCACCATTTTCCTTGCAGACGCTAAGCAACTCAATGTACGTGCTTACAACCTCTCCGGCCAGCTGCTTCATTCACAAGCAGCTAGCGGTTATGAAACAAATATTGATGCTTCTTCTTGGGCAAAAGGAGTTTACCTAATCCAAGTGAACGGAAGCCCGGCACAACGAATTGTTATTTATTAAAAATATGAGAAATAAAAGAAGTTTCTTGACATCAGTGCTTTTGGTGCTGATGGCGATGATTGTAACTCCGCTCACGACACAAGCGCAAAGCGAAGAGCCAATCATAAGTTTTCATACAAACATTTATGAAAAGGCGCAAAGTTCTGGCATTACGCCAAGTGTTTCATTTGTTCTTGGATCATCAGATGGCAAGCAGATAGTAAATATCGACTGCGGTGCCGGTGAAGAAGAATTCGAAGTAGATGAAGCTCAATTAAAGGAAGACCAATCTATTAAGGGTTCACTTTATACAGGACAAGTTTCAAAAGAAGGTTGGGTAAAAATTTATGGCGACCCCAATAAGATTTACTATTTCAATGCTTCTGGAAACGAAATTGATGAGATTAAGTTCAGCAGTAAGTTAAAACTTCGAATTCTTAATTTGGAGCACAACGTATTGAACGCTCTCAACATAGATGCTTTAAAGACTCTAAGTATTATCTATTTGCAGGATAACCCATTCACAAAGGCAACTCCTTTGATGATTGGCTCTATGCCAAACTTGTTGGTATTAGAAGTTGCGCAGATTGGTCATATCTCACCAAACTTCTCACTTCGTAATTTCCCGGCATTACGTTCATTCGATGCTTATCACACTTTAGGCTTGACTTCTGTAGACCCAACTGTTTGTCCAAATTTGCAACGTTTGAGTCTTGATATGACTAATGTTTCTTCTGTAGATCTTTCTAAGAACCCTGAATTGCAGATTTTGAATGTCAGCGATTCACGTATTAAATCACTCGATCTAAGTAAGAACTCAAAGATAAGAGAACTTTATATTTCTCATTCTTCCGGTACTGTAAATAAGGATATTAAGTTTGAGCAAATTGACGTTTCCCACTGTCCTGAACTCTATTACTTCTTCTGTAGTGGTAACAAGTTCAAGACGCTTGATGTTAGCAAGAATCCTAAACTCTTTACTTTCGCTTGCGATGAGAACCTTTTGCGTTCTCTTGACGTTAGCAAGAACCCGGACCTTTATAGTGTAAACGTTCGCAATAACTATATGGACTTTGCGACATTGCCTTGGCCCGGTAATTGGTTTGAGTATTATCATGCACAGCATGAAATGGAGTTGGACGATACGTATAAAGTTGGTGATGTTATTGACCTTAGCCATCGTGTATTGCGTCAAGGAACGACAACCAATGGTGTTCTTTTCAGAGTGCCAAAAGAAGATCCAACAAAGCCTGTTGAATTAGACAATACATATTATACGTATGAAAACGGAAAGGTAACTTTGTTGAAAGCAATTTCAGACCAAGTCTTCCTTCAGTTTACCAATACGGTATTAAAAGATTATCCGATCCGCACCGAGAATTTCAACATCAGAACTGCTGAAGATTTTGGTAAAGATATTAAGGCTGTTGAGTTAACAAGTCTTGGTACGGCCGGTGCTCCTGTTAAGATGTCAGTTGGCGTTATTGGAGCTACTCAAACTTCTCCCGTTACTATTAAGGTTGATTTGGGAGATGGTAATCTTACTCCGATAGCTGTTAAGTCAGAGCGTCCTACAGTTGCAAACATTGATACACAGCGTAAAGGTTCCGGTAACATTATTGTTTACGTACCCCAAGATCGTTATGTGTCCACTTTAGAAACGGATAATTTGGCAATCGACAATATTGATCTTACGGCATTGAATCAATTGCGTGTACTCTCTTTGAAGAATGCCGGTTTGAGAAATATTGACCTCAGCTACAACAATAAACTTGAAAAGCTTGACCTTTCAGGTAACTTGCTGACACGCCTCACTTTGAAGGGCCCATCATCTTATTTCTATAAGAGCTTGTTGACAGACATCAACTTAAGCAACAACCAATTGGAAAGCTATGAATTTGATGATTTCTATGCTGTGCGCAAGTTTGATATAAGCAATAATAAGATGGTTAATTTAGACGTATCTGATGCGGACAACCTTCGTTCGCTCAATATTTCTAATAATGCTTTCAAGCGCTTGTTGCTTAATCATAGTGAACTCTTAGAGCGCTTGGATGCTTCTAACAACCAATTGACAGAGATTAAGATACCACCAGTTGCTCCTATGGCTTATCTCAATGTGAGCGGCAATAAATTTACATTGGCTGATATGCCTGCAGATTTCGGTCTAGAAGGTGCAAACTTTGTCTATGCTCCACAACAAGTTCTTGAAATCTCAGAATCTTCTCCGGGTATTGACCTTTCAGAACAATTCATTACAAAGAAGGGTGCAACTACACAATATGTTTGGAAGAAAGCAAACGGTGACAGATTGCAGGAAGGTACAGATTATACTATAAATAATGGTGCTGCTAAATTCCTTAATCTTAGTGTTGGTAAGATTTATTGTGAGATGACACATGCTGCTTATCCTGCATTTACAGGTGCAAATGTGTTTAAAACAACGCTTGTGCAACCTATTGCTATGCCTCAATACGAATTGGCATCTTTCACTACGGTAAGTGCGGTAGATAGCGTTGAACTTTCTATGGCAAGTCCGGTTAAGGGTACATCTGTTTATCTCGAATGGAATGCTGACGGTAATGTTACGCAGTACACACTGGATACTTCTTACAAAATATTCAGAGCAAAATCGAAAGCAAATACTAAGGTACGTGTTCTCGTTGCTAACGAACAAGATAAACTCTCAGTATTTAGTATTTCACACGCTAAGATTGGCGAAACAGACTTCACTGGTTTGAAAGACGCTCGCACGATAACCATTGATGATGCCGGACTGAAATCCGTTAATCTCCCCGTTTCTTCTGAGCTGAAGCAGTTGAATCTCAGTGGAAATGAATTAACCGAGCTTGATTTGTCGAAGTTCCCGAATCTTTACTTCCTCTCTTTGAATGATAATAAACTAAAGACTTTCGATTTGTCGAAGGCGAAGAAGCTTGGTCTTGCCCTTCTTGCAGGCAATAACATGAAAGAGATTAAGATAGACAATCCGGATCTCTGGAATCTTGACTTGAGCAAAAATGCTTTTGAAAGTGTTTCGCTCGACAATGCTCCTGCTTTGGAACAACTTTGGTTGAACGATAATAAACTTACAAAGGTTGATATTTCTAAGAATTCACATCTTACCGTATTGAATCTTGTTAAGAACAAGCTGAGATTCTCTACCATGCCGGTCGCTGTAGATAGCGATGGTAAGAGCAAGTTCTACAAGTATTCTTATAACCTCCAAGAACCACTTGATGTGAAGTGTGTTGATGGTAAAGTAGACCTAAGCACTGAAGCTATGGTTGATGGTGAAGCTACATCATTCCGCTGGTTCGTTGATCGTATCAATGTGATTGATGGTGAACCCCAAGGTGAAGAGTTGGAAGCTGATGAGTTCTCTATCGTGAACGGTGTTACTACGCTAAAATTAACAAAGGCCGCTAACAACCTTGTTTGCTTGATGCGTAATACTCGTTTGCCAAATCTCTATCAAATCACCAACTACATTACCTTTGATCCACATACATCTATCGAAGGCGTTACCGCTGATGATGTGACGATACAGCTTGTAAATGGTGGCATTACCGTTCTGGGTGCCAAGAATCGCATGCTTGCTGTTTATACCATCGATGGTAAATTAGCTTATCAAAACAAATTGGCAGAAAAAGAAGCTCACGTTTCTCTACCTGCCGGTACGTACGTTGTGCGTGTTGGTAACAAGGTTGCTAAGGTGAATGTAAGATAATAGAGCAATTATAATTCTCTAATTACAGCTAAAGAGTGCTTCTCCAGATAGGGTAAGCACTCTTTTTTTTGTGTAGTTGTACATGGGTAACTTGTTTCATACGCTGCAATACATAACAACCCCGATTCTACCAGTCTCTTTTAGGTAGAATCGGGGTTGCTATATCATGCTATTTTTGTAGCACTACATTAGGCTGTAGGCCACAGTAAGGCCAGCCATAACGATGCTGACCATGCTCATCAGTTTGATAAGAATGTTCAAACTTGGGCCTGATGTGTCCTTGAACGGATCACCAACGGTGTCGCCCACAATCGTGGCTTTGTGGACGTCACTGCCCTTACCTCCGAAGTTTCCTTCTTCCACAAATTTCTTGGCATTGTCCCACGCACCACCGGCATTCGCCATAAAGACGGCCAACGTAAAGCCGGCGCAGAGGCCGCCAACGAGAAGACCGAGCACACCGGCAACGCCGAGAACTATGCCCGTGACGATGGGGATTATGATGGCTAAGAGCGAGGGCAGAATCATTTCGTGCTGGGCAGCGCGCGTACTAATTTCAACACAGCTACCATAGTCGGGCGTAGCCTTTCCTTCGAGGATTCCTTTGATTTCGCGGAACTGGCGGCGCACTTCATCGACCATCTTAGCCGCGGCACGTCCGACAGCGCCCATCGTGAGTCCGCAGAAAAGGAAGGCAGCCATCGCGCCAATGAATACACCGACGAGTACGCGCGGGTTCATCAGCGTCACTTGGAAGTATTCCATCATTTCGGGCATAGAAGCCTTTGACGGATCGAATGCATTGCCCGCTGCGTCGATAAATTGCTGTCCGCCCTCCATAGCCCGCGTCATGGCGATTTTTATTTCTTCTACATAGGAAGCCAGCAAGGCCAGTGCGGTGAGTGCTGCCGAACCAATGGCAAATCCTTTGCCCGTGGCTGCCGTCGTATTGCCGAGTGCATCGAGTGCATCTGTGCGGTGACGTACCTCCTCGCCCAACTCACTCATTTCAGCGTTGCCGCCGGCGTTGTCGGCGATAGGGCCGTAAGCGTCCGTAGCGAGCGTGATGCCCAGCGTTGACAACATTCCGACAGCCGCAATGCCGATGCCGTAGAGTCCTTTCGAGATGCTCTCAGCAGTCATCGAGAGATCAAAATGGTTGGCGCAGAGATAACTCAACATAATGGCTACACCGATAGTAAGCACGGGGATGCTGGTGGAAATCATACCCGTACCGATACCTTTGATGATAACCGTGGCAGGTCCAGTCTGGGCCGATTCGGAAATAGCTTGGGTGGGCTTATAACTATGCGAGGTGTAGAACTCTGTGGCTTGTCCGATGACGACGCCCGCCGTGAGACCACTGATGACGGAGAAACTGAGGCCTACCCAGTTGTCGAGGCCGAGACCATAAAGGATAAGGAACGTGGCGAGTGCAATCAGCACGGCACTGGTATTGGTACCGACGGCCAGTGAACGTAGCAACTGACTCATGCTTGCTCCTTCTTTGGTGCGCACGAGGAAGATACCGATGAGTGAAAGGAAAATACCGACAGCGGCAATAATCATGGGGGCGATGACAGCCCGCATCTGCATGTCACCAGCCGAAGCAAAGGCCGTGGCACCTAAAGCGGCTGTAGAAAGAATGGAGCCGCAATAGCTCTCATAAAGGTCGGCGCCCATACCGGCTACGTCGCCCACGTTGTCGCCTACGTTGTCGGCAATGGTAGCTGGGTTGCGCGGGTCGTCCTCCGGGATGTCGGCTTCAACTTTCCCGACAATGTCGGCGCCAACATCGGCCGCTTTCGTATAGATACCGCCGCCAACGCGAGCAAAGAGGGCTTGCGTGGAAGCACCCATACCGAAGGTGAGCATCGTGGTAGTGATGGTGATGAGCGAGACGTGGTCAGAGCCGTAGACATAGGAGAGGGCGATGAACCATAGGGCTATGTCCAACAATCCGAGGCCTACAACGACCAATCCCATTACCGCACCGGAGCGGAAAGCGATTCGCAAACCACTGTCCAAGCTCTTGCGCGCAGCATTGGCGGTTCGCGCGGAAGCATAGGTAGCAGTCTTCATGCCGAAGAAGCCGGCCAAACCACTGAAAAGACCGCCCGTGAGGAAGGCGAAAGGTACCCAGGGATTTTGAATCTTAAGGACATAGGCCATGAAAGCAAAAAGAACGACGAGCACTAAAAAGACTTTGAGAACGACGAGGTACTGCTGTCTGAGGTAAGCCATTGCGCCCTTGCGGACGTGCTCTGCGATTTCGCGCATTCGAGGTGTGCCTTCATCGGCCTTCATCATATTCTTAAAGAAGAACCAGGCCATAGTCAACGCTACTACTGATGCGATGGGCACCAGCCAGAAAAGAGGAGTTACATTCATAAAAGTTTTATTTAAGGTGTGATATTTTTGTCAGCATATATGCCTTCATTGATTCGGACGCCCAATATATGGAGTATTTTCTATATACCAAAGACTTTATGCGGAAAAGTTGCAATTTAGCATCTCAACATTTCAATTTGCGATGTTTTATCCATAAAAATTCCCCCTTATCGCGAAGATTAACACGAAAAGGGGAGCGATGATTTTAAATGAAAGATTTATGGTGTTTATCAGCGAAGTTCCCCATGCATAGATGCTTCGACGGTTTCATCGTCAACAGGTTAGGAGCCTTTACAGCCTATTGTCTGTTTCCAAAGAAGCCGTGCATCAATGTACAAAGGACTATCGATATGTAGCTTGTCCTTATTTTGAGTTCGCCGAACTTACATTAATTTCTTGCATAGTCAAAGGCAAGATGGCGCATTGAGCATCCGCGGCACTTGTGGGAAAAATGACGAGGATATTTTTGGGCCGGCTCATTATTAAATACGCCCCATCGACAAGCTGGCAATGGCGACCGCAGAAGGCAGCCGGTGGCGCCGCCTGCACCTATTCTAGCAAGCAGCTGCGTAGCCTTTTTTCACGCTGTGCGCAAGAGAGAAAAAAGGGCTTAGGGAAGTGGCGAAACTTTCTTAGGTGAGTCGAAAAACTTTCATAGGTGATCGGAAAAACTTTCTCCTATGATCGAAAAAATTCTCTTATAAGACAATTTTTCGACGCTTATAGGAAAGTTTTGAGGGTCTATATGTGTCTGATTCTCAGCAGCTGTTTTGGTCTTCCCGGCGCCGTTTTCGCCTGAATTTGGATATTTAGTGCTCTTGGAGCAAATAGTGATAGAACAGTTCTAATTCTTGTGTGTCTTGGTTCAAAGTCCTCTCTCTGTTGTAGATTTCTTTATATTTTGCTTCGAGGCCCTCTATGTCATCCAACTTCTTCAATAAATACAGGGCGACATAATCGGTATGTTTTATTAAGTATGCATCATGATCAATCAGAGCAAACCAGCTCTTTGCATAGGCCACACTTTGTAATAGTTCTGTCTGCCAATTGTTTTTCTCCTCTAATGTCTCAAAGTTAGAAAACCAAATTGAAAATTTCGCATTAAAATCACTCAAAGTCTGCTCATCAGCTTTGAAGAATCTCCAGTCGGTTAATCCATAGACATCTTTATTAGATGTTCTCCCGTTGAAAATATCCTTTATCACTTTGTCGGTGAAATTAGTAGGGTATTTTATACGTGGATCTTTCAATACTCTTTTTAGAATCGTATTTACCCCGGTAGAAATACGCTTGTTTTGCAACTTAAGTCTAAGATGCAATGAAAAATGTGTCTTTGATTTGGTTACGCTAATCTCATAAATATATAAACTATCTCCTTTCCTTTTCTCAAACTTATTTGGCGCTTTCAGTTGAAACCCATCTTGCTCAAAGGAAGTTCGAATCACATCTACAATTTTCCCTACGACGTCTTTCTTTTCCATATGCTTTATTATTGATTGCCCCGGAATGGAACATTTCAGACCTTTGAAGTAACATGAATTAAAATAATCTTGCCTATTACGGATTCATCTATAATAGAGTTATCTGTTATATTCTATGCCCTATGCATCTATCATTCTCTCTGTTGAAAATGTTCTTTAATATCACGATCATTCGATCGCTTACAATGTTCCTGCAACTTATGAGGCAAGTTCTTATTTAGACAAATGGCAACCTTACACCCTTTATCTCCTTTGTCAAAAATGAGCTGCATCAGCTCTTCATTTAAGTTCTCATACGCTGCGATTTCAGACAATATACTATAGGCTAAGTCATTTGGTAAATAGCTTATTAAACTTCTTACAACCAAATCATAATCCTGCGGTTTTATATCGATACGCAGCGTGATATTAGTAGAGGTGTCCCAAATATCACTCAATCTCTTGAAGTCATCGACAATCTTCGTTTTGTTTATATATAGTGCTTTCATCCTTCGCTTTTTTAGGCATTTTTCAAGTCTGACGATCTTTCTTCTTTACTTTACCAACTAAAGGATTGTTTCCTTCTTCTACAGGGTTATATTCAGATCAAAAGAACGTGCAATAACATCAGGAAATCAATTTAATTAAAAGGTTTTTGTATCGTTCCCGATATGCTTCATCCGGCAAAAGATATTTGCTGGCAACTTTCTTTGCTCGTCCAGTATTATGCTGCATAGTATACATTGCAATAGCAAGCAAGGCAACAACATCATTACTATTTGAGAAGAAATAGATCTTCTGATTTTCAAAATCATCAAGCACATTATGTATGGTACTTCTGTCGTCCAAAAATGGGATTATCTTTTCAATGATAAGGGGTTTGATCTCTTTTTCTATGAGCAGATTCATATCTTCAACTGAAGTTGGGCGCCATTCAACCGCTTTAGTGTCGCAAACAAGGCCTGCGTTGACGTTCACAACAGTGTCTATGGCATCAAATTTATTATCAGCCCCTTTTAAACTTGTTGCTACTTTAGTTATTTCCTTTGAGTCAAAACGGATCATCATACTGATATGTCCTATACTTTTATCATCTTGATATTTTGCAGGGGTTATGAAGAATAGAATTGATTGATCGAAGTCATCTTTACTTCGTCGGAACTTTAGCGATCCTGGTCTCCATTTAAAACCAAACTTAAGAAGTTGGTCTACAAAAATGCTTTCTATGCTTGTTTTGAAGAATGCTTTTAATGCTTTTGCCTCCATTGTTGTTTACAATTCAAAAAATATATAATTCTGCAATCTTGTATGATTAACAAAGTTCTTTATTCGCTCTATATCATTTTGGGTATGATATGATATTGTCCATAGGACAGTCGTTCCTGTCTGCTGTACAACTTCTATCATATATGGGTAATCTACGGGATAGAAGGAATGACCAATAACAACCACTTTGGTAATATCACCAAGCGAATTAAAAAAGGCTTGGTTGTGCTTTATTATGCCATTGGTATCTTTCACTAATTCGTTCATCCAAGCTATAACTTTGCTCCATGTATCTTGTTTGAAGAGAAGTTCTGTTTCGTCCTCGTATGCATCGTTGGGATCACGTTTCTGGTTGTGCCCAATGATATAGTCATCATGTTTCAGCCTTGATCCGTGGATATGAAGGATATTCTCTTGAGGTATGCCATAGAGCTTTTCCAAGGTCTCAGTGTAGTTAAACGTTAGATAGTGACTTTCAGCTGGCAAACTAAACATTACTATCGCCTCATTTATATCAATACTTTCCACCCATTGATTGAACGCCTCTAAGAATTCATCCAAGATTGGCTTAAACAACCAATCGGGGCCATCTTCTATGGCTGCTACTGAGCGAGTTGGGTGTTCATAATCAATGCCTTCGTCAGGACTACACCAGTCCACTATCTCTTCTTCGTCATATTCCCCCAGAGCTTTCTCTATGTCTCCCCAAAAGTCCCTATAGTTACTAAAGAAAGTCTCTGTCATCCTTACAAGGTGGTCATTCCCCTGCTGTCGCAACCATTCCTTAAAATCGCAATACTGTGTCTTTAATCTATGAGCTATATCAAACCCGTTACCAATAATGAAAAGCGTATGCTTGTTCTCTACATCTATTGTCGGAAATAGTGATTCCTGATTCATCTTACAAGGCTTTTTACTTTAATTTTGACAGATCATAATGCAAGTAACTCAAATGTGAGAATTTTGTTTTCGTATATTCCTTAGCTATTGCTCTGTGCTCGTTTAAGACTTTCATGCTTTCATTGGGATGAGAATAATTTGTTATTTCATCTTCAATAATATCAAATCCATATTTCCTATAGTACTCTAGCTGTATTGATTTAGAAAATGCCTGAAAAACTTTTGGCAGGTTAGCGGTTTGAGCAACATTACAATCTTCTGTTGTATCATATAAACCAGTTTCGACCAAATACTTTTTTAATTTTTCTGACAACATGATGGTTAATTTCTTTTTTTGCATTTATTGTCATATGGATAATTGCCCTTTACCTCCCTTTTAAAGCTGTTAGGTGTCTATATTGTTCATCTATTCAAAGAGTTTAAGTTCAAAAACGCTGTTTAAGAACAATAAGATCTCTTCATTAACATCCAGCTTATAATCAAATTCATTGTTCCGAGTTTCTATCTTAATCGTCTCATTGCATAATGACATTTGCTGTATGGCTTCTCTGGTGAACTGTGGCTTGTTTTTTACGACAAAGTATTGTTCCCCTTCATTGAATATCCTGATGGAATCAATGATGTTGTAATCTTTCGCCTTGCTTATATAAAGATGTTCCAACTTGTCGCCGGTAAAAAATAAATCTATTTTGTCGAGGTCTTTAGTGCTTAGAACGTTTTTCCCTGCGCCCATTACAAGCTTAAATCCTAACATATTAACCTGAAAGTCTGTATGTATAGTAATGAGTGCCGACTCCTGCCCGACATTACAAGTCAAGCTTCTTTTATCAATATCCAAGTCTATAAAATCTACTGTCGTAAGTACAGATTGACCGTGAGGATTCAGATCGACCTTAAACCCATCATTAAGTCTATTTGTAAACTTCAATCCTGATGAAACAATAAGTTCCTCAAGGTTAGGATTATAATAAAATAGGAAATCCTGTGCTTCAATTTGTTTCAAATCCGTTGTTTTATGTCTCAGATTGAATCGTCAGAAAATTCTCTGAGGTTAATGTTCGACAAAGATAATGGGCCGTTTTCATTTTCCCGCAGCTTTTGCAAATAAGTTTTATTCTTCTGTATCTTTTCTAATACTCTTTGTTTCAGTCTCTACGTGCAGAGATTGCTGTTTCTACTTGCTGAGACCTGCGCCTCTACGTGCGGATACTACTGCCTCAACGCGTAGAGATACTGATACTCTCCGTGTCTGTGTTCGGAGGGCTAAGCCAAACTAAGCTTTTCTGTCTTTACGGACGTATGAGACTTTATAAAAGAAGAAGGAAAAAGTACTATCGATTTGATTAAAAAGTACTATTATTTTCTTCAAAAAAGCGTTGAAAGGCGAGGAATTGGCATATTGCTTGCTATGTTGCTTATGAAATCAATAAAATAAAAATACCTATGAGTTTCGCTTGGATCATATTCATCCTCGTAGCTTTATTGAGCTATGCAGTTCAGTATAATTTGCGCAATAAGTTTGAGCGCTATTCTCACGAACTGTTGGCTTCCGGCCTGAGTGGCGCAGAAGTGGCGCAAAAGATGTTGCAAGAGAATGGTATTTATGACGTTATTGTCACGGCGACGCCCGGTTCGTTGACCGACCATTATAACCCCGAGAATAAGACTGTTAATTTGAGTACAGAGGTTTACAATGGCCGCTCCGTAGCTGCTGCTGCAGTAGCCGCCCACGAATGTGGACACGCCATACAACACGCCCGAGCTTATGCCCCTTTGACGTTGCGCTCGGCACTCGTGCCGGTGGTTAGTTTTACTTCGCAATGGATGCATTGGGTTTTGCTTGCCGGCATCCTTTTGGTGCAGATTGTTCCGGCAATCCTCCTTGTCGGTATCGTCCTCTTCGCCCTGACGACTTTGTTTAGTTTAGTGACGCTCCCCGTAGAGATTGATGCGAGTCGCCGTGCCGTCAATTGGGTCCGGTCGGCCGGCGTTGTCACGCAGCAAGAATATCCCGGCGCCGTTGATGCTTTGCGCTCTGCAGCCTATACCTACGTTATCGCCGCTTTAAGCTCTTTGGCTACGCTGATCTACTATATAATGGAGTATGCAGGTGCTACCCGTAGAGGCTAACATAAAAAAAGCGATGCTCTGATCGCAGAACATCGCTTTACTAAGTGTTGGGGTACTCGGATTCGAACCAAGAATGACAGGACCAGAATCTGTAGTGTTACCATTACACCATACCCCAAAAGCATTAAATGTGCAATGAGAAATCCCTCAAATGCGGATGCAAAGATAGCGTCTTTGTTTTGAAAAGCCAAAGCTCCCTCTGCTTTTTTCTAATTTCGTCGCAATTTTTGCCGGCATCGCGTTTCTAATATGAATTAATGCGTAATTTTGCGCTCAATCCAAACAACTTATACATAATAATAGATGAATTCCACGCCCGAAATAGTAAATACGATTGTTCAAGGTATGCAGGAGAAAAAAGCTTTCGATGTTACTATCGTTGACCTCCGCAAGATTGACACAGCTCCCGCAGAATATTTTGTTTTGTGCAATGCCGGCAGCCCGCAGCAAGTAGAAGCTGTCGCAGGGTCGGTGAGCGACGAGACGCGCAAGGCCCTAAATGAGCGCCCTGCCGCAGCTGTAGGCTTAGACAACGCACAATGGGTGGCAATGGATTACGGCACGGTGATGGTGCACATATTTCTGCCCGAGATGCGTGAGTTTTATGCCCTCGAAAGCCTCTGGGAAGACGCTGAGATAAAAGAAATCCCTAATCAAGATTGAAATGAACGGAAAACCCAAGCAAAAAAATAATCTGCCGAAGTTCAACCTGTATTGGTTGTACGCTATTCTGATTATTTCCCTCGTGTTTATGCTCTTCCGGGGAAATTTCGGAGAAGGCGGATTTGATAAAGAAGTGCCCTATACTACATTTAAGGAATATGTAGCCAAAGGTTATGCCAAGAGTGTTACGGTCAACAAGAGTGATGGTATAGCCCGCTTCATCGTTGCCCCTGCTCATATTCGCGATGTCTTTCATCAAGGCAGCGATGACGTCGGTACAGCCCCTACGGTCTCGAGTAAAGTTCCCTCGGTCGATAAGGTAGAAGACTTCCTCAATGTCACCTATAAGGGCAGCGTAAGCTATGAAGAGTCGAGCCACTTCTGGCTCAATTTACTCGGCAGTACATTCCCCTTCCTCATACTCATTTTGTTCTACTTCTGGATGTTCCGCGGCGTCAATGGAGGCGGCGGAGGCAGCGGCGGAGGTGGTGGCATCTTCAACGTAGGTAAGAGTAAGGCCCGTCTGTTTGAAAAAGGTTCCGGTTTGCACGTCACTTTTGCCGACGTAGCCGGACAAGAGAGTGCCAAAGAAGAAGTTCAAGAAATCGTAGAATTTCTCAAGAATCCTTCAAAATACACCGAGTTAGGTGGTAAAATACCAAAGGGCGCGTTGCTCGTAGGCCCTCCCGGAACGGGAAAAACGCTTTTGGCAAAGGCTGTAGCCGGCGAAGCCAACGTACCTTTCTTCTCCCTTTCAGGCTCTGATTTTGTCGAGATGTTTGTAGGCGTTGGCGCAAGTCGCGTCCGCGACCTCTTCCGTCAGGCAAAGGAAAAAGCTCCTTGCATTATTTTCATTGATGAGATTGATGCCGTAGGCCGTGCGCGCGGCAAGAATGCCTCCTTCGGCGGCAATGACGAACGCGAGAACACGTTGAACCAACTCTTGACCGAGATGGACGGCTTTGGCACCAATTCCGGCGTGATTATTTTGGCTGCGACCAACCGCGTGGACATTCTCGACAAAGCCCTGCTGCGTGCCGGCCGTTTCGATCGCCAGATCCACGTAGATTTGCCCGATTTGCCCGAACGCATCGCCATTTTTAAGGTCCATTTGCGTCCATTAAAATACGATCCGGCTTTAGATATCGAACTGCTGGCGCGCCAGACGCCGGGCTTCTCCGGTGCTGACATAGCCAATGTTTGTAACGAAGCCGCGTTGATTGCTGCGCGCCACGATCACATCACGGTTACGCGGCAAGACTTCTTAGATGCTGTCGACAGAATCATAGGCGGATTGGAGAAGAAAAATAAAGTGATGACTGAGGCCGAGAAGAGAACGATCGCCATCCACGAAGCCGGTCACGCTTCTGTATCTTGGCTGTTGCGCTACGCGAATCCTTTGGTTAAGGTCACGATTGTGCCTCGTGGGCAAGCGCTTGGCGCTGCCTGGTATTTGCCGGAGGAGCGCACCATCACAACGCGCGAACAGATGCTCGATGAAATTTGCGCTACGCTCGGAGGACGCGCCGCCGAAGAGTTGGTTACAGGCCACATCTCCTCCGGTGCGCTCAACGATCTTGAGACCGTCACGAAGCGTAGCTATGGTATGGTCGCTTACCTCGGTATGAGCGATGAACTGTCCAATCTCTGTTATTACGATACACAGGAGTATAATTTCACCAAACCTTATTCTGAGAAGACGGCCGAGAAGATCGACGCTGAGGTCCATAAGTTGATCAATGAGCAATATGCTCGTGCAAAGCAACTCTTAATGGACAACAAGGAAAAGCACGCCGCACTCGCCCAGCTCTTGATTGAGCGTGAGGTGATCTTTACCGAGGATGTGGAGCGCATATTTGGGCCGCGTCCGTGGAAGAGTCGCGCCGACGTTCTCTTGGAAGAGGAGCAGCAAGCCAAGCAAAAGACCGTCCAAGTGCCCACCGATAACGTATCTATGACGCCTCCGGCTATCCCTGCGTGCCCTTCGGCGCAGAGCATCTCTGCGCCGCTTGAGCAAAACGCGGCTGAAGAAGCGCCGCAGGATGAGAAGCCTGCATCCGTCTTGCCGCCGGAAATTCCGACGGTCGCTACGGAGGACGATCAGAATAGTGAAACCACCAACGAACAACCGCATGAGTAATCTTGCCTTGCGCGCACTGACCGGAACGGCCTTTGTCGCCGTACTCGTAGGCTCAATATTGCTTTCGCCGTGGAGCTTTACTTTGCTCTTTGCCTTGGTCACGGGCTTGACGCTTTGGGAGTTTGCCGAGAATGTCAATCTCCACGCCGGCTCCCGTGTAAACAAATTGATCAATGCCGTATCCGGCGTCTACCTCTTCTTGGCTTTCGCCGGCTATTGCTCCGGTTATCAAGGGTCGGAAGTCTTTATTCCCTACCTTTTGTCGCTGATGTATCTGCCGATCTCCGAGTTGTATGCCCGTCAGCCCGATCCGCTCAAAAATTGGGCTTATGCTTTTGCCTCACAGCTCTACATCGCCTTGCCTTTCAGCTTGCTCAATTGCTTGGCGTTCTTAAATGATCCCCTCAAGCAGCAGGCTTATTTCCATTGGCTTTTGCCGCTGAGTGTTTTCATCTTTTTATGGACGAGCGATACGGGAGCTTACTGCACGGGAAGCTTACTACACAAGCGCTTCCACGCCAAACTTTTTGAGCGCATTTCGCCCAATAAATCTTGGGTCGGCAGTATCGGTGGCGGAGTCTTGTGCGTCCTCGTTGCCAGCCTAATGCATCATTTCTTTCCTGCGGAATTGACTTGGTTGCAATGGATTGGCCTCTCCTTAGTCGTATGCGTCTTCGGCACGTGGGGAGATTTGGTTGAGAGTCTCTTTAAGCGTCAATTGGGCATCAAGGATAGCGGCCACATTCTCCCGGGCCACGGCGGTATGCTCGATCGTTTCGATAGTAGTCTTTTGGCTATCCCCGCTGCGGTCTTGTATTTGTATACGCTGAATCAATTCTAAAGCGCCACCATCGCGAATTAAAAATTATAGGAATCTGTCTTCTTGCCGGCAAGAAGACAGATTTTTTTGTGCCCATTCCGTTTCTGCTATTATAGGTTCTGTTTTTGCATTCACGTGCCCTCCTTTTCCGCTTACAAATTTGGGTAGCTTATTGTTTGGTGGGAGCAAACGATGGTATGGCCCGACCAAACGATAGTTTGCTCCCACCAAACGATGGTTTGCTGCCGGCAAACAAAAATAGTGTGGGAGCGAGGCATTTTAAATCGTGCGTTGTTGCTTTCTGAAAACGAATGAAATTTATAGGTTCTGCGTTTTCCTCCTCCTCGTTTGCCTCTTGCAACCCGCACTCCGCATCATCCGCTACGGACTCGGGGTGCGCCGCTTTCCGCTTCTATGGCTTGTCCTCCATTTGCACGCGTTTTTATCCTACCGGGTTTGTCCTGCTTAAGCGTGTCCGGTAGTCTGAGGTACGTTAAAAGGAAAAGCCTGTCACCGATCCCAATGGCAATGGATCGATAACAGACCTTTCGTATGTTCAATTTAACTATTATTGCTCCGGAGCACTAACTGCGCCTACGGCTTTTCCGATGGCTTTTTCCGGCAGGCTTGGCCGTTTTGCCGGCTGCCGCCTTTTCTTGCTGCAAATGCCGGATGCTATCTTTGTAGAATGAAACGCTATCTGCAAGTTTTGCGTTGTCCTTCTCTGTTGTTGAAGGCTTCGTGACGCTTATTTGGACGCTATCATCATCCTCTTCATCATCGTCATCGTCTATGGAGACCTCGGTTTGAAAATTACTTCTCTTAGAAAGTAGATTGTCGATTTGACTCGTTTTGGCCGCGGCAAAGAAACCGAGAACGACGGTCAAGGCAACGCACAAAAAGAAGGAGATGGTCGTATACAGCTTTGCTGAAAATGACATAGACTTATTTCGACTCCAATTGCGAAGTATGGCGATGATTGCACCAAGCGGGATGCAGATAGTTACCATCATCATCAGTAAGAACCCGAGCCAAAGCCATATCGTTTCAGGATTTTGCGAGAGCAGAACCGCCGTATCCGGTTCGCACAAATGTATTTCAGTCAAAGTACCAAAGCCTACGATAAGACTAACCAACAGCACGAGGAAAGGAACAAGAAACGATAGCAGCATGGCAACACAAACAAAAGCGATAAAGCAGATCCCGAGCGTGACGAGTCCTTTCATCAGACTGTTAAATGTGCTATGGTTGGATGCTTGGCCGTTAGGGTAGATTTCGTTTGCGCTGCGAGTGGCGGCTTCTTGCATGATCTCGGCGTTGAGCGTGTGCGGCGTTACGGGTATACCGCGCATCATCAGTTTGTCGGCCGTTGTGCGCGCCAGCGGTATGAAGATCCAAGCCAAGATATAAATGAAAGCTAATGTTGTGCCGGTGAAAAGACACAGTAGCACGAAGATAATGCGCCAAGGGAGGGGATCGGAGACGTCGAGATACTTACAGCAGCCTGAAATAACGCCGCCGGCTACTTTGTCTTCAGAATCGCGGAAGAGTCTGCGCTTTCCGCGTGGCTCTACGTGGGGAGCTTGCGGTGGCTCTGGCGGCCCTTGCTTGCGCGTGCCGGTAGCTTCTTGCGACTCTTCTTGCTCCATTTCTTCCGGATTACCGATGCGGTGGATGATGTCTTGCACGTGTTCGATCGTGACGGCCTCTATGCCTTCAGCCTTCAGTTCGGCAAAGAGTTCGGCCACGCGCCGTTCGATGTCTTCGGCCACTTCTTCGCCGCCTTCGCGATCGGCGAAATAGGCGCGCATATTCTTTTGATACTGATCCAGGAGTTGGTAAGCATCTTCGTCGATGTTGTAGAGCGCTCCAAAGAGATTGATGGTAATATTCTTTTTCATTTTGTTGGGATTTCTGGAATGTTGGTAGATTCTGTTGATTTAGCTTGTGGTAAGTCGGTTTCTTTTTGCAGCAACGTGACGGTTCGAATGAGTTGATTCCAAGCTTCGTCCAAGTCGGTCAATGCTTGTCGGCCGTCAGCCGTTAGTGCGTAATACTTACGCGGAGGTCCTTGCGTGGACTCTTGCCACTGATAAGAGAGCAGCCCTTCTTTTTTCAAGCGGGAGAGCAATGGGTAGAGCGTACCTTCTACGACGATGAGATCAGCGCGCTTTAGTTGCGTGATAATGTCACTCGCGTAGGCTGCTTCCCGATGCAGCAAAAGCAGCACGCAATATTCGAGCATGCCTTTGCGCATTTGAGATTTAGCATTATCCGTGTTCATAATTTATTATAGTGGTTTGTCTTACTCTTTCTTTTGGTGTGCTTGGCGCAATTGAAGTTTCCTCAACTGATCTTTGAACAGAAACGCCTCAGAGGTGAACTTTCAGCGCTTGAATCTGAGATATTAAATACCTTGCACGGCACAAAAGTGTGCATACTTTGGTACTATGCAAAACAAAGTACTAAGAAAATGCTTTGTATTAACGTTATTTTAATCTTTGAACCAAGAAAAGCCAAAAAAGTGGGGGAGTAATGGCCGAATAATGGAGGGTGAATGTTTTCGGGATGGGTAGCTGCCAGCTCGCTTTCTGTCCGTTTTGTATTTGAAAAGCGGAGGAAGTATGGCAAAGAGAGCACGAGACGCGCAGAGATGGCTTATTGTAGGCCTGTGTGTAGTGCCTTTTCGATAGAAAGTATTGGAAAAGTAACGATTTATCCGTAAATTCGCCGCTTGTATAAAGCGCATTGTCTATGCAACCATATTTCTTCCAACCCCTGCTCAAGTCAACCCTTTGGGGCGGACAAGAGATTATCCGCTTGAAACAAATCAAGACGGACGCCGAGAACGTGGGAGAAAGTTGGGAGCTTTCCGGCGTGGCCGGTGCGGCAACGCACGTGAGCGAAGGCAAGGACAAGGGCTTGACCATCTGCGACCTCATTGATCGTTACGGCGCGGAACTCGTGGGGCAAAAGAACTTTTCACGCTTCGGAAATAAGTTTCCGCTACTCGTAAAGTTTATTTCAGCCGCTCAAGATTTGAGTATTCAGGTGCATCCCAATGACGAAATCGCCCATAAAATGGGGCATCCGTATGGTAAATCTGAAATGTGGTTTATCGTAGGAGCGTCGGAGGATACACAATTATATATGGGGTTCGATCGTCCTTTGACGCCCGAACTTTATGAAAAGGCGCTACACGAGGGAAACTTCTTGGACTTGCTCCATACGCAGCCGTCGGCAGCCGGCGATTGTTTCTTCATTCCGGCAGGTAGGATTCACAGCATCGGTGCCGGCAACTTGCTGATAGAAATTCAGCAGGCGAGCGATGATACCTTTCGCGTCTATGATTTTGACCGTATCGGGAAGGATGGGAAAAAGCGGGAGTTGCATATCGAACAAGCCAAGATGGCGCTGAACTTCAACGATTGCCGACCGGATCCCGTGGCTTATGATCAGGCGTGGAATAAAAGGGTGCCATTGGTGCATTGCAGTGCTTTCTCTACGCGTTTGGGGCGTTTGAATCAGCCCTTTCACGCAGGCTATTCGGATCTGGATAGTTTTGTGGTGCTTGTAGCTTACGAGGGAGCGGCCGTTTGCACTGACGATTTGGGAAATCGGTTTACGCTACAAGCAGGCGGAAGTGTGTTGTTGCCGGCAACGACGCAGTATTTGGAGATCGAACCTCAAGCATCTTTTTCCTTTATGGAGGCTTTTGTGGAATAAGTTGCCCGCAGTTTGCGTGGGAGACATTATATAATAAGAGGTGATTATCGCGCGGTGCAGGAAAGACCGGCAATAATCACCTCTTATGTTGTGGGGACACTGTTAGTCGCGCGCGGCGATCGTATAGAATTGTGTAGGACCTTCTTCGAGGAAGACCAACTGCAAGCCTTCCGGTTTCCAAAGTGCGTTGGTTTCCGCAACCCATTGCATAGCGTCTGCGCCGGGCGTGAGATTCTTAGAGGAGATGCGGAGTCCGCGCTGCTTCACAGCCTTTTGCTCATTGATGCGCCAACAGAAGGCCTCCACGCCTGCGTGCTTGTCGACGAATGCTAAATAGTCGGCGTCTTCCAGCAAATATTGCAGACATTGGATAAAAGCTTCCAGATCGGATGCATTCTCCATATCTTCTGCGAGCGAAATATAGTCGTTGCGGAAAGCGGTCGACTTCATCTGAAGTGCTTTCTCGCGAATAAAAGTCTTGGGCGATTGGGCGCAAGCGTTGACTTCGTCCATTACGGCTTTGTCGTCGTGCGTTTGTTCTTTTGCGAAGTTGATCCAATCCGCATTTGATTCAAATTTCATAGTCTTGTACTTTATATATAATGAATGATTCTCGTTTACCGCCGCGTTGATTTGAGCGCTTGGCGGTTTAGACTTGCTTAGCGGTAAGGTTCTGGCCGGCATTGGCCAACTTAATTTGCTTCAAGTCCTTTTCTTCTCCTACCAACCAGATGGTGTCGCCTTTTACAATGCGCCGATTAGCCACGGCAATGTTGATCGCGTTGCTCTCTTCCTCTTCGTCCTCAAAGCCAACGACCATACAGTTGTAATCTTCTCTGATGCCGCTTTCATAAATAGTCTTTTCGCAGAAGGGAGATTTGCTGCCGATCGTAATATGCTTGATGTCGAGGCGATGGTTGAGGACCCGCTTATTGCCGGTTACGATTTCCGCCTGCATACGCTTGGCTAAGGCTTTCAAACTGCTGTCGTCGCCAATGACTTCTATGGTATCTTGCGGGAAAAGCATCGTGTTGCCGTCCGGAATATTAACCCTATTGCCGCCACGCACAATTGCGGCGATCATAACGCCGTCTGTTTGGCCAAAGTTAAGTTGAGCTAAAGTCAGACCTCCCCAAGCCGAGTTGTTGGGTAATACGAGTTGCGACAAGTGTAAATCGTGCCTATCGAGCGTTCTAGCGTAGCCCGGGCGCCGCGCTGCGGCTTTCCACTCCCGTTGGCGAAGATTGTGCGTGAAAGTTCGCTCCAAGCGGATGCTAACATACTTCACGCGCTTTGAAAGCTGATTTTTAAAGCCAAAGATTTGATCTGTCGTGATCAACGCTACGAGCAGGGCTGCCGCCAATAAGTGCCAGTACCACCTAAACGGCGATAAATAGTTTAGGATATAATAGGTCGCTAGCGTAGAAATACAAAAGCGAAGAGCCATACTCAAATAGAAAAAAAACAAACTGCGCTTTGCGCCATTCAGACGCCATTGCTTGACCTCTTGTGCGTGGATTTTTTTCATCACAATCGGACGTAAAAAGACGGAAACTCCAAAGAACGTGAGCAAACCTCCAACCACATTACCTCCCCAATGCGTCAGCAGACCTCGCAGAAAAGGCAGAATTACCGTAAAGGAAATACCGATCGCCGAAAAGGTTAGGACGAGATAAGTCACGACAATAACGAGTTGGCCCGTAAACATCACGCACCAGCCCGAAGCCGGCACATCTTTGCCTGCAGTTGAGCGATCCGAAAGTCGGCGCGTCACCTTTCGAGGCAGCAGTTTTTCCAAGCGTTGGTAAGCCGGCACACTCAGCTTGATCATATACGGCGTAAGGAAAGTCGTAATGATTGAAGCCGCCACCACAACCGGATAAAGGAAGTCGCTCGTCACGCCGAGCGTAATGCCAAGTGAAGCGAGGATAAACGAAAACTCGCCGATTTGAGCCATACTAAAGCCGCATTGCATCGCCGTCTTGAGTGGCAAGCCCGAAAGCAAGTAGCCGATTGTTCCAAAAAACATTTGTCCGAGCAAGATTGCCGCTACAATAACTACGATTGGCGCCCAATGTTCTAGTAATATTGCGGGGTCAACGAGCATACCTACACTGACAAAGAATATAGCGCCAAATAAGTCCTTCAAGGAAGAAATTACCTTCTCAATAGCTTCAGCTTCGATCGTCTCGGCCAAGATGCTGCCAATCAAGAACGCGCCCAAAGCACTACTATAACCGGCTTTTTCGGCCAGAAATACCATCAAGAAGCATAGGCCTACGCTGAAGACCAACAGCGTTTCCGCGTTTAGCCATTTCTTGAAGGTTCGAAAAATTTGCGGCACGATGTAAATACCCACCACGAACCAAAGAATCAAGAAGAAAAACAGCTTTCCAAAGCTCATTATGAGTTCCTGTCCCTCAAACTTATTCGATGCCGCGAGCGCCGGCAGAACGACCATCAGCAAGATGCCAAAGATATCCTCTAAGATTAGCACACTAATCACCCTGCCTGCAAACTTCTGTTGTAGTAAACCAAGTTCGCTAAACGACTTATAAATAATCGTTGTTGACGACATGGCAAGCATTCCGCCCAAAAACAAACTGTTCATCTCCGACCAACCAAAGGTTTGGCCTATGAGCGTACCCATCGTCATCATAAAAAGGATGATAGAGACGGCCGTTATGATGGGTCCGGTGCCCATCTTGACGAGCTTCTTGAAAGAAAACTCGAGACCTAAGGCAAACATTAAGAAGATAATGCCTATATCTGCCCACGTGTGGATGCTGGATGTGTCCCTCACCGACGGAAAAAACGTCATATGCGGGCTGGCCAAAAAACCGGCCAGGATGTAACCCAAGATCAGCGGTTGCCGCAGGCGTTTAAATATAAGGCCGGTGATGCCGGCTATGACAAGAATGAGTGCTAAGTCTGATATAAAATTCATCTCCGAGCATAGAAAAGGAAGTACCGACGCTTCTGATAGCGCCGGTACAATAAGGTAAAAGTCGGCTTACTCGTTGAAATCTGCCGTGAGTCGACAGATATTCACGACCACTTCCATCGCCTTTTCCATATTCGGAATCGGCAAGAACTCGTGCGGGCCGTGAAAATTCAGTCCGCCGGCAAAGATATTAGGGCAGGGGAGTCCCTTAAACGATAGCTGAGCGCCGTCTGTGCCGCCGCGAATCGCTTTTACGCGTGGTGAAACGCCCGCTTCTTCCATCGCCTTTATGGCTAAATCCGTCACGTGCATCACCGGGTCGATCTTCTCACGCATATTATAATACTGATCTTTGACCATGAGACTTATCGTTCCCTCGCCGTATTGCGCATTGATTTTTTCGCTGGCTTCAATGATGCGTTTTTTGCGATCTTCAAACTTCTGGCGATCGTGATCGCGAATGATATAAGTGAGCGAAGCTTTCTCTACGCCGCCTTCCATCCCGATAAGGTGGAAGAAGCCTTGATAGCCGTCTGTCTTCTCCGGCACTTCATTAGCCGGAAGGAAGTTTATGAAATCCGTAGCTACGCGGCAAGCATTGATCATCTTATCCTTAGCATAGCCCGGGTGTACGCTGACGCCCGTAATGTCGACCTTTGCAACCGCCGCATTGAAGTTCTCAAACTCCAGCTCGCCCAGTTCGCTGCCGTCCATCGTATAAGCCCATTCGCAGCCAAACTTTTCGACGTCAAACTTATGTGCGCCCAAGCCGATCTCCTCATCAGGGTTAAAGCCTACGCGAATTTTTCCATGTTCTATCTCCGGATGCTCCATAAGGTAGACCATCGCTTGCACAATTTCCGCAATGCCCGCCTTATCGTCCGCGCCCAGCAGTGTGTGGCCGTCGGTCACGATGATATCCTCGCCAATGTGGCGCTTGAGTTCAGGAAATTTTTCCACGCTCGTCACGATTCCGGCTGCGGCATCCAATACAATGTCCGTCCCGTCATAATTTTTAACGATGCGCGGCTTGATATTAGCACCCGAAGCGTCCGGACTGGTGTCCATATGCGCGATAAAACCGATCGTCGGAGCTTTCTTTTTCGTATTTGAGGGCAATGTTGCATAAAGATAACCCTCATCGTCGAGCTCCACGTCCTTTAATCCGATTTCGATCAACTCTTCGCGCAGATAACGAGCGAAAGTCATTTGCTTGTCAGTACTTGGCGTTTTGCCTGCATCTTCGGCCGATTGTGTGTCAAATTGCGTATAGGCCAAAAATCTATCTACAATATTCATTGGTATATGGTTTATTTCTCTAATGATTGCTTGATACGCAAAGATAGCAATTCTTTTATTACGCCCGACTTCCAACATCGCAAAAAAAAGGAATTTTACAGATGCTTCGAAAATTCTTAGGCAAACGCTTGGTGTATTCAAAAAGTGTTTCTACCTTTGCACTCGCAAAACGGAAATGCAAGGTGCCATAGCTCAGTTGGTAGAGCAAAGGACTGAAAATCCTTGTGTCCCCGGTTCGATTCCTGGTGGCACCACACAAATTTCTCAAGCAAGTTTTTCAACTCTTGATTTCAATTTGAAATCGAGAGTTTTTTTATGCCCGTAAGTCGGCTTGCCGATGCTTCCGCGCTGCCCGTGTATCAGCAGATGCGGCCGCCGCCCGTGCAAGCCTTATCGCCTATCAGTCTTCTTTGGTTTATACTTTCTTCTGTTCTGTATGATGCTCCTCATAGTTGGATACAAATGCAGCAGACCTGCCTTGCCTACTGCTTTCGCCCAATCCTACACCTTTTTTATCACGATAAAAAAGGCTTCACCTCACGACAAAAAAGGTTTGCGCTCACGATAAAAAAGGCTTCACCTCACGACAAAAAAGGTTTGTGCTCACGATGAAAAAACTCGCAGTCGGGCTTTGCTCGCTTGCGATCAAGATTTTTAGCCTATGAAATTGCTCTTCAAAACGTCAAAATTAGTCGATCGTTGACTCATCATATACGCTCCGCGACCCCGGCTTTGTCACTTGCGAGCAGCGAGGCTTCGTATGAGTGAAATTTTTGCGTTATGTGATGTTTATAACGCACTTTATTTGCGCATGTAGTCAGATGTAGTCGAGTATGGGCAATATTTAACGCCTCAAAGTATTGAGATAAATGCGAAATATCTACGCATTATTTAGTAGAGTTTAACTCGATATGTAAAGGAAATCGCCTAAACTCAAAAAATATAGCCATCTCTGCAAATTTTTATCGAAATAAGAGGTGCTGTTATTCAAAAATCAGTATCTTTGTAACGCAATAAATAAATTTGTCTTTTGTTAATTCATATATAAAGATGAAAGCTCCAAGATTAGACGCGCTACGCGTAATTTTATCTAACCGTACTTCGGCTACACAGGCCGACCTTTTGCGCGAATTGGCCGATGCCGGCTTTAGCGTTTCTCAACCCACCTTGTCGCACGACTTGCGCAGTCTGGGTGCAGCTAAGATCAGAACGCGCGAAGGTTTTCAGTATATCTTGCCCCAACGCGACACTTATCAACGCACTGTAGCGCCAGAGGTGCTGCCCGAATATCTGCGCAACTCAGGTTTGGCAGAAGTGAAAAAATCGGGCAATCTGCTCGTGCTTCATACGCGCCCCGGTTATGCGCGCGGCTTAGCTGCTGATATAGATATCAGCCATATGCCTTCCGTAGCAGGCACAATCGCCGGATATGATACGATTTTCGTGGCTCGTCTTGATGGCAAGACGGAGCAAGAATTGATCGACGACCTCGCAGAACTCTTGCCGGCGCTGAAAAGTATTCACCTCTAAAGGCGGAGGTTTGTTTCTCTGTTTTCTGCTTTCGACATGCTGTGCAAGGTATGCTGAAAGCAGGAGTAAGGGTGTGGATATAGTGAACGTTAGTTGGTAATGCCGGAACAATTTTCGGCAATTAGGTACCAAAAGATTGCATAGAGCTCATAATGTATGAAGCCGGCGTGTACGCTTTGATAGCGAACACGCCGGATATTTTGTATAAAGAGGCGGGAAAGTGTGGAGTGCTCACCTTGTTGCCGAAGGGGCGAAACCACATATTATATATATAAGAGAGCAAAACCAAGGCTTGCCCGCCGTTTTGTTATAGCCAAGCACTTAGCAACTTAGAGGTGATGATCGCGTCGATAGTTGACGACAAATTCATCCAGCAGTTGGCGTCCCTTTTCCGTTGCAAAGCCCCTCACATGTACGAAATAGGTGTTGAGAAAGAGGTCAAAGGGGCGCAAAGGGTCTTTTGTCGAGTAAGCCCGCACAGCCGGCATCATCGTGATAAAAGCCAAATAGAGTAATTGCGGGTTTAATCGGTCGATAAAAAGGCCTTCTTGTACGCCTCGATGATAGAACTCGCAAAAATCAGCCCGCATATCCTCTCGATGGCTTTCGAATAAAGCCACGACTTTCGGGTAGTTGTTCGTCTCCGAAAAGAATGTGGGCGAAACATTCTTAGCCCATTTCAGTCGATATGAGAACGTGCGCAAAATGATATCAATTACGGTATCTTCCGGCTTCGAAGCTTCGCGCATCTTATCCTTAAAGTCCTTGTGAGAAGCTGCGACGCAGGCCACGAGAAGATCTTCCTTGTCGGTAAACAACTCGTAGAGCGTGCGCTTAGACATACGCAAATTTTGCGCTACCTTGTCCATCGTCACGGCGCGCACGCCTTCCTTGTAAAATAGTTTTTGTGCCGTTGCTATAACATGATTCTGTAGGCTTTCTTCCCGCATCTTTTCTAACTTAATTCCAAATAACGTGCAAATGTAAAAAAAGATGACCAAATAAGATCCCTTTTCACCTGAAAAACTCCCGTGTTTTGCGCATTTAATCATAAATTCTCCTTGTTCTGTCGTAAATCCTCCTTTTTTCACCTTAAGTTTTCCTTTTTCAAGCGTGAGTGCTTCTTGAGCCCAGATCGAAAATCGTCACTCTAAATTGCACGTCATACTTGCCAAATGCAAATAAAGTGGAATGAATAAACGAATATCTTCTATAAAATGACGGTTGTCCGCGATAAAAGATCTTTCACAATGAACAATATTCAAGTTTAAGCCGTATCTTTGCTCTAAGTAGATAATACGAATTTAGGAAATATCCTCACAAAAAAAAGCAATAGAAAATGGTAAAGATAACCAAAGAGGCAGCACTTCGCTACCACGCGATGGGGAAACCGGGGAAGATTGAGGTAGTCCCGACCAAGCCGTACCGGACGCAAACCGATCTTTCTCTGGCCTATTCTCCAGGTGTCGCCGAGCCGTGTTTGGAAATTCAGAATGAAGCCCACGACGTCTATAAATACACGAACAAAGGCAATCTTGTTGCCGTAATTTCCAACGGAACAGCCGTGCTCGGCTTGGGCGACATTGGCGCGATGGCCGGTAAGCCCGTGATGGAAGGCAAGAGTCTGCTGTTCAAAATCTATGCAGGTGTCGACGCCTTTGATATTGAGGTCGACGAGAAAGACCCCGAGAAATTTATTCAGGCCGTGAAGGCCATTGCCCCGACCTTTGGTGGCATCAATCTTGAAGATATCAAAGCGCCCGAATGCTTTGAGATCGAGCGCCGCTTGAAGGAAGAATTAGACATTCCGGTGATGCACGATGATCAGCACGGCACAGCTATCATTTCCTGCGCCGGACTTTTGAATGCCCTCCTCGTGGCGGAAAAGAAAATAGAAGAGGTCAAAATCGTCGTTAATGGTGCCGGCGCTTCGGCAATCTCTTGTACGCGCTTGTATTGTGCTTTTGGCGCGCGAAAAGAGAACATTGTGATGCTCGATTCTAAAGGCGTTATCACTGACGATCGTGCAAATTTGACTGAGCAAAAGAAGGAATTTGCCACCTCTCGCCGCGATGTGCATACTTTGGCTGAGGCTGTTCGAGGCGCAGACGTCTTTGTTGGTCTCTCAAAAGGCAACGTCCTTTCCAAAGAGATGGTGCGCACGATGGCCGAGCGCCCTATTGTCTTTGCTTTGGCTAATCCGCAGCCGGAAATCACTTACGAAGATGCACTCGAAGCTCGCCCCGATGTGTTGATGAGCACCGGACGCACCGATTATCCTAATCAAATCAATAACGTGCTTGGCTTCCCCTTCATCTTTCGCGGTGCTTTAGATACGGCAGCGCGAGCGATCAATGAAGAAATGAAGATGGCCGCTGTGCGCGCTATTGCCGAGTTGGCTCGTCGCCCTGTGCCCGATATCGTTAATCGCGCTTACCAAGTGCGCCACCTTACGTTTGGTCCCGAGTACTTTATCCCCAAACCCGTCGATCCCCGCCTCATTACGGAAGTCTCGATGGCTGTGGCCAAGGCTGCGATGGATAGCGGCGTAGCCCGCACACCCATTACCGACTGGCAGGCCTATCGTCAACGTCTTCGCGAGTTGATGGGCCAAGAGACGAAGTTTACCCAAAACTTGTTTGAGACCGTGCGCCTCCATCCTAAGCGCGTTGTCTTTGCCGAAGGCTCTCATCCAAAAATGCTGCAAGCTGCCGTACAAGCGAAGGAGGAAGGCTTCTGTCATCCTGTTTTGCTGGGCAACGAAGAGGAGATTAAGCGCATTGCCGACGAACTTGAATTAAGCTTAGACGGGTGCGAACTCGTCAACTTGCGTGACAATTCTGAGTCGGAGCGCCGTTTGCGTTACGCAAAGATTCTTGCGCAGAAGCGCGAACGCGAAGGCTTTAACTTGGAAGTGGCGCGCGACAAAATGTTTGAACGAAACTACTTCGGCATGATGATGGTCGAGACGGGCGATGCTGATGCTTTTATTACCGGACTTTATACGCGCTATACCGGAACGATTCAAGCGGCCAAAGAAGTTATTGGTATTCGCCCCGGCTATGCGCATTTTGGCGCCCTTCATTTGGTTTCCTCTAAGAATGGCATTTGCTTCTTCGGCGATACTTTGATCAATCGCGACCCCGATGAGCACGCTCTTTATGATCTTGCGCGTCTGGCAGCTTCCGGCGTGCGTTTCTTCAATCGGACGCCGGCTATGGCGATGATATCCTATTCAAATTTTGGCAGCGATGAAGAGGGTAAACCGGCTGTTGTGCATCGTGTCGTAGAGCGTATGCAAAAGGAATATCCTGATCTGGCTATCGATGGCGAAATGCAAGTAAACTTTGCGCTCGATCGCGAACTGCGCGATGAGAAATATCCGTTTACGCGCCTCAAAGGGCTGGATGTCAATACGCTCATCTTCCAATCATTGAGCGCAGCCAATGCGGCTTATAAAATTGCCAAGAGTATGGCTGACGAAGGCGAAGTCATCGGGCCGATTCAGATCGGTTTGAACAAGCCGATTCACTTTACTGACTTTGAAGCTGATGTGCGCGACATCGTCAACGTTACGGCCATCGCCGTGCTCGATGCTACGGTGCGAGCGCATTATAATACAACGGAAGTATAAAGCCTTACCAAGCATTTGCAGCATACCGAAAGTTTGTCCCAACGCCAGGGCGCCGTCGAATATGCAGCGATGCGTGGCTACTTATTACCTTTTTTTAGACTGACTCCCCGAGTAGGCTTTGCGTAACGCTTGCCGGGGAGTCTTTTTTTGTATTTCTTCCTCCGTTTTCCTTGTAGCTTTTCTTATCAAGGCCTAACTTTGCATAAATATAGCACGTGCAAGCCCGTAGATGTACGCTTTTGATGCGTAAAACAATACTTAAAGACAGACCGATACGGACTTGTCGGCATCCAAAGATTTTGACGAGGAAATGAAAGATCAGTCGCAAACGACAGAGACGCAACCCGCTGCGCCCGAAAATAAGCTTGAGGTGGTAGAACCCGGTAAAATGCGTCTCAACGAATTAGGCGAAAAACCCATTGGTCGCTTACTTTTGCAATATGCCTTGCCGGCCATTACCGCTATGGCCGCTTCGTCGCTCTACAATATTATTGACGGTATCTTTATCGGGCAGGGCGTAGGGCCTGAAGCTATTATGGGTCTTGCCTTAACCGGTCCTTTGATGGCTTTGGGGGCAGCTTTTGGTGCTATGGTAGGCGTTGGTGGCGCTACGCTGATGTCTGTGCGCCTCGGGCAAAAAGACTATCGCACAGCACAAGATATTTTAGGCAATGTTCTCTTTATGAACGTCGTGATGGGTTTAGGCTTAGGCATCCTGCTGCAAGTGTTTCTCACGCCCATCCTGCGCTTCTTCGGCGCGAGTGACGTCACGCTCGGGCCGGCGCACGACTTTATGACCGTAATCCTTTGCGGTAACGTTATTACGCACCTTTATTTGGGTATGAATGCCCTGCTTCGCTCTACCAATCGCCCCCGACAAGCGATGCTCTCAACAATTGGTACGGTCGTGGCCAATTGCATGCTGGCGCCTCTCTTTGTCTTTGTCTTTCATTGGGGGATACGCGGCGCCGCGGCAGCTACGGTTTGCGCTCAATTCTTAATGCTCTGCCGCCAATTCTATTTGTTTACAGATAAAACCAACTTGGTCTATCTGCGATTTGAGCGTCCAAACATTAGTTTGCGCATCATCTTCAAGGCGCTTACGATTGGTTTACCTCAATTCTTGATCAATTTTTGCGCCTGCCTTGTGGCCATCATCATTACACGCAGCATGACGCTTTATGGCGCAGAGACCGGCGCGGGTGGCGACGTTGCCGTGGGCAGTTATGGCATTGCCAACCGACTGATTCTTTTTGCCGTGATGCTGACCATAGGCCTCAACCAAGGCATGCAGCCCATTGCCGGCTTCAATTATGGAGCCAAGCGTTACGATCGCTTGATCGAGGTGCTGAAGAAAGCCGGCTTGTTTGCCACGGTCATAACTTTCATCTCCTTTTGTATTTACTTCTTCTTCGCAACGCCGCTCGTGACGCTCTTTGCAAAAGGTTCGCCGCAACTGATTGAGGAGGCCGCCCACGGCTTGCGCATTATGACTTTCACCTTTCCGCTGGTTGGCATTCAAATAATCACAACTGCTTTCCTCCAAAGTATAGGGCAGACGGGCAAAAGTATCTTCCTCTCGCTTACGCGCCAATTGCTTTTCCTTGTCCCCTTGCTCTTCCTGCTACCGCGCTTGTTTGATAATCCTGTCGATGGGGTTTGGTATGCGATGCCGGTTGCCGATACGTTGGCTTTCCTTATAGCGATCGTGCTCCAAGTCTTGCAGGTCAAAAAGTTTAAACGTATTCTCGCAGAAAAAACAATCACGCAATAACACTAATCTATTCTTAACTCTTATGAAACCTTACGTTATCACCATTGGTCGCCAACTCGGCAGCGGCGGCCGCCGTATCGGACATTTGTTAGCCGACAAACTCGGTATCAAATACTTTGATCGGGAAATCTTAACGATCGCTGCGCACGAAAGCGGCTACGATGAGGCCATCTTTGCTCGGAAAGATGAGAAGAAAGGCTTTATTAGTCACGCTTGGCACAGCCTTTCGCCAATCATTGGAGCGGGCGATTATTATGTCAACCAGCTGAGCGACGAAAAACTCTTCAAGTTGCAGAGCGATGCTATACGCAAGGCCGCGGCCAAAGAGAGTTGCCTCTTCATAGGCCGCGCTGCCGACTACGTCTTGCGCGACCACGCCCAACTCATCAGCATCTTCATTTCGGCTGATGAAGAAGAGCGCGTTCGCTGTATGTGCAAACGGCGAAATCTCACGGAGAAGCAGGCGCGCCGTCTGCTTGAAAGTGTTGACAACAAGCGCGCTGATTTCTACAACTTCTATAGTCCGAAGACGTGGGGCGAAGCTGCTTCTTATGATCTCTGTATCAATTCAGGCTTCTTGGGCTATGAGGGCACGGCTGAAGTGCTCTGCCATTTCGTGGAGCAGCGCTTGGCTACCTTTGAAGCGCCTAATGGAGCGATTGGCGAATGAAGCGTATCGGACTCCTTAGCGATACGCATAGTTATTGGGATGAGCGCTATGCGGAATACTTTTCCTCGTGCGATGAAATATGGCACGCCGGAGATATATGCTCTGTCGCGTTAGCCGAAAAGCTCAATGAGATAGCGCCGTTGCAAGCCGTTTGTGGCAATTGTGATGGTGGCGATTTAAGAAGAATGTATCCGGAGATATTGCGCTTCAAGTGTGAAGATGCCGACGTCTTAATCAAGCATATCGGCGGCTATCCCGGCCATTATGATCGCAGCATCGCTGCTCGCCTTTACGCTTCGCCGCCTGATCTTTTCATATCGGGCCATTCGCACATCTTAAAGATTCAGTATGATCCTACGCTCTCCTGCCTCCATATCAACCCGGGAGCAGCCGGCTTGCAAGGTTGGCAGCAGGTGCGCACGCTCGTTCGCTTCACGGTCGAGGGTAAGCGCTTTGAGAATATAGAGGTGATTGAGTTGGGAGAAAGGTCAGCGTCAAAGAAAGGCGGCTAAGAGCATCAGCAGCGTCAGTAAGATCATATTGCGCGACGTCTTTCCCAGCATCTTATTCAGCGCGCGGCCTTGATTGATCTCTACCATTTCTCGCCACGTAGCGATGTGGAAGGGAATATAAAGCAGCGGTAGTAGGGCTGACCAGCGACCGTTGAAAGCAAAAGCACCACTGATGCAGGCGCAACCGATGAGGCCTTGACCGAGATAGAACAAACTGCCAAAACGCTCCCCGAAAATGACGATCAGCGTATGTTTGCCGGCTACGCGATCCGTTGTTCGATCTCGATAATTGTTTAAGACGAGCAGCGTGTCTATGACCAGTCCGCAGCCGGCGCCTAATAAGAAGATTTCCGGTAAGACATCTCCGGCCTCTACATAGTAAGTGCCGCAAACCGGTACGAAGCCAAAGAAAACGTAAACCAACACATCGCCAAAACCGCAATAACTCAGCAGCATCGTATAGAGAAAAGCAAACAAGACGCAGGCTGATCCGATCAGAATTAAAGGCAAGCTGCCGAAAGGCAAAAGGCAGAGGCCGACCATACAAGCCGAAATGAGTACCAGCGCAATGCCGATGCGCATATCTATAGGCTTAATCCAGCCTTGCGCGCAAGCACGCTCAGGACCGAGTCGCTCTGCGCCGTCCGTCCCACGGCGGAAGTCGATGAGGTCATTGATAAAGTTGGCTGCGATCTGCATTAAGGTTGCAAAGAGAATGCAGAGAAGGGCCGGTAGCCAATTAAACGAATCTTTCGTAAAGGCAAAGGCCGATGCCGCCACAATGGGCATCAGCGCAGCCGAGAGCGTCTTGGGGCGGGCGGCCAGCCACCAAGCGCGCAAAGAGTTGGGCCGAACGAGACGAGGTGGCCTTTGAGGTTTTTGCATAAGCGTATGAGCCTATATTATATAATGTGTGTGTCGTAAAACAACAAGCCACAGGCCCCTCGACCTCATTGGTCAGGAGGGGTGCTGTGCTTTTGTGGTGCTCAACTTAGAAGAGTTTTTCGGGATAAACGCCTGCTTCGTGAAGTTTGCGGAACTTCTCGACAACGCCGTCGCGGTCATCGGGATACGTCACGCCGAACCATTTGCTCGTTGTATCCAATACGCGGCAAGTGGCCTCGCCTTGGCGAATCAGATGATCGACCATAGACGGAATATAGAACTCGCTCTTCAGATTTTCCATATTCTCCGGCTTACTTAGAAACTCCTTAAAGAAGGCCTTGCTATAAGCGAAATAGTCGGGCGTGAAGCCCCAGAAATTCATAGATACCGGCGTGTTATCAGCTAAAGGAACCCATTCTTTTCCATCATCGGCCAGATATTTGATTGTTCCATCGATGCGCTTGATTTGCGTGCGTTCCACAACGGAGGTCAATAGTCCGTTTTCATCTTTCTCGCAAACGCCGCGAGAGACGGTGCCGCTTTCGCTCAGCGTGTTGCCGCAGCGGAAACCAACCATCGCGTAAGTTCCTTTGCTACCTTCGGGCAATTGCGTTAAGAAATCGGCGATAACGCGAAAGGCATCGCGGTCGTAGAAGTCGTCGCAATTGATCACGGCAAAAGGCTCGTGGATTACAGGCTCGCCCATCAATACAGCGTGATTCGTGCCCCAAGGTTTCGTGCGCTCCGGCGGGCAGGTAAAGCCTTCGGGTAAGGCGTCGATTGACTGAAATACGAGTTCGCAGGGGATATGACCTTCGTATTTGCTGAGCACTTTCTCGCGGAAAGCCTCCTCAAAGTCTTTGCGGATCACGAAAACGAGTTTGCCGAAGCCTGCATTGATGGCATCGTAGATGGAATAGTCCATAATAGTTTCGCCGTGAGGGCCTAAACCGTCGAGCTGCTTGAGGCCTCCGTAGCGACTGCCCATACCGGCAGCCAATAAGAAAAGAGTAGGTTTCATCATTTTATGTGCTTGTTTGCCTGTTAAGAATCTAAATATTACGGCAAAGTTAAGCGTTTTTCAGTGCAATTTTATCAATTTTTCCCGCTTTCTTCAGACTTTGCTTTGAAAAAATAGGGGAGAATATGGAAAAAGCGTATGAAGCGACCGCTTTTTGTGGCACGCTTTTTCTTGTGCCTATGTCTTGTGTAGGTAGAGTGCGGGGCGTCAGTAGAAGTGGTGTTTGGCGGTGCGCACCTGCTTTTATTTTTCAAAAAGGGTCGGTATATTCATTTTCGCTCAAGCTGAAAATTTTGCCAAACCATAGTTATGTTGGTATAGGTCGGCGTACCTTTTTCGTCCGAAGCGAGCGGACAAAAGTTCCTATAGGTGGGAATAAAATTCCAAAGCTTGGAAATAAAGTCCGCCTACTAGGAATTTGTGTCCGCATAAGGGGAAAAAATTGGTTGTTAGGGAGAGGGCGGAAATGTAAAGGCAAAAGCAATGCTGTTAACGTGAGCAATGATGTTTCGTTTAGCGTAGTGTGTGCGATGAGGTTATTTTTAAAGACCAACCCTAAGGGGTTGTCAATCTTTGATGCCGTTAGGCAGGGTTAAAACGCTTCGCCTTTTAACCCTGCCCTGCCAAAAGACTAACCCCGATGGGGTTATTTTAGGCGGTAAGGCGTTGGCGGCTCAGTTTGTTTTGGATGTTGGGCGTGTTTGATTGGGTTAATTGCGGCGGTAAGCGTTGGCGGTTTAGCTTGTTTTGGATGTTGAGCGTGTTTGATGGGATTATTTGCGGCGGTAAGGCGTTGGTATTCGATATTATTGATTAGTAGATCAAATAGAGTTCGACATTTTCCTTCGAACTCGATGATTCAAATAGTGACGACAACCCTAAGGGGTGGTCTGTTGGCAGGACAGGGTTAAGGCTCCTTGTGCCTTAACCCTGGATAAGCAAGCAAATATAGTGTGCAACCCCTTAGGGTTGGTCTTTCACATTTTGTGGGGACGAAACAGTGGGGCTGTGTGCAATCGGTGCGCCTTGCGCCATAAAATTAATCGGGCAGGTGACCTTTTTTCGCGGCACATCTTTTGGCTATGCTGCTTTTGATAAAAGGAAACCTGCCCGACTAAGGGCGATGAGCTTTTGAGCTTTGACGCATCAGTGCGTTATCGCAAAGCGTCGTTCATTAAGGTTGGGGTTGATGCACAATGGTTGTGTAGAAGGACATATCGCGGTTAAACTTTTGGAAGTTAGCACCTGAGCCACTTCTCGTGTAGCCTGTAAGTTTCTGAAATTTGTTATCCTTATCATTAAAGATTCCTAAGTAATTCCAACCGCTTGCACCTCGTGTCATATAACTCCAAACCTCAGGTAAGAAGTTTTTTTGCGGGACATTCATACCATTTTCTTTCGTGCGGACAAAGTCTACTGCCCCCATGTAGTAATAATAGGTATCTAATTTGTTGTCAGTAGGATTATAAACGACCATCACGCCAAGGTTGTCAACAATGTTGTTGTTGGGATCATTGAAATCTACATTCCAACCACCTTTACAGATGAACTTCGGAAGTCGGTCACCACCACTGACAGCTGTATGGCTTCCATTTCCTGATCGCGTGTTGATCACTTGATAGGCTGTTCCATTATTGACCACATTATTAAATCCATTTAATAATCCCATACCGCCAGCTAAACATATGGATCGGCCGGGAGGAATCGTTGTCGTGGAGTTGCTAGGCATTCCAACGTTTCCGCTAGCTCGGTGGAGCAGGCGTAGATCCTTTAATGCAGATACATATAAAGTTTTGCCGGATACTGGCGTTGGGTTTGGGCTAACCAAATAATAACCATCAAGAGAAATGGTCTTGTTTGTGGCATTTGTAATTTCAATCCAATTATGTTCACCTATACCTATCGAGTTATGATAATACTCCGTGAGGATTAGTCCACCATCAGCGTCTGCAAGGCTGGCATTGATGCCGAATTGATAGGTATCTCCTTCTACAAACTGCACCACTTCTTTGGCTTCTCTATAGAATTTGTTGCGTAAGGAGTAGTTGTTTTCTTGTGTATATACAGCGCCTACTATTGTTGAGGCTTCATCGCGAATGTAAACGCGTGCTTTTGAGGTGCTGGTCTTTGAGGGATCAGCCTTAGCCCATACGTAGAATGATTTGGTATACTTCGTCGTACCTACACCGGCCGATGGCCCGCCGATGGTGAAGCCTTTTAGGCTGATGGTATCGCTTTTCTCTTTACCGGCAATGTTAATTCGGTAGTCTTTAGCCGTCCAAGTCGGCGTCTCGGTAGAGAGATCTAATTCGCCGTCCATATGGAGCACATCAGATTCGAGAGCAATCGATGGGATGTTGCTGGCATAATACATATCCGACTTTGCTCTGACGCCAATCCAGCTACCGAGCATCTTCAGCTGTACGACGCCGCCTTTTCCATCAGAATCAATGGGCGTAAGTTTTGCATAGAGCGGAATGTTGTATTCGTTAGAAGCAACGTTAACGCTTGCCGGCGTGCCAATGGTTATCTTGCCATTGTTGTCAATGCTTGCTGCCCAAGCACCGTTGTCGACATTGTTTTCCTTACCCGTAGCTACTGCGATCTTTACTTTTGTAAGATCGTATTTGGCAGGAATATTAACCTTGAAGCGCCCCTTTGTAGTCGATTCTATGGCAAGTTCAGTCGCGGGTAGCGTCTCGTGGTTCGTGCCGTCTGTGATATAGACATAAAGCGGAATCTTAGCTCCCTTTTGCCAGTTGTATACCACGTCGCCGTTAGACTGCGTAGCAATGGGCGTGCGCGTCGTCTTTTCCGTTTCCTCATTTCCCATCCAAGCTGCTGCGGCCGGCCTCGGGCTCATCGCCTTTTGCACATCTTCGCTCAGCATCGCCTCAACCGTGATGGTTGTGCCCTGCTGGGTTTGCTTGTTTTCTTCCGGATTAATCGGATCTTGCGAGCACGAAGCGGGCGCTACGCAAGCGGCGATAATCGCTAAAGTCTTTAGGTACGTTTTCATATTGTCCGTTTTGTTTTTACGCATGTATTATATTGTCTTGCTTGCTTTGGTAAAGCTATGCTTTGTTAACTGTAGTCCTCCTCTTCATCGTCCATCTTATGCCCTTGCGAGCCGGAAGGTAGATTGCCTGAAGCTGTTAAGACCATAAGTTCATCCATCACTAAGGGGATTACTTGTACGTTTGGTGTGATATAAGATTTTTTCATCACGTTGTATGTTTATGTTTTTATTAATTTTTCTTTTTTTGAGCGGATTGAGCAGACGTGTCTTTGCGCTTAGGATACTGTTGGGTAACTTAAGTATAAATTCTGACGATCTTTCAAGGAAAAGTAAATAGATCAGAAGCGAAATGCTCTTTTCTTGGTTGCAAATTTACGGAATTTTACTTTGAATAAACATAGATATATAGAAGTTTGTGAAAAGAAAGATTATTCATGTCCGAATTATGTTATATTAAGATAGCAATTTAAGGTCTTAGAAGGCTAGGATTATTGAAGGAGGGCGCTTAAAAGAGTTTTCCTCGGCAAAGCGAGCTTTGCCGAGAAAAAGATTGCGCCGAAAGCGCGCGTCCTTGTATCGTCGTAGATTAGTGATGGATTATAAACGCCACACTGCGCCGATACGGAATAAGAAACCCGGTTGTTCGACGTTGCCTACATCGTAATAATGTGTGGCAGTCAGGTTGGAGAGATCGACAAAGACGTCGTAATGTTTGCCTTTCCAGCTGATTTTGCAGTCTAAGACGCCTTGCGTGCCGTAGGGCTGCAAGATGCCTGTACTCTTGGCTTGCCGGTAGACCAAGTATTGTCCGAGTCTGTTCGTCAAACGGAAGTTCCAATCGGCGGAAAGCGGGCCAAAGATGCGATGCCGGAGCTGTACGATAAACTGATGTCGTAAATACTCCATCGCATAGTTCGACTTAAAATAGGCTTGATCATCTTTCCTGTTTTGGTGAATATGGGCATAAGCGATGGAGAATTGCTGCAAGGGCTGTCGAGGCCCGAATAGTTCTGCGGCATTGAAGAGCAAGCGACAATTGAAACCGAAGTTGTCCAAGCGGAAGTTGGTCGCGTGAAACTTATCCGTGGCAGAAAACATCACCCAATCGATCATATTCGAGCCGCGGTTATAAAAGGCGCGCAAATCGACTTGAAAGGCGGCTGCGGTGTAGCTCCCGCCCAAGCGAAAGGCGTTGATTTCTTCAGCTTGTAGCCCGATATTGCCCTCCTGCGTCGGACTTTTGTAATACAAATCGGTGAACGTCGGCAGGCGGAGCGATTTATTCCAAGAGGCAAACAATTGCCAGCCTTCAGCGGGTCGGTAACTGAGATCCACGCCCGGATAAAGTTTAAGAAGGCGTCCTATTCCGCTGTTCCGCTGCGCAAGTAAACCGGCTGAAAGCGTCCAATGCTTGAAAATAAGACTATGCTCAGCAAAGAACGAAACGTTTGTGCGGTAGTCGTGCTTCGTATAATATATATTGTCATAGGCGGGCACGGTAAAGAAATGTAAGCTGTCCATCGGCCGCCCCAGATTCGTGCTGAAGAGCTCTTCGTGGCGAAGCTCTGCACCAAAGGCCGTGCGCCCCAGGTGCCATTGCGTCCAGGCATTGATGCCGACTGTATATACATCGCTACGATTAAAATTTTCGTATTTGTGCGTATCGCGGATCAATTGGAAGTGGTCGTAATTGCGCAACCAAGCTACGCTCGGCGCCAGGTGTAGTTGCCCTTTCGTACTCATCGTTGCCGAGACGAAATGGCGGCGCGTGGCCTCCCACTGATTGGGAAAAGCGCCGGAATAGAAAGTGTTGGCGCCAAAATCGTTGAACGTCGTGCCGGCTTGTACGTCTGCGCGGACGGCAGCATCCTCGTATCGGCCTTGCCAAAAGAATTTTCCGCCTTTGAAGTCTCCATTGCGTACAGCGCCATCGCCGCGCTGAAAGCTTCCGCTTAGGCTTGCGGCCCACTTATCGCCGCGAAGTGCGCCTCTTCCTTCGGCAGCCAAATAACCATACGAGCCGCCGCTCAGCGCGAGTCGGAGTTTGTCGCCGCCTGTGCGCGTAATGATGTTGATGGCGCCTGAAAAGGCCTGCGATCCGAACAAGCGCGAAGCGGCGCCCTCGAGAATTTCGATGCGCTCAATATCGGCAAGATTAAGTGGGAAGTCGGCCGCGTTGTGGCCGGTCTGCGGATTGTTAATGGAGATCCCATTAACGAGTAAGGTAATTTGATCAAAGGTGCCTCCGTCGATGCTTATGTCGGTCTGCAAGCCAAAGCCTCCGCGTTGGCGCACGTCGATGCCGACGGCTAATTTTAGTACATCGTTGACTGTAGTCACACCGGCCGACTGAAGGTCTTCCTTCGTCAGCGAGATCACTTGGCGAGCTGCCACTTGAGCAGCCATCGGAGCGCGTGAAGCTGATACGAGCGCTTCTTTGAGCGATGCATCGCCGGCTATCAAGCTATCTGCCGCTGCTGCATCAAGGTTTGCAGGCGCGGCGAGCGCGTGAGCCAGGCAGGGAGCGGCCGTTGTCAGCGTAGCAGCTGAGAGTACGCCGATGCGCACTTCCTTTTGCAGCGCCGAAAACAAGGCATATCCCTTGCGTGCAAAGCTGTGGAACGTCACAACTTCTTTGCTCCTTACGGGTAAGGATTTCATTTGAATTGAATAAAACGTTTAATATTAGAACGTGCAAAAGTAATCAAATTCCGGCCTTCCGCTTATGGTAGGAGATATATTTATGTCGGTTAATTTATCCCAATCTTACTTGAAGCACAATGCTCGTTTCAAACTTGTTGGCTACTTTTGCCCCCGTTGAAAGCGCAAACTTTCACATTAAGATGCTCGAAATAAAAATGTATAATCACAAACCATATCACGAATGAAAAAAATTTTGTTGTTGGCAGCTTTGATTTGCGGCCTTAGCGCTACGGCGCAAGATTTCCGTTTCGGCTTAACAGGTGGCTTAAACGTAAGTGCTCCGACTCACCTCGATTCTAAAGTAGGTTTTAACCTTGGTGCGCGCGGCGAAGCACGCTTGAAGAAAGGCTTCAGCCTGACTGGTGCTTTCTTGCTTTCAAGCCAGGGCTGGAAGCAGTCGATCGATTGGGACGGCCGTAGCGGTTATGGCTTAGATGCTGAGGCTTATTATTTCAAAATGCCTCTCCGCGCAATGTACAGACACGCGATTACGCGCCGTGCGGCCCTCTTCTTTGAGTTTGGTCCTTACTTCGGCTTCGGCTTTGCCGGTAGAACGAGAGTGACAGAGGTGAATCGTCGTGGTATCGTTGTGGCTAACTACAAGCGCGATACGTTCTCTGACGAGGGTTCCGATAGTTTCGACTGGGGACTCGGATTTAATCTTGGCGCAGAGTTTGCTCGCCACTACCGCGTCTCTCTCGGCAACGACTGGGGCTTGAAGAAATTTGACGGCGTTAATAAAAACAGCGTCTTCAATCTCTCTTTCACGTACATGTTCTAAGCGTACGACGACGCAAACTACAGATAGCGCAAAGGGTAAAGCCGTTTTCCCTTTGCGCACTTTTTTTTACGCAAAACGCAGCAATGCCGGCGCCGCCAAAAGTCGATTGACACGCTTGTACGGCACTTCTTGTTTGTAGGCCGGCCTTATGCTTTTTGCTGAGCATGGAAAATCAGGCGAAAAGGCTTTGATTTCTTGCGCGCTTCGATTAGCCTAACGCTTGTAGCTGTTGAGCGTTTGTTCGTTTGCTGCCGCCAAACCATCGTTTGCTCCCACCAAACCATCGTTTGCTCCCACCAAACCATCGTTTGCTGCCGCCAAACGATGCACAAGGCAGTCGGGTGGCCTCAGATACGCGTGGCTCTCGCCGATGATCCAATGGTGATAGGCAGGGCGTCTGTTGAAGTAGACCTTACTGCGAAGGGATGCCTTGGAGCACAAACGAAAAATAGCGCCAAACCACCCTTGCGGGGAAGTTTGGCGCTATTGCCTTCTTAAAAATTAAATCAGCGGGTAGTTGCAACGGCTTCGATGCCTGTTCGATACCAATCGAAAAGGCGCTCAATGCCTTCGTCAATCTCTATTTGATGGTGCCAGCCCAGCGCGTGTAGCTTTTTGACGTCGGTCAACTTGCGCGGTGTGCCGTCGGGTTTGGAGCTATCCCAAACGATTTCACCTTCAAAGCCTACGGCAGCTTTGATCTTTTCGGCCAAATCCTTGATCGCAATTTCGCGGCCCGAACCGACGTTGATGTGACAGTTGCGAACTTCTTGCGCAGTTGCGTCATACGTATCTTTAAAGTCGACATTCAACAAGACGTGAACGCTCGCATCGGCCATTTCTTCGCTCCAAAGAAATTCGCGCAGCGGCTTGCCCGTGCCCCAAAGCGTGACGCGGCCGGGCGCAATGCCATATTTGCTCAAAATATTGGTGATTGCTGCTTCGTCGGCTTGCCCGTCTACACCCTCCACGGGGCGCAGGTTGAGATCGTTGCGCACGGCTGACCAGTTTTTCTCACTCAGGAGGCGTGAAAGGTAGATTTTGCGCATCATTGCCGGCAAGACGTGGCTCCGCTCCAAATGGAAGTTGTCGTTAGGCCCATACAGATTGGTCGGCATAACGGCAATATAATTCGTTCCGTATTGCAGATTAAAACTCTCGCAAAGTTTTAATCCGGCAATTTTGGCAATGGCGTAAGGTTCATTCGTATATTCGAGTGGCGCCGTCAGGAGTTCTTCTTCGCGGATGGGTTGCTGCGCATCGCGTGGATAGATGCAGGTAGAGCCCAAAAAGAGCAGCTTTTTCACACCGTGGCGGAAACTCTCGCCGATGACGTTCTGCTGAATCTGCAGGTTGCGATATATGAAATCAGCCCGATACGTCAAGTTGGCCATTATGCCGCCGACGTAGGCTGCTGCTAAGACGACGGCCTCGGGCTGTTCTTGGTCGAAAAAATTGCGCACCGCTACGGCGTCAAGCAAGTCCAACTCTCGATGTGTACGGCCGATGAGGTTATGGAATCCGCGTTGTTGCAGGTTATTCCAAATGGCTGAGCCAACCAAACCTTGATGGCCGGCAACGTAAATCTTAGTGTGTTTGTCTAACATGTTTCTTCCTCAATTAGTCGCTTGCTGCGCACAGCGGATTCATGCGTCTTGCAAAAGTTTTTGTAACTCTTCTTGCAAAACTACGGCGTGGTTTCGGATCTTATTCTTGAAAGCGTAGAGTAGCGTTACACGCTGTGGATTTTCTGCCTTAATCTGCTGAGCCAGCGCCTTTAAGTCGGCCGATGCTTTTAGTTCTTCGCGATAAGCCGCGGCGAAACTTGTCCAGTTGTTTTCCGGATCTTCGTGAAACATCTTGCGCAGATCGGGCGTCGGCGTTACGGCTTTAGCCCAAATATCATAGGGTAAGTTTTCCTTTTTCAAACCCCGAGGCCATAGTTTGTCGACCAAGATGCGCATACCGTCGTTTTCCGATACGCCGTCGTAGACACGTTTAATGCATACTTCTATCATAAAGCAAAAAATCTGCAATCTTTTATTGTAGACTGCAGATATAGAGATTTTTCTGTGAAGGCTTTAGTCCTCTTGGCTGCGCAATTTCTGCACGTAGATGGCATGTTCTTTTGCCAATCTCTTCAGCACTGACGGTTTGTCAAACTGCTGGCGAGCGCGGAGCTGCTTTACAACACCGGTTCTTTCAAACTTTCTTTTGAATTTCTTGAGGGCGCGTTCGATATTTTCGCCTTCCTTCACGGGTACGATGATCATGTTTGATGCTATTTTTATTGTTGTTTTGTATTTCTACTGTTTGCAGTGTGCAAAATTAGGCAATTGTTTTATTCACAACAAATATTCTTCGTTTTTTTTCGTCCTAACGACCCGAAATTTGGATTCGTTGGCTTGCTTTAAGACATCGAGCGCAATGTTTTCTCCGTCATTTTTACCAATAAAGAGATGAGCCGGAATCGTATATATAATAGATGTGTGGATAGACAGTTTTAATCAGCATAAATAGCTTGGGAAGATCTACAACGCAGGCCCTAAGGCAGTGAGAAAAAACGAAAGGGCCTCGAGAGTTGAATAAAAGAAAAAAAAGAATTTTAACATCGCAGGGTAAAAATGCGCAACAAGACGATGCTTTTTGCGCCGGATTGCGGCTGTTTGTTTGCCTTGTGTACCTCCAAAAAAAATCTTAAATGAACGTTGATTTGCTTGGATTCGTCGGAATTATTGCTTATTTTTGCCACGCAAAACGTTTCAAAGAGGCGTTTCGCTCAGACAAAGCTGTAAAATCACATTTGCTTTTATCTCAAAAGAACTTGCTGATGCCATAATTGGCGCGGTAAAAGATTCCCCACGAAAAAATACATCTTAATATATGGCACTCTATTCCATAGATCAACTGCAACAAAAGAACGAAGAAGACTTGCGAAAAATCGCAGACGAATTGAACACCCCGAACAAAAAGAGCGATGATAAACAGACGCTGATTTACGACATACTTGACGCTCAAGCCGAGCAAACGGCAGAGCAAAAACAAGCTGCTCCAAAACACCGCCAACGCATCCAAAAGAAAGAGGCTGTATATACAGCCAATAGTGAAGGCGAGACGCAACGACTTGAACAAACTTCGACGACGGCTACAAAACGCCGCCGCGGACGGCCGACAAAAGCTGAATCGGAGGCCATGAGGCAGGTTGCGCTCAAAGATGAACAAGTGGAGGCAGAGAAGCAGACAGTGCCGCCGATTCCGACTGCAACTCCGGAAGAACCGACTGTAGAGCAAAAGGAAACGAAAGCGGAAGAAGTGCCCGATTTTATCAGTGAGCAGCTCTTCAAGCAGGCGGATATGGCGGCTTTGGCCGATGCGGTTATAGATCTGGATGAAGTGAAGCAGCAATTAGAAGGTAAGAACGATAAGACTAAGGAAGCGGAGGCGCTTCCGATGGCGTCCGAAGCACCGACTGCAGGACCGGCGCAAGCTCCGACTGCGGAAGGCGCGCCACAACCTGAGGGTAAGGGGAATATGATTAAAGTGAACGACCACTTTTATATCACGAAAGATATTCCCGTTATTTACAATGATCCTATATACGACGAGCAACCGGAAGTAGCTCCCGTACAACGGCCGAAATTTCGCCGTTTCAAAGACGATCCATTGGTTAATGCTGACGCAGAGGCTGCACAGCAGATGCCAATACAAGAGCCGGAACGCCCTAAGCGCGCCGTAGCTGCACCGGCACCGGTTTTGGAAGAAGAATTGCTGGATGGACGCGGCGTCTTGGAAGTGATGCCTGACGGATTTGGCTTCTTGCGTTCTTCAGATTATAATTATCTGACTTCTCCGGACGATATTTATGTTGCTGCAAATCAGATACGTCAATATGGATTGAAGCAAGGCGACGTCGTAGAAGGTAAGGTTCGGATTCCGGGGAGCGGCGATAAATTTTTTGCGCTCCATCGTATCGAACGCATTAACGGCCTTGACCCTGCGGCAGTGCGTGATCGCGTGGCCTTTGAGCACCTTACGCCGCTTTTTCCTGAAGAGAAGTTTAAGCTTTGCACAGGTCGCCACGACCCGCTCTCGTGTCGTATCGTGGATCTCTTTACGCCTATCGGAAAAGGCCAGCGCGCTTTGATCGTAGCACAACCGAAAACGGGTAAGACGTGGCTGCTGAAGGATGTGGCGAATGCGATCGCAAAGAATAATCCGGAGGCTTATATGATGATCTTGTTGATCGATGAACGGCCTGAGGAGGTTACGGATATGGCGCGCACGGTGAATGCGGAAGTTATCGCTTCAACTTTTGATGAGCCTGCACAGCGACACGTGAAGATTGCAAACATTGTACTTGAAAAGGCTAAGCGTATGGTTGAATGCGGTCACGATGTGGTCATCTTCTTAGATTCTATTACGCGTCTTGCACGCGCTTATAATACGGTTAGTCCGGCAAGTGGCAAGGTTTTGACGGGTGGCGTTGATGCGAACTCGCTCCAACATCCGAAACGCTTTTTCGGTGCTGCGCGTAATATCGAAGGTGGCGGCTCTCTGACCATCATTGCTACGGCACTTATTGATACGGGTAGCAAGATGGATGAGGTGATCTTTGAAGAGTTTAAGGGAACGGGCAATATGGAGCTTCAACTCGACCGTAACCTCTCGAACAAGCGCATCTTCCCGAGCGTTAATCTCGTGGCTTCAAGTACGCGCCGCGATGATCTGTTGCTTAATGAACAGGCGCAGCGCCGTATGTGGATTCTTCGCAAATACATAGCGGATATGAATCCCGTTGAGGCGATGCAGGAAGTTTCGAAGCGAATGGAACGGACGCAGGATAACGACGAATTTTTGATTTCAATGAATGGTTGATAAGCAGACGGGCGAAATCAGTCGCCGGAATCTGTTTGAGCGCGGCGGCTATTGCGCTTGGGCGCGACAATATTAATATGTGTGAGGGCTGATGTGGGCAAAAATGCGCTTGTCGGTCCTTTCGCTTATTCGAGAGTGGTACACGGGGCAATTCGGATGGCGGCTTTGCACTTTGGACGTTGCTCGTGTGCGACGCACTTTTGGATCTTTAGCTTTACGCGATAGGCGTTTTTCTTTTTGTGGCGCCTAATTCTATGTTTTAATTAGATATTTTAATGACTACATATCTCGATATTCAACACTTGACAAAGTCTGTCGGCGATCGAATCCTTTTTGCCGACATCTCTTTCTCTGTTGCGGAAGGACGGCGCTTGGGACTCATTGCCAAGAATGGGACGGGCAAGACTACGCTCCTTAATATCATTGCTGGCAAGGATGATTACGATAGCGGAAGTGTGATTTTTCATAAAGATTTGCGCATCGGATATCTTTCGCAGTCGCCTCGCTATGCACCGGAGCTTACGGTTTTGGACGCTTGCTTTGCGGAGGCCGGCGAACTTTCGGCTTTGATTAGCCGATACGAAAGGAGTTTGGCAACACCGGGCAATCCCAATCTACACGAGTTGATGGATGAGATGGAGCGGCGTGGGGCTTGGGATTTTGAACTGCGTGCCAAGCAAATCCTTACGAAGCTGAACATCACAGATTATAATCAGCCGGTAGCGCAACTCTCGGGCGGCCAACTTAAACGCGTCGCTTTGGCTAACGTGCTTTTGACTGAGGCCGACCTTCTTATTCTCGATGAGCCTACAAACCATCTTGACTTGGAGATGATTGAATGGCTAGAAACTTATTTGCGGCGCGAGAGCAAGGCGCTTCTGATGGTGACGCACGATCGTTACTTCCTGGATCGCGTTTGCGATGAAATTGTCGAGTTGGATGATACTACGCTCTATAGTTACAAAGGTAATTATGCCTATTTCTTGGAGAAACGCGATGAGCGTATAGCTGCGGCCAATGCCAACGTGGCACGAGCGCAGAATCTTTACCGAAAAGAATTAGAATGGATGCGTAGGATGCCTTCAGCACGTGCGACGAAGGCGCGCTATCGCAAAGAGGCTTTCTATGAGTTGGAGCAGCAGGCACGCCGACGGCAGGAAGAGCAAGCTGCTCGCTTGGAAGTGAAAAGCGGATACATTGGTTCAAAAATATTTGAGGCACAATACGTCTCAAAGGTCTTTCCCGGGACGTCAGAGAAGCCCGAACCTTTGACGATCTTAGACAACTTCTATTACAACTTCTCGCGCTTTGAGAAGATGGGTATAGTCGGCAATAACGGGACGGGAAAATCTACTTTTATCAAACTTCTTTTAGGGCTCGTTAAGCCCGACAGTGGACGTTTTGTTGTCGGTGAGACGGTTCGATTTGGCTATTTCTCTCAAGAAGGGATGGCTTTTGATCAGCAAATGAAGGTCATCGACTCCGTACGTCAATATGCCGAGACCATTGATCTTGGCGGCGGCCGCCGACTGACGGCGATGCAATTCCTTACGCATTTTCTCTTTCCGCCCGAACGTCAGCAAGACTATATATATAAGTTATCCGGCGGTGAGCAGCGCCGATTATACTTATGTACGGTCTTGATGCGCAATCCCAATTTCTTGATCCTCGATGAGCCAACCAACGATTTAGACATTCAAACCTTGCAGATTTTGGAAGCCTATTTGCAGGATTTCCGCGGCTGCGTGATTGTCGTGAGCCACGATCGCTACTTTATGGATAAGGTTGTTGATCATTTGCTCGTCTTTAAGGGAGATGGACGCATCGATGACTTTCCCGGCAATTATTCACAATACAGGTCGTGGAGCTTGCTGCAAGAAAAGGAGATACCGGCGCATATTTCGGAGAAGCCAAAGGGCGAAAAGCGCTTTGACGGCGAGCAAAAGCGCAAACTTTCTTTTAAGGAGCGTAAAGAAATGGAGGCTCTTGAGGCAGAGATTGGCTTATTAGAAGCCGAAAAAGCTCAATTGCAAGCAGCGCTTTGTAGCGGTCAACTTTCGGTGGAGGCTTTGACGGAAAAATCCAAGCGTTTGCCACAGTTGGAAGAGGAGCTCGATGAAAAGTCGATGCGTTGGCTTGAACTTTCAGAAATAGATTCTTGATAAACCCTAACGAGCAATGAAACCTTTAGCAGAGCGTTTGCGCCCGACGAACTTAGATGATTATGTAGGCCAGCAGCATTTGGTTGGTCCCGGGGCCGTCTTGCGTAATATGATTGACGCGGGGCGGATCACGTCCTTCATTCTTTGGGGACCGCCGGGTGTAGGAAAAACAACATTAGCACGCATTGTTGCTACACAACTTAAAGCGCCTTTCTACACATTGTCTGCAGTTAATTCGGGCGTGAAGGATGTACGAGACGTCATTGAAAAGGCTGCAAAAAATAGATTCTTTTCCGATCAGAGTCCTATTCTTTTTATTGATGAAATTCATCGCTTTTCCAAGTCGCAACAAGACAGTTTGCTGGCCGCCGTGGAAAACGGCACGATTACTTTGATTGGTGCCACAACGGAGAATCCTTCTTTTGAGGTGATCAGGCCTTTGCTTTCGCGCTGTCAGGTGTATGTGCTGAACAGTCTGACAAAAGATGAACTGCTGCAATTGCTCCAACATGCGCTGACCACTGACGATCTGTTAAAAGAGCAGCAGATAGAGCTGAAAGAAACTGATGCTTTGCTGCGTTATAGCGGCGGCGATGCGCGGAAGTTGCTGAATATCCTCGATTTGGTCACGCAGGCGGCCTCGGAAGGTCTGATTGTTATCGACAATTCCCTTGTTACGGCTCGCTTGCAGCAGCATCCGGCCCATTACGACAAAGGTGGAGAGATGCACTACGATATTATTTCAGCCTTTATCAAGAGTTTGCGCGGAAGCGATCCCGATGCTGCACTTTACTGGCTGGCGCGGATGATCGAAGGAGGTGAAGACCCGAAATTTATAGCTCGTCGTTTAGTGATTAGCGCTGCCGAAGATATAGGCTTGGCCAATCCTAATGCCCTCCTACTTGCCAATGCCGCTTTCGACGCTGTTGCAAAAATCGGCTGGCCCGAAGCCCGCATCCCCCTTGCTGAAGCTACCGTCTATTTAGCCAATAGTCCAAAGAGCAATAGTGCATATTTAGCTATCGATGCCGCTTTGCAGCGCGTGCGTGAGACGGGTGATCTGCCCGTACCCTTGCACTTGCGAAATGCACCGACAAAGTTGCTCAAAGATTTGGGCTACGCTGATGGCTACTGCTATCCTCATGATTATCCCGACAACTTTGCCGCGCAGCAGTATCTTCCTGATGCGTTGCAGAATGAAGGCTTTTGGCATCCCTGTGATAATCCGGTCGAAGCCAAACAGCGTGAACGGCTCAACCGCCTTTGGGGTGAGCGCCAGTGGTAATGGATTGTGTGTAGCTTAGTACGAGTGTTGTACTCACACCATAAATATAAAAACGAAAGGAAGCCAACCTTGAGGGGTTGGCTTCCTTATTATATATCGCAATGTCCAAGCTATGTGTAGCTTTATCAGACTAAGCGACTTAATTCTCCTCTTGCGCAGCGGCGAACTCTTCGGTGAGCTTCTTTTGGAGTTCACCCGGCATCAATTCGTAGCTGGCAAATTTCATGATGAAGCCGGCTCTACCTCCCGTCAGCGAACTTAGCGTTGTGGAGTATGTGCTTAGCTCATTCAAAGGTACTTTTGCCTGCAACTTCTCGTAGCCGTTTTCGCTACTCATTCCGACAATCATACCGCGACGGCCTTGTAAATCGCTCATTACGTCGCCCATCTTATCCGCCGGCGTGAATACTTCAACGTCGTAGATCGGTTCGAGCAGTTTGGGGTTTGCATTTTTGAAAGCCATGCTGAAAGCATTGCGTCCTGCGAGCATAAACGACAATTCGTTAGAGTCGACCGGGTGCATCTTACCATCGTAAACGATGACGCGCACATCGCGAGCATAAGAACCCGTCAGCGGTCCTTGCTCCATACGGCTCATAATACCTTTCAAAATAGCAGGCATGAAGCGTGCATCTATCGCGCCGCCGACAACCGAATTGATAAAGACGAGTTTTCCGCCCCATTCGAGAGGAATTTCCTCCTTATTACGCACATTAACGCGTATTTCCTGACCGTCAAACTTGTAAACCGTAGGATCCGGCATCCCATCGCTGTACGGCTCGACAATCAAATGCACCTCGCCAAATTGGCCTGCACCGCCGCTCTGCTTCTTGTGGCGATAGTCAGCTCGGGCTGCTTTCGTGATCGTCTCGCGATAAGGAATCTTCGGCTCGATAAATTCGATCGCAATCTTATCATTGTTTTCCAAGCGCCATTTTAGCGTGCGCAAGTGGAACTCACCTTGTCCGTGTACCAAGGTTTGGCGCAACTCCTTGCTTTGTTCGACCACCCAAGTTGGGTCTTCCTGCCGCATACGAGTCAGTGCCGCCATCATTTTCTCCGTGTCCGCCTCGTTAACGGCCTTAATTGCCCGCGTATACTTCGGCTCCGGATACTTAATCCAGTTGAAACGATAATCGCAATCTTTATCATTGAGCGTATTACCCGTGCGCACATCTTTCAGTTTGACCGTACAGCCAATATCTCCGGCCACGAGTTCTTCCACCTTTTCGCGGTTTGCGCCCGACGCCACAAAGAGTTGCGCCATACGCTCCTTAGAGCCGCGGTCAGCATTTGAAAGATCATCGCCTTCGCGCACTTTTCCGCTCATCACTTTAAAGTATTGCACCTCTCCGATGTGTGGTTCGATGCCCGTCTTGAAGAAATAGAGACTCGTAGGCCCGTCAGCGTCTACCGGCACTTCTTCGCCGCGCGTACAATGCACGGGAGGCATTTCATCAACAAAGGGAACGACGTTGCCAAGGAATTCCATCAAGCGGCCAACGCCCATATTCTTTGAAGCACATACGCAGAAGATGGGGAAGATAGAGCGCGTGACCATACCCTTGCGTATACCTTCGCGCATCTCGTCCTCCGTCAATTGTTCCTCCTCAAAGAATTTTTCCATCAGGGCCTCATCGTTTTCCGCCGCAGCTTCGACGAGCGCCTTGTGGAGTTCCATAGCGCGCTCCTGCTCCTCAGCAGGAATATCCTCGATCGTAGGTCGTCCGCCTTCCGGTCCCCACGTCAGTTTTTTCATCAAGATCACGTCGATCACCGAGTTGAAATCCGGGCCCGTCTTGACGGGATATTGCACAGGAATGGCCTTTGTGCCGTAAATCGTTTGCAGTTGTTCGATGATATTGTTGTAATCACATTTCTCATCATCCAGTTGGTTCACGAGGAAGATCACCGGTTTGTTGAGTTTCTCCGTATAACGGAAGTGGTTTTGCGTGCCCACTTCCGGCCCGTATTGACCATTGATCAGCAACAAGGCCGTATCCGTCACGTTAAGTGCTGTTAGTGCTGCTCCGACAAAATCGTCTGAACCCGGGCAGTCGATAATGTTCAGCTTCTTTCCGTTCCATTCTACGTGAAACACGGTTGAGAATACAGAATAGCCATAATCCTGCTCAACGGGAAAATAATCGCTGACCGTATTTTTCATTGTGATGCGACCGCGTCGCGCAATTTGGCTGCTTTCGAAGAGCAGCGCTTCAGTCAGCGTCGTTTTGCCGGAGCCATCATTGCCCAAGAGCGCAATGTTCTTAATGTTGTGTGTGCCGTAAACTTTCATGTATTAATCGGGTTTGTTATTTGTTAATGTGATTAATATGTTTTCGTGACGCTCTTACAAGCGTTCGAGGCGCAAAGTACAAATTAGTTTTGTAAACGACAAACAAATAGTGCGATATTTTACTTGTTTCATTCCACTTTTCTTCGTTGCCAAGATCTTGCGCCCCGTTTCGGTCTCCCCTTGTTGGCAGCAGGAGGCCGTTTTGGCTGTCTTTGTGATGCTTTATGTCGGGAAAAGGGCGAAAAGGACTGTAATCTGACGGCGTTGAGTCGTTGCCGGACGCGTGCTTATTGTCTTTTTGTCGATGAAGGCTTTTTGCCCTTTCCCGACGGCTTATTATCGCTCCTGTCGGTTTAAGTTCCCATCTCTCTTTGATCGATATTTGTGAAACTTCCACGGGCATACGCTTTGCTTTGCTCCGGCTGTTTCATTGTTTGCTGCCGCCAAACTATCGTTTGCTCCCACCAAACCATTGTTTGCTGCCGGCAAACTATCGTTTGCTCCCACCAAACAAAAAAAACTTTGTCGGGCGCGAGACAATTATTTGTCTTCCGGCGTAAAAGATCAGCTATGCGGCATACGATTTCCTTATTTCGCCGCTCACGCTTCCTTACGCCTTTGATCGATCTAAGGCATCGCGAACGGCAAAAGGGTGGGGGAGGAGTAAAAGGCCTGCATTTGTCACCTCATTGGCAAGCGGACTATAATAATGAATAGACAGAGGAGACTGCCGCTAAGCCGAGCGCGAGTTCAGAAATGGATTATAGCTTGCGAAATCTTTACTTTCTTCAAAATAAACTGACCCCGTAGGCCTGCTTGGCATTCTCTTTGCATACTAATATGGACAATAACAATAAACAGATAAATCATGCAAAAAGGAAATATTGGGATAACGACGGAAAATATCTTTCCCGTCATCAAAAAATTCTTGTATTCTGATCACGAAATCTTCCTTCGTGAGGTCGTATCTAATGCAGTAGATGCTACACAAAAGTTGAAGACCCTCGCTATGCGCGGCGAATATAAAGAGGATTTGGGAGATCTTACGGTTCAAATCAAGATCGACGAAGCCGCAGGCACGCTGACGATCAGCGATCGCGGTATCGGAATGACGGCTGAAGAGGTTGACCGCTATATTAACCAGATAGCTTTCTCGGGAGCCAATGAGTTTTTAGAGAAATATAAAGACGACGCCAACGCTATTATAGGCCATTTCGGTCTCGGCTTCTATTCTACGTTTATGGTTTCCAAAGAAGTGGAAATCGTGACCAAAAGTTATAAGGCCGATAGCAAAGCTGTGCGCTGGACTTGCGACGGTACGCCCGCCTTTACGATGGAAGAGGCTGACAAAGCAGAGCGCGGAACGGATATTATTCTTCACATCGACGACGACTGTAAGGAGTTTCTACAAAAGAATACGGTGCTCGGGCTCCTACGTAAATACTGCCGCTTCCTGCCGATACCCGTAGCGATGGGGAAAAAGACGGAATGGAAAGACGGAAAGGAAGTAGAAACTGAAGAACCTAACATCATCAACGATACGAACCCGCTTTGGATGCGCCAACCCAGTACGTTGAAGGATGAAGACTATACGAAGTTTTATCGCGACTTGTATCCGGTGATGGATGAGCCGCTCTTCTGGATTCATCTTAACGTCGACTATCCTTTCCACCTGACCGGCATTCTCTATTTCCCGCGCTTGAAGAGCAATGTCGACATCCGTCAGAATAAAATCCAGCTGTATTGCAATCAAGTTTACGTCACGGATGAGGTGGAAAACATCGTGCCTGAATTTTTAACGCTGCTTCACGGCGTAATCGACTCACCTGATATTCCGCTGAACGTAAGTAGAAGTTATCTGCAAAGCGATGCGAACGTGAAGAAGATATCCGGCTATATTATGAAGAAGGTTTCGGATCGCCTACAAAGCATCTTCAAGGAAGATCGCAAGACTTTCGAGGAGAAATGGGACGACTTGAAACTCTTTATCAACTATGGTATGCTCAGCGAGCAGGACTTCTTTGATCGTGCCAAGACTTATGCCTTGCTGAAAGACGTCGGCGGGAAATATTATACCTTTGAAGAGTATAAGCAACTCATCGCTGCTGAGCAGACAGACAAAGATGGTAACCTCGTTTACCTTTATGCCAACAGCAAAGAGGAGCAATATGCTTACATACAAGCGGCCGAGGCAAAGGGCTACAGTGTCTTGCTGCTCGATGGCCAACTCGACACGCCGCTCGTGCAGATGTTGGAGCAGAAATTTGAGAAGTCGCGCTTCGTCCGTGTAGACAGTGACGCCGCAGATCGCTTGATTCCTAAGGCAGAAACAGCTCAAAGCAGTTTGACGCAGGAAGAAAACGATAACCTTTCTGAGACTTTCAAGGCCGGTTTCCCGAAGTTGAGCGGCGCAGAGTTTACGGTTGAGGTCGCTTCGATGGGCGAAAAGGCTTCGCCCGTGCTCATTACGCAGAGCGAATATATGCGGCGTATGAAAGACGTTGCACGCTTGCAGCCCGGAATGGGATTCTATGGTCAAATGCCGGATATGTATAGCGTCATTCTCAACGCTGACCACCGCTTAATCAAGACTGTGCTGGCTGATATGACGGCCGCCGTGAGCGAACGCTTGCAGCCCGTGGACAACGAAATGAACGGCCTTAACGCCCGCCGCGCGGCCCTCGAACAGCAGCAAAAGGATAAGAAACCGGATGAGATTACGCAGGAGCAGCGCGATGAGTTGACGAAGTGTAATGCCGACATCGAAAGACAACGCTCCATCAGACGCGAGATCTTGGGCGAATATGCGAAGTCGGATTCCGTCATTGCGCAATTGATAGACTTGGCTTTATTGCAAAATGGTTTGCTTAAGGGAGAGGCTTTGAGCAATTTCCTGCAACGCTCGGTAGACATGATCGAGAAATAAACGAGCATACATTATTATATATAGACAGCCGCAAACGGATACTCCGCTTGCGGCTGTCGCTTTTCTTAGATGAGTCAAAACTACCCCATCGTAAAGACCCGTCGACGCCACTTTTGCCTTTTTTACGTTGGTTGCTACCTTTTGTCTTGTTGACCTGGGCTACCATTATCGCTTTTTTGGGCTTATTGCTTTGCAAAATGAAACGCTTTACATACTTTTGCAGCAATTTTAGGTCAGAGCCGCTATACGGCTGCTCGTGTTTAAGAAACCTTTTAACCTCAATAAATAACAATGGAGTGGATTGTTGATATCCTAATGAAGCCCTTCGGCCCCGCCCATTTGGCCATCATCTTTGCATTGGTGATTTGGCTCGGCATCAAGTTGGGTAAAATGAAAATCGGCGGCGTTTCGCTTGGCGTTACGTTCGTCTTGTTTGTCGGCATTTTGGTTGGCCATCTCTATAATGTCTTTGTCGTTGAACCCAATGCAACGACGGAAGGCTTTTCCGAAATGATGCACCAACAAAAGCTCATCATTAACTTCGTCAAGGAGTTGGGTCTTATCCTTTTTGTCTACTGCATTGGTTTGCAAGTAGGGCCCGGTTTCTTCGCAACGTTCCGCAAAGGTGGACTCGGTATGAACATACTGGCTATTACTACGGTTTTGCTCGACGTTTTGGTGATGCTCGGCCTCTTCTTTATCGTGTTTTATGAAGGTGGAGACCCACAGAATAAGAACAATTTGGCGATGATGACCGGCGTAATGTATGGTGCTGTTACGAATACACCGGGTTTGGGTGCTGCAACGAACGTATTGCCCAACTTCTTCCCGGCTGATGCGATTCCGCAAATCGGAAACGGCTATGCGTGTGCTTATCCTTTGGGCGTTGTGGGTATTATTGGTGCGACGATTCTCTTGCGCTTCCTTTGCCATATCAACTTGGATGAGGAGTATCGCGAAATTGAGCAGGCGCACGAGGGTAACCCTCAGGCTAAACCTGAACACGTCACGCTGCAGATTACGAATAAGGCGATCGAAGGGCGTACCATCCAAGAATTAGCAGGCTTCCTTAAACGCGACTTTGTATGTACGCGTTGCATTGAAGACGATCAGATGTTTATTCCTAAGGAAGATCAAGTTCTTCACGTAGGTATGCGTCTTTATCTCGTATGTCCGGAAGCAGATACCGCTGCTATTACGGCCTTTATCGGAGAGCGCCTTGACATCGATTGGACGAAAGAAATTGAACAAACAAAGTTTATCTCTCGCCGTTTAGTTGTGACGAAACCAGAAGTAGAAGGAAAGACTTTCCAAGACTTGCACTTCCGCACACTTTATGGCGTGAATGTGACCCGCGTAACGCGTGCCGGTATGGAATTCTTCGCAGAAAAGAACTTCCGCTTGCAAATGGGCGACCGCATTCTCGTAACTGGGGCCGAAGAAAACGTTAACCGCTTGAAGGAAGTGATCGGCGACGCCGTAAAACGCCTGGATCACCCGAACGTAGGTGCTTTGTTCTTGGGTATTCTCATTGGTTGCCTTGTCGGAATGATTCCTATTCCTATTCCGGGTGTAAGTGTTCCTGTTAAATTAGGCTTGGCCGGCGGTCCGCTTGTCGTAGCTATTCTGATTGGTGCCTTTGGTTATAAGTTTAAGATCTCATCTTATCTGACGACCAGTGCCAACTTAATGTTGCGCGAAGTGGGGCTTGTGCTCTTCTTAGCCGGTGTCGGCGTTCAGGCGGGCGCTACTTTCTGGGAAACCGTGAAGAACGGCGGTCTTACGTATGTTTGGGCAGGTTTCTTGATTACCGTTATTCCGATCATCATTGTCGGACTCATCGGTCGCCTCAAGCTAAAGCTCAACTACTTTACGTTGATGGGTATGATCGCAGGTTCGCATACGGATCCTCCTGCTTTGGCTTTTGCAAACCAAACGGCTAACAATGATGCGCCGGCTATCGGTTATTCGTCTGTTTATCCTTTGACGATGTTCTTGCGTATCTTGATGGCCCAACTCGTTCTGCTGTTCGTCATCCCCTTAGTATAGCTTAGTCTATAAATGTTCGCATCCCTTGTGATGCAGAGATTATCATAACTTTCCCTCATCCTTATATATAAGGGTGGGGGAAAGCCGTTTAATGCCTAAGCTGCTCTTAAAGAGAATAGATTTCAAAAGAAGCATTGTACTTGGAAAAGAGCGAAAAGTTTCGACAGATAAGTGCCAGTAGAAACCCTTTCTGCATAAAATTCATAACTGAAAATGACTTTACCGCCCAAAGAATGCTTATTTTTGCATGTTTCATCAAGGAATAAACAACAATTACGATATGAAAAAAACAGCTTTGATCACAGGTATTACGGGACAAGATGGTTCTTTTCTCGCCGAGTTTTTGATCAGCAAAGGATATGAAGTGCACGGCGTGCTGCGTCGTTCCTCTTCTTTCAACACAGGACGTATAGAGCATCTTTATTTGGACGAATGGGTTAGGGATATGAAGAAGAGCAGATTGATCAATCTGCATTGGGGAGATATGACCGACTCGAGTTCAATCCTGCGTATTCTCCAGACCATCCAACCCGATGAAATCTACAACTTGGCTGCACAAAGTCACGTTAAGGTCAGCTTCGATGTGCCCGAGTATACGGCCGAGACTGACGCCGTGGGTGTTCTCCGCTTACTTGAAGCGATCCGCATTTTAGGTATGGAGAAGAAGACACGCCTTTATCAAGCCAGCACTTCCGAATTGTATGGAAAAGTGCAAGAAGTACCGCAGCGCGAGACAACGCCTTTCTATCCGCGCTCTCCTTATGGCGTGGCCAAGCAATATGGTTTTTGGATTATCAAAAACTATCGAGAGAGTTATGGTATGTATGCCGTTAACGGTATCCTCTTCAATCACGAAAGCGAGCGTCGCGGCGAAACCTTCGTTACGCGCAAGATTACACTGGCTGTAGCACGCATTAAGCAAGGCCTGCAAGATAAGTTATATCTCGGTAATATGAATGCGCGGCGCGACTGGGGCTATGCGAAAGATTATGTCGAATGTATGTGGCTGATGTTGCAACACAAAGAGCCCGAAGATTTTGTTATCGCCACAGGCGAATATCATACCGTGCGTGAGTTTGTCACCTTAGCCTTTGCAGAAGTCGGCATCACCATTGATTGGCAAGGAGAAGGCCTCGAAGAGAAAGGCATCGAGCACGGCACGGGGCGTGTTCTCGTCGAAGTAGATCCTAAATATTTCCGCCCTGCAGAGGTAGAGGAGTTGCTTGGCGACCCGACAAAGGCGCGCACCCAACTGGGGTGGAATCCGCAGAAGACGAGTTTCAAAGAATTGATTCGCATTATGGTCGAACACGATATGCAGTTCGTCAAAAAGATCCACCTCAAAGAACTTATCGCGCGCGGTGATGTTCGAATTGAGGAATAAAGACTAAGCCGCAGCAACGCAATATCGTTTCGCGACATAATATATACAAGGAAGTCATTGCCGGAAACTTTTCCGAGCAATGACTTCCTTGTATTTCTGTATAACGCCTTTTAATCCCAATTAGTTTTTGGAGTCTGAACAGATTTTGGTTTATGGTTGAGCAGACTGTCTCTCTTTGTACCGAAGGCGTAGCAAGTTACGTCAAGTTATATGGGTTTAATCAAAAGAGATGGCCACCACTTTCAGATAATCTTTCAAGCGATAAGGCCCTTCACCGGCCGAAGCCTGACTATCGTTAATCAAGAGGAGCGTTTGCCGCCCATCTTGCAGTTTTGCACCCAAACACATTCCTTCATAATTGGCGTAATCAAGTTTCCAAGGCATAATGCGCGTCTTAAAGGTCAGCAACAACCGCTTGGGTAGAAAATAAGTTTCGGGCAGCTTCTCCATATTTTGTTGCTCACTGATGGGTAGTACCTGCACAGGGTTAACCACATAAAGTTTGATGATCGCCTCCCCGCCCACGTAGGCCTTCGGAATATTCAGTTCGCGCTCCATCACAATCAGTCGACCATCATCGAGCGCACACAAAGCCGGGACGCCCATAGCATAATAACGCCCAAAGCCTTGTTGACGTCCTGTATCCATCTTGTAAGCATATTGCGCTCCGGCTTGCAGATCATCGTTAAAGGATTGCAAGCGCAAACGATTAACCGTACCAGGATGATTCGGACTCGCCGTCGCCCCATCCGCACGCAGCGTATTTTCGGTAGTCGTCCAAAACTTACGCGTCTTGGGGTTATACGTCAAGGCTTCAAAGCCCCCGTTCGTTACAATCTTCGATGCAGAAAAAATCGCCGGAATGTCCAGTTGCTTACCGGTTGGCACGCCGTTCATATCATATTCCAATACTTTCTGATCCCCCTCGCCACTGATAAAGAACGTCTTACTTGAAGGCCTGTAAGCGATGCCTTCGCAATCTCTAAGACTGTTGCCATCACCATCTGTGGCGGGATGCGGATTTCCCTTAAATCCCTCCAGTGAAACGCTGCTTATCTCGCCGCTCTGCGGATCTTGATAGATACGAAAAAGGAAAAAGCCATCGCGCGGCTCTTTATCGCTCACTACGGCATAGCGCGTATCGTCAATCTTTGTAATGCCACTGAAATTAGCTGTGCCAATGCTCCATTGCTTCAAGGCTTGCTGATCCAAACCTATCGCCGTCTGTGCCGAAGTCGCTAAGCCGGCAAGAGAAAGAAGTAGAAAAACGTGTTGTTTCATAAACTATACAACTACCGGATACCTTTTTTATTGTATGATATGCGGCGTAAGTGGGTGAGCTCTTAAATACAAATGTGTGCGTATTATATGTTCTTGTTTATCTTGAAAAACTAGATAAAGTTGCATTCGAACTTACTTGCCTTTGTGGATTGTACTTGAAAGGTCGCAAAGTGCGTATGTCGCTGCTTATTGATTAGCTGCTTATGATTAGCCCACCATTTCATAAGTGAAATGGTGGGCTGAATTGTTATTCTTTATGTCGTTAATGTCGTTTGCTTTTCTATGTCAATCCCTCTCATTACCAGAAGAGGGCGTTTGGGCCTTTATTCGAAAGTTTGTACTCTAAAGCCATAGCCGCGGCTGGCCCCTAAGACGTCTACTTTCGTACTTCTAATTCGCATATAATATGAGAAATAGTCGGTCTGACTAGAGTTGTCAGGATAGATGCTAGATGACCAGTAGAATCCATAATAGTCGATGACGTTTAGTCGCCCTTGAAGATAGTTACCCATAGCAGGCAAGTAGAAGAATTGGGTCGCTTCGTTGACTGAAGGTAGGGTTGATGAGACGTCCCAGCTGTCATCATTGCGGAACTTTCGCCAATCTCTTCCATCTGGTGTTTTATCTGCCTTGAAGCCGCTGATATTTGCTTTTTTCTTCAACCACATACCACCTTTGTGTAAGTGTCCCATAGATATCCATACTTCATCCCCATCCCAGCGAGGATCGCCTTTTGAAGCGTACCAAACCATCTCGTTTACCGTGGGCAGATCTTTGCAGGACGAGTTGGCTTTCATCGTAGCACTGCGACCTGTTTGATACCAGCGTACGTCAGTCTGAACCTTTGCGTAATTTCCGCTAGCGGGCTGGCTTGCCAGTGTAGGTTGTCCTTCAGCGAGTTTCTTAGACCATTCCCAGCCTTCCCAATACTGCTTTTTGGCGTCCCACATATAGTAGCTGTCGCCATCATAAATATGCGCGTCAAGGCTAGCCGTCATATCGTAGTAAGTATTCTTTTGATAAGTGAATGCCCCTAAAGCCCTAGTGATAGTTCCCTCGACGCCGCTTACCAAGTCCTTCACCCAATACCGCACCTTAAGTTTGTGCTTCCCCGGCTTGATGACCATATAGGCTCCGTTAGTCGCTACATTGGCAGAGGAGGTGTTGAGCGGAAATCCCTCTGCATAATCACCACTGCCCTTCGTGTTGAGCACAATCTGTTTCCCTGTGCCAGTACCCGTCAGACCTGTACTGTGGGTTAAGGTATATGTTGCAGCGATGTCATCGTCAGCGTTTACCTCAATCTTGGTCAGATAGCAAGTCTTTAGAATCTCATTATTCGAATAAGGCAAGAATACGAGGATAGCAGCTTGGTGATCAAGGGTAAAGGTAAACTCTTGTTTATCTGCAACCTTAGTTGCCGTTGCCGTTCCGCAGTCGCCAGATGTGCCAATGTGTGCGGTGTTGTTCGGTTCCGTCTGCGTTTGGTTGTCTGGAATTGTAACTTGGTCTTTATTGCCATTCTTGCCAGGATAATAAACCTCGTATGAGGAGTTGGCAATGAACTTGCCCGGTACTTTATACTTAAAAGAAGCAACTTTACTTGATGGTGCATTACTGCTTTTCTGCCAAGTTCCATCATCGTCCTTTACATAGATATAATCACCTGCTTCCCAAAAGAAATTACCAGTAGAATAATCTAAGGATGTGCGAATCTCCTCACCGCCTGTAATAAACGTTGTGAGATTTTTATCGTTATCGTTGTCTGTTCCCTTTTGTATGACTTCTTCGTTTGAACAAGAAACGAATGCCACCATCAGACTATATGCAATCGCAAATGAAAGAATACGGGCTTTTAATACTTCTCTTTTTTTCATTATCTATCTCTGTTTATTCTCTCTATATATATGCTAAGCTGCTTTGTACTCTAACGACTATTAAGCTTAATCTTATTGTAAAATGATATTACCCTTCTTGCCAATCTTCCATTGATGCATCAGCACTGGTTGGTCCGGTAGCGTGCTTACCAGGATTGTGTTGACCGGTAATTGAGGTTTCCAACAGGCGCGAAGTTGCCAAATACACTGATGTGCACTTTGGTGCACAATACTTTCTTAACTGTTTTTTCTTCATTGTTCTAATTGTATTATAATGAGTAATATTGTCGCGTGAGAAACTATGTAAATGGGTAAACATAGCTGGCCCGTGAGTGTTTAGCTAATCACGTTGCTTGTTGGAGCTTGTTCGGCTTTCTTTTCGTGAATGTCGGTAGTCTAAATATGGACTTGGGAGTTGCTTTACTAGCGGAGAAGGCGGTAAACTATTTGGACTTGTCAAAAAACTAGATAAAATCTCTATAAGAAAATGCTATTTCCTTATGTCAACAAAATTTAGATTTGACGGAATTCAGCTAAGATTACGAGCAGATTTCTGCTGACCTCTATCTGTGTTAAGTCTTAATTTCTGATGCAAATGTACAAAATCTTTTTTGAAATTGACCAAAACATGTACTGAATATCTAAAAAGAAATAGAAAGGTATAAATAAATCGTCAATGATCAATCCATAATGCGCTACGCGATAGAAGTGGTCATTTCATCAACAAACCAAAAGTTTCGTAATGTCCTTTTAATAAGCACTATCTTTTCATGATGAATGGGAGAGCGATAGAAAAGGAAGACGATATTAAAAGAAGTAGTAAATCTACCATAAGTCTGTTATACTTCTGAGAGATGAAGAAAGTAGCAATGTCTTCTCTGATGGAGAATAAGAAAAAGTCGGACGAGGAGGTTAAACAATAATCGCCGCCTGTTTCCTTAAAGATTCGAGTATTTGTATTGGATTCTCATTTGTTTTTGCAGATTTAACCTACAATTTTACTTAGTATTTGCTCTTTTCTCATCAACCTTTTCCGCTCACAAGCATCCGCTCAAAATTGTCTTATAGGAGAGTTCTAATTCTCCTATAAGACTCTTCAAACTTTCACCTAAGACAATTTTTACGATCATAGGAGAAAGTTTGAACGATCCTTAGCCTTGTGTGAAAGATCAGCCGCCCAATTTTGAAAAGCCACGAAAAAACCGCGCTTTCATCGGTTGAAAACGCGGCCTTTGCTAAACGTAATTTATTTGCGGCACTACGTTGTGCCACTCCTTCGCTTACTTCGCATTCTGAATATCCTCCTGCGCACTGAAGGTTAAGTTGTGCTTGTCGAGGGCCAAGCGCATCGCACTGCTTTTCGTGAACCTTACGCTCACGCGCTTAATGAGATCGGCCCCTTTTTCTTTGGCTTGTTTGGCCGTGGTTACGCCCTCGCCGTGCATCGTCAGGCGAAAAGAACCGAGATCACCTAAGCGAACGGAATTACCGTCCGCAAGTGTTTGGAGAATCTCATATTGCAGGGCATCCAACACCGCCTTGACGGAGGCAGAAGATACGCCCGAACGCTTCTCGATGCGCCCGACAATTGTGCGCAACATCACGGGCACGCCCGGCGCCATCTGCGGATAAAATTTAATTTGTGTACGATTGAGCGGATTTTTCTTCGCTCTGATAACGAACTTAATCATTGTGGTATAGATTTATGTGGTGAATAATTAAGCAAGAGCACTCCTCGCCCTTGCGCTTGCAAAGGTAAGCATTTCCGGCGAGCCGACCAAAACGCACAATAATCGCTTGATTATAAGCTGATATACGGATGTTTTGAATGACCAACCCTAAGGGGTTGCACATTGCGGCGAACTATGACAGGGTTGTCGCTCCGCTCCAACGCCTGCCCTGCCAAAAGACCAAGCCTAAGGGCTTGTGTTGCGGGGGTGAGCTTTGGTGGTTTGGGTTTATCTGTGTATTTACACGCCTATATGCGGACGGTTTTGAAAGACCAACCCTAAGGGGTTGCACTTGGCGGCGCGTTGCGGCAGGGTTAAGCCGCTTCGCACCTTAACCCTGCCCTGCCAAAAGGCCAACCCTAGGGGGTTGTGGTGCGGGCGTGGGCATTGGCGGTTTTGTTTGGTATTACATTTGATATAATATAAATATGAGGCTAACATTTGCACGCCTAAAATCGTCAACTATCGCGCACTTTCGTTCACAAATAACCCCATCAGGGTTAGTCTTTTGGTAGGGCAGTGTTGACGTGCAACGTCAACACTGCCTCGGAGCATAGTAAAATTGACAACCCCATAGGGTTGGTCTTTCAAAACAAGCGAATGCCCGCCGGAAGAAAGCGTAAACGACCAACCCTAAGGGGTTACGGCACGAAAAAAAACATCCCACACAGCCTTGTAAAGGCGCTTGATGAGAAATGACTTAATACGCTTACGGCCCGCCTGCTTTGGTTGCAGGCGGGCCGTAGCTTTATGGAAAATCAGCGGTTCAGTCGTTTATCGTTAGGACTGAAACTGAAATGATCGGCAATGCTTATTCTTTAAGAGATGCCGGAAGCATCGTAATCGTAAGACGATTGAGCTTTTTCAGAACAACATTGTTTACGAAGTTCTTAAGATCATCAGAAGACAAGCCATTGATGACAGCTTCATAACCCGTATGGAGGTCTTTATTCCAAAGCGTTTTGCTGCGGATCAAGCTAGCCCAATAGCTGTTGACTTTCTGATTGTCGGCATAGTTCTTAAGATTAAACTGCTTGATCTTATCCAACTCTTCCTTCGTGCAACCATCTTTAGCCACTTCTTTCAATCCCAAGTCGATGAGATAGAGAGCGGAATCAGCCTTAGCCGGCTTCACGGGGCAGGATACGTAGATCAGATATTCTTCTTTCGAACCGTAAGAAGCTTCACCTTGCGCACCTACACTGTAAGCCATAGAGCCTTCTTCGCGGATGCTCTTCAGGTAGCGTTGCGTAAGCACTTCGCCGAGTGCATCAACCGTAGCTGATTCTTTCATCGTGTAAGGATTTTCACCCCAGATAACCTGAATGATGTTGCCCTTCGGCGTCTCCATTGCACGCGTGAAGCGATTGTTTACGATGCCGGTAGCCTTGTGGAGACCGTAATCTTTGAGTACTTCGCGCTTGCCGGCAGAAGGAATAGATGCCAAGTAGATTTCAGCAAATTGCTTGAGTGAGTCGACATTGAAGTTGCCGGTGAAATAGAAATTAAAGTCAGAAGGCGACTTAAAGCGCTCACGATAGAAGGCGCGCATCTGGTCGAAGTTGGCCATATCATAGTCGGCAGACTTATAAATCTTCACGCGGGGATCGTGGTTGTAGATCGTAGATGATACAGAGTCGCTGAAAGCCATTTCGGGTACAGCCTCAACATTGGCGAGCTGCGTCTTCATAGACTCAACAGCGTTGTTGAACGCCTTGCGGTCGCTACCGGGGTTGGTAAACTTGAGGTAAGTCAATTCGAAGAGCGTGCGGAGGTCTTTCGGCGTAGCGTTGCCATCGAGTCCTTCTGATTCGCGGTCGATCGAAGCGCTTACTGAAGCCTGCTTGCCGGCCAAAGCCTTATCAAGTTCGGTTGCAGAGAAGCTGCCGAGACCACATTGCTCAATGAATGTAGACGCATTGCGCACATTGAAGAGGTCAGCCTTAGAGTTAACCTTTGCATAAGACAAGCCACCAAAGCTGCGTGCCTGCATCAAGACTTGGCTTTCATTGAAGTCCGTTTGACGATAGTAAACCTTTGCGCCGTTAGAAAGTGTCCAGCAGGTATAGCCGAAGTCAGATTGTTCTGTCTTAACGATCTTACCCTTCTTGGGGAGCTTCTTGATGAGCGGCTCGTTCTTCACGTTGTCGACGTAAGCCGTCAGCTTTGCACTGAGTGCAGCTTTCACGGCATCAGCCAACTGCGCTTCAGTAGGCACAGCGATACCGGCCTTGTCGGGGCACATAGCGAGCACAACGAAGTTGCTATCAGTAGAAGCTGTATATTCTTTCAAGATACCATTGCATGCTTCTGTGAGTGCGCCGGCTTGCTTCAGCTGCTGGCCCACCATCTTCATAAAGTTGTAGCTATCTTCGATAGACATCATCGGCGTGCCATCGAGGAAGTTGCGTACATATTGCTGAATGAAATAAGGGCTGCGTTGCTTATCGCGGTTGTTGTAAATGCGCTCAAACTGGCTGACCATCTCATTGTAAGCACGATCGATTTCTGTTGCGGTCAAGCCAAATTGGCGCGCACGTTGCAACTCTTCAAAAGCTACGCGGAATGCTTCTGTGTCCTTGCCCGGCTTCGGCACAACGATGAGCGTGAAGGCTTTCATCGTTTTACTCATGAGGTAATTGCCGTCGTCGACATAAGCGCCTACGAAGGGGCAATCAGGATTTTGCGACAACTCATTGAGGCGTGCGTTGAGCGCGCTTGTCATGATATCCGTGAGTCCTTCAGTAATTACGTAAGCGGCCGTGTTGCGATATTCTTTCGGCATCGGGTCGTGCTTGAACATTGCCTGAATAACGGCTTGGCCTTGCTCCTTGTCTTTGTCGATAACATAGATAGGCTTCATCGTAGAAGGCACCGGATAGTCTTCATACTTAGCCTCGTTCTTCGGGTTTTGGATCGGGCTGAAGATTTCTTTGATCTTAGCTACGATCTGATCCGCATCGATATCGCCTACAACAACTACAGCCTGGAGATCCGGGCGATACCATTTGTGGTAGTATGCGCGAAGCGTATCAGGCGTGAAATTGTCTACGATGCTCATCAAGCCGATCGGCATACGACGTGCATAGCGGCTGCCCGGATAGAGCTTCTCAAAGTTATTATTGAGAATACGTTGCTGAGCTGAACTGCGCATACGCCACTCTTCGTGAATCACGCCGCGTTCTTTTTGAATCTCGTCCGGCTCGAGCAACAGACTGTTAGACCAGTCGTGCAAGATCTTCAAACACGTCTCGATGTTTTCGGCCGTAGCGGGAACGTTGTCGATGTTGTAAACGGTCTCGTCAGTCGACGTATAGGCGTTGATGTTCTCGCCAAACTTTACGCCAAAGCGCTCGCAGGCTTCGATCACGCCATTGCCGGGGAAATTGGTCGTACCATTGAAGCACATATGCTCCAAGAAGTGCGCCAAGCCGCGCTGCGACTCGTTCTCTTGCACTGAGCCAACTTTCTGTACGATATAGAAAAAGGCTTGTTTTTCCGGTAGGCTGTTTTTGCGCACATAGTACGTCAAGCCATTGGGTAATGTACCCATCTTAACCGCAGCGTCCTTGGGGAGTGGCTGCGTAGCCTGGGCCGATGCCTGCCAAGACGAAGCGAAAGCGGCAACGATGACCCACAAGGCAAACTTTAAGTGTCTCATCTGGTTGTTATTATAATGAATGAATATAGTTTCGCGGCCAAAATTAGCTAATTCTCACGGATAGGTCAAGGAGAACTGTGCATTTTTTCGCACTTATAAGAGCTTTTTATCAAGTGGACTTGCACTATTTACCATCTTAAAAGCAAAAATGGGGAGCGCCGCACGTCAGAGTAATAATAAACGGAAAACTTATGACGCGTAATGGCACTGACGTGCCGCACATCTGCTTTCCGGCGTTAGCCGAAGAGCTTCGCCGACGGCGGAGAGGCCGGGCGACAATATTCGCTGTCTATGTTAGTCCTAAAACCAACGAAAAAGAAGCCTTATTCCTCAGCCGCTTGAATAGAATAGTGCGGATGGCCAAGCGGTCTACACCATATATATATGCCTCAGTCGGTAGGCGGCATTTGCTGCAAGAGGCGGTCGGCCTGACGCGTGAGGTTGCCGCCTAAGCCGAGAGCGGCTTCAAGATAGGGGCGCGCCGCGGCAAATTGCCCTTCGACAAAATACAAACGACCCAAAGCGTAGACGGCTTCGTCTACCCCTTTTTCGCGAGCGGCCTCATAATGTCGAATGGCAGCAGGCAGATCGCGCGCTACGCCGCGGCCCTTTTCCAACAACTCGGCCATATAATAATCGCCCATTCCATCGCCCGTAGCGGCTACTTCGGCCAAGAGTTGCAAGGCGCGCTCGCCGTCTTGCTGTACGCCACGACCGGTGCTGAGCAACAAGGCGAGATTAAAGCGCGCCAAGGGCTCTCCGCTCGCGGCCGCCAACTCATACCAATGAGCCGCGGCAGCATAATCGCGCGGCCGCCCCATTCCATTCTCGCAAAGTATGCCGAGTCTGTTTTGTGCGGCGGCATCGCCGGCAGCAGCTGCCCGCTCATACCATTGCCAAGCCGTCTGGATGTTACCCTGCTCACCTAAGAGTCCACTATGCAAATCGCCTAGTTCGCGCATAGCCATAGTATCACCTTGCTCCGCCGCAAGCGTCAGCCAGCGCTCAGCCGCCCGCAATGTGGGCAAAAACTGATCTTCGCCGTCTTGCGGCGGAATAATCTCGTCGAAGGTGGCGTATCGTTCGCCCAAAACGCGTTGCGCAAGCGCATCACCGGCTTCGGCCGCCGCTTGCAAATCGGGCGTAGAAGATTGTCGAAGTTTATTTAGAGGGATCTGCTCGTTCATATTGTTGAGGACGTATTATATAACTGTATAGATCGTGCGGCGAAGCCGCCGACACGTTTGCTTCGCGCGCCTCTCCGCCTTCAAAGTCCGCGAAGCAGCGCAATCGGCAACTGCAAAGATAGCGGAAGCCCGCGGATTGTGGGCGCTGCGCGAGCGTCTTTCTCCGTGGGTCGTAAACAGAAAAAGAGTGCCACTCCTATCTTCAACGACAGGAGTGGCGCTACAAATATATAAAGGGTCACTGAGCGTCTACTTAGGGCATCATAAACTTAAGACTTTCGCGGCCTACAGTCAAGATATAAACGCGCGCTTTGTTGGCTTTGAACGCTACATTTGCTTTTCCGTTAGCATCTGTACAGCCGCTTTGCAGTAAGCTTCCGGCTTCATCGCTCAAGCGGTAAGTAGCGCGCTCGGGAGCGCCACTGATTTGTATACCTTCGCCGGTAACTTGCAATTGCCAAGCGCTTGCTGCCCCTGCGGCAATATTGTGCAAGCCGGTAACAACTAAAATCTCAGGCTTTCCACCCTTGTTATCATACACTTCCCAACCCTTTGCGTGTGCTGCGTCGAGATCTTCTTGTGCATAAGCATTCATTTCTTCGGGTGTATAAGCTTCAGAATCGACCCAAATCAACTGATGGCCGTCTTTCTTCTCATATTCGGGCAAGCTGCTCATAAATTTGTGCGTTGCCTCGGCACTGAAATGGTTGCCATAAGCGATGATGTCGGTCAAGGCCGCGCAGCTATCAGCCTTCAGCGTGAAGCCATTGAGCTTATTCTCTGAGAAGTTAAGGTAAGTGAGATTAGGATGTGAGCCTAATTGAAGCGTTTCAAGCTGGTTACGGCTGCAATCGAGGTAACGCAAAGCCGTATCGGCCTCAGTCTTCAACGCGCTCAAGCGATTGCCGGCACAGCGCAATGTATCGAGCTGCACGCCGGAATAAAGCGTCAGCGTCTCTAATGCGTTGTCCTCGCAATTAAGATAAGTGAGGTGCTTACAAGCCGTCAGGTCCATTTGCTGCAACTTATTGCCCTTGCAACGCAGTTGTTGCAACTTGTCAGCGCGCTCAAAGTCGATCGTCTTCAAGCTGCAACTGTCGGCACGCAAGTCGCGAATAACGCCGCTCACTTTAATCTCATTAGCCGTTACGCGGCAGTCGATCTGTTGGTTGTTGACATAGTCGAGCATAGAAAGTCCTTCAAGTATCGGCTCATCGTCAGCATCGAAAGTCAGACGCAAGGTATCACCAATTTCACGCTCGGTGGTGAGATTCACAATCAAAGTAGGCTCGGGCGGCGTGATGCCGGCATAAGGAGAACCTTTAGCCGTGATTACGCTCCAGTTCTTATCCGTAGCAATGACTACATCGCTATCCAAGCAGCGGTTATGCTCTACTTGTTCAGCATTGTCATCAAACACGGCTACGCGGCAAGAATAACTTGTGCCCTTGCGGTTAGGCAGATCGTTCATCATCTGCGTCATATTGCTGTACTTGATTTTGTTGTTATAGCAGTGCAGACTCTTCAGTTGCCCATCGCCGGGGAGATACAATTGGCGCAAGTTGTTTTGCATACAATAGAGATACCACAGATTCTTCAGCGGGCGGATGTCGAGCGTATCGAGGGCGTTATTAGAGCAATCTAAGAGGTAAAGCAGGCCATTCTGAGAGATGTCCAGTTTCGTCAATCGGTTAAACGAGCAATAGAGGCGCTTAAGCGTAGGATTCTCACGCAAGTCGAGTTCGGAGAAGTAATTTTGAATCAGACTTAACCACGTCAATTTATCACACTTCTTCAAGTCGATTTTTTGCAGGTTGTTTTTGTCGAGGATCAAGGTCTCTAAGGTCGGCGCTTCGTTAACAATAAAGCTGTCTACGTCGCACTCGGTGCAGTTAAAACTTTTAAATTCGCCCTTGACGGTAATGGTTTGCGAACTTATCTTTCCGATAAACACGCCTTCGTCTTCCCAGACGTCGTCCAAGCCTTCAAAGCTAAACGTCTCGCGGTCGCCTTTGAGCCGTATACCAAGTTCATGACCGATTTCACGCCGCGTGGTAAGCGTTACGCTGTTAGATGACTGGGCCAAGGCCTCAGTGGAAAAAAGTGCCGCCAAAAAGGGCAGGCAAAAAGAGAGGAGAAGTAAGGTTTTGTATGCTCTCATAATAGTTATGATTAAAGAAACGGTGTAAATTTACAGATTAAAAATGAAAAATACGCTTATCTGTACAAAGAAAGCTGTAAATATTTCTACTCACAACGTCATAACGAAAAGTTTTTGCCGCTTATCAGCAATCTTTCGCTTGCAGAACCGCTACATAAAGAAAGGAAAAAGACCCCGCGAAGAAGAATATCGCCCGTGCAGCGTCAAGATTTAAGTACGTTGAGAGCCTTGTTTGCGCAAAAAGAAGCGCGCAAGATCAAGCGGGCCTCAGGCCCCATCGTAAACAGCAGGTCTACGATGCTCAGATTCGGCAGAAAGCCCAACCTGTTTTGAAATACTTGGTAATAAGGTGCCGGACAAAAATGCGGATCTTCAGTCCAAGAACGCTTCGGGTGGATCAAAGTGCGATAGTCAACGCAATCGGGCGGGACAATATCTATATAATGGTCCGCCACCTCGCGCTTCGGAGAGATTTGGAGCAAGTCGCAGACCGTCTGCTGCAAAGCCGCGTTGAAGTCGACCAAATAATGAAAAGGTTTTTCATAGAAGGGGCGAAAATCATCGGCGTAATATTCAAAATAAGGACTGTTTTCATAAGCCGAAACCAAGGCCGTCCAGTGCAGATGTTGCCAGCGGCCGTGGTCACTGATGCGCACTTCGCGCATCGGCTGCCGCATACGGCCGTCTCTGACAATCGGGATGGTCAGTTCGAGCGGTCCGCCGGCGGCGGCAATGCACATACGATTGCGGAAACTCTGCTTTTCAAAGTGCTCGCCGCGATCTTCGACGACGGCATCGCAAGCATAGAGTTTGGAATAGTACTGCACCGGTCCCAAGTACAGCGACGATAAAAGGGCGGCTTCACGGGTAAGCGGCCGCCCTTTTATATTTTGGTGTAAGTCGTGCTCTTGATTTTCCATCAATGGATCTTCGAGACGTTCTTCAATATTCTATTCCATCGAATCTTCCCATCGAAGAGTCCATAGTCCTTATCGAGTGAAAGCCAAACAAGGAGCGGCTTCCCAACGATGTGGTCTTCGGGGACGAAACCCCAGAAGCGCGAATCGGCAGAGTTATCGCGGTTATCGCCCATCATCCAATAGTAGTCCATCTTAAAGCGATAGGTATCCGTCTGCTTACCGTTGATGTAGATTTTCCCATTTTTCACCTGCAAATCATTGCCTTCGTAGACGCGAATGGGGCGTTCATAGATCGGCAGGTTGTAGAGCGTGAGCTTGAGGCTTGCGCCTTTTTTCGGAATCCACAGCGGCCCGTAATTGGAGGGCGTCCAGCGCTTCACCATGTTTTGCGGATAGAGCCAATCCACCTTAGGTTCAAAGGGGCGAATCGAAGCTACGAGTTCTTTGTGTTGGCGGAAATAGTCGACCACTCTTTTTGTCAACGGCATATAATAAGCCAACTGCTTCTCAGGTACGGGTTGCGAAAGGTCTTCGTTCGTGATGCCCAAGTCTTTGCGTTCATCTTCGGCCGGCAACATCTTAAATTGCACCTCGTAGCAGAATTGTACCTCTTCGGGAAGCGGATTTTCCTTGCCATCAAGGTAGATACGGCCTTGGCGAATTTGCAACATTTGCCCCGGAAGTCCGACGCAGCGCTTCACGTAATTCTCTCTGCGGTCAACGGGTCTCGACAAAATGCGTCCCGTCTCGCCTTGATTCATCTCCATAAAGGCGCGTCCGGCCGCATAGATGCGACGAAAGGCCGCCTGCTGCGTCTCATACGTCTGCCCGCCGTTGATTGTTGCCGAAAAAGGTTGCGACATAGCGCCCTGTTGCGTCAGCAGTTGGTCGCCGATCTGGTAAACCAAGCGATAGAAGTCCTGATCCTGCGCATTGGCCGCCACGGTATCGCCCGAGGGATAATTGAATACGACGATGTCGTTCAGTTCAGGGCGTCCGAAGCCCTTCACGCGCCGATAATCCCAATGGGGATAATTGATGTAACTCTGACAATTGAGCACCGGTAGCGTATGTTGCACCAGCGGCATCGAGAGTGGCGTCTGCGGAATGCGCGGTCCGTAAGAAAGCTTACTTACTAAAAGGTAATCGCCCGTGAGCATCGTCTTCTCCAAAGAAGAAGAAGGGATGACGAAGTTCTGAAAGAAAAATTGATTGAGAAAGTAAACGGCCACCAAGGCAAAGACGATCGCGTCGACCCAGCCCATAGCTTTGCGCGCCGTCGTATTTTTCAGTTCCTTCCACCAGCCCCATTTGATGCGCTTCGTAATGTAAGCGTCGAAGATCAAGGGCAGGACGAGCAAGCCCCAAAAACTCTCCACCCAATACAGGAAAAGCAGGTAGAGCAGCGTATAAACGACACACTTAATGAGGTCTTTTTTTGTCGGTTTCATCGTATTTTCGTACTATTTGTGTTAAAAATCAAAGAGGTCTTTCATCGTTAGCAAACCCGTATGTCGGGCCGTATATTCAGCCGCCATCACTGCGCCGAGCGCAAAGCCTTCTCTGCTGTGGGCTTCGTGCGTAATGCGGATGCTGTCGGCCGGCGAATCGTAGACAATCGTGTGCGTGCCGGGTACTTCATCGCGCCGGTAAGCGTCTACGGCCAGCGTATCGGGCGCCAAGTGCTGCTGCCGCTCCACGCTGCCGTCAGCTTTATGAAATTCGTTCAACACCCAACGGTGCTTGCGGTCAAGGCGTTGGAGCAAGTCTTCGGCCAGCGTGATGGCCGTCCCACTCGGCGCATCCAGCTTGTGGACGTGGTGGGTTTCCTCCATACGCACGTCGTAGTCCTCAAACTTATTCATCAGTTCGGCCAGATAGCGATTGACTGCACTAAAGAGCGCCACGCCCACGGAAAAGTTTGACGCCCAGAAGAGCGTATTTCCTTGATCAATCAGTCGCATCACATCTTCCTGATGCTCCCGTTGCCAACCCGTAGATCCACTCACGACCTTCACGCCTTCTTGGAAAGCGCGCACATAGTTGTCGTAAGCTGCCGTCGGCGTTGTAAATTCGATGGCAACGTCCGCAGAGCGGAAAGCCTCCGTACTGAAATCTTCTCGATTATCTACATCTATGGTGCAAACGATCTCGTGACCTCTGCTGAGTGCGATCTGTTCGATCATCCGCCCCATTTTACCATAGCCTATTAGTGCAAACTTCATAAGTCTGATTGTATTTCTTTTTATTCGGATAGTGCAGGTCGAGCGCCGGAAAGCTTGCTCGCGTTCGCTTTACCGCCTATCTTATGCAAAAGTAGTGCAAGTCGAGCGCAATAAGCTTGCTTAATTGCCGAGACGCCGCCTACTTTATGCAAAGGTAGTGCAAGTTGAGCGCAATAAAGCTTGCTTTAATTGCCGAGACGCCGCCTATCTTATGCAAAGATAGTGCAAGTAGCGAGTAGAAACAAGCAGAAAGTTTACTTTCTATCCCTTTATCAGCATGCGTAACGACTGATTGCCAACCCTGCCCCACCCTTTTTCACCCCACATATCCCGCGATGTACCCCTTCAGATAGCCACGCCAAAGAGAAGAAAGGGCGCACGCCGCGCACAAACGCTAAGCAAGTCGACAAGTGGGCGCTTCAGCATCCACAAGTCCCGTCTACCGCCATCTAAATCCACATAAAAGCACCTTATAATCAAACTTATAACCAACAAAAGCAAGAAAACGCCGTTTGCGCTCACGATAAAAAAGGTTTACGCTCGTGATGAAAAAGGTCTACGCTCGTGATGAAACGAATGTACGCTCGTGAGCGTACGCGGCGCAAATAAGGCGCGGGGAATTCTGCGTGACGTATGGAGACGAAAAAATCGGCCCGTTTGCCTTGCATTGTCCGGCAATGAGGACCGATTGTCTGTATTTTATGATCGACAAATGAGGCGGAAGCCTTTACCGGCCGAGGCTGCAAAAAAGGGAGCGAGCCTTCGAGGCCTTGCTAAGGCCGCCTGCGCGACTTTAGGCCGAATAGATGAGCCAGCTCATGTAACCTGCGAAAACGATTAAGAGCGTAACGCCCTCCCAACGGTCGAGGCGGAGCTTCGTAGCCGAGAAGCACCACAACAATACCGTACTGCCGATCAGCATAGCAAAGTCGATCATCGTCACACCGCCTAAGTACATGGGCGAAACAGCGCCCGTCACACCGAGAATAAAGAGGATGTTAAACAAATTGCTGCCAATGACGTTGCCAAGGGCAATGTCCGTTTGTCCCTTTCGCGCGGCAATGATGCTGGTGGCCAACTCGGGCAGCGACGTGCCGCCTGCGACGACGGTCAAACCAATGACGGCTTCGGAGATGTGCAACCTGTGGGCTACGCCGGAAGCGCCACTGACGAAGATATTGCTACCTACGATCAAGCAAGCCAGTCCGACGATGACAAAAAGCCAACTTCCCCAACGGCCATAGCGCGGCGATGCGCTGCCTTCGGCCTCTCCGACTTTGGCTTGGCGAATGGTCTGCCCCATATAGGCCACAAAGATGAGTAAGAGCAGCAAGCTGTCGATGCGCGACAAGAAGCCGTCCCACACGAGGAGGAGGAAGATGAGCGAAATGCCAAACAACATGGGCATATCGCGCTTCACTAATGAGGGCCGCATCAGCATTGGGGAGATGGCAGCCGTAGCACCGACGATCAAAAGCGAATTGAAGATATTGCTACCCACGACATTGCCAACGGCTAATCCGGGCGTCCCCTTGAGGGCTGAAACAAAGCTGACGCAAAACTCGGGCAGCGAGGTGCCAAAGGCTACGACCGTGAGGCCAATAATGATTTGCGGCACATTGAGACGCGTGGCGATGGAGCTCGCGCCGTCAGTAAAGCGGTCGGCGCCCCAAACGACGGCAACCATTCCAAGGACGATGAAAATAATATCTACAATCACGTGGTTTTTATTATGGGGTATCGGCTGCAAAGATACGACAAGCGGAGATGAAAAACAGACTATTGCGCTTTTTTGTTTGTACTTCAAATTGTATTTTTGCACAAGAATAGCACGGCAACGCCTTCGGGTGCTGCCGAAAATTGTAAAAAAGAGATGCAGAAGATACCCAGCTTTACGATAGATCATACGCGCTTGGAGCGCGGCATATACGTTTCGCGCAAAGATCGTGTGGGCGTAGAAGTAATTACGACTTTCGATGTCCGCCTCAAGCGCCCCAATGCTGAACCGGTGATGACGCCGGCCGCAGCGCACACCATCGAACACTTGATGGCTACTTTCTTGCGCAATGATGGGGAATGGCGCGATCGAATCATTTATTGGGGCCCGATGGGTTGCCTCACGGGTTTTTACTTGTTGGTGCGCGGCGATTTGAGTTCGAAGGATATGGTCGACTTGCTGCGCCGCGGTTTTGCGTTTGTGGCAGATTTTGACGACGAAATACCGGGGGCTAACGCGAAAGATTGCGGCAATTGGCAATTGCACGACTTAGACGGCGCTCGCGCCGAAGCACGTAAGTATGTAGAGGAAACGCTCGAAGAAATAACGGCACGCAACCTCGTGTATCCCGTAAGTGAAGGCTGCTGATCGGCCCTCAAAACATTAAGCAGAAAGACGATGCAGAAAGATTATGAGATAATGGCGCCCGTAGGCTCACGCGAGAGTCTGGCGGCCGCCTTGCAAGCCGGCGCAGATTCGATCTACTTCGGCATAGAGGCGCTGAATATGCGCGCTCATTCGGCCAATCGCTTCACGATAGACGACTTGAAGGAGATTGCTTCGACGTGTGAGGCGCGCGGCGTCAAGACTTATTTGACGGTCAACACGATTATTTATGGCGAAGACTTGGCGCTGATGCACGAAATTTGCGATGCGGCAAAGGCGGCTTCGATCTCGGCGGTCATTGCGGCGGACGTGGCCGTCTTGACTTACTGCCGGGAAATCGGGCAAGAGGTGCATCTATCGACGCAATTGAACATTTCGAACATCGATGCCTTGAAGTTTTATGCGCATTATGCGGACGTTGTGGTCTTGGCGCGGGAGCTAAATTTAGAGCAGGTGAAGGAAATCCACGACCGGATTGTCGCAGAAAACCTCTGCGGCCCCTCGGGCGAACGGATTCGCATCGAAATGTTCTGCCACGGGGCTTTGTGTATGGCAATCAGCGGCAAATGTTATCTGTCTTTGGACAACCTCGGCCGCAGTGCGAACCGGGGCGAATGTATGCAAGTCTGCCGCCGCGGCTATACGGTCCGCGACCGCGAAACCGGCGTCGAACTGGACGTGGACAACAAGTATATTATGAGTCCGAAAGACTTAAAAACGATCGGATTCATCGATAAAATGTATGCAGCGGGCGTTCGTGTTTTCAAAATCGAAGGGCGTGCGCGCAGTGCGGAATACGTATCGACCGTCGTCAGCTGTTATAAAGAGGCGCTCGAAGCTGTTGTCGACGGAACCTTCTCTTCTGAAAAAACGGCCGAATGGGATGAACGCCTCGCCACAGTTTTTAATCGCGGATTCTGGGACGGCTATTATTTAGGTCGGAAGTTGGGCGAATGGAGCGAGAAGTACGGCTCGGAAGCCACAGAGCGGAAAGTTTATGTCGGCAAGGGCGTAAAATATTATTCAAAGTTGGGCGTGGCGGAGTTTAAGCTTGAAGCCGGATCCATCAGCAAAGGCGACAAACTTCTTGTCGTCGGCCCTTCAACGGGCGCTGTTTATTTTGAGGCGACGGAAATCAGATACGATTTGCAACCCGTTGATCATGCGGAAAAGGGACAGCATATTTCAATTCCTGTATCTGAGCGCGTGCGCCCTTCAGATAAACTCTACCGCATCGAACATTGTGATGAAAACGCTAAAAACGGATAAATAAATATGGTACTCCTTTTTGATATGGGCGGGGTCTTGGTCGACCTTGATTTGGACCTTACGCTCGCCGGCTTTGATCAAATCGGGATAGATTTGCGTCCTTATTTGGATTCAGCGCGACAAGCGGGATTTCTTTCCGACTACGAAAGCGGCAAGATCAACACGGAAACGATGCTGAACAAGATGCGCGCCTTGTCAACCAAGTCGGATCTTACCGACGACGAGATCGCCGCGGCGTGGTGCAGGCTCTTGGTGCGGCTACCGCAGGAGCGGCTGGAGCTGATTTTGAAGGCGCGGCGCCACTACCGCATCGCCCTTTTGAGCAACACGAACCCGCTCTCTTGGGGGAAAGCTCGGAAGGAATTTATCGAACAACGGGGCCACACCGTCTCGGACTTCTTCGACGAAACTTTTCTCTCGTTTGAGATGGGCGTGGAGAAGCCTGCGCCGGAAATTTTCCAAAAGGCCGTCGAAGCGCTCCATTGTCGGCCCGAGGAGGTCCTCTTTTTTGATGATGCGGCCGCTAATTGCGAAGCCGCGCGTCGAGAAGGACTGCACGCCTTCCATACGCCGACCGACGGCAGTTGGATGCAACTTTTCGACGACGCCGGTCGCTTAAAAGACGAAGCGAATGCTGGTTATTAAAGACTTTGATCAAACTCAGCCGATTCGGCAGCCGCTTCGTTCAGCCACGCCAATCGTCGCCACAGTCGGATTTTTCGACGGCGTGCACTTGGGCCACCGCTACTTGCTCAAACAAGTGCGCGACGAAGCCCGCCGCCGCGACGGATGGGCTATGGCTATCACATTCTCCGTTCATCCGCGCCGCGTTTTAGACGTCAGTTATCGTCCGCAAATGCTGACGACCACCGAAGAAAAGCTCGGTTTCATCGCAGAAAGTGGGATGGACTGCTGCACCATATTAGACTTTACACCCGCCTTGGCCAAGCTGCCGGCTAAGGACTTTATGCAATATTTTTTGCGCGACAAGTTGGGCGTCAGCGTACTCTTAATGGGCTACGACCACCACTTTGGTTCCGACCGCCTTGTCGGCCTTGCGCCCTACAAAGCCTTGGGCGCCTCGCTCGGCATCGAAGTTTTGAAAGCCGAAGCCTATAAAAACGACGACTTAACCCTTAGTTCGTCGCTGATTCGTCGCTGTTTAGAGGCCGGCAACATCGCCTGCGTCAATTCCGCCCTCGGGCGGCGCTACGATTTGAAAGGGCACGTCGTCGAGGGGCATCATATCGGGCGCGACTTGGGTTTTCCTACGGCCAACTTGGAGCCGGATGACCCCCAGAAATGCCTGCCCGGGCGCGGCGTATATGCCGTTTTTGCAGAAATCAGGGGTAAAACCTATCCCGCGATGCTTAATATCGGCTTCCGTCCGACCCTTAACGATGGCAATAAGGTCACGATTGAGACCCATCTGTTCGGTTTTGAGGGCAACGCATACGGCGAAGCACTCACCTTGCGCTTTGTTCGCCGCCTCCGCGACGAGCAACGCTTTGATTCCCTCGAAGCCTTGCGCCACCAATTACTACAAGATGCTGACAACACCCTACATATATTAAATGACTATGCAAACCAGTAAAAACATGCAAATAGGCTTGCTGATCGTAGCGCTGATTATGCCCTACGCCTTTCAAGCTTTTTTCGGCGCCGTCTTCCTTTTCATCGGCGTACTCCCCGATTTGCTGCAAGGGAAGCCCTTTGATCCGCACGCGATTGAACACATGCCGACGATGTTAGGTCTGACGTTGATCTGCTCCAATCTTTCGCTGTATTTCTTCTACAGACTTACGCAGCTGTCTCGCCATCCGCTCACCGACGCCAAGCGCAAATTATCGCCGGCGCTGACGACCACGGCTTTATTGAGTTTTCTCTGTATCAGCTTTTCTGCAGCCTTCATCTTGATGCGTTTTGATTTGAACGACGGTGGGATAGAAGCTGTCTTTAATGAGATGAAAACCAATCCGGCCGGCATTTTAGCCATCGTAGTCTTTGGTCCTCTTGGCGAAGAACTTGCTTTCCGCGAAGTATTTCAGCGCCGTCTGCAGGCCATGACTTCACCGCTCGTTGCCATCATCGTATCCGGCGTAGTCTTTGGCTTATATCACCTCAATTTTGCACAAATGATTCCGGCCATCGGTTCAGGCATCGTGCTGGCTATCTTGTATTATCGCTTCGGAGACATTCGAATTTGTCTGGCGGCACACATTCTAAACAACGGTTTGAGTACGGTAATAAGCATCCTCGACCCGACTAACAAATCGGAGAAGGTCCTTCTTGACGCTTATCCCGAAGTTTGGGGTGTCCTACTGCTGATTATCGGCGTTCTACTACTTAAATATTGGTGGCGAAAGACGCCTCCTGCGATACAAACGGTATGAAAATAGGCAACGTTGATCTGGGCGAACGCCCGCTACTGCTTGCACCGATGGAGGACGTGACCGACATCGGCTTCCGCAGGCTTTGTCGGCAGATGGGAGCTGCGATGGCTTACTCCGAATTTGTCGCTTCCGACGCCCTCGTGCGCAATGTGCGCCGCTCTATGGACAAATTGGCGGTTAGCGACGTCGAGCGGCCGGTCGCCATACAAATATATGGACGCTTCCCCGACGCGATGGCGGAGGCGGCGAAGATAGTTGAGGAGACGTCGCATCCGGATATATTGGACCTCAACTTTGGTTGCCCCGTGAAGCGTGTGGCCGGAAAAGGCGCGGGCGCGGGTTTGTTGCAAAACGTCCCACTGATGCTCGAAATTACCCGCCGCGTGGTCGAGGCCGTCAAGATTCCCGTCACCGTCAAGACCAGATTGGGCTGGGATAGTGAGCATGAAATCATAACCGATCTGGCGGAGCAGTTGCAAGATTGCGGAATCAGTGCACTAACCATCCACGGCCGCACGCGCGCACAAATGTATAAGGGCGAGGCCGATTGGCGCCTGATCGGCGAAGTCAAACGCAATCCGCGCATACACATACCCATCATCGGCAATGGCGACTTGACGACCGGCGAGGGCGTGCGCCGCGCTTTCGAGCGCTATGGTGTGGATGCCTGTATGGTTGGCCGCGCCACCTTTGGTCGACCTTGGATCTTCAAGGAGATGTATGACGCTGTCCACGACCAACATCACACGCCCGTCAACGCCATCGAGAGCAGCTACGAGCCGCTTTCGGCCGATTGGAAACTGGATGTGCTCAAAGCGCAAGTGGTGCAGAGCGTCAACCGCATCGACGAATATCGCGGCATCCTCCACGTGCGCCGCCATATCGCTGCAACGCCACTCTTCAAAGGCATTCCCGACTTCCGCGAGAAGCGCATTTCATTGCTGCGGGCTGAAACGGTCGACGCGCTCTTTGAGCAAATCGAGGCCGTGCGCCCACTTGTCAGACAATATGCCGCGGCCGATGCTTGATGGAGCTGCACTGGCATCCACCCTGTTACTTGCGCGGCCGGCATCACCGCTCATTTTTTCGATGCTTCCGCCTTGCTGCGCGAGGCCTGCGTAATCTGTGGCCCGCTATCGGGCCATTTTTCTTTCGCAAAAGGCCATTGACCAAGCGCACAGCCGACTTGCCACAGCGTAAGTCTGCCTAACACCTCATTTCATCAAACTTTCATAACCGAAAAAGGCCAACAGACGGCCCTTAAATGGGGATAAAATCGGCACGAAATCGCCATTCGCCCCTTTTTTATCACGACAAAAAAGGTTTGCGCTCGTGAGAAAAAGTACTTACGCTCGTGAGAAAAAAGGTTTGCGCTCGTGATGACACACGCCGAAAGCAAACGTTGGCGATGGGCGAACGGAGCTTGGTGTGCGATAAATGCACCCTTTTTCGTGCATAACAGCCATTTTCCGTTTAGTGAATCAACCTTCCGTCTTCACACCTCCACCGGTGGGAAGCGGAAAAGCCAATGTAGGAAAATAAAAGACGATGGTCGAAAACGAAAGCGCGGCGTAAGCATCAGATTGTGCGATGAATCCGCGCAAAAAGTTGAAATTTCGGTTTACATCTTGCGCCGGAAGCGACAAAAAGCAGCACCAGCGCGTGCAGAGATTAAACTGCCGGCGCACTACTTTGCCCATAATTTTGTATCTTCGCAGTCTACTTCCTCACAAAAAGCGCAAGCGCGCCGCCCCAAGCATTCTAAGCTGAAGCAGGCCGAAGGAAGGGGATAAAAAGCGGCATATAACACGATGAAACCGCCACTTTTGCCCTCCACAAACCGGCCCGCAGCGGGCACTCCACAAGCCTACGCCACCCGCAACGCACCAAAGGCGACGCGCAGGCGACAATGCGATCTCGAACCCCGAAATAGGGAGATGATATATACAAGAAAATTAAACTAAAAAGACGAACAAATGACGACACTTACCATCAAAGACTACACGAAGCGCACGCAAAGCACGCTGCGCCGCATCGTTTTCGGCAGCATTGCCCTCCTGCTCGCCGCGCCACTCTACGCTGCAACGCCGCAAACGCACCGGCAGGAATGCAAAGACGACGCAAGGGGGAAAGAAACCGCCTTCTACAAAGGTGCAGACATTAGTTGGGTAACAGAAATGGAGGCCAAGGGCTACAGTTTTGCCAATGCGCGCGGCGAAGCGCGGGAGTGCACCGCGCTGATGAAAGAACTCGGCTTACAGGCCATTCGCCTGCGCGTCTGGGTGAACCCCCAAGATGGTTTTTGCGGCACGGAAGACGTGGTCAACAAAGCCCTGCGTGCGCAGAAACTGGGTATGGACGTGCTGATCGACTTCCATTACAGCGATAGTTGGGCAGACCCGGGTAAACAATACATCCCCGCCGCGTGGAAGAGCCACACGTATGCGCAAATCTTAGCAGACGTGAAGCAGCATACGACCGGCGTATTGCAAGCGCTGAAGGCGGCGGGCGTGAGTCCGAAGTGGGTGCAAGTGGGCAACGAAACCAGCGACGGCTTACTGTGGGAAGTGGGCCGCGCATCGAAGCAGGCAGCGCAATATGCCGGCATCATCGACGCCGGCTACGCGGCCGTGAAAAGCGTCTTTGCCGATGCGCTCGTCTTGGTGCACCTCGACAATGGCTTTAACCAAGACTTATATAAATGGAACCTCAACTTGCTGAAGCAATACGGGGCACGCTTCGATATGGTCGGGATGTCGCTCTATCCGGATGCGGCGGTCAAATATAATAATGAGCAGAATGTCAGCGCGGCGATTGATCATTGTATGCAGAACATAGCCTTCGTGCGGCGCACCTATAACGTGCCGACGATGATTGTGGAGACAGGCTTCAACGTGACGCGTGCGGCGGAAGGCAAAGCCGGATTGAGTTTGCTCCTACGGCGTGCGGCGGAAAATGCAGACTGCCGCGGTGTCTTCTATTGGGAGCCCGAAGCGCCCAATGGCTATAACGGCGGCTACGATATGGGGGCCTTCACGGAGCACAACAAGGTTTGCTCGCCTACCATTATCATGGAAGCTTTCAGCGAAGCGGGCACGGGACTCGAAAGGCCGACCATCGCGCCGACAAAGGCGGACGAAGATGTGGCATATGACCTTGCGGGGCGGCGCATTTCAATGCCCTACAAGGGATTTTACATTGCTCAAGGCCAAAAATACATTCGCCGCTAAAAACTGCGGCAAGCAGAGACATATTATATAGAGGGGCGGACTGAAAACCAGACCGTTTGAATCTGATATAAAGCCGGCAGCGTCCGCAAACAGCTCGAAACCGTTTGCGGACTTTCTTTTGCGGACGCACAGAAAGCCGAAAAAATTGCAAAGTCGCGCCTGAATCTGCACTTTGAAGTGTAAAATGTGCAGTTTTTTAGTAGTTTTCTTCCAAAAGATTTGTCCGTTTTGAGAGATAAGGCTACTTTTGCAGCCGATTCAGATGAATCGAAATCTATTATTAACAACTAAATAACACACGATTATGGCTGAAATAGCAGATAAAGTGAAAGCAATCATCGTAGATAAGCTCAGCGTAGACGAAGCTGAAGTTAAACCGGAAGCAAGCTTTGCTAACGATCTCGGTGCAGACTCTTTGGACACGGTAGAATTGATCATGGAATTCGAGAAAGAGTTTAAGATCTCTATTCCCGATGATCAAGCAGAAAAGATCAGCACCGTTGGCGACGCAATCGCTTATATCGAAGAGCACACGAAGTAAGCGTATGCTTCTTTCATAAGATAACGTTTAACGTTTTCAGGCAGCTCGCTTCGGCGAGAGAGACCTGAAGACGTTAAACGTTACTGCTTTTCAGAGAGATCCGACAACGCTGCAGGCGCCGACCGGCTTTGAGCTTCACAACTGCAAAGCCAAGCGCCGCCCGCCACCGCCATCACAACCGCCGAGCGCCTCATCGGGCGCAGCGAGAAGCATAAGATGAGAGGACATTAAGGTGATCGGCTCGCTAAGTCGATCATCGCCGGTCACTTTAATATCCCGGGGCAGCCTCGGAAGCATCATTCTCATCGAAGCATCGACAGAAGTGTTCTTCTTAACTTGTTCTTTATGCCCGCCAAGCTTGAAGCACGGCGCGGTTTTTACATTTTCAAAAATCAGACAATGGAATTAAATAGAGTTGTAGTCACCGGTATGGGCGCCATTACGCCCCTTGGACACACGGCGGCCGAAACGTGGGAAAACATGAAGAAAGGCGTGAGCGGCGCAGGCCCTATCACGCACTTTAATGCCGAAAAGTTTAAGACGCAGTTTGCTTGCGAGGTAAAAGATTTCGATGTCACGAAATACATCGACCGCAAAGCGGCTCGCAAAATGGACCTCTACGAGCAATTTGCCCTGATCGCAGCGCGCGAAGCAGTAGAAAACAGCGGCATGGACTTGGATACGGTCGATAAGAATGAGATCGGCGTGATCCTCGGCGTAGGCATCGGCGGTATCAATACGTTTGAAATGGAGGCCGGCAACTATGCGCTTCACGAAGAAGACGGCCCGAAGTTTAATCCGTTCTTTATTCCGAAGATGATTGCCGACATCGCTGCCGGACAAATCGCCATCGACTATGGTTTTCACGGACCCAACTATACGACAACTTCAGCTTGCGCGAGTGCAACGAATGCCATCGCCGATGCGTTTAACCTGCTGCGCTTAGGCAAAGCAAACGCGATCATTACGGGCGGCGCTGAGGCGGGCATCTGGCCGGCCGGCGTAGGCGGCTTTAACGCTATGCACGCACTCTCTACGCGCAATGATGATCCGATGCACGCCAGCCGTCCTTTCTCGGCGAGTCGCGACGGTTTCGTGATTGGTGAGGGAGCGGCTTGCCTCGTACTCGAGACGCTCGACCACGCTTTGGCGCGCGGCGCAAACATTATCTGCGAACTGGCCGGTGTGGGTATGTCGGCTGACGCGCACCACATCACGGCTTCGCATCCGGAAGGACTCGGCGCTACGCTCGTGATGCAGCGCGCACTGAAAGATGCCGGCATGCAGCCTGAAGAAATTGACTACATCAATGTGCACGGCACGTCAACGCCTGTGGGCGATATCAGCGAAGTAAAAGCGATCCGCGACGTCTTTGGTGAGTCGGCCTATAAGCTCAACATCAGCTCGACGAAGTCAATGACGGGCCACTTGCTCGGCGCTGCCGGCGGCGTAGAAGCGATCGCAGCTGCAATGGCTGTAAAAGAAGACATCGTGCCGCCAACCATCAACCACGAAGAAGGCGACAACGATCCCGAGATCGACTACAACCTCAACTTCACCTTTAACAAAGCGCAAGAGCGCCCCGTGCGCGCCGCTTTGAGCAACACGTTCGGCTTCGGCGGCCATAATGCGTGCTGCATTATGAAGAAGTATGTCGCTCAATGATGCTGAATTGTATTGACCGTATAAAGCTCCTTTTCCGTAAAGACAAGGAGCTTTATCGAAAAGTCTACAACATACTCGGCTTCTACCCGCACGACATCGAATATTACCGCATTGCCTTCGCCCATAGTTCTTCTGAATACAAAGGACGCAACGGGCGCACGGTCAACAATGAGCGCCTTGAGTTTCTGGGCGATGCCGTGTTGGAAATGGTTGTTAGCGACATTGTCTTCCGCCGCTTCGAGCGAAAGCGCGAGGGCTTTCTCACCGGCACGCGAAGCAAAATCGTACAGCGGGCCACGCTGAATCAGTTGGCGGAGAAGACGGGTATTTCAAAATTGCTACGCACTTCGATGCGGGCGACCTCGCACAATAGTAATATTGGCGGTAATGCTTTCGAGGCGTTCTTTGGCGCCTTATATTTGGACAGAGGCTACCGCGCGGCCTACCGCTTCTTTTCCAAGCGCATCTTAGGCGTACACATCAACTTAGAGGCTGTGGCGAAAAAGGAGGAGAATTTTAAGAGTAAACTCTTGGAATGGAGCCAAAAGAATCGATTGCGCGCCGAGTTCAAACTGGATCGCACGGAGAACAATGCTGCCGGCGGCCCCGTCTTCTACACGACGGTGCGCCTCGAAGGCTTGGAGGCCGGAAAAGGTAGCGGTTACTCGAAAAAGGAAAGCCAGCAGAAGGCAGCCAAAGCGGCCTTAACGAAACTCAAACGTGAGGTCAAATTTAAGGGTAGCATCTTCGAGGCGAAAGAGATGCGCACCTCGATGGAGGCGGAAGAGTTTGCCGCCTTGCCGTCTATGTCAGAGCCTTCTATTCTTATTGACAAACCGGCTGAAGCATAAGCTGATCACCGCGCCGTCCGCAATCGCTGCGGAAATCTTATGGCGCAATGGGCACGCCGACCAATCTGCGACGCTGCCGGTCCGTTGATCAGCCGCAACAGCCGCCGAATAAGCTTAACAAGTCGAGCGGAAATTTGAAAAAACGACACCGAAACACTATTCGGTTCGCGCAGTTCAAATTTCCGCTCGGCTTTAATTTTTATCGCCGCTACCTTGCCGCACATTTTTTACCTTTTCGTTTTCATCTTTTTGTAGGACTAATTCATTTACAAAACAACAAAGTGGCAGCGCTGCAAGCAGAAAGCATTACCTCCACTTGTTGGGAACTTTTTTCCGCCTATGCGAATTTTAATTCCTCCTATGGGGATTTTTGTCCGCTTACTTGGAACTGTTGTTTCAACAAGCGGAGCGCGAAATAGACACTTATCTATACTTAAAAGGCTAAGCGCAAACTGAGTTTGCTGTAGCTTTTGTCAGCGCGAAAGCCGCCGTTAGCCGCGCTTTCGTATAGGGCGACGCCCGATCATTAGCCCGTGAGAAAAAGCTGCGACGATAAATGAGCAAAGCCAACAGACGCCCCGAGAAGAAGTCGGCATCACGGCGGAAGCGTAGATAAGTTTTCACAAGCTTTTCCGTTGTTTGTTTGTTATTTCGCAGGATATGCCGTAACTTTGCCGCCGAAAAAAGCAAAAGAGGACAGATTTGGCTGCTTGCAACCTCTCGAAAAAATGCTAAAACGATGCCGGGAAATGCTGCCAAAAAGCAGCCCCGACACTTGTAGGCGCCACTCCCGAGGAGGCGCTCATTTTTTTCAGAACGACATCAGCCCCAAGTTCCTGTAACATTCTATTCACTACAAAAGCAAAGAAGGAAAATGGGTTATTTATTCACATCAGAATCAGTTTCGGCAGGCCATCCGGATAAAGTGGCCGACCAGATCTCAGACGCCGTCTTAGACAATTTATTGGCTTTTGACCCGCATAGCCGCGTTGCTTGCGAGACAATGGTCACGACCGGGCAAGTCATCGTGGCCGGCGAGGTGCGTTCTAACGCTTGGGCCGACCTTACGACCATTGTCCGCGATACCGTAGCCCACATTGGCTACACTAAAGCCGATTATAAGTTTGACAGCGAATCGTGCGGCATTCTCAGTGCCATCCACGAGCAGAGCGACGACATTAACCGCGGCGTCGACCGCCAATCGCCCGAAGAACAAGGCGCCGGCGACCAAGGTATGATGTTTGGCTATGCCAACAACGAGACCGACAATTATATGCCGCTGCCCCTATCCTTGGCCACAGATTTAATGATCACGCTCGAACGCATCCGCCGCGAGGGCAAGGAGATGACTTATCTTCGTCCCGATGCGAAGAGCCAAGTGACCGTTCGCTACGACGACAACGACCGCGCCGTGGGCATTGATACGATTCTCGTTTCGACGCAGCACGATGAGTTTATCACCGCTGCCGAAGCCGGTTCGCAGCAGGCAGCCGACGAGCAGATGCTGGCCCGCATTCGCCGCGACGTCATCGAAATACTCATTCCGCGCACCATTGCCGAGCGCGTTCATACGCCTGAAATCAAACAAATGCTCGCCGCCAACGACATTAAATATCTCGTCAACCCAACAGGCAAGTTCGTCATCGGCGGGCCTAACGGCGACACCGGACTCACGGGCCGCAAGATCATCGTCGACACCTATGGCGGCCGCGGCGCACACGGCGGCGGTGCCTTCTCCGGCAAGGACCCTTCGAAAGTAGACCGCAGCGCCGCCTACGCAGCGCGCCACATTGCGAAAAACTTAGTGGCAGCCGGCGTTGCCGATGAAATCCTGGTGCAGTTGAGCTATGCCATCGGCGTCGCTGAGCCTATCAGCATCTGCGTCAACACCTACGGCAAGCGCCACGTTGCCTTGACAGACGGCGAAATTGCCGAAAAGGTACGCACGCTCTTCGACCTGCGTCCTTACGCCATTGAGGAGCGCCTCAAGCTCCGCACGCCTATTTATACCGAAACGGCGAATCACGGACATATGGGCCATCAGCCGCGCTTCAAGACCAAGACTTTCAAATGTAAAGGCCAACCCGACAAGCAGATCGAAGTAGAACTCTTCACGTGGGAGAAACTCGATTACGTCGACAAGATAAAGGCTGCTTTCGGCCTCTGACAATACACCTGTGGAGCGCCCCAACTTGACGCTCCGCAGGCACTTCAAGTTGAAAAAAAAGAATGAAGATCACTGTTTACGCAGCTTCCAGCGGCCAATTGGGTCAAGCCTACATCGATGCCGCACAAAGCCTCGGGCGCCTCATAGCCGCCAAGGGCTATACGCTGATCAACGGCGCCGGACGTATGGGCCTGATGGGCGCATCGTGCGATGCCTGCCTCGCTGCCGGCGGAGAGGCGCTCGGCATCATTCCTCGCTTTATGGTGGAGCAAGGTTGGCAGCATCCGTCGCAGCCACTCCTGATTACAGCAGATATGCACGAGCGCAAAGAGAAGTTGGCCGGCTTATCGGATGCCTGCATCGCCCTGCCCGGCGGCGTCGGCACGCTCGAAGAATTGATGGAGATTATCACGTGGAAACAACTCGGCCTCTACCTCAAGCCCGTCATTATCCTCAATACGTGCGGCTATTATGATTCGCTGTTGGCCCAACTGGACCGCGCGGCCGATGAGCGCTTTATGCGCGAAGGGCACAAGGCGATTTGGCGCGTAGCAGCCACACCGGAAGAGGCCATACTGCTGGCAGAGACCACGCCGCTTTGGGACAAAAGCGTGCAGAAGTTTGCCGCACTCACCTAACCCAACCTCCTCACCCCGCCTATACATCTATTATATATTATGGTGCAGCAAGACAGTTTACAAATAGACCAAAATCAGACCGCCGCAAAAGCGATCTCTACGGCTGCACCCCATCGCTATACGCGCATCAAGATGGAGCCGCTCAAGGCGGATACGGGTTTCGTCGAACATACCGAGCCGCAACTCGCGGGTGCCCCAAGTGTGCGGCCGGCCGACCCGCAATCCGGACTCTTCAACACGGATTCGACGATGATACGCGGACTTTACGGCAAGGCCTTGCTGCATAGCGATTTCGACGATAGCTTACGCGCTCACACAGAGATTGTGCCTTACCGCGACCAAGGCATTGCGGGCGATCCCGTTCCTTATCGTTTTCGCACGGACAACTATGTTACGATCGCCCTACTCCTCGACTTCTTCCTCGGCGTCTTGGTGATCGCTCGCTCGCGGCGCTATCTGGCCAACAGCATCAAGCATTTCTTTCGCCCTTACGACCATCGAAATATGTTCACGGAGCGCAACGACACGGAACTCCACGGCCAACTCTTCCTCATCTTACAGACCTGCTTTATACTCGGCGTATTGACGTTCGACTTCGTGCAGAATCTCCTGCCGGAAGTGTTTAACATCGTCTCGCCTTATACCATCTTGCTCGCCTCCTCCGGCATCTTCGCCGCCTTCTATCTATTGAAAATCATCCTCTACTATTTGATCAACAACGTCTTCTTTGACCACGACGTCATCTCCACTTGGCGCAAGACCTACTTGCTCTCGGTCTTCGCGCTGGGCATCGCCTTCTTCCCGATCGCCCTGCTGGTTGTCTATTTCGACCTCTCCTTCAGCGCCCTCCCTACAATTGTCCTCATTGTACTCAGCATCAACAAACTCTTGTTGACTTACAAGGCTTTCCACATTTTTTCCGGCTATAAAATGTCCGGAATCCATATTATTTTGTACCTTTGCACCCTGGAAATACTACCATTGTTCGCCTTGTGGCGCGCTTTGGTTTATTCGCTAAACAGCTTGACTGCTATCGAGTAAGTATTCAAAGTCACGATGATAAAAAAAATCCTCATTTCGCAGCCCTATCCCACGTCCGAGAAATCTCCTTATTTTGATATAGAAAAGAAATACGGCGTTGAAATCATTTTTCATCCGTTTATCAAAGTAGAAGGACTCAGCGCAAAAGAGTTTCGCCAGCAGAAAGTTCAGATCTTGGACCACACCGCCATTGTTTTTACTTCCCGCCACGCGATTGACCACTTTTTTACCTTGTGTAAAGAGCTACGCGTCAACATTCCGGAAGACATGAAATACTTCGGGCTCTCCGAGACGATCGCTTTATACATCCAGAAATACGTTCAGTATCGTAAGCGCAAAGTTTTCTTCAGCCAGACGGGAAAATGGCCCGACCTCGTTCAGGTAATGGCCAAGCACAAGACGGAAAAATACCTCATTCCTCAGAGTAGCGTCCACACCAACGAAGTAGAAGAAGCGCTCAACGCGAAAAAGCTGAACCATACCGAATGTGTGATGTATCGCACCGTAAGCAACGATTTGCCGAAAGCGATTGAAGATTACGATCTCGTGATTCCTTTCACCCCGAGTGGTTTTGAGATTCTCTGCGAGAACTATCCCGATTTTCGACAAAAGGGCATCAAGCTCGGATGCTTTGGCCGCTCCACGCTCAAAGCGATTACCGACAGCGGCTATGAGCCTGCCGTCGCTGCGCCTTCGCCTGAAGCACCCTCAATGCCCGCTTGCTTAGAGCTCTATCTGGAGAAAGAAAACAAATAACACACGCCTCATTTTATTTCACAAAAATACTTAGGGTTAAGGACCGGCGCCAAGATTGCTTGGCGCCGGTTTGCATTTCTCCCCGCCCTACTGCGGCGGTGAATTTAGGGCGATGAGGAACGAGCAATCGAATAGTTTTCCGTACTTTTGCCTTAATGAAGCGCTATAGTTTTGGTAAGGCCGAACACCTCTGTTTGACCAAAGACATCGAATCGCTCTTTGCCGACGGCACACACTCCCCCTCGGTCTATCCGTTGCGTGCTGTCTACCGGCGCATAAAGCCGAGCGGCAAGCCTGCGGTAAAAGTATTGCTGAGCGTACCCAAGCGCAAGTTGCGCCGAGCCGTGGATCGCAACCGCGTCAAACGCCTCCTGCGCGAAGCCTATCGCCACCACAAAGACCTCCTGCCCGCCATCCTCGCCCCCGATGAGGGCCTCCACATCGCCTTTCTCTGGTTCTCCGATCGCACTTGGCCGGCCGCAAAAGTCGAAACACAGATGGTAAAACTGCTTCAGCGCATTGTAGAAAAGGAAACTGCTTCATCATGAAATACCTTGTACGCCTTTTCATCCTCCCTATCCGCTTGTATCAACGCTTTATTTCACCGCTGACGCCACCCTCGTGCCGCTTTACGCCCACCTGCTCTCAATATGCTATTGAAGCCTTGCAGAAACATGGGCTTTTCAAAGGCCTTTGGTTAGCAATTCGTCGCATCTTGCGCTGCCATCCGTGGGGCGGAAGCGGCTATGATCCCGTCCCGTGACTCGTTTGCTCGATTTTCATTCCCACCATCTCGACGCACCGGCCGGTTCGGCCATCGTCAATCTGCCGCTTGAAATTTTGTCGGGCGCAACGCCTTTTGCGCCACTCCCCGATGCATACTATTCGGTTGGGATTCATCCTTGGTGGAGCAGTTTGCCGCCCGCCGAACTCGCACAATTGCAGCAGCAACTACCACTTTGGGCCGCGCGCGACGAAGTTGTGGCCCTTGGCGAATGTGGTTTTGACCGCTTGCGCGGAGATTGGGCCGTGCAAGAGCAACTTTTCCCCCTCCACGTCCGTTTGAGCGAAGCCTACGGCAAGCCGCTGATCCTCCACTGCGTGCGCGCCTTCGACCGCCTCTTGGCCCTGCGCAAGCACTACCGCCCTACGCAGCGCTGGGTCATACATGGGTTTCGCGGGCGTCCGGCCTTGGCCCGCCAACTCCTACAAGCTGATTTCGATCTGAGTTTTGGGGAACATTACAACGCCGAAAGTTACGCCCTGACGCCCCCTTCGCGCCGACACATTGAGAGCGACGAAGGCCGCCTACCCGCCGCACTCCTATCGACGCCCACCATTGAGCGTCCGGAAGGCTTCAACGAAGAAGTTTAAGTCTGTTTTCAACGCCTCCACCCTTATTTTTTTATTCGCGAAAACGCAACGACTCGCTTTTTCATCGTGAGCGTACACCCTTTTCATCACGATAAAAAGAACGTCCTCTCGTGAGCGTAGACCTTTACGCTCACGATGAAAAAGCAAGTCGGCACGATTTGACGAAAAATTTTCCGATCATTGATCATTTGAAAAGCCGCCGAAGCGCGCCCCATTATCCGCCTTCAGCTACAAAAATCAAGGCCGAAACAACGCTCGACCAAGCGACAAGATCGCCGCAAAGGCGCAAAGCCTCAGGAAACGCATTGGCAGCATAAAAAAGCGGCCATCCACGCCATAAAGATGAGCGCAGACAGCTGCAAACAGCCGCTGACGATAAAAGAATTGCAACATCCTACGCCCACCTTCAACCTTGGGCGGTAGCAGACCAGAGCGCCGCTTGTAGTTTAGCGCACCAGTCGGTAAGCGCCACCGGGAAGCGTCTTGACAAACCCGCGCATATTCAAATCGAACAAGAGCGAAGCCACCACCGAATGGTCCAAATCGGCCTCCGCAGCGAGTTGGTCGAGCGTCCGGCAATCGTGCTGCTTCAAAACGGCGATCAACTTTTGCTCATTCCGGGTCAAATCGGCAAATAGATCAGTCGCCGGCGAGGCCTCCTGCGCCTTAGCCTTCACGCCGAGCCAGTCAGCCAACAGATCCTCGGCCGATGTGATGAGTTTGGCGCGCCCGTCACGCAGCAAAGCATTACAACCGGCCGACATTTCATCACTGGCACGCCCCGGAAAGGCATAGACCGGGCGCTCATATTGACGCGCCAAACGCGCCGTGGCAAGTGCGCCGCCGCGAATTCCGCTCTCCACGACGACAACCACATCAGCCATCCCCGCCACGATACGATTGCGCTGCAAGAATCGCCCCTTCTCGGGCACCGTCAAGCGCGGATATTCCGTGAGCAAACCGCCCTTGTTCAGCATCTCAACAGCCGTCGTGCGGTGCGCCGACGGGTAGAGCCGATCCAAGCCGTGCGCGAGCACACCCACGGTCGGCAGATTCGCCGCCAAGGCCTGCCGGTGCGCGTGCACGTCGACGCCGTAAGCCAGTCCGCTCAAGACGAGCACATCCGGCGAAAAGTCGGCCAAATCCTGACAGAGGTGACGGCAAAGGTCCTTGCCATACTCCGTAATGTGGCGCGTGCCGACCACGGACACGACATATTTTGCATTCAAATTGGCCGCTCCGCGATAAAACAAATAAGGTGGCGCATCGTCACAAGTGCGTAGGCGCGCCGGATAATCCGCGTCGGCCATCGTCAAGATCCTTACCGCGTGAGCTTCGCAATAAGCCATTTCCGCTTCAGCCCATTGGCGCGCCTCAACCAAATCTTCGGCCGAGCAAGCGCAGACTTCAGCACCCCGCGCAAAGGCCTCGAGCGCCGCCGTGGCAGACTTGTAACGCGCCAAGATGGTGCGCAGCGTTTTTAGGCCGACACCGGGCAGTGCGCCGAGCGTCATCAGGTTCAACGTTTCCGTAGTAGGTTGCGTGTTTTCCATTGATCAGCATACATAAAAGAGAGGGGCGAAGAGTCCAAGGCCTATTTCACCTCACTAAAGTCGGCTTGAAACGCCTCGTTAAGCGCCGGGCAATCGCCTAAACGCCCGTTGATGCGACAGACGACCGTCGTCTGCGCCTGCATACACACCTGCTCATCAGGCAAGCGGCAGATCGTCTGCTCAAAAATATAGCGCAGGCCTTCTTTTCTGATACCCAAACGCGAGACGAAGCGATCGCCGGGGCGCAAAGGGGCTTTGAAAGCCATCTCCAAGCGTGCTACGACGGTATCGATGCCTTGTTCGTGCAAAGCTTCCATACCTTCGAAGCGGGAGCGCAGATATTCGGCGCGCGTATGTTCGGTATAGTGTTGGTAAACGGCATTATTAACGATGCCTTGCAGGTCGCACTCATAATCGCGCACCTTCATTTCGAGTTCAAAAACAGTCTTCATACGTTGAACGTATATATTAAGGTGATAAAATCATTGATCAAGCTGAGCGCCCGCGGCATCGGGGGCCCCCATTTGCAAATAGGCCGCGCCGAAACGACAATCGAGGCAGGCCTTGCGCTGACAATAGTCGCGCTTGAGGCGGAGGAGCGCCTGACTTTCCGCGGCAGAGCGCGCTTTGAGTCCGACATCGGCCCAAGCCTTTACGATGCTGTTGCGCTCGGGCGCAACAGACTCCATCAAACGCAAAGCCCGCTCGCACATACGCTCGTCGCGATGAGAGCGACCAAAGGCGAAGAGCAGCGGCACGGCGGTATTGATAAGCAGGAGGTCGAGGGCGGACGTCTGCAGCGCCTTTCGACCGGCCTTACTTGGGAGGCCGAAGGTATAATGCGTCTCCCAATAAGGCGTCACAGACGTTTGGAGCAGCGCGCGCAAGTCGGCCGCCGACGCGGCTTCGAGCAAGCGAGAGAGATTTACTTGGTTGCTATGGTAAAGGTTGACGAGCTGCGCGATGCGCACGTGGGGAAAATTTTGCGGCCGTAGCCGGAGAAAGCGCCATAAGTCGTGGGGCAAGGGCGTCAAGCTAAACTTGTGGCGCAGGAAGCGGTATTCGTCGGCCAAGCTGCGGAAGTAATCGTCTTGCCGCTCTTGGGGCGTGGCTTGCGGATCGAGCAAACCGGCTTGTCCGAAGAAGAAGGCTTCGACTTGGAAGGCGTTGTCGCGATGCTTGCCGACGGCGCTGAGCGGTATGTTGAGCGCCCAGCGTTCAAAGGCCTCAGCGTTGACGCCAAAGCCAAAGTTGCGCGCCAAGGCGACGAAGCAACAGCGCTCCCAATCGCGATTGGTCAGTCGCAAATAGTCGTCGATGCGCGCCTTCTTCTGCTCCAGGCGCTCGGCGGCCAAGGCGGCCAGCCACGAGGTGCGCTGCAACGTCGTCAGATTGGGCAGGACGCGGAAGCAGGGTGGGTATTTTTCTTCTGCAAAGAGGGCGGCATAATTGGCCTCCACGTAAGCCGGCACCTCGAGTTGGAGCTGCGGAATGCGCTTGCCGTCTTGCGTCAGCGCGAGAGCGTCCGCCTCACGCACAACGTGGAGCACGACATTATTATAATGCGGATCGCGGTCGTGGCCGTGGTGAAACCAATCAGAGGCGCGGTCGTGGATCTCCACATTGCCGGCCCAATAGGTGGCGCCAATCTTCACTTTCGCATTGAAGAAATCGGGCCCATCATGGGGATTGGGAAGGCCAACGTCGATTATCTCAACGCGCTCTCCGCCTTGCGTCGTCAGCAGGCGCAGGGGAAAGAGGCGATGACGCCATACGTAGTGAAGCAGTTGCTCCATAAGGGTGTGCATATTTGGTTAATCTGTCAAAGATACGGCTTTTGGGCGGGGCGGACAAGGCATTGGCTTCATTTTCTTGCTTCTTCGGCGCGGAAATGGGCGCAAAAAGGCTGTGGAAGCAGGCCAATGGGGATTTTAACGGCGGTCAAGGGGTGCGCATGATGCGCTGCACAAGGTGGGGATTCGTTGCTAAAAAAGCGGAATAAGGTCATAATCTGTTAGAAAACAAAACAAATCGGTGCATATTTGGCAAAGGCTGAGGAATTATTTCGTACCTTTGCGCACGTAACTATTAGTTAATTATTCCATTTGAAGACTTTTGAAGAATTAGGCGTAAACGAAGAGATTCGACGCGCCATTGCCGAGCTCGGTTATGAGAACCCGATGCCTGTGCAAGAAGAAGTAATCCCATATCTTTTGGGAGTGGGCAATGATGTCATTGCATTAGCACAGACCGGTACGGGCAAAACGGCGGCTTACGGGCTTCCGGTTTTGCAAAAGGTAGATCCGACGCAACGCACTACGCAGGCCGTGATCCTGAGTCCGACGCGAGAACTCTGCCTGCAAATTGCCGATGACTTGAAAGACTATTCGCGATACATTGACGGCTTGCACGTGCAGGCTGTTTATGGCGGTACGAGTATTGAAAGCCAGATCCGCTCGCTGAAACGCGGCGCGCAAGTAATCGTAGCTACACCGGGGCGCCTCATTGACTTGATGGAGCGCGGCGTGGCCAAACTCGAGAATGTGGAGAACGTGGTACTCGACGAGGCGGATGAGATGCTGAATATGGGATTCACGGAAAGCATCGACGCTATCTTGGCGGGCGTTCCGGAAAATCGAAATACGCTCTTCTTCTCCGCGACGATGAGCCGCGAGATCGAACGCATTGCCCGCAATTATCTGCACGACCATAAAGAAATCGTGGTCGGTTCGCGCAATGAAGGGGCCGAAAACGTCAATCATACGTATTATCTTGTGCAAGCGCGCGATAAATATCCCGCGCTAAAACGCATCGTCGACTATTATCCGAAGATCTACGGTATTATCTTTTGCCGCACGCGCTTGGAGACGCAGGAAGTGGCCGATGCTTTGATCAAAGACGGCTACAACGCGGAAGCGCTCCACGGCGACCTGTCGCAGGCGCAGCGAGATATAACGATGCAGAAGTTTCGCCAGCACAATACGCAACTGCTCATTGCCACTGACGTGGCGGCGCGCGGCTTGGACGTCGACGACTTGACGCACGTCATTAATTATGGTATGCCCGACGACATCGAGAATTACATTCACCGCAGTGGTCGAACGGGGCGCATCGGTAAGCGCGGCACGAGCATTGCTATCATTCACTTGCGCGAGAAGGGCAAGATTCGCAACATCGAACGCACGATCGGCAAGCAATTTGAAGTGGGCGTACTTCCCGAACCGAAGGAGATTTGTACGAAGCAGTTGTATCACGTGATGGATCACTTGGAACACGTGGAAGTCGATGAGACGCAAATTGCTCCGTTCTTGCCGGAAGTGTTCCGCAAATTGGATTGGCTCTCTAAGGAGGACCTCATACGCCGCTTGGTGAGCGATGCCTTCGGCCGCTTCCTTAAGTATTATGCCAATGCGCCGGAGATCATCCAACCGGGCGGGAAGGGCGACACGCCGGAGGCGCGCCGAGAGCGCAATCGCAGCGAGCGGCGCGAGCGCGGTCCACACAAAGCCGACCCGGGTTACGAACGGCTGTTTATCAACTTAGGTAAACGCGACAACTTCTATGCGCGGGAGATCATTAATCTGATCAATCGCTACGTGAAAGGGAAAATTCAGATCGGGCGTATTGATCTGACGAACAATTGCTCGTTCTTTGAGGTGCCTGAAGAGGACGCACCGATCGTGCTCAAGAAGATGGCACGCGTCAAGGTAGGCAACCGCCCCGTTGTCGTAGATGCAGCCGATAGGGTTAACCCCGAAGGCGGCGAGGAAAAGGCACGCGGACGCAAGCGCAAGCCGGCTCGCGAAGAATATGCCGGACGCCGCAGCGAGCGTAAAGCGCCCCGCGGAGAGCGCCGTAAAAGTAGCAAATCGCACGAGGATACGCAGAGCGACTGGCGGCAATTCTTCAACAACGACAATAAAAAATAGGCATTTCATCTCTTTATCTTTACGCTTATGAGCAGGTTTTTCTTAGCAGCACTACTGATTTTTACGGCAGCCGGCGTGCGGGCGCAAAACTTTCAGATGCGCATCGGCGGCGGCGTGGCTACACATTATAATGATGCAACGCCTATCGGATCGTTTAAGGCCGGACTGGGTGTCGAGTTTGAGCTATCGCAAAGTCTGACGTTCGCTCCTTCGCTCGTATTCTACGCTAAGGGGTGGAAGAATCACAATCAGCGCGTCTATTTCCGCAACGATGACGGCTCGCAAGCTTTGGATAAAGATGGTAATCCGATAACAGGCATCCGAAATCGCACGACAACGGCAAATTATCTCGAACTCCCGCTCGTCTTCAACTATTACTTCCGCCTCTCAGCCGGGCATTACATCGTAGCTTCTGCAGGCCCTTATGTGGCTTACGGGCTTGGCGGAAAGCAGACGACGCGAGGCGACGTGGAGCAGATTGGTTCGCGGAAACTCTATTATGATACGCAGACATTCAAAGAGCACGGGACGCATCGCTTCGACGGCGGCCTGACCATAGGCTTAGGCTATCAGTTGCCTTCGCACCTGACGCTGGGTATCGAGACTGATTTGGGCCTGACAAAATTCAATGCGGCGGGCGATCGCAACGTAACGGCGCTCGTCACACTCACGTATCAATTCTGAAAGATCCCGCTTTTTTCCGGATAAAATCCAAAAATCCACATTTTTAGGTATTGCACCGGATAATCAACAAGCGTACCTTTGCAATCAGATTCAGCACCACAACATTACTTTGTGGAAACGGTACGCCACTCGTCGGGAGATGCGGAAACGATCGTTCTGAGTTGAGTAGAAAATTTAAATTGTTATGTTCCGAAAAGGGCCGACTTTTGGTAAGTCGGCCTTTTCTGGCTTTATACTGTAGGCCGCCCGCCCTGCAAGCAAAGGCGCTTGCCGGCAAGTATACTCGGCTTTGGGGTAACGATTTTATTCTTCCCCATTCTTCTGAAAAAGTCAACGTTCGGAAAACCGGTACAAACTTCGCTCAAGGCGCACCCCAATCGGCGCAAAAAGCAGCGTCGGAGAAACGAGCATAAACAGACGCCTACCGATACTTGTCACTTACTTCTTTTTCCCGACACTTCGCGACGGGTAATCATTTTCGAGTATTCGGCGCCAAACCTGCGTTTAAGTTTTACGCATTTTCAAGGTGCTTGAGGCGGTATTTTTTCCAAGAAAAAGCGCTTTTTTCTTTTTCGCACGAAAAAAATTGTGCCTTTAATTCGTCTCACAAGCTTTCTCACCCCAACAATGGGGTGCAGCCGACCGATTCGACCTTTCTCGCGCCGTGTTACGTAAAGTTTTACCGCAGACGTCTATCTCAGCGTAGTACAGCGTGGATAACAGAATGGGCAAACATATACCAAGAGCACCAGCACAAACCAAAACAGCCTCAGTTCTGTTTATTTGAACACAAGAAATCGGAAGAAGAAAAAGGAATAGGTTACGCCTCGCTTTATGCGTCGCCGAATAACGCATCTAAAAGCAATCTTCATATAGCAATAACAGATGTTGCGCATATAGTTTTTATAAAATCGCAGATGAAGATCGGAATAATAAACAGAAAATCAACAAAACATTTGCATTCTCTTTTTGATTGACTTATATTTGTCGATGAACGAAAGCGGAAAATCTGCTATTCTCTCAGAACAATTTAGAACATAAAACTTATGAAGACATTGGATTATCTACATTTAGATGAAAAAAAAGTTGAAAGCGTTGTAGCTGCTCTCAAACAATTATTGGCCGATTATCAGATCTTCTACACTAACCTCCGCGGCTTCCATTGGAACGTAAAGGGCAAAGGATTCTTCACCCTGCACGCAAAATATGAAGAGCTTTACAACGACGCGGCAGAAAAGATTGATGAAATCGCAGAACGCATCTTGCAATTGGGTTATACGCCTGAAAATCGCTTCAGCGAATATTTGAAGACATCTAACATTAAAGAAGATGGTAATTTGCCTTTGAAAGGCAAGGATGGCCTACGCCGTGTGCTAGAAAACCTCGGCAGCCTCATTGCACAAGAACGCAAGATTGTAGACTTGGCCGGCGAATATAGTGATGAAGCTACGGTAGCTCTGATGGACGACTTCCTCGTTGGACAAGAGAAGAACGTTTGGATGCTGGTTTCTTTCTTGGACAAACATCCGGAAGATGACCAACTCTAAAACTCTCTGAGGTTTTCATAGACAACAGACAAGCTCTCGCAACTGCCACTCGGTTGCGGGAGCTTTTTCCGTTATGGCTTCTCCGAATGAGTCGGCCGACTCTTCGACCTGCCAACCTTCGCCACAAAAGGCGGAAGACATTATATATTATAGAGGAACACGGCCCACAAAAAAAGCGCCTGCCAACTGGACAAATAGTCATTGACAGGCGCTTTTCTACTTGTGTACGTCAAAAAGACGCAGGCGTGGACCCGGAGGGGATCGAACCCTCGTCCAAACGGGGAAATCATACGCTTTCTACACGCTTATCTCTGCCATTGTTTTCGAGTAACGCTGAGTGCAGAGCAACTCTTACGCCACCTTATCCTCTAAATTTTCGCCGCGCTTGCGAGGCCAAGCGCAACTATTCCCGATTTGTCTGCACCACTATGCCCGCGAGCTTCGGAAAAAGAGCTTCGGAGTGATGTCTCGTCCGCTCACGCCGTGAACGGATAAAGCTTTGATGTACTATACTTCGATCAAGCAGCGAGAGCATAATTGTTTTCGCCAGTTAAATTGTTGAAGGCCGATATTAAAGTGCCCACCCTCAGGCGCACTGCGTGCTTACGCACCACCTCGTCCCGCTGTCAAATCCGGTCGGGCCCGAAATGTGCGCTGCAAAGGTAGGCATTGAGCTAGAGGCAGCCAACTTTTGGCCGTTATTTTTTTACTTTGATTTGCTGCCCGTAATCAGCCTTTTTCAGCCAAAGATGAGGCCTCAGCAGCAAAAAAAGAGAGAAAAAAGCAAGTTAAAGAGGAAAAAGTACTTGCAAAATATTTGTATAATAAAAAATATCTCTACCTTTACTTCCGAAAATCACACCTTTAGCCTTTGCTGTACGCAGCGAACGACCTTAACAATCGTGTGCCTAAAATGGATTTCCTAACAAAACCATATTAAATATTTTACGATGAGACGAAAATCATTACTCTTAACGGCTGCAGCCTTTCTTGCAGCAGCGAGCAACTTGTTTGCTCAAAATTGGAATATGGTCATCACGCTTTCTAATGGTACGAAGGATACGATGGCTGTAAAGAATGTGACCGATGTAACCTTCTTTGAAGCAACTAAGCCTCAAGATCCGGCCGAAGCAATCGGGATTAAATGGATTAAATTAGACGCCGGCACGTTTAACATGGGTAGCCCGGCCGGCGAAGATGGAGCCGATCCGGACGAGGGGCTGCACAAGGTAACTTTATCTAAGCCCTTTTACATCAGCAAATACCCTATTACATTCGAACAATACGACAAATTCTGCGAAGCTACGGGGCGCGAAAAGCCGAAAGACTTCAACTGGGGTCGCGGCAAGCGTCCGGTTGTAGACGTAAGCTGGAACGATGCGCAAGCCTTCTGTGAATGGGCGGGCTGCCGCCTTGTCACCGAGGCGGAATGGGAGTATGCTTGCCGTGCAGGCACTACGACGCCGTTCTCTACGGGCGATAATATTACGACGGATCAAGCTAACTATGACGGCTCTGCGCCTTACAAGGATTATCCTGAAGGCGTCTACCGCGGACGTACAACTGAGGTCGACGAACTAGATAATGAAAACGCTTGGGGCGTCTGCGATATGCACGGCAATATCTACGAATGGTGCGCTGATGTATACGATGCGTACCCATCGGATCCCGTTACTGACCCAAAAGGGCCGGAGAGCGGCAACGAAATGGTCTTGCGAGGCGGAAGCTGGGGTCACGATGCTCGCTTCGCACGCAGTGCAAACCGCTTCAGCGATTTTAAGACAATGACGGCTGACAACGTTGGTTTCCGCGTAGCACGCGACCTTTGATTGATCACCAATGACATAAAACTATTTTATCGGCCGCCGCACGCTCTTTGCGGCGGCCAATTTTATATAAAGAAGATGATACAGATTATTCGTCAAGCAACTTACAAAACGACGCAGTGGTCAGGCGGCATAACCCGCGAGATCTGCATTTTTCCGGCGACGGCAAGTCTCGCCGCGCGCAACTTTGACCTCCGTATTTCTTCAGCGGTCATCGATACGCCGGAGAGCAATTTTTCCGACTTCACGGGTTATCGGCGCTATCTTATGCCTTTGAATGGAGAGATCGTGCTCTATCCGAGCGCATCCGAGCCGCAATCGGCAGCGGAAAATGGAGCTGTGGGCGAAGAGAATGCGGTAAAGCTATCTGCTACTGACCTATTTGAGTTTGATGGCGGGCAGGCAATGCGCTCTCGCAACACGCCGGGCGCGGTAGACTTCAACGTAATCGTCCGCCGCGACTTACCCATCACGGCGCGCATAGCACTCGACAACTGCTCTACCCTTCCAAACGGCCGGACGATCCTTTTCGCCCTCACCGACTGCTTGATCGACGACACCCCTCTTGCGCGCCACGATGCAGCGATCTGCGAGGGCGTCTACGCCGTCAAAGGCAGCGCTACCCTCATCCACCTTCCCTGATGCTTTGCACGCATCGCCGGCCGCCCTATCCCTCGGCGGCGCCAAGAGATATAATGGAGTACGTAAAATGGTGCATATAAAGCAGACAAAGCGCCTTCAAAACAATAAGCAATGGCCATTTTAGAGAATACCTTACAAGCAGAAATAGAGGCTTTTTCTGCGCAAGCTCATCGCTTATACAACGCAGGCGATTTACAAGCTTACCTTGAATTCCACGAGCGTGCTTGGTTGATGTATCCTGAGCCGAGAGACAACCGGAATGAAGCTTATAACCACAATTCGGTTTAAGGTCCCCTCTTTTATTCCTCAGTTTATAGCCCACAACGATTCTTTCGACCCGGCTGTAGACCGAAGATTCATTGTTTCACGCCACACATAGCCCCATTGGGGTTAGTCTTTTGGCAGGGCAGGGTTAAAGTGAAAAGCACTTTAACCCTGTCTGCGACACGCCCCATTTGAGTAATCCCTTAGGCTTGGTCTTTCAAATCGTCCGAATCTAAGTATGAAATGATAAACCACGCATAATCAATTAGATAATACAATCACCCTACACATAATGATAAGATTTTACGCCCACAATAACCCGCTTACCTGCGCTGACGACTTGATTAAGGTGTGTACGCTCACGAGCGTATACCTTTTTTATCACGAGCATAAACCCTTACGCTCGTGAGCGTACACCTTTTTTATCGTGAGCGCAAACTCATCAATACCGCATTAGGTGATTCAAAACGCGCCCTTAGGCGTCTGAAAATACACTCCCATAGGAATAAAGCAAGTATGCGTAGCCCATTTACCCATAAACGTTTACTGCGTTTCGCTTCGTCCGCATTATAGGACAGCAGGTTTACGCCACCATAAAAGATATTCCGGACGCGTTTTAGTATACAAAAATGCCCGATCAGACGCGTCGAAACGCCTAATCGGGTATGTAGCTCTATGCGTGCGCCGTAAGGCGGCGAGCGGGCTTAAAACTTGCCTACATCCTCGCCCGTGACGGCTTTGATCAAGCGCGGAGCGAGCGAGCTCGTACCGATGCGGAACAAATTCGCCTTCAACCAATCTTCGCCCAAGAGTTCGCGGACGATCGTATAGTAGTTGAGTGCATCTTCCGGCGTGCTGACGCCACCGGCAGCCTTGAAGCCGACCATACGCCCCGTTTGTGCGTGATACTCCTTGATGGCCTCGCACATCACGTAAGCCGCCTCAGGCGTAGCGCAAGGCTCGATTTTACCCGTAGACGTCTTGATGAAATCTGCACCGGCATACATTGAAAGAATGCTTGCCCGTTTGATGTTTTCAGCCGTTTGTAGTGCGCCGGTTTCCAAGATTACTTTGAGTTGCGCTTCGCCGCAAGCCGCTTTAATCTCGCTGATCTCGTCGGCACACGTCTCGTAGTCGCCCGAAAGAAAGGCGCCAACGCTCAGAACCATATCGCACTCCGTCGCACCATCGTGTACGGCCAGTGCCGTTTCAGCTGTTTTGATTTCTATAAAAGACTGCGATGAGGGGAATGCGCCCACAACGGAGGCTACCTCCGTGCCTTCTACCTCGAGCGACTGTGCTACGATTTGTGCAAAGCGTGGGTAGACGCAAATAGAGGCGAAGTGAGGGAGCGTGGGGTAATCTTCGGCCACGCGGTTGTATTTCTCGACCATGCGCAGTACGCTTTCGTCGCTATCCGTCACCTTAAGCGTAGTCAATTCTACGGTGCTGAGGAGAAATTCTAATACTTCAGGCGTGTTATACTGCTCCCGCGCGCTCGCTAAGAGGGTTTTTACGCGTTCTGCGACGTTTTCGTCGTGCAGGTGGAGGTTGTACTTGCTGAATGCTTGTTCGTATTTGTCAGCGCCATTTTCGTGCGCGTGATCATGATGGTGTTCGTGTAGTGTCATGTTATTGTTGTGTATTGTTTTTTAGTTTTGGATTGTTCAAATGGCGTGTGCCGTCGCGCCGAGTCTTCTTCTCGAGATTGCGGCGAAAGGCTTCGCTGAGGTCTGTGCCCGTCTGGTTGGCCAAACAGAGGAGTACCCAAAGAATATCGGCCATTTCGTCGGCCGGATCTTGCGTTTCGCCGGCCTTAAACGATTGGTCGCCGTAGCGGCGGGCGATGATGCGGGCCAATTCGCCGACTTCCTCGGTCAGGCAGGCCATATTGGTGAGTTCGCTAAAGTAGCGGACGCCGTAGGTCTTGATCCACGTATCCACAAGGGCTTGTGCTTCGTGTAGCGTCGGACTATCGGTGGGGTCGGATAAGGCTTTATTCATTATAGGGTGAAACTTTAGAGTGCCCTTGCTTATTCTTTGTGGTTGGTGTCCATACAAATGGTGACAGGGCCATCATTGAGGAGTTCGATTTTCATATCTGCGCCAAACGTGCCCGTGGCTATGGGCTTGTTGATCAGCGCGGAAAGTTGGGCGATGAAGTGCTCGTAAAGCGGAATGGCCGTTTCGTGGGCGGCGGCGTGGATGTATGAGGGGCGGTTGCCTTTCTTGTAACTCGCGAGTAGGGTAAACTGACTCACAACTAAGATTTGGCCGTCAATCTCTTGTATGTCCTTATTCATTACGCCGTTTTCGTCGTCGAAAATGCGGAGTGCGGCGGCTTTGCGGGCGAGCCAATCGGCTGCGGCGCGGTCGTCGTCGGTCGTGATGCCGAGGAGGATCAGCAGGCCTTGATCAATGTGGGCCGTAACTTTACCCTCGATGGTGACGGAGGCGTATTTGACGCGCTGGATTACTGTCTTCATTCTTGCTATCGTTGCTTTGATAGAGCGAGGGAGCGCTCACGTCGAACAAAAGTAAGCTTTTATTCCTGATTGGCAGCCATTTGGTGGAGGTTTTCGAAGAGTTTGGTTCCTCTTTTTGTGCCTAAGACGGCTTGCAGCTGGGGGCAGGTGGCTTCTTCAATGCGTTTCAGGCTGCCAAATTTTTGCAGGAGTAGGGATTTTGTCTTCTCGCCTACGCCGGCTATTTGATCTAAGCGCGAGGCGGTCTGACGCTTGCTGCGCTTTTGGCGATGGAAGGTGATGGCGAAGCGATGTACTTCGTCTTGCATGCTCGTCAGGAGGCGAAAAAGATAACTGTCGGCTTTCATTCCTATGCTCAAAGGCGGGAAACCAAAGAGGAGTTCACGCGTGCGGTGGTGGGCATCTTTCGCTAAACCGGCAATGGGGATAGAGAGCTTGAGTTCGTCCTCCACAACTTGGCGTATGACTTCCATTTGCCCCTTTCCGCCGTCGGCTATGATGAGGTTCGGCAGTGGCTGTCCTTCTTCGATCAGGCGGGTGTAACGCCTGCGCACGACTTCTTGCATCGAGGCATAATCGTCGGGTCCGCTGACGGTTTTTATATTGTACTTGCGGTATGCTTTCTTTGCCGGGCGCAATTTTTCGAAGACTACGCAGGCGGCTACGGCATCGCTTCCTTGCAGGTTTGAATTGTCGAACAATTCTATGCGGTAGGGAAGTTGCGAAAGGCCTAATTCGCGCTGTATTTCTTGCATCAAGCGCACGGATTTTTGTTCCGGATTGAGTTTGTCGGCTTGCTTGAGGCGGTCAAACTTGTATTGCTTGACGTTGAGTTTGGATAGGTCAAGGAGCTTTTTCTTATCTCCTTTTTGCGGAATTGTCTGTGTGGCGTAACTTTCCGGTAAATCTAAAGCGAAAGGCACGACTATTTCGGTTGATTGGCTGTGGTAGCGCTCGCGCATTTCGACAATACCGAGCGAAAGCAGTTCTTCGTCGCTCTCGCCCAAACGCTTCTTATATTCAAATGTGAAGGCCTGTGTGATGTTGCCGTTCGTGACGTGCAGATAGTTGATGTAGGCCACTTTTTCCTCACTCTCAATGTTGAAAACATCGAGGTTGTGGATTACGCTTGAGACAATTTCGCTTTTGGCGCGGTAATTGGAGAGCAACAAGTATTGTTGTTTGAGTGCTTCGGCAGCTTCAAAGCGCAAATGTTCGGCTTCTTCGAGCATTCGGGCTTTGATGTTGCGCTCCAATTCTGCGGTATTGCCGCGTAGAATCTCTTTGCAGGCAGCGATATTCTTGTTGTAGTCGTCCCAAGTCTGCTTCCCGACGCACGGCGCTGCACAATTGCCAATGTGGTATTCGAGACAGAGATCGTATTTCCCGCTTTCAACGCCTTCTTTTGTCATCGGCGTGCGGCAAGGCCGAGGCCGATAAAGTTTGTGGCAGAGTTCAAGCAGTGCATACATTGTTGGGACGTGACTATATGGGCCAAAGAATGTCGCGCCCTTGCCCGCGCGCTTCCTCACTTTGAAAACGCGCGGCAAATACTCGTTGCTGATGGCGATGGAAGGGTAGGTTTTGTCGTCCTTCAGCAATACGTTGTAGTGGGGCTTGTAGCGCTTGATCAGGTTGTTTTCCAAAAGTAGCGCGTCCTCTTCTGTATTGACGACAACGTAGCGAATGTCGCGAATCTTCGGAACGAGATGTTGCGTCTTAAAAGTTTGCTTCGGATTAGTAAAATAGGACGAAACGCGGCGCTTAAGGTTCTTTGCCTTGCCCACATATATAATCTTCCCGTCTGCATTCAAATATTGATAGCAGCCGGGCTTTTCGGGCAAATTGCTGACAATGCCTTTTAGATATTCTTTTATCGCCGTTGTTTCTTCTTTCGTCATACTCCAAAATCCTTGCGCCGTTTGGTGCCGCCGAAGTTCTTTTATCGGTTGACGGTGATTAGCGTCGTGATATCTTTATTTGCCCCAAGCGCTTCGCGTCCGTTCAGTCCTTCCATCGCAAGTTCGATGAGGAAGTTTACGTAGATGTGACGCGGATTAAAACGCTGACACAATTTATATACAGCCTCCATACTTCCGCCCGTAGCCAAAAGATCATCGTGTATGAGTACAGTATCTTCGGAAGTGATCGCGTCCGAGTGGATTTCGATTTCATCGTAGCCATACTCTTTCTCGTAAGTTTCTTTAAAAGTCTCAGCAGGCAGTTTCCCCGGCTTACGCGCCATTACGAAACCTGCACCTAATTCTGCTGCTAAGATCGCACCCATAACAAAGCCGCGCGATTCTATGCCGACCACTTTTGTGATGCCCTTGTCTTCATAAAGGCGAACCAACTCACGCTTCATCTCTTGGATGCAAAAAGGGTTCTTGAAGAGCGTGGAGACATCTTGGAATTGGATTCCCTTTTTAGGATAATCAGGTACGTTTCTTAGATTCTCGAGTAACAGTTTTTCGTTCATAAAACGTTGTGTTTGGTAGTATTCTCTTTATTTTGTTTCACGTGGAACTCGCTCCCATATTTCTTTGTTTTGTGCGATTCCATCGTTGTTTTATCTTTATCTATAATATGTTTCTGTTTACGCTTTTTATCGTCCACTTAAAAGTAAAAGGACGCTTATGTCAGAAGGTGAAATGCCGGGAATACGACTCGCTTGCGCCAATGTTTCGGGGTTGATTTTTGAGAGTTTTTGGCGCGCTTCTGTCGATAGTTGGTGTAATGTCGAATAATCGAAGACGCCGCGTATTTTTATGTTTTCTAAGCGTTGTATTTTGTCGGCCAATTGGCGCTCACGAGCGATGTAGCCGCTGTATTTTATTTCTATTTCTGCCGCTTCGATCGTTTCTTCGCGATCCGATGAAACTGCGTTTAATGTTTTGGAAAGTGCCGGCGTATGTTTGGCGAGTTCGGACAAAGTAATTTCAGGCCTCGTTATGAGATCGTAAGCTTTGCATCCGCGGCGAAGTGGTGTGCTTCCAATTTCTTCGAGATATGTATTTATATTGTCCGGTTTAATCGATGCATGTTGTGCCGTAGTTATAATATTTTCGAGTTGTGCTTTCTTTGATTCAAACCGATGAATCCGTTCAGAAGAAGCTAAACCGAATTGAATCGCATAAGGTGTGAGACGAACATCCGCATTGTCTTGTCGGAGCAAAATGCGATATTCCGCACGTGACGTAAACATACGATACGGCTCATCCACGCCTTTCGTGACCAAATCATCGATGAGCACGCCAATATAGGCTTCGTCTCTCCGGAGCGTGAATGCCGGACTGCCGCTGACAAGTAGCGCAGCATTGATGCCTGCAACAAGGCCTTGGCCCGCCGCTTCTTCATAGCCGGTCGTGCCATTTACCTGTCCGGCGAGGAAGAGGCCGCCGACAACTTTCGATTCCAATGTGTGCTCAAGCTGCGTTGGATCGAAGAAGTCATATTCTATTGCGTAGCCCGGCCGGAACAGCGCCACATCTCGGAAGCACGGAATCTTTCTTAGCGCCTCCAACTGCGCGTGGAGCGGAAGGCTCGAAGAGAAGCCGTTGAGATAGAGTTCGTTTGTCGAAGTTCCTTCCGGTTCCAAGAAGAGCGGGTGTTGCTCCCGATCCGGGAAGGTTACAAGTTTTGTTTCTATGCTTGGGCAGTAGCGCGGACCGATGCTGTCGATTTGACCATTATATAATGGAGAATCGGGAAGCGCCTTTTCTAAAATGGCGTGCACCTCTGGATTCGTGTAGCAAGTCCAGCAGACCATCTGCCTCAACTTTCGCTCAGTACTTATATAGCTGAAACGGTGATGATCTGTTTCGCCAGGCTCAATTTCCATTTCATCGAAATGAACTGAGCGCGCATCAATGCGCACGGGCGTTCCCGTTTTCATTCGCGCAAAAGAAATGCCCTGTTTCGCGATGGAATCGGTTAAAAACTTAGCCGCCGGCTCAGCGCAGCGCCCACCTTCCACCATCTTGCGCCCAATGTGCATCAGGCCGTTGAGGAATGTACCGGCCGTAATAATAACTGCTTTTGCTTGAAATACAATATCCCAAATTGTGCGTACGCCTACGACTCGTTCGTGCTCCACTAAAAGTTCCGTTACCTCATCTTGCCAAATGTGAAGATTGGGCGTTTGCTCCAAGCGTTCGCGCATTGCCAAACTATATTGCATTCGGTCGCACTGTGCTCGCGGGCTCCACATAGCCGGCCCCTTAGAGCGGTTAAGCATACGAAACTGTATCGTTGCCAAGTCTGTGATTTCCCCCATCAATCCGCCGAGAGCATCGATCTCGCGTACGATTTGTCCTTTGGCAATCCCACCTATGGCCGGATTGCAACTCATCTGCGCGATCTTATTCATATCAATCGTAATGAGGCACGTGTTTGCGCCCATCGTTGCCGCAGCATACGCCGCTTCGCAGCCGGCGTGGCCGGCCCCAATAACCAAAACGTCGTAGGAGAAATCAGGAGTCATACAGCATTACTTTCAATTAAAGCGAACAAAGTTACCAAATTTTTTCTAAATGACTGTATCTAATCTTGCAGACTTCAAGCAGCAGTCTGTTACTTCCGACCTATCGGACGCCTTATATTTAGAAGCCTTCAGGGCTATCGCAGTGCAACAGTCTTTGCTCCGATGAAACCGCAAGAAAACGAGCTTTTTAGAAGACATAGTAAGGGCTACAAACTTCGTTGAAATCGATGATTTTTGGCGCATAAAGACTTTTTGGACAAGCCGGATGGATTTGGCCTGTTTTAGTCGCATTTGCGGAGCCGTAGCAGCGAAAATGCAGCGGCTATGCAGGTGATACGATAGACGATGTAGAGAAATGGCAGTTTTTAGTGCCTGTCTTTTTTTCTTACAGATAAAAAATCGGCGGTTTAATCGTAAGATAATGGCCTTGAAATCTTAAAATTGCTGTTTGGTGGAATGGGAAAAGATAGCCGGCAATAAGAGGAGACTTACAGTTAAGCTCGGTTTTACCTCCCTAAAGCCAACCCTGCAATTGTGCAGTCGCCATACCGACTGTTTTTATCTGTTGATGAGTAGATAAGGTGTTGAGAATCGATTATTTATGCGACGATATTGAGTCGTCGCATCTTTTTGTTTGCTTATTTGGATGTCGCCTATTTATCGTTTGCCGGCGCCAAACCATCGTTTGCTCGTACCAAACGATTGTTTGCTCGTACCAAACCATAGTTTGGCGGCACCAAACGAAAAACAAATCAGTTGAGCGCCGTTTGGATCACCGTCTTTTATCGCCGTTCCTCTTGCATTTTGTGTCCAAAGTCTTTGTCGGAAAGGTGCGGGACAGGCGTGTCGTCGTTTGCTGCTCAAGCGTAGCCGGTGGCATAAGGCGGGTGAGCCATATAAAATGGCGGACTGATGAGTTGTCAGTCGTTTGTCGTTCTTTTTTTTATCTGCTTTTAGTCGCTTGCCGTTCAGTATTTTATGTGTCATGTATGATTTTCGCGTTTTATGTTTTTAGTCTGACGCAATTTACAAGGGGCGTTTGTCGGTACTTCATCGCCTCGGGGTCTTCACAGTCTTATCTTTCTAAATGAAAGGTGCGCCTGGGTGGCCGTTTATTCGGAAAGGAAAGCGATGAAAGCGTGATCAATGCCTTTGTAAACAATGACAAGTCAACTTAAAATGAAGCGTGGGCACTGCTTGGTGGGGACTGCATCTTCAGCAGCAAGAGTGAGGGTCTTCGTTTTGCCTTTTTCTTGGTTTGTGCTAACTTTGTCGGCAAATTGTAAAATAGACAGTTCGATGAATTTCGTAGAAGAATTAAGATGGCGTGGGATGTTGCATCAGCTCATGCCGGGAACAGAAGAATTGATTCAAAAAGAAAGAGTCACGGCTTACGTTGGCATTGATCCGACGGCTGACTCTTTGCACATTGGCCACTTGTGCGGTGTGATGATGCTCCGTCTTTTTCAGCATTGTGGTCATAAGCCCTTGGCGCTTATTGGTGGGGCAACCGGTATGATCGGCGATCCCTCGGGGAAAAGTCAAGAGCGTAACCTTTTGAATGAGGAGACCCTTGCGCATAATATCAATGGTATTAAGAAGCAATTAGAGCGCTTTCTCGACTTCAACTCAGATGCCCCCAACGCTGCAGAGCTCGTCAACAACTACGATTGGATGAAGAATTATTCCTTCTTGGAGTTTGTGAGAGACATTGGTAAACATATTACGGTCAATTATATGATGGCGAAAGACAGTGTGCAGAAGCGTTTGAACGGAGAAGCACGCGACGGCCTTTCGTTTACCGAGTTTTCTTACCAATTGCTGCAAGGTTACGACTTCCTTTATCTGTATAAGACGAAGAATTGTAAGTTGCAGATGGGCGGCTCTGACCAGTGGGGAAACATTACGACAGGCTCAGAACTTATTCGCCGCACGTTAGGGCCCGACAATGAGGTGTATGCTTTGACTTGCCCCCTCATTACGAAGGCCGATGGCCGAAAATTTGGTAAGACAGAAAGCGGCAATATTTGGTTAGATGCAGAGCGTACAACGCCCTACGAGTTCTATCAGTTCTGGCTTAACGTATCTGATGAAGAAGCTGCGCGCTACATTAAGATCTTTACCTTGCTGGGGCGCGAAGAAGTAGAAGCCCTGATCGCTGAGCACAGCCTTGATCCCGGCCGCCGCCAATTGCAGCGCCGTCTTGGCGAGGAGGTGACAGTGATGGTTCACGGCCGCGAGGAATACGAAAAAGCTCTGGCTGCTACGGAAATCCTCTTTGGCAAAGCAACAAAAGAGAGTTTGCTGAAGCTTGATGAGAAGACTTTGCTAGCCGTCTTTAGCGGTGTGCCTCATTTTGAGGTTGCGCGCGCCGAGGCCGTGGGCGCTAAAGCCGTTGATTTGTTTGCCGAAAAGACGCAATGTTTTGCCTCAAAGGGCGAGATGCGTAAGTTGGTTCAGGGCGGTGGTGTTAGTCTAAACAAAGAGAAGCTCTCCGCCTTTGATAAAACCATCACAGAAGAGGATCTCTTAGATGGCAAATATCTGCTCGTACAACGTGGCAAGAAAAACTACTATCTGATCACGGTAAAATAAGACTGTATTCAGCCCGCTGCGCACGAGAAGTAGATGAGACTCCGCGCAGCGGGTTTATGAAACGAAAGTATTTCATAGCAGAGAATGGCGAATATTTTTCGTAGAGTATTTCCCTACATTGCTTCGACGTCGGGTACGATTCTAGCTATGTTCATAGGTGCGCCGCTGCTTATCTTTATCATAACCAGATTTACCATTGGTGGGAATAAGTCGGCTATTCCTTATGCAGACACATATATAAAGAACTCCGACACGATCGTCATAAAAGTGCCCAAAGACTATCGTGATTTAGACACGTATGATGATGTCTTTACCACAAGCGGGTGGTTTATGGGCGTAGCACAAACGCGGACGGCTGTTTATAATCTCATCTACTTTTATGCACCTGAATATAAGAAGTATGTAGGTGTTGTTTCCTTTAAAGGCGGCTATAATGTCGTTCCAAGAGGCAGTGGCGAAAAAACTTGGTATGAAGACTTAGAAGTTCAGCGATGGACTTTTATCACTAACATCTATAGTTTTTCAGCCTATGTGAACCGCCGGCAATGGAATGACCCAACATACGGAACGAAGGATAATCCTGTCCCGATCTTCTTTAAGCGTGTACTTTCCTATCCTCACTCTTTAGGTGGAATGGAGGATTTTTACACTATAAAACCTGATATCTACAAGACTTTCGTAGAGCTTTATCTTGCCCACGGGTTGTCGTCAAGAGAGTTCAACCGCCTTTATGGAAAGGATATGGAGCGCTTAGGGCTTGATTAGCGCGCGAAATGAGACTTAAATGATATAGCGTCCGCCGAACTTTTGAAAAGTTATAAAAAACTAACGAGATTACTAACTTTTAAAAGGATTTTCTTAACCCAGACTCGCGTATCAATCATGTTGCTTAATCGAAGGAAAGCTACTCATTACATTCTTTCTTTTTCTTCTCCATTAGAATGCGTCTTATCATGTTGGCTTGTTTGTTTTAATCCGGCCGAGAAATTAAACGTTACACTAACAAAGAACTTTCGTGAAATAAAATTAAAGTCTGAATGGTGTTCAAAATTATTATTTCGGAATATTTGTTGATTCTTTCCTCTGCTATTTAACAAGTCTTTTACTCCAAAATTGATATTCAGTTTGTCCTTCAAACAACTATAATCTCCCTCAATATCTACACCAAAGTAATCTGTCTTTTGAACAAGATAAAGTTGTTTATAATGCCTGATATAGCGTAAATTTGCCATCGCAGTAAGTTGTTTTGACAACCTAAAACGATTAAAACTCGATAGAACAACCCCAAAATCATGAATACGTTTAGCACTATTCTGATATAAACTCTGACTTAGTTCGGCATTATTTCTACAATTCCACATACCCCACGTAAAGGGTATTTCCATATACAAAGCCAATCTCTTTGAATTTCCATCATTTTTTAATGTGTAGCGTGTTTGTTTCTCTCCAACCTGTTCGTATACCTCATTAATTTTCCTATCGATAAAAAGCGCAGATAACGAGAAAATATATCTTGATTTCAGAACGAATTGTAATGCTGCATTGTATAGCAATTCACCTTTTAAATAAGGATTACCTTCCTTATAGGATGTTTCAGATAGATGAAAAACAAATGGATTTACCATTTGGTACGACGGACGATTTATCGATTGCGTATAACTAAGCGACAAAGCATTTCCCTGTCCCAAGTTTTTTTTCACAAAGAATGATGGGAAGATGTTATTGTCGCTTCTACTGTTATGTAATTGAGTCTTTACTCTTTGTTGAGTATTCCATTCCGTATATTCATTACGCAGTCCCATTTGAACACCCCAAGATCGTGATGTGTACCTATACATTCCATATATCGCATATCGTTGCTCAAAATAATTGAAATCGTCTCGTTGGTCAATCTCTTCTGATAATATTCCACCTAAGGTCGTATTTCCGAGGTATAACTTACTGATATAATCAATACCGGCATAGACACACTTGGCACCAAGAGTAAACTGATGATGGTTGAAATATTTTTCAAAGTCTACTTGTGCACTATATACATCTATGCGCTCAAATGAGGGTTGCGATTTAGATATAATACTATCCGAACTTATGCCTAAAGTATATTTATTTTCATATTCATACAAATCATGTTCTCTTTTGCGGGCATAATCAGCAATGATATTTAGTTTACTTCCCAGTGTATCTGTCTTCCATTCATAATTTAATGTAACATCATTGGTATTAGGCCTTAAGGTATATGGAGCATAACTCTTAATGCTTGTTGGATAAGGACTATTGTCGGTAATAGTAGAATGAACCCAACAGTCATTGGCATAATCTTTTGCGTAATTACCAGACCATTCAATACCTAAATATTGCTTTGGGGATATATAAAAGTCAAAGCCCAACTTAGGCATATAGTAAAGACTTTTATCTGTACTTTCAGATATACTATTAACTGTTATATTTCGTCCATAGTCACTTTCGGCTATTTTACTTAGACTTTCCGACCGGCCTAACATCATATTGGCATAAAGCGCAAAGTTTCCCCACGAATAAGTTAATCCCGTAAATTCTGAGAATGAATTTTTACTTTTTCGTTCGTATTCGCTACCCCCATAACCGGAAAGTCCATAATCATGCTTCTTCTGCCGATTGATAACAAGAATCCCCGTTCCTCCTTCCGCATCATACTCAGCTGTTGCTTGAGGCAGTATCTCTAAACTCTTAATATCATTGCCGCGTAAAGAAGACAAATATCTTTTAAGTTGCGTACCACTTAGTTTTACCATTCTTCCATTTTCATATATCCTAATGCCATTCCCCATAATACTAACACTACCTTCACCATCATAACTTACACCGGGAATCAAACTCAAAATATTAGAAAGAGAACGTGCCTTTAACAATTTGCTATGTTCTATACTGACTATCATTCTGTCAGCCTTACGTTGGACAAATGGTCTTTCTGCCAATACAGTTGCTTCGGGAAGTTTTATTGTGTCTGACATTGAGGTTTGTTTGTTCTGTGCAAAGCCCGAGAGTGTATATTGCAAAAAACAAAACGAAAGAATGTATAAATACTTTTTCATAGGTACTTTGGACAATATTAAGTCAGGATAATCCCAATGTTTTGTATCATATTTTCTTATAATAACGTGGGTTCGATGAATTATAAGTGTCTATAAATTTGGTGATTAGCAAAACTTATTGTAACATTAAGGTGTTGATATACAAATAAACACAAACAAAAATTGCTATGGCCACCGAGAACAAAGTTACAGAAATATTTTGTATTTCAGACGATTACTACAAAGAATATGCATTGGAATGGAATAAAAAACTCTCTTTCAACTCCCTTTCCCCATAGCTCAAAGCGTGGTAAGAGAAGGGGGAGAATGGGCGATGTGGGGGTGATTACCATCCTTGTATTGTTTTGCTGCAATACGTTCTGAAATCTCAAGTATTTTTATTTCTTCTATGTTAGGCAAGAACTGCATTTTACTTTAGTATGAGTAATCTCGGTACTTCAAGTTCGTTTATTCTTCAAATTGTAGACTTATTCCTGTCTTTTTCTAAGCTTGGAAATAAAATTTCTATACGTTGAGAAAAAAATTCCAAGCCTTGGAAATAAAATTCCAAGCTTTGGAATTGATAACTTTATAAGTGGCTTTACTATTTGATGGTGCTTCGAGGTGTAATGTCCTAGAATTAGTTGACAACTTTGGTTTCTTAATTTCATTCTTCTTT
>ERZ772910.2-NODE-2-length-174985-cov-7.989436_pt1 | contig 174985 bp, 127 predicted proteins | sample MGYA00511357_ERZ772910 | MGnify/ENA primary metagenome ERZ772910 (study PRJEB29015, sample SAMEA2738096) | human oral metagenome | biome: human oral; feature: human-associated habitat; material: saliva | place: China | collected 2193 ... | reverse complement strand
TAATTTTGCAATTAGAAGACAACTGTCAACTAACTATGTAGTTAAGAAAAGAACAAGACAAGCCTTGCTGAACTTAGCAAATAAACTTGTCAAAGAAGAATGAAATTAAGAAACCAAAGTTGTCAACTAATTCTAGGACATTACACTTCCCTATATACGCATACTCTTTTCACACCAAGCGGTTGAAACTTTTTTTTCAAGGCAGCGAATTTTATTCCCAAGCGCTTGGGAATAAAATCCCAAAGGGAGGAATTTTAGCCCCAAGCGCTCGAGAATATTTGGAACGCCTATATAATTAACATTCACCATATTACAATCGCACGCAAAAGGTGCATACAGACATCACTAAGCTCATTTGTTCACGCTTAGCGTAAAGAGATTTTCCACTTAAGTATTTATCGGACACGCATTATTCTTTATCCGAGCAAGGCGAAAGATATAATGTCGTGTTTTTATGCGAGTAAGAAGATAAAAGTAAAGGCAACGCATCAGTCGTTGCCTTTACTTACCGGAGAAAAACCAGTTATCCTTTATAGAAAGATCTTTGCTTATCGAATAATATCCAGTTCGCGGAAAACTTTCGTCAAGGCAGCGATGCCTCGATCTACTTGCTCGTGTGTATGTGTAGCCATCAAAGCAAACCGCACCAACGTATCTTGAGGAGCGCAGGCCGGTGGAATTACGGGGTTGATAAAGACACCTTCATCAAAAGCACGCTTGGTCACGATGAAAGTTTTTTGCACATCACGCACATAAAGCGGAATGATGGGAGACTCTGTCGCGCCAATTTCAAAACCCTCTTCACGGAAGCGCTTCAAAGCATAATTGGTCACATCCCAAAGCGCCTGAATGCGCTCAGGTTCTTGCTTAATAATGCGTAAAGCTTCGCGGGCACAAGCCGTTGAGGCAGGTGTTGCAGAGGCACTGAAAATATATGTGCGTGCATTGTGGCGCAGCCAGTTGATTATCGTCTTATTGGCAGCTATAAAGCCTCCGATGCTGGCTAACGATTTACTAAATGTACCCATAATCAGATCGACCTGATCCGTAAGCCCAAAATGATCGCACACGCCACGCCCCTCGCGTCCAAAGACGCCTAAGCCGTGGGCCTCGTCGACCATAAGCACCGCATTATATTTATGCTTAAGACGCACGATTTCCGGCAAGTTGGCCAAATCGCCCTCCATAGAGAAAACGCCGTCAACGACAATGAGTTTAACGGATTCGGGCGTACATTTTTGCAACTGCCGCTCCAAATCTTCCATATCATTGTGCTTATACTTCAAAGCCCTAGCAAAACTCAGACGACGCCCATCGACGATTGAAGCGTGATCGCGATCATCGCAGATAATATAATCTTCGCGCGTCAGCAAGGACGGGATCACGCCTGAATTGACCGTAAAGCCGGTTGAGAAACAAAGCGACTCGTCTTTGCCTATGTATTCAGCCAATTCCTTCTCCAACTTTACGTGAATGTCCAGCGTACCATTAAGAAAGCGCGAGCCGGCACAACCGGATCCGTATTGTTGCAAGGCCTCAATGCCGGCATCAATGATGCGCTGATCGCCGGGTAAGCCTGTATAAGCGTTTGACCCGAACATCAAAACGTCGTGACCACCCATATTTACTTCTGTCCCCTGCTTGCCATCTATTTCTCGGAAATAAGGGTACATACCCAGATCCATGTAATGTTGGGGCAAGGTGTATTTGGCCAGTCTATCGTCTAATATGCTCATATTAATAAATGATTTTCGTATGATTTTCAGCTCACTTTAAGGCGATTCGTGCAGTGAGTCCGCTTTTCAAGGCTGCAAAGATAGGTATTTCCACCTTAAAAGGTCTGGCAAGCACTTATTTTTTTTCATTGAGCGGCAAAAGGTTAAGTTAGAGGGAGAGAGTTTGGGCGGCTATTTATATTTTTGCAGCAAATTTCCATTATGAAGAAGATCCTATTCATCGTCAATCCGATTTCCGGCAACGGTCGCAGGACAGCAATCGAGCACGCCATAGAGAAGAATATTGATCGCAAGCTTTTCGAATGCGAACTCCGCACGACGGAATATGCCGGCCACGCTGAAGAGATTGCCCGCGAAGCCGCTGCACAAGGCGTTCACATCGTTGTAGCAGTAGGAGGCGATGGGACGATTAATGAAGTAGCCCGTGCATTAGTGCACACAGATTCTGCCTTAGGTATTATTCCATGCGGTTCAGGCAACGGTCTGGCGAGACATCTGCGCCTGCCGATGGACCCGTCGAAAGCTACGCGCATACTGAATCAAGCGGTCATTCATTGTCTTGACTACGGCAAAATCAACGGCCGCCCTTTCTTTTGCACCTGCGGCGTAGGCTTCGACGCTCTGATCAGTATGAAGTTTGCAGAAAGTGGAAAGCGCGGCCCGCTGACTTACGTTGAGAATGTGCTGAAAGAGTGGGTTAAATATCATCCGGAAACTTATACCGTGACGGGTGAGAACGGGACGCAAACGCACAAAGCGGTTGTCGTAACCTGCGCTAACGCATCTCAGTATGGCAACAACGCTTACATTGCTCCCTTTGCTTCTATGAAAGACGGACTGCTCGATGTTATTATTATGGAGCCCTTTTCTACGCTTGAAGCGCCTCGGTTAGCGATGCAACTCTTTAGCAGAAAGTTGATGAAGAATAGTAAAATTAAAGCTTTCCGTTCGCGCAAAGTACACATTACGCGTCCAACTGAAGGCGCTATTCACTGTGATGGCGATCCCTTTATGACGGGAAAAGAGATTGAAATCGAGATTATTCCGCACGGACTCAACATAGTAGTTAACACTAAAGCCCACAACCGTCAGTATACACTGCTACAGATTTTCGGAGAAGGGGGCGAACAATGGTGGAATAAACAGCGGCGCGTCTTTATCCGCCAACAAGTGAAGATTCGCCGCCTGAACCGCAACATTTTGGAGCGGTTAAGCAAGCTATAAGCCGTATGCTTCGGCGCGTAAGTTGCTGTTATCTTCTTAGAAAAAAACATAAAACCCGCAGCCGAGCCATTCATTTTTACTACTTTTGCCTAAATCAAGCAGTTACAAGAAAGATGAAAGTTTCTACACACATCATGCGCCTTGCTCTTCTCTGTTTTAGTTTTTTACTGTACGCACAGATCGCCGAGGCACAACAGAAAAGTACGCCCCATGTCGTACAAGGAGGCGAGACGCTTTATAGTTTGGCACGTCTACACCATACTACAATCGATAAAATATTGTCTATCAACCCCGGACTAACCGTCGAATCGCTACAAGCGGGCCAAACCATCTTACTTCCGACAGGCGGAGCAGCGGAAAGCCCCACTACGCACGTCGTCAGTAAAGGAGATACGATGTGGAACATTGCGAAGCGCTACAACATTACCGTAGATGAACTCGTCGCAGCCAATCCGGAAATGAAACAAGCCGACTACAAACTCAAGAAGGGTTCGATTATCAACATTCCGGCCATAACAACAGCAAGCAATAGCCCAACGCAGACAGCCACGCCGATAAGCAAAACGGTCGGCATAGCCTTCCTGCTACCAATGAAGGCTACGGGCGTCGAAGGCGAACGCAGCGTAGAATTTTATCGTGGTTTTCTCATGGCGGCCGATAAGCTCCGCGACAACGGCCGCGACATCAATATTTACACCTACAACGAGGATGCGAACCAATCTTCTTTGGTTACGATTATCAACAAACTCAAAACGCAGAAGCCGGATGTGATTATCGGCCCGGTTTATCCGGCTCACTTTACCGAGGTGGCCAACTTCGCGAAAGAGCAACAAATCCGAATGGTCGTGCCCTTCTCTTCCAAGGCTTGGCAAGTGCATACTACGCCGCAACTCTGCCTACTCAACACGCCGATGCAGTATCAGCAGATTTTTGCGGCCGACTTATTCCTCAAGATATTCAAGATTCGCAACGCGGTCTTTATGCATATTAATAACGCCAACGAGCAAACATTCACACAACAGCTCAAGGGGCGCTTAAACGCGGCCGGCGTAACGACGACGGTATGCAATCTGGACGCACCTCTTACGCAACTTAAATCGGCTTGTGCCAAAAATAAGCAAACCGTTATCGTACCTGACAATTCTGATCCTGCAGTCTTGCGCCAACTACTTGAAAAAATCAAGCAGTTTTGCGCCCAATATCCCAAGTACAAAGTATCGCTGTTCGGCTACCCCGGCTGGTTGGATCACGAGCAAGCCCTGCGTGAGGATTTCCACGTGGCCGATACTTATATATATACTAATGCGTTCTACAACCCCTATTCGCGCGGCATCGCCGAGTTCAATGCGCAGTATAAGGCGTGGTTCAATGCAGAGCCTTTAGATGTAACGCCGCGTATGGGACTCTTAGGTTATGATCTCGCCACTCACCTGCTGCAAGGCTTCTTTACGTATGGCAAAAACTTCACGACGCAACGTGCCGGCACGGGTATGCTACAGAGCGACATGCGCTTTGCAGCAACTGAAGCAGGCGGAGGTTTGGTCAACAATAGCGTAAGTTTCATTCACTATAAGAATGATAGAACCATCGAACAGCTGCAATCTCGCTAAACGATTGCTTATGAAGCACCTTCTATTAGTGCTCTTCGCGTTAAGCGCAGGGCACGTTTCAGCCCAGATGGGTGAGCCCCGCAACGGTTTGGCCTTAGGCGTCAACGCCGGCCTCGCAATGAACCAAATCGGCTTCACGCCCTCCATCAAGCAAGGTTGGCATATCGGGCCAACAGTGGGCGCTACATTTCGCATAACGAGCGAAAAATACTTCAAACTTCTTTGCGCCCTGCAGGTGGAACTCAATTTCACCCAATTAGGTTGGAAAGAGCAGATTCAAAACAGTCGCGGCGAACCGATCGCAGACCGTTATCGCCGAGATATGAGCTATATTGAGATGCCCTTCCTCGCCCGCCTGAGTCTCGGACGCGAGCAACGCGGCCTGATGGGTTATCTTATTGCCGGTCCACAGATTGGTTTTCTGATCGGAGAGCGCAGCCATAAAAGCGCAACGTGGACGCTCGACGCAGAAGGACGCCCTGACCGCCCAAACGGACTCTCTGCGCAATACGACATGTCGGCCGATCACAAATTTGATTACGGCATTACGGCCGGTCTGGGCGTAGAATTAAACAGCAAGGCGGGGCATTTTATGCTGGAGGGAAGATACTACTACGGATTGAGCGATATTTGGAAAAACGATAAGCGCCACGTCTTCTCGAGGTCCAATAATGGAACGCTTGCCATCAAGCTCACCTACCTTTTTGATTTGAAAAAGAATTGACAAAACATACTATTTAATTAAGCCGTCCCAACGACAATGCACATCTGTTGACTGTGCGCAAACTCACACTTAATGAGCAGTTTTCTGCACAAACGAACGTGGGACTAAGCATAGGCTCAAGCATTATAATAGAAATAGTTAGACTTCCCAAATCGCAGTTTTGAGCCTGTTTTGCTTAGGGTAGTTTGCAAAACATAAGTCCAAATGTTATTTCTACAAGAAAATGTAGTCAAATGTTTGGACAAAATAGTTATAACACCTTATCTTTGCATCGCTTTTGAGAAGCAAGGCCGGCAAGAGTACAAGCTCAAGCCAAGCCAACATAGAGATTCAAAGCGCTCTCTACATAATGGTATTAGGAAATGATTACAGCGCAACTGAAAAAGTTCAATTATTAGGTATTAGGTTTTAGGTTAGTTTTAGGTTACATGAGATGAAGACTCTGAGAAGAGTCAAGTAACAACAGTATGGCCGTGAGGCCTGGTTGTTAGGAAAAAGAAAGGGCTTCGGCCCTTTTTTTTGTATCCATACGTGACGCATACTAAGTCTGGCAGCTACTATGCACACGTCTACACAGTCGGGCTGCGGGGCGAGAGGTACGAGGCGCATTTGGACACCATCGAGAGGCGGCAGAGTAGCATTTGAGGGCGAACGAGTGAGGCCGGAAGACAGTGCGGCAAAATCGAACTAACTCGCAGGAACTTCTCGCTCAAACGCAACAGCAAGCCGGAGGAAAAGACGAGAAAGGGGATTTTGCGAATAAACAACGTACAAAAACGGTCCAAGACTTAAGCATTTGAGGCCTCAAATTTAGTTCGCGGAGTTTTTTATCACGAGCACAAGTACTTTTCATCGTGAGCGCAAGCCTTTTTTATCACGAGCGCAAACCTTTTTTATCGTGAGAACAAACCCGACCATTCGACTTTGCGGACTGTAAAAGGGGCCTTGATAGCATTATTTTGCAACTTTCAGCAAAATAAAGGGAAGGCTCAAAGCGCGCTCTTCAAGGGGCTGCTTATGAGATTTGACCTAAGACAGCTTCGATGGGGAGTTTGACCTCGCCCAACTTCAGCATCGCATTGATCAAACAGACGTGCGTATATTCAGAAAGCGTCTCGAGGCGAATGTCGGCCAAGCGGCAAGCCTGCGTTTCCAAGAGAAAGCGGCGCATTGTGCCGGCCAAAAGATAAGATGATGGGATATACCAGCAATCTTGCCGCAAGAAAGCGACGTTGGTATAAGTCGTATCCGTGATCCTTCCCGACTGAATGATCAGGGGTTCAACGCCGGTTGGCAGCGAAGCTTTCAATGCGTAGAGTCCACTGCGATCTGCGTATTTCAAATGGTAATCTAATGAAGCTGGTGCTTCAACGAGTTGCAACTGATTGACGACGGCCGGCGCATAAGGCGAGAGCGAAGCCGTCTGTATGCCATCGGCATTATAAATAAAGCGAAACTTATAGCGCGTCTCTGCGCCGAAAGCTTCCGACGGAGCGAGCTGCTCAGCCAAGTGCTGAAGATGATCGGCTGAAAAGGGCAAGGAGAAACCCAGCGTGGCTTCCATGCGTTGCACATGATACGCCGGTTGGCGGAGAAAGCCGCGATACCAGCAGAGCGTTTCTAAATAGTCTGTCATACAAATGCGAGAAATTAACGGGGAAGGTAGACTTTCTGAATCACTTCTTCATACTCTTTGCGGCAATCGCTGTTGACCGTAATGCCTCCTCCCGATCGAAAATAATATTGTCCGTCTTTCAGCTCGATAAAGCGGATCATCACGCCGCAATCCAGCGTCTGCCCGTCGAAATAACCGCAGATGCCCGTATAATAGTCGCGCAAAATCTGTTCGGCTTCAGCGATCAGCTTCACGGTCGAAGCCTTGGGCGCTCCGCAGATGGAGCCGGCGGGCAAGAGAGTCGACAGCATATCGCCGAGTTGCGAGGGCCACGTGGAAGAAAGCTGCCCGACGACCTCCGAGCTAACTTGCAAGATGGCACCTTGGGCCGTAGCAATGCGATCTATGTAACGGTAGCGCCGCACTTCAATATCGGTGGCCACGCTGCCTAAATCGTTGCGCAGCAAGTCGACGATCGTGGCGTGCTCGGCTTGTTCCTTGGGATCAGAAAGAATCGTTTCGGCCGCATTAGGCAGTGTTGCGTCTATCGTTCCTTTCATCGGGTGAGCCGCAATCCGTCCTTGTGCGTCGATAGCGATGAAGCGCTCGGGCGAGAAGCAGACAAACTTATGTGGCAGGCAAACCTTATAAAGTGCCGGCGAATGCAGAAAGATGCTTTGCAGCGACAAAGGGCCTTCGATCGGCGTGCGTATTGTCAAATTGGCCAGAAATGAGTTGCCGTGATGCAAACCGGCTTGTATAATGTCAAACCGCCGCGCATAGGTTTCCAAGCTTTCGGGGTGTATCGTCAAGTTTGGGGCAACAGAGGCCGGAAAGTCTTCCGGCGCAGGCAGCGTGACGTTGCTCCGCCCCTGAATAGTGGCCCAAAAATCAGGTGCTTCCTCTCCCGCCAAAGAGAGGTAACCCTCGGTGAGTTCGTAGTTGATCAAAAAGAAGCAAGGCCTTCGCGCCTCGCCCAACCGATTAAGCCGCTGAAAAAGGGCAGAAACGTTGTCGAAATACATATTTGCGTAAATATGACTTTATTCTTCGTGCAAAGATAACACAAACTACGCGGCGCAGACTTGGTTTTCCTTTGTTTCCTGCCGGTTTTTGTTCGCAGCCAAGGTTGTCGTAGGCAGCCTGACTCATACTTTGTGCAAAAAACATCAAAAAGCGATAGCGGGAAGCGCTTATCCTTGGCGCGCATTGTACGAAAAAGGAAAAAATAATAATTTTGCGCTTCGAATGAAACGCGTATTACTCATCAATCAGCACGATTCGTTTGTCTATAATCTGGTTCAAACGTTTCGCAAAGCTACGCCGGCAATTGATTGTCGGGTGATGGACTACGACTATCTGGATGAAGACGAGGCCTTAACTTACGATGGACTCGTTCTATCACCGGGTCCGGGTCTGCCGGAGGACTTTCCGCGAACGCTCGCCCTATTGCGCCGCTGGATTGATCAGCCGGAGACGCGCCCTTTGCTGGGCGTCTGTATGGGTCATCAAGAATTGGGCGCCCTGTGGAATTGCCCTTGCAGGCCGCTTCCCCACCCTGCTCACGGAATTTCCTCAACCTTAAAACGCACAACGCCTGCTCCCCGACTCTTGCAGGGAACAAGCGCTGCTGTACGTGTAGGCCGCTACCACAGTTGGGCCTTAGAAGTGACGCCCGCCGCACCTTTTATAATAGATGCCCTGACGGAAGAGGATGATTGCCTTATGATGATGCACCACAGCCAACTGCCCTTGTGGGGCGTGCAGTTTCACCCCGAAAGTATCTTGACACCCGAAGGCGAAATAATGCTGGCCAACTGGGCTGGTTTGCTTTAATGCGCCGCCGGTGCGCAGTAAGCATCCTCCGCCACGACTTAGGGTGCTTGAAGCGGCGGCTTATGGCCGTCTTTATCTCATGCAGACTTTCGCAAATCAGCCTTGCATATTTGTTTCCGTAACGCCAAGGATCGGGCGTTGGCGCAACTCCTCGATCGATGGTTTCACCGTCTCGCCTTCTACCTTTTGAAGCGACAAAACAGCCACAATGTGGGACATATTTTCGCCATTGCGCAGGTAACAACGGATATAAGGGCTGTTTTCTACCAACTCTGCGCCGATCAAATCGGGCACAAAAGGCGATCCGGTAAAGGCATCAACAGTAGAAATTCCGTAAATAAGACGCACGCCGCGGCAATTCATCGCAAATAAATCGGCCACAACGGGATTATATATAAAGAGCGGGAAGATGTGAACCAGCGCCTCGCGGAGCGAAAGCATAACCGGTGCATTTTTTGTGCGCTCCAAGAAGGTGGAACGCTCTTTTGCTTCCAACATAGACTCGATGATGTGGTATTTTTTCCCGTTGGCCTTAAACTTATACTTGGTTAATACGGGCTGCATACCGAAATTGTCGAAATACAAGCGCTCTGTGTCGATCTGAACTTGGTTGCGCGCAATTTCAACTACGTTTTTTCCGTAATAAAGTGTAGCTCTGTCGGCCTCAATATCTATATATCCGCGCGCTTCGCCCCACTTTGGCCACTTGATATAAGACACGGCCCAGACCCCAACGAAAGCCGGAAAGAACAACACCGCGAAAGCAAGAAAGAAAGGCACCACATTGAAGAGGGGAAGCGGGAGAAAAAGAGAAAGAAAGAACACACCAAAAGCCAAGCCAAGAATCACGAGAAGGATGATCGAGGCAACCTGCATAATTTCATTGACCGTACGTTTGCAATAACGAAATTCTATTCGACGCATAATAAGATATTTATTTTGTTTATCAAAAGTTGGGGCACGCCAAATCAAAGTAGGCGGCCGATTATCGAGGGCCAAAATTAACAAAATAAGCATAGAAGAGCGCAAGACCAATCATAGCTTTAGTCTTTTTTAGCTTGGAGGCCGTCGTTTCCATTTTATTAAGTGCACATCAGGCTTCCAGCGACCGTTTATCTTCATTTTGTTGAGAGGTTTCACTAAAAAACACAGCTAATTATAGTTTTTATGCGTAAATTTGTGGGCTGTATTGCCACAGCAATCAATACAAAACGTAAGAAAATATGTGTGGAATAGTTGGTTATATTGGGAAAGGACAAGCTTTTCCTATTCTCATCAAAGGACTGAAAAGACTAGAATACCGTGGGTACGATAGCGCCGGCGTAGCGCTTTTGCCAAATGCCGGAGAGCTGAATATTTACAAGACGAAGGGGAAAGTTTCAAACTTAGAAGAGCTTTGTAAGGACAAGAATATACAAGGCCACATCGGTATTGCACATACTCGCTGGGCCACCCACGGTGAGCCGTCCTCGCTCAATGCACATCCACACGTTTCTCAAGATGGCAACTTGGCCATTATCCACAACGGCATTATAGAAAACTTTTCTTATCTCGCAGAGCAACTCAGCGGAAAAGGATATTCGTTCAAAAGTACGACAGACACTGAAGTATTAGTTCAGCTGATCGACTTTTATTACAAAAAAACGCCCGAAGATCTTCTTGAAGCCGTGCGTCGTGCGCTTCGGAAGGTCGTTGGCGCTTACGCTATCGCGGTAATCGACCGCAATCATCCCGAACACATTGTAGCAGCCCGCCAATCCAGTCCGTTAGTTGTCGGTATGGGCAAAGACGAAGCAGAATATTTCATCGCCAGCGACGCTACGCCGATTGTAGAATACACGAAGCAAGTCGTTTATCTTGACGACGGGCAAATCGCAGACATAAGGCCGGGTCAGCCCCTCCACATTGTAAACCTTGAAGCCCAAGACGTAGAAGTCGACATCAAGGAAGTAGATATGGACATCTCCAAGTTGAGCAAAGGCGGTTTCCCCCATTTTATGTTGAAGGAAATCTACGATCAGCCGCAGTGCTTACAAGACTGCCTCAGCGGGCGTTTGACGATCGACAACACGCGCCCCGAGCTCAACAAGATTGTGCTGTCGGCCGTAGAAGACTATAAAGAGCGACTTATCTCCGCCAAGCACATCATCATCGTTGCTTGCGGCACGAGTTGGCACGCCGGACTCATCGGCAAACAGCTCATTGAGAAAACTTGCCGCATCCGCGTTGAGGTAGAATACGCCAGCGAATTCCGCTATCGCGACCCTGTGATCAGCAAAGACGACGTGATTATCGCCATCAGCCAGAGCGGCGAGACGGCCGACACATTAGCCGCCATCCAGTTAGCGAAATCGCACGGCGCACTCGTGATGGGAATTGTCAACGCTGTCGGCTCATCCATTGCACGCGAGACTGACACCGGCATCTACACGCACGTAGGTCCCGAAATCGGTGTAGCCAGCACGAAAGCCTTTACCGGACAAGTCACCGTCCTAACGATGCTTGCCTTGGCGCTGGGTCACGCAGTCGGCACACTGCCTGACGACGAATATCATGAGGCTGTGCGCGAACTCGCTCACATTCCGCAAAAAATGCGTCAAGTATTGGAGCTCGACAAGCAAATCAAAGAGTACTCAAAGACTTTTACTTATGCGCAAAACTTCCTCTATCTGGGCCGCGGCTTCAATTATCCCGTAGCTTTGGAGGGCGCTTTGAAGCTCAAGGAGATTTCTTACATCCACGCCGAAGGATATCCGGCCGCCGAGATGAAGCACGGCCCGATCGCCCTCGTCGATAAAGATATGCCCATCGTATTTATCGCCACCCACCACCAACTATATCGCAAAATCATCAGCAATATGGTCGAGGTGAAGTCGCGCGACGGACGCATTATGGCCGTTGTCACGGAGGGCGATGAAGAGATTCGCAAGATTGCCGACGAAGTCGTGGAGATTCCTGACGTACCCGAGATGCTCGTACCCCTGCTCACAGTCATCCCGCTCCAGCTCTTGGCCTACCACGTCGCCGTAGTCAAAGGCTTAGACGTAGACATGCCGCGCAACCTCGCGAAGAGCGTGACGGTAGAATAATATCAAGCGCCTCTTTCCGCTAATTTTCACATCGGAAAGAGGCGTTTTTTATGATTTAATCAAGCCGCGGCGCGATAAATCATCAAGACAACAACCCTTTTTCAAACCAACGACATGAAAAAAGCTTTTGGATATGGCATGCTGCTCCTGCTGCTATCACTCTACAGCTGCCATAGCAAGACGAAAAACGAAGCCACGAACCAAGACTCCACGGAAGTAAACGCCACAGGACCCAAAGAATCGTCCTCACCCCTGGAGCGCACAGAAACGTTTAAGGCCGGCGGCCACACTTACGTGCTATCCATCAAGCGCGAAGCCAACCACGCTCTGCCAACCGTCAAAGACGAATCAGGACAAGTTTATTATGACAACACCGTCGAAGTACGCCTCACGTGCGATGGTCAAGAAGTTTACTCGCACCTCTTTACCAAGGCCGATTTCGACAGCTATTTGAGCGACCAAGAGAAGGCCAATTTAGTATTACAAGGTATGGGCTACGATCCAACTCAAAAAATCAGCACCGTCGTGATGCTCGGAGCGCAGATCGGAACAGCCGGTTTAGACGGCGACGGCCCCGCCTTCACGCTTGAAATCCCCCTGCAAGGCGGCAATGCGAAGATCACGCCGATCAATGCGCAAGATGCAACCGGCGAGGATCAAATGGACTTGGGCGACTAAGGCAAACGGCAGCGCGGAGGTGGCTGAAAAGACAAAGTCGGCAGCCATAAGCAGACGCCATCGCGGCACGTTTTCTTGCGGCGACTCATCGCCCCATCATTCCGGCGCCTAATCAACAGAAAATCAGTTCGCCAACTTTCAATCCAAGCTCAATCACGAGCGCGGGCAACCGAATTTCTTGGCTTTTTCTCACGATGAAAAAGGCTTCATCTCGTGAGACAAAAGGTTTCATCTCGTGAGCGCAGAGGTTTACGCTCACGAGCGCAAACAAAATAGTTGTACGTTGCAGCCTTTCTTTTCATACTTGGTCGAAAATTTGAGAGCACGAGCAGGTAGCCTTTTCTGACGAAAGGCAAAAAGAGGCGACTTCGATCAACTAACGGCCTACGCTCTGCTGCCGCAGCGGCGCGAGTAGCATATGATGGCGACACGTCGACTTCAAATCAGTAGTCTGCGTGAGGCGAAAAAGCAAGGGCCACACAACTTCATACGGACCAAGCGGCGCAGAAAAACGAGGTCAGCATTTTTTTCATTAGTGCATTGTTTTCCTCGCTTTGCTTGCCTTTTTTCAGGCTTTATCGTAACTTCGCAGCTATAAGACGAACAAATACAGTATTACCATAAAAATGGCTCAAAAAATAGAATTTACAAAAATGCATGGCGCCGGTAACGATTATATCTACATCGACACCATGCGCTTCCCAATAGCCCACCCCGAAAAACTTGCCATAGCTTGGAGCGATCGGCACAAAGGCATCGGCGGCGATGGCATTATACTCATCGGTAAAAACGAAAGCGGCCACTTTACGATGCGCATCTTCAACAATGACGGTTCGGAAGGAAAAATGTGTGGCAACGGCATTCGCTGCGTGGGCAAGTATCTCTACGATAATGGGATCACGTCGGAAAAAGAATTGCCCATCGACACACTTTCCGGTACGAAACTGCTCCATATGACGACTGACGCCGATAATAAGGTAGTCGAAGTGACCGTGGACATGGGAGAGCCGATTCTGGCCGACAAGCATCAGCTTTCAACACCGGATGGTAGTATGCAAGATGGTGAAGTGACGATCGGTCATACGAACTATCGAGGCACTTTTGTTTCGATGGGAAATCCGCATTTTATCAACTTCATCAACGGCGTAGAAGAATATGATGTGCAAACGAATGGCGTTCGTCTTGAGCAAGCTCAGATTTTTCCCGAACGTTGCAACATCGAGTTTGCCGAAATACGGCCCGACGGAAGCATACGTATGCGCGTCTGGGAGCGCGGCTCGGGCATCACGATGGCTTGCGGGACGGGGGCTTGCGCCACGGCCGTAGCGGCAGCGCTGACAGGGCGCGCAGGACGCACATCTACGATCGTGATGGATGGCGGCCAACTGACCATCGTCTGGAATGAGAATGATAATCATATTTATATGACCGGGCCGGCCACCACCGTGTTTACCGGCACGATCGAATTGCCCGAAGAATAAAAAGACGAGGCACGACGGCGCGTCATATAACAACAAGGGCCTCTAATTTGCCCCCTTAAACTCTTAGAATATGGCTTTTATAAACGACAACTTTCTGAAACTGCAAAAGAATTACCTCTTCGCGGACATCGCACACCGCGTAGAAGCTTATAAAACGGCACATCCTGATGCGCCGATCATACGCCTTGGCATCGGCGACGTAACGCGTCCGCTCGTACCGGCCGTTATTGACGCACTGCACAAAGCCGTCGACGAAATGGCCCACGCGGAGACCTTCAGAGGCTATGGCCCTGAGCAGGGTTATGAGTTTTTGCGCTCGGCTATCGTAGCGAATGTGTTTGAACCGCGCGGCATTGCGCTTTCAGCCGACGAGGTATTTGTCAATGATGGGGCAAAAAGCGACACAGGTAACTTCGGCGACATTCTGGGACGGGACAATACGATCTGCGTAACGGACCCGATTTATCCCGTTTACATCGATTCGAATGTCATGGCGGGACGTGCCGGTGATTTTAACAATGGTCTGTGGAGCAAAATCACGTATTGCGCTTGCTCGGAAGAGAACGACTTTATCCCCGAACTGCCCACGAAGCCGGTAGATATGATCTACCTTTGCTATCCTAATAACCCGACGGGAACGGTTTTGACGCGGGCGCAACTGAAAAAGTGGGTGGACTACGCTTTACAGACGGGGGCTTTGATTCTTTACGATGCGGCTTACGCTACATTCATTCGTAACGAAGACGTTCCGCACTCTATTTACGAAATTGAGGGTGCTAAAGAGTGCGCTGTGGAGTTTCATAGTTATTCAAAGACAGCCGGCTTCACGGGTCTGCGCTGCGGCTTCACGATAGTGCCGAAAGAAGTGACCGCACGCGGAGCTGACGGAACGCGCGTCCACTTGAATCCGCTGTGGAACCGACGCCAGTGCACGAAATTCAACGGCACGCCCTACATCGTACAGCGCGCGGCTGCGGCAATCTATACAGAAGAAGGCAAGCGCCAAGTAAAGGAAGTGGTAGACTTCTACTTGGAGAACGCACGCATAATGCGCGAAACGCTAATGGCTACCGGCTTAAAAGTATATGGCGGCACGGACGCACCATACATTTGGTTTAAGACACCGGAGGGAATGAAAAGTTGGGATTGCTGGGAAATGCTGCTCAACGATTACGCCTTGGTGAGCACGCCGGGCGTAGGTTTCGGCCCGTCGGGCGAAGGTTATATTCGCTTAACAGCCTTCGGTACGCGCGAAGATTGCGTTGAGGCGATGCGCCGCTTGAAGAAATAACGCGTAGGTGTTAAATAAGTAATGTGAAGTCGTGTCAATGCCGCCTTGCGGTTGTTGGCACGACTTTTTTGTAAGCCATTGTTGCGTCGCAGCTCTTTCTCATCACCCAAAACAACAAGGTTTTGCGACCACTTATTGCCCATTTCACATTAAGATCAACGGAAAAAGTAGCAAGTCCAACCGCATCCAACTACACCTTGAATAGAAAAATCAGCACTTCAATTCACATTGGCAACACATTATATATAATATAGAGGTTTGCAAAGCGCATTGCCTGCAAACCTCATCAAGAAATTCGTTACTAAAAGCCCTACCAGCCCGTCTGCGCCCAACCTGCGGCTTTATACCATTCTGTTTTCCGGAAAGCAGCATTCAAATCGCCATGATGCTTTGCCAAGGAGGCCTTATCAGAATAGATCTGCTGAGGTATAAACATAGAAGTTCCGCAAAGCGTAGGCGAATTTAATTCTTGAAAGTCTACGCTGGAAGGACCAATCCAAAAGCGCGGCGAATAGAAAGTAAAAGGAATAGCTTTCTGCATTTGTAAACGCACAGCCGCATAGTCGGCCGGCGAAAGCAAATGATGCAAAGCGTCCAAAGCATCATAATAATGCGGGCGATAGTAGTTGGATGGCGAATAATAATGATAGGGCGTCACGTTCGTCATATCGGGCGAAAAGCGCGAGCCGGCGCGAAATGCCGATTGGGGCAAAGCGTTTTTGATCGCGTCCGCCAAAGATTCCAAGTGCTTCGTATCGATTACGGACAACACGATGCCGAAATCGCCATACGTATCTTGCTGTTCGGGGTCGACCACATCGTTATAATACGTGACGGCGATCTGCTTTGGATCAGCCGCAAACAAGCCATTTTGCAATTGGTGCGTATAATTAGCGCCCGCCGCGTGAATGGCAATGGGCGAACCGATGAGATAATCTGCAACGTGGCGCAAATCATAGGCCACCTCCAAAGTCTGCATCAAGCAGGCATCAAAGAGGATAAAGCGCAAATGGACACCACTCTGCTGAATCGCCGTTGCCAAATCAGGAATATCCGTTTGAGAACCCAGACGTCCGGAAGCATCAACATCCATCCAAGCGTTGCCGGAAGGTCCTACGTCTATACCAAAACTCCGTGGCTGATAATCTTTGTTCGTTGAGGGCAGCCAGCCATCAGCGTGCGACCACAGCACCAAACCATATTCTTCGGCGGGACATTTCTCTTTAACCCATTGCAGAACATCTTGTAGCGTTTTAGGATCAGCCGAGTTGGCATCCTTTTCCCATTGGCGCACAAGCAGCGGCGCGTCGTATTCCTTTGAAAAGAAATAGATGCGAGGTGCACGCATATCGTCCACAAACAAGAGAAGCCGATCTTCATCTTTTAAGTATCTGACACCTTCTGCGAGTTCAAGGGAATCTAAGCGATTATAGCCTTTCTTTCCCAAAGAATTTTGCGCTGCTTGATAAACAAGGACCGTTCGCCGCCCCGGATTGCTCGCATATTTTCCAAAGCCATTGGGTGGCACGTCCTCTTTCGCGCAACCGGAGAGCGCAATCGTCAAGCAGCAGAGCGCGCTGCAAAGCAATAATCTATTTAGCATTTTGCGTAGTTGATCCATAATTAATAATTACGTATTTATATCCGAAGGCAAAGAAGATCTGACTGAATTGTGCCGTAGCTTGTTGGCGTGCAGCCCTAAGATTGTCGACCGTCAAGCAGCGCGCCATCATCTTTCGATAGGCCAAGGCGTACAATTTATTTTTGTCCTCCGCGCGCCACGTGCCTTTCTCGTAAAAAGCCTTCGTTTGCGCCTCATCTATAAAGTTTTTATCTAAGAGTCCGACGGTGGGCAGATACAAAACGGCCGTATCGCCTTTGGCTGTAAACCAATCGTCGGGCGCTTTTTTCATATCAATGCCTAAACGCACCGTACCGGTGTAGATCTGGGCCAACTGTTTGTCGCCAAGCAGCGCTTTTTCGTCAAGTTCGGCCAACTCTTCCGTCCGAATGGCGAGGAACTCCCATTGGCCGATGTCTTTAATCTTCCGAATTTCTTCGGGCGAAACGTCGATTTGCTTGTTGGAACTCACGTGAAGCCCCTCCCCACTCCGCCATTCGTCGCGACACTGGCGCAAGCACAGGGCTACGATGACAATGGCCAGCAAGATAAGCCACAAGTATCGAAACTTCACAACGATATAAAATACCACCTTGGCAAGGGCTTTGAGGCGGTAACGCTTGGATTGATCTTCTCTTCCTTTCATTGCTCTATCGTGATTAGGCTTTCTACATTTGTGGGCGTCGGATTTTTGTCGAATCTGATTACAACTTGCGACTCGTCGTAGCCCATTCGATGCAACATAGGCAGCAACACTTGCGCCGCAGAACGCTCTGCCGACTTCAAAATGTCCGTTTGATCCAAATGTTTAACAATGCTATCTTCGCCTTGCTTGGCAAAGGCCACCACTTCGGCCGATGAATAGCGCGAGCGCGTCAAATCTATATATTGCCTGATGCCTTTTTCGTCGATTTTGGAGGAAGATACGATCACCTTGGGATTGGGTAGCGTCACGACAATGCCCTTTTCGGTACGCTGAATGCGCGCCGCACTAAAATCAGAGAAATCTATGTAGGCCTTAACCGTCACGTCGATGGGGATAGCGATCTTTCTATCGCCAACGGTAAGCGGCAAGCTGACGGGAACGGAAAGGACCTTGCCCTCCAAGCGCCGCACATCGGCGTGGGTGACCAACTTGTGGATCTTGTACTCTGTCGTGTACAAGCGCGAACAGCGCACGATTTGGTTGACGATTGTAGCCGTCGTATCTATCTTCACCTTATTGTTATCCTCGTCTGTTTTTCCTGACTTTCCGCACGCAAAAAGGAAGACGCAGGAGGCTAATAACAAATGCTTCATACAGTTCATATCTCGCAAAGATAACACAAACCTTCGAGTTTTGTTCTTATTCATGAAATTTATTATCTGTTTTTACTTGCCTAACGTTGCTTTTGACAGCCCTATGTACGATCGTTTGCACCTTTTAGGGCCGGTTGCTGATGCTTCTCATTCGTAACTGAACGATTCCGGCTGAAGATGTCAGGCCGGCGCACGCTTGTTTATTGCTTTTCCTTTTAACTTACGCTTTCCGGCTTTGAAAAACGGAGGCAAACTCTGCGCCAAAAGTGCCCAACGTTCTCATTTTTGAGTGACGCAACCGCATCGCCAAATGGTTTGCTCCCGCCAAACCATCATTTGCTCCCGCCAAACGATGGTTTGCTGCCACCATACGATCGTTTGCTGCCGTCAAACGAAAACGAGATCAAGCCGGAGAGCTAGAAAACGCTGCTTTCATCGGCAACGACTGCGAGTTGCGAAGCGGCCGCGTGGAGTTTGAAGCTGCCGGTACAGACAAAGAGGAAAATGAGGGAGGAATAAAATGTGGCGGAAGGTTGTCGCGTCGACAACTTCCCGCCGATATGGGGTTTATTATAATGATGCGGCCGGCCAAATGCGTCGGCAGCGTTGTTTATTGGTCGTCGTTCTTCACGTAGCCTTGATAATGCGGCGGCAAACCACACATGATGGCGTCGTAAGCCTGATCCTTTATTGCGAGAATGTCTTCTGCGCTGCGCGAAGTCGGATAAATAGGGTCGTGAATAAGGAGCTGGAGTTTATGATGCCGCACAAAGTTGAAGCCTTTTGTGCGAGGGAGGATGTCGAACGAGCCATTGATGGTCATCGGCACGATGGGCAACTGCAAATCGTCGGCCAACTGAAACGCACCTTTGCGAAAGATGCCCATATGACCGGTGAAGGTGCGCGCGCCTTCGGGGAAAACGACGAGTGAAGTACCACCTTGCAGCGTCTTTCTGGCAAAGTCGATGGTCGCTTTCACCTTTCGCGGACTCGATTTATCGACAAAGATGTGCCGCGCCTTGTAGCAGGCGTAGCCTACAAAGGGCAGGCGGCGCAGGGCCTTTTTCATCATCCACTTAAAGTTGCGGTTGAGATACCCATACACGAGAAAGATATCCATAGACCCTTGGTGGTTGGCCACAAACACGTAGCTCTGGCCTTTAGTCAACTTCTCACGACCTACAATTTCGACTTGCAGCAACAGGAGTCGACAGACGAAGCGCGACCACAAACGGGCCGGATAATAGCCCCAGAAATGGGCGCTGCCTAATACGCTCCCGATGCTGGTAATCAGGGCGGTGAGGATGGTAGACAAGATGAAAAGGGGCAAAGCTACCACCAATTGATAACAGCAATAGATGAAGCGAAGCATGGGTTTAATGATGTTTTAATGTAATCAAGTTTATCTCGGGCCAAGCGCCGATGCGGAAAGGCAGAAGTACTTCACCGGCGCCCAAACTTACGTAGAGCGCGCGCTCACCCTCATAATAAGGGCCGCCCCACTCGGGATAAAACCATTCAGATGGGGAGAAACTTCCTATTTTCAGCTGCATGCCGTGCGTGTGCCCGGCGAGCATCAGCGGGATGCGGGTCTCCGGCAATACGCGTCGGCGCCAATGCGTCGGGTCGTGGGAGAGCAGGATCCGGAAGCAACTATTTTGCAAACCGCGCTGGGCTTTCGGCAAATCGCCTAAAGCCGGAAAGGGAGGGTTGCCATCGTTTTCTACACCAACTATCGCAATGGAATCATTGCCGCGGTGTAGTATGTAATTATCATTCAGAAGCAAGCGCCAGCCTATTGCGCGCTGATGATCTTGCAGCAAGCGGACGTTAGCCAAACGCGCCTTTTCGTCGGGCCAGTTATAGTACGTCATATAATCATGATTACCCATAACGCTGATAACCCCATCGCGAGCGTGCATTTTCCGGAAGATATCCTCAAACTCAAAGAGTTCTTCGGCGTGGTAGTTGACCAAGTCGCCCGTAAACACGATTAAATCGGGCTGCAACGCATTCACGCTATCGACAATCCGCTCCACGACGACGTGGTGGCGGCGCAAGGTGCCCACGTGCAAGTCAGAGAGCTGCACAATGCGATACCCATCAAACGCTTGCGGGATGGCAGCCGACGTGTACGTGAAGGGCTTGACCACGATCTGGCGATAGCCCAGCGTGAAGCCGTACAACATCGTCACAAACACGACCGAACTCACAAACAAGGCGATGCGCTGCACCCAAAGTCGATACGACTTGAAGAACAAGCCGATTAGCAGCAAAAGCGATAGGATGATTTCCGGCACAGCGACGCACAGCGTGGTCGAGAGCAAGATGGCTTTAAGCTGATCCGCAGTCATCGAATAACTCTCCTTGACACTCGCGCCGATAAGCAAGAGTGCGAGCAAGAGATTGGGAACGTAAATCCACTTGCGCCAGGATTTTTCGCGTAGCATCAAGCGCTCAATGCCCCAAGGCGGAAGCAAAAGTATCAGCAATAAGACGGGAAGTATGCGAAGTATCATTTGTATTATTCTTAAATAGATTATTGCCGGCGCAGCGCTTGCTCCGGCGGTTTGCCATTAGGAATGCAGCGTTGCCAATCGCTCTTTAGCGAGCATAAGTCACGGCGCGGCCGGGCACGTGCTCATCCGTCATATGCCCTTTATTGTATAAGAGGAAACCATTTACGTAAGTTTTCTCCACAGCCCAATGCATGGTGCGCCCTTCTAAAGGACTCCAGTTGCATTTGCTTCGTATAATGTTCGGCGTAATGGTCTTTGGACTCTCCGGACGCACAACTACAAGATCGGCATTATAACCTTCGCGCAAATAACCGCGATTTTCGATGCTGAAGATCGACGCCGGGCGGTGACACATCAATTCTACGAGGCGCGGAAGGCTAATCACGCCGCGATCAACCAATTCGAGCATCGCAATAAGTGAGAACTGGACCATCGGCATCCCCGACGCGGCGCGTGCAGCTCCACCCACCTTATCCTGTATTTGATGCGGCGCGTGGTCTGTCGCGACGGTGGCGATCCGACCATCGTTCAAGGCCGCGCGCAAGGCATCGCGGTCGGCGCGTGTCTTGACGGCAGGATTGCACTTTATACGAGTGCCCAAGCGCTTATAATCTTCGTCGCAGAAAAGCAAGTGCGGGAGGCAGGCCTCCGCCGTAATCCGCCGGCCGGATGGGGCAAAGAACTCCAATTCTGCGGCCGTCGACAAATGCGCCACGTGCAGCCGCGTCCCATATTCGTTGGCGAGTTGCACAGCTAAGCGCGTCGACTCCACACAAGCGGCTTCAGAGCGAATAAGTGGGTGATACGAGACGTCAGGATCAGCTCCGAACTTCTCCTTATAAGCTTTCATATTCGCGGAGATGGTTGGCGTGTCCTCACAGTGCGTCACGAGGATCGTCGGACTGTTTGCAAAGACGCGGCGTAAGGCTTCCGCGTCATCAATCAGCATATTTCCGGTCGAAGCGCCCATAAAAAGTTTCACGCCGGCAATATTCCGCGTATCCAATTGCGACAGAGCGTCGGCGTTGTCCAATGTGGCGCCAAAAAAGAAGCCATAATTAACGTGGCATTTCGACGCTGCGATCGCTTGCTTTTGCTCGAGTGCCTCCGGCGTCGTAGTGGTCGGCAGCGTATTTGGCATATCGAGGATCGTAGTCACCCCGCCGGCCGCTGCGGCCAGACTTTCGGTGTGGAAATCTGCTTTCGCCGTCAGTCCGGGCTCACGAAAGTGAACGTGTTCGTCGATTACGCCGGGCAGGATGTAAGCCCCGTCGAGGTCAACCGTTTCTTGCGGCGGAATAGTCGGTTGCGCGTCGCGCCCTTCCAAGATTTGCTCAATGCGGTCGTTATCAATGAGCAACGCGCCCAAGAATTGGCGGCCCTCATTGACGAGTATAGCGTTTTTAAGTAAGATTCGTCTGTGCATAAGTCTGATCTGATTTCATGTAAGGTAAGACAGTAGCCAAGCTAAGATGGAAAACGAGTGTCGACAGCCGATGCTGGTCGACCGCCGACGTATTTTTTATGCTTTTCGGGGCTTAATTTTGCCGGTTATGGCTGCCCAGCGCAATCGCATAACGCCAAACAGCGCCTCGCCGAATATACCTCCGCTCATTTTGCTTGTACCTTCGCGACGGTTGACAAAGATTACGGGCACTTCCTTAATCTTAAAGCCCAACTTATATGCAGTAAACTTCATCTCGATCTGAAAAGCATAGCCCTTGAAGCGGATGGCGTCAAGGTCCACCGTTTCTAAGACGCGCCGACGATAACATTTGAAGCCGGCAGTCGTATCTCTCACGGGAATACCTGTGACAAACTGCACATAGCGCGAAGCATAATAGCTCATAAGGACGCGTCCCATAGGCCAATTGACCACATTCACGCCGCTCACATAGCGCGAACCGACGGCCACATCAAAGCCTTCATCGGCGCAAGCGTGGTAGAGGCGCGGCAAGTCTTCAGGATTATGACTGAAGTCGGCATCCATTTCAAAGACGAAGTCATAGCCGTGCTCCAGCGCCCATTTGAAGCCGCAGATATAAGCCGTTCCCAAGCCGAGTTTACCCTGCCGCTCAACCATAAACAGTCTGTCGGCAAATTCAGCCTCCATCAAGCCTTTCACGATTGACGCCGTGCCGTCGGGAGAGCCATCGTCGATGATCAAGATGTGAAACGACTTAGGTAACGCAAAGACGGCGCGTATGATCTTTTCGATATTTTCCTTCTCGTTGTATGTGGGAATGATAACAATGCTGTCGCTTTCCTTCATAACCTTATTAGCTGCTTAGAATATGCGGCGAAGTTAGCCATATTCCCGCAAAACGACCCTATGAGATTGCATATTTATACCCACAAATCAGCTTTTTTTCATCTTTTTCTCCCATTTGGAAAGTCAAATAAAAAGGAAAGCCGTAACTTCGTCGCCTAATTTTATGTTAAAACTACTTATGAAAAAGTTTTTGATCCTTGCTGCGCTCCTGCTTCCTTTGGCAAGCGTTGCGCAGCAGTACAAGGTAACAGGAAAAGTGCCCACTAAGACGAAAGTTTACCTCTTCCGTACGCCCGGTTTTGTCAAAGAGCAGGCCGACAGCGTCGTAGCCAAGAACGGCACGTTCACATTTACGGGTACAACGACGCAACCCGAACTCTACTACATTGTAAAGAAAGCGGCGAAGGCCGGACAGCCGGCTACGATTGTTCCCATCGTGGCCGACGGCAACGTTGTGGTAGATTTTACGACCGAGACGCCAAGCGGCACTGCTGAAAACAACGCGCTCAAAGCTGCCCTGATGCAGGTCAAGCCCTATGCTCAAGGTCTGAGGGCCGTAGAAAAACAATTTGAAGACCTCGAATTGTCAGGCAAAGAGCCATCGGAAGCCGAGCTGACCAAGTTGGCCGACAGCTATGAGCAAGCGCAAGCCTTAATGATTGAAGCGGTGGCGGCAATCTGCAAGAACAATATGGATAAGACTTATCCGGCCTATTTCATAATCGACTATTATTCGCTAATCGAAAAACCTACGCTTTACAAGTTTTATGATGAAAAGGCGAAATTTATGCAACCCTCCGCAACATCCCACGTCAGCCAACTCATAGAAGGCTGGAAGCGCCGCGAGCCGGGCCAAAGATTTACCGACTTTGAGATGGAGGACCTCAACGGGGAAACCCGAAAACTCTCCGACTATGTTGGTAAGGGCAACTATGTACTCGTAGACTTCTGGGCGTCATGGTGCGGCCCCTGCCGTCGAGAAATGCCTAACGTAAAGGCTCTTTATGATAAGTATCACGCACAAGGTTTCGACGTTGTCGGCGTTTCATTCGACAGCGACAAGACTGCTTGGCAGACTGCCGTGAAGAAAATGGAACTGCCCTGGGCGCAAATCTCCGACTTAAAAGGATGGCGCAGCAAGGCTGCAAGCGTGTATGGCATCAACAGTATCCCATCTACCCTCCTCATAGATCCGCAGGGCAAGATCATAGCTACAGATCTGCACGGTGAAGAATTGGAAACCCAATTGAATACTATTTATGAGAAGAGCGATGTAGCCTCGTTGCCCAACAAATAAGCCGATCAACAGCATCAACAAAACGCAAACAACATAACAAGCCGAGCCGCGGAAGTTCTTTCCGGCTCGGCTTTCGCTTTGCTTTCTCGGCGCCGCATCGGCCTTTTGCGAGGCTCCCGCTCCCCATCGGTTAAGGCCTAACGTCCGCGCTACTCGTTTGCGCTCACGATAAAAAAGGTTTCAGCTCACGATAAAAAAGGCTTACGCTCGTGATGAAAAAGGTTTCACCTCACGAGCGCACACTCCGCCAACTTGTCGGCGAGGGTTGAAAAACTGGTGTAAGGCCTTTAGGGCTATAACTCTTCTTGCATATTTTCCAAAGATTATCAAGCAATTACGAGTTTACGCCGACAGTCATCAGCAGGATATGCCCTTAAAAGAAAAACAAGAGAAACAGAAAAAGCCCCTTTAGTGAGCGCAGTTGAGGAGCGGAGGGGAAACTGAGCGAGCAACACTATACAAGGCTATATCTAAACATGCAAAGACCAAACGGACGAAGCGCCACGCAGGCCTTAAAGGCTGATTATTTTCGACTGCATCAAGCCGTTTTGCTAACCCGAGTGACAGGATCGAGAGGTAGAGGGCAAGAATGGCGTAAAGGTTTGAGGGTATTTGCTTTGCACTCTGTTGCGTTTACACTACCTTTGCAAGCAAATTTGACCTCGGCAATGCATCATTTTAGCGGCTTACTTTTCATCTTCATCTGGCTCTTGACGACTCCGATTACGGCGTCGGCGCAGCAGTCGGCCGATTTTGGAAAGGGCACAAAGCAAAATGAAATCGGGCTGAAGGTGGATGAAAAAACAAGTGTAGACAGCTTCGTTATCAGCCTTTTGACCTGCACAGCCGGACAAAAGACTTACGAACTTTACGGGCATTCGGCGCTACGCGTGAAAAACGTGAAGACCAACGAAGACTTGGTTTACAACTATGGCGTGTTCTCCTTTTCTAAGCCCAATTTCACGTGGCGTTTTATGTTGGGACAAACGGATTATACGGTCGGCGTCGTGCCGACCCCCTACTTCATCGCCGAATACGTAGACAACGGGCGGAGCATCAGAGAGCAAGTGCTCGCTTTGCGCCCCGCAGAAGCTGCGCGCTTGGTCGGGGCGCTGCGCAAAAACGCGGCTGAGCCCGATTGGACGTATCGCTATAATTTTTTGGGAGACAATTGCGCTTCGCGCTTGGTCGTTATGATCGAACAGGCACTGGATGGGCACCTCGAACTACCCCCTGAAAAGCAACGTACGACGTTTCGCGATATTATTCATAGTTGCGTGACGCCGGAAAACCCTTGGGATCGCTTCGGGCAGGACATCATTCTGGGCTGCGCCGTAGATACGCCGCTGACCTCGCGCGCCGAACTGGCCTTTCCTTTTTATACGGAAAGCATTTTGCGCCGTGCAGCCGTTGTCAGAGGTTCGGGTGAGCGCCAAGCCTTGGTTTCGCACGACGGCTATTTGGTGGAAGTAACGCCCGGAGCGACCAAAGCGAAGCCTTTCTTCACACCGCTGAAAGCCGTATGGCTCCTGCTCTTTTTAGCTTGCGCGGCCGCTTGGGTCGAACACAAGCGGGGATGGAGGCTGCTCGGTCGGTTGTTTGACGATTTCTTGATGTTGGTGACGGGCTTGGCGGGCTGCTTGGTCTTCCTCTTATTCTTCTTCTCCGAACATCCGGCCGTCGACTCCAATTGGCTGATCGTTTGGCTCAATCCGCTGCCTTTGCTGTTCTTGCCATGGAAGATTTGGCGAGATAGGAAAAGAAGAATCGATTTTTATACCCCCTACGTCGACTTGTTTTTAGTCGTTTACCTCTTGATTTCGGCATTCTTTCAACAATATCCGCCGGAAATTTATATTTTGGCAAGTGTCTTGTTAGTACGCGGCCTGTCATTGTACTCCCTACAGCGCAACGGAAGAAAAAAATCTTGCGCCGGACAAAAAAATACATCCCATCAACATGGATAATTCCCGCCACCGCTTCATTGTCTCCTTGCTGGCCGTGCTCACAACGCTGTCGGCCGCAGAGGCTATCCCGACTGCCGGCGCACGCCCCGCACCGAAGTTGGTGGTCAACATATTGGTGGATCGTTTGCGTTCCGACTATCTGAATGCTTTCCTACCCCTCTACGGCGAAGATGGCTTCAAACGCTTGCTCAATCAAGGTTTGGTCTATTCGCAAGCAGAATCGACTGCGTTGCCTACGGATATGGCCACGGCGGCGGCTGACATCGCCACCGGCACGAGCGCTTCCGATCACGGCATCATAGGCCTGCGCCGCTTGGATCGCACTACGCTACGCCCCGTAGGCTGCGTAGACGACAAGAACTTTGCCGGCATCAACACCTCGACAGCTTCGAGTCCGCAATACTTGGCCGTATCGACCATCGGCGACGAACTGAAGGCTGCGACGGAGGGTAAAGCGCTCGTTTATGCCATCGCACCTTTCCGCGAAGCGGCCGTTCTGACGGCCGGACACGCGGCTGACGGCGCGGTATGGATCGATGACGCGACGGGACAGTGGTGCTCTACGCAATACTACGGCGCTATGCCCGCTTGGGTCAACGTGCGCAACAGCACGGCGAGTCCGGCGATGCAAATAAAAGGACTGACGTGGAAGCCTTCCTCTCCTTTGGTGGGCAATTTCAGTTATTTCTTGTCGGGCGGTATGAAGCGGCCGTTCTCCCACAAGTTTGTGGGCGACGAACGTTTCCGCTTATACAAGACGAGCGGACTCGTCAATGAGGAAGTGGCGCGGTTGGCGGAGCAATGCCTTTCGGCAACGTCAATCGGCACAGATGCGCTGACGGATTATCTGGCCCTGACGCTCTACGCGGGCAACTTTAACCATCGCCCGGCGTCGGCTGCGCCGATGGAATTGCAAGATACTTACGTGCGCTTGGACCAAGCGCTGGCGAAAATCTTGGCGGCGGTGGAGCAAAAGGTGGGGCTTGACAACACTTTATTCGTACTGACGTCAACCGGTACGGAAGATGAGGAAAACGAAGATTTAAACAAATACAAGATACCGGGCGGAACGTTTGACGTAAAACGGTCTGTCTCGTTGCTAAATATGTATCTCTCGGCCGTTTATGGGCAGGGACAATACATAGAAAGCTGCTTGGGCACTCAACTTTACTTGGATCGAAAATTGTTGGAGCGCCGACAGCTGAATTTGAGTAACGTTCTTGAACACATTCAGGACTTCCTGCTGCAATTGGAGGGCGTGAAGGATGTGTATACTTCACAACGTCTGCTGCAAGGCGCATGGACGCCGGGCATAAACAAGGTGCGAAATGGGTATAATCCGCGCTTCTCGGGCGACGTTTATATTGAGGTGGCACCGGGCTGGCGCTACGTGAATGCAGACACGCACGAAAATCAATTGGTGCGCGCGTCGTATGTACCTTTCCCGATTATCTTCTTCGGTTATGGCGTTGCCGCCGGACAAATAGGGACGCCCGTGACGGTAGATTACATCGCGCCGACGCTCTCGCAAGCTATGCGCATTCGAGCGCCGAATGCTTGCAAACTGGCTCCGCTGAAAATCAATTAAACTTTTATTCTTTTCCGCTATACTCGGGTATACATATATATATAATGTGTGGCAAGCGGCGGAAACTCAAAATTAGAAATCATATACTACAATGGATATAATACAATTCCTACAAAAACTTTTCGGCAATAAGTCGCAGCGCGATATGAAGCTGATTCAACCCTTTGTCGAAAAGATTAAAGCCGTCTATCCTACGATTGACGAACTGGATGATGACGCTTTGCGCGCAAAGACAAAGGAGTTGCAAGAGAAAGTGCAACACTCGGCCGATGATATTAAAGAGAAAATCAACGAACTGAAAGGAAAGGTCGAAGAAACGCCGATCGAAAACCGCGAAACTATTTTCACGCAAATCGATAAGTTGGAGAAAGATGTTCTCGAACGCTTTGAAAAGGCCCTCGATGAGGTGATGCCTGAAGCATTCTCCATCGTAAAGTCAACGGCAAGGCGTTTTGCTGAAAACGAAACCATTACTGTCGAAGCTACAGACTTTGATCGTGATTTGGCAGCCACACACGACTTCGTACAAATCGAAGGCGACAAGGCGATTTATCAAAACCACTGGATGGCCGGCGGCAACGAGGTTACTTGGAATATGGTGCATTATGACGTGCAGCTGTTTGGTGGCGTCGTTTTGCACCAAGGTAAGATTGCGGAAATGGCGACGGGTGAAGGAAAAACGCTGGTGGCTACGCTTCCGGTCTTCCTCAATGCGCTCACAGGTAATGGTGTGCACGTCGTAACGGTCAATGATTACTTGGCAAAGCGTGACTCGGAATGGATGGGTCCGCTTTATATGTTCCATGGTTTGAGTGTCGATTGTATTGATAAGCACCAGCCGAACTCAGATGCGCGCCGCAATGCGTACCGCGCTGATATTACTTTCGGTACCAACAACGAATTTGGTTTCGATTACCTTCGTGATAATATGGCGATGAGTCCGACGGATCTCGTACAGCGCGGCCATAACTATGCCATCGTCGATGAGGTGGACTCTGTCTTGATTGATGACGCACGTACGCCGTTGATTATTTCCGGACCTGTGCCCAAAGGCGACGATCAAATGTATGAACTCTACCAGCCTTTGATTGAAAAGTTGGTAGGTGTGCAGCGCCAATACGCAACCAAGTTGCTTTCGGAGGCAAAAACGCTTATTGCAACCGGCGAGAAGGATAAAGTGGACGAGGGATTCTTGCAATTGTTCCGCAGCCATAAGGCTTTGCCGAAAAACAAGCCGCTTATCAAGTTCTTAAGTGAGCCCGGCATTAAAGTAGGCTTGCTGAAGACGGAAGAGATCTATATGGAGAACAACAACAAGCGTATGCCCGAAGCTGTGGAGCCGCTTTACTTTGTTGTAGATGAGAAAATGAACTCCGTAGACTTGACCGACAAGGGTAATGCTTGGTTGGCTAAAGAGGTGAACGATGATAAGCTCTTCATCTTGCCGGATATTGCAGCCGAAATGTCGGCTTTGGAAGCAGATACTTCGCTCTCAGAAGAGGAGCGCATAGAAAAGAAGGACCGCTTATTGTCTGAATACGCCGTGCAAAGCGATCGCGTCCATACGATCCTGCAATTGCTCAAGGCCTACTCCATGTTTAATAATAACGAAGAGTATGTCGTGATGGATGGTCAAGTTAAGATCGTCGACGAGCAGACCGGCCGTATTATGGAAGGCCGCCGCTGGAGCGAAGGATTGCATCAGGCGGTCGAAGCCAAAGAGCACGTGAAGGTGGAAGCGGCAACGCAAACTTTTGCAACCATTACGCTGCAAAACTACTTCCGTATGTATCACAAGCTATCCGGTATGACGGGTACGGCATCAACGGAAGCCGGCGAGTTGTGGAACATTTACAAGCTCGATGTTGTGGAGATTCCGACGAACCGCCCGATTCAACGCAATGATATGAATGATCGCGTTTACCGCACACAACGCGAAAAATATGGGGCTGTGATTGCTGAGATCGAAAAGATGCGTTTGGCAGGCCGTCCGTGTTTGGTGGGTACGTCGAGCGTTGAGATTTCAGAATTGCTGGGCCGTATGCTGACGCTTCGCCACATACCTCACAACATTCTGAATGCAAAATTGCACCAGCAGGAGGCGCAAGTCGTAGCGCAAGCCGGACAAAGCAGACTCGGAAAGGTGATGATCACGGACGAGAACGGCAATAGTCACGAAGAAGAGCGCATGCTGGGCGCCGTAACGATTGCCACGAACATGGCAGGTCGCGGTACGGACATCAAACTCAGCGACGAGGTACGCGAAGCCGGCGGTTTGGCGATCATCGGCACTGAGCGTCACGACAGCCGCCGCGTCGATCGGCAGTTGCGCGGCCGTGCCGGACGTCAAGGAGACCCGGGTTCATCCGTCTTCTTCGTATCTTTGGAAGACCACTTAATGCGTCTCTTCGCCAACGATCGCATTGCCCGCATTATGGACAAGCTTGGCTTCAAGGATGGCGAGATGATCGAGGCCAAGATGATAAACAACAGCATCGAGCGCGCCCAAAAGAAAAAAGAAGAGAACAACTTCGGTATCCGTAAGCGCTTGTTGGAGTATGATGATGTGATGAACAAGCAACGTACGGTCATCTACGAGAAGCGCCACCACGCTTTGATGGGCGAACGTATCGGAATGGATATCTCAAATATGATTTGGGACCGCGTAATAGAAATAATTGAGCACAACGACTACGCAGGTTGCAAGGAGCAGTTCCTCGATATTATGGCGATGGAAGTACCTTTCACAGAGAAAGAGATGGATACGCTGAAGCGCGACGAACTCTACGAGAAATCATTCCAAGCTGCTCTTGACAACCTCAAGCGCCGCACGGATCGCTTGGCAGATGTTGCCACACCGGTTATCAAGAAGGTTTACGAAGAGCAAGGCGAGCAGTTTGAAAATATCCTTGTCCCCGTCTCCGATGGCCGTTTGGTCTACAACATTCGCACGAATCTCAAAGAAGCTTACGAAACGAACAGCAAAGCCGTTGTTCGCGACTTCGAAAAGGCTATCTTACTGCACAACATCGACGATGCTTGGAAGGAAAACCTCCGCGCCTTGGACGATTTGAAGAAGAGTGTGCAGAATGCAAGTTACGAGCAGAAAGATCCGCTCTTGGTGTTCAAACTTGAAAGTGTGAAACTCTTCGACGAAATGGTCAACAAGATCAACAACGAAACGGTTTCCACCTTGATGCGCTGCCAAATTCCTGTACAGGAAACGCAAGACGTAAAAGAAGCAGCGCCCGAGCAGCGAACGAAGCAGCAGTATCAGGAAAACAGAGGCGAAGATCCCTTGGCTGACCCCGATCAGCAGGCAGCAGCCAACCAAGATACGCGCCAAACGCCCAAGCAACAGACGCCGATCGTAAAAGAAAAAATGCCGGGACGCAACGATCCGTGCCCTTGCGGCAGTGGTAAAAAATTCAAGAATTGCCACGGCAGAGGCCTTGTCTAAGCAGGCTCTCTCATAGTTTATAAAACCTCCCGCCAACAACAAGGCGGGAGGTTTTTACGTCTTGAAAAAGCGTAGCAAACCCTACCGTGAGCAGCTTGCCGCGTCGCTTTCTACCGTCTTGTTTCTTTTATTCCTACACGCCATTCTTTTCCGTGAAAGCCTTATTCTTCAAAGAGAAAGATTATTTTTGCATTTGCCGATATACATACGGAAAATAAGTTTAAGCTATTCGAGCAATGAAAGCATTTCTTCTGTCAGGCCTTTGTGCCCTATCCATCGCTTGCAGCCCTCCTCCCAAGAAGGTAGCCGCCAATCGCGCTTTACTCGGCGATCGTCTGGTTAATGAGAAGACGTTTACGGATCAAGTAAATGCCTCTTGCGGTTCGGGGACGACAAACTGCGTGCTTGAACGACTGACGACAAACTACTATCAGTTATTTTCCCATTCGCCAAAATGGGTGATGCCATTGGATGACGCGGCGCATAGCTTATCGCTCAGAACTTACCGAAAGCAGAACATTACGGAAGAGCACATACAAACTTATGCCGTGTTAATGGCCAACAAGTTGGCTGTCGACTCCGTCTTGTGCTATGAATATTACAACAATGCCGATGCGCTTTCCTGCTACGAACAACTCTACTACATCGACATCGGTCAGCGCAAGATTCGGACGGTAATGCTGACTTACGATGAAGAGAGTACGACGGCCGATAGCGCACAAATCTACACCATAGACTTAAAGGCCGAGCATTTTCAGCAAGAAATGAACCACGACAATAAACACCCAAAAACCGACAACCGATGAAGAAATATGGCTTACTGAGCGTGCTCCTCCTTTGTCTCACAGCCTGCTCCGCCCCTCGCCAAGCGGAAAAAGCAGCATCGAGAAACGCTGTCGTTTGGACAAACCAATTAGTCGAACCGCTCTTAGTCTTTGACAACTCGGTCATATCCTACCGATTGAAATCCAAGTATAGACGACGTGCCGTCCCCTTTTCTGCGGCTGAAAAGGCATTGCCACTCAAGGGAGATACTTATAACTACGACCTGAACAGCCTTGACGGGCGCTATTACACAGTAGCCGAACGCAAAGACAAAAATGGCTACGACTACAAACTCATTGTCTATAACACAGGTGGCGATAATGACACGGAAATCCTGGTTACGCAGTTGATTTCCTACAAGCAAGGAAAGCCCATCGACGCGTTGCTTTTGGAGTTGAACTTTACCTTTGAAATAGCGTACTCATCACGCTACATCGTCGACAACAAATCGATTCGGATAGATCAGTATGCCATTAACGGCCTCCAATGTTCGGAAGATGGAGACATAATCGGCACCAAGGAAGTTCCGGATTCTACAGTCTGGCGCCTCGTTTATCACATCAAAGACGGGCAATTCATGCCGGCATCTATACGGCGAATAAAATGAGCGCCCCATAAAGCTATGTCAAGGGCTGCAACAAAGCCTCAGCGACAAGCATTCGCACCACGCAGGTAGGAAGTATGCCATACGGCGACTTCCTGCCTATATTTTTATCCTCAGCTTTTGCTCCTTTTCAGGTTATAACGCCACATCTTGCACGCAACGACAGCCATTGCGCCCTCATTTCTGTATGCGTTTCGCTGCTTTCGTTTTCGTTTGGCGGGAGCAAACCATTGTTTGGTGGGAGCAAACTATCGTTTGGTGGGGTCAAACCATCGTTTGGTGGGAGCAAACAATGGTACGATAAGAAAAGGACAGCAGCATAGCAGCAGTTGTCGTGCAATTTGTTGTCCCTTAGTCGCGATTTATCATGGTCAGAAAAAAGATTGTGAGAGAAAAGGAAACGAAAACAAGAGAGCCGGCCAAACCATTGCGAAAAAGAGCATTGCAGACAAGCAAGAAGCAAAAAAAATCGGCCACTGCGAGCCGAATGATTGGGCGTAAAGCTTGCGATAGGCAGCCATACGCCATAATATATAAGCGGTATGGATCAAAAATGGGGAAATCAATGGCGCTACAACAGCATAGCGAGAGAGCTTGATCGAACGCCCTGCGCCTTTAGCCGGCGTAAAGCGCAAAAATAGCAGGCGTCTTGCCCAAATCGGGCAGTCCTGTTTGGCGCCATTGGCGAAGAGTGCGCGTGCAAATCCACTCTTGCGGCGTCGTAATGCCCGCCGCTATGCAAAGGCGCGTAGTCGGTTGGCAGGCTTGCAAGACATCGGCAAAAAGGCGCGCGTTGCGATAAGGCGTTTCTATGAACAGCTGCGTGCGGCGCTCGTTGCGCGATTGGCTTTCCAAGTGTTTCAAACACCTTTGTCGCTCCGCGCCGTCAATGGGCAAGTAGCCGTTGAAGGCAAAGCTTTGCCCGTTGAAGCCTGACGCCATCACGGCCAAAATAATCGACGACGGGCCGACCAATGGCACGACTTTCAAACCTTCGCGTTGAGCCAAGGCTACAATATCTGCACCTGGGTCGGCCACGGCCGGACACCCCGCTTCGCTCAATACGCCCATCGGTTTCCCATCGCGAAGCGGCTGAAGATAGCGCTTGAAGGCAGCGGCGTCGGCGTGCTTCCCCATCGGGTAAAACTCGCACGCGTCAATATCAAACGTGCGATCGGCGCGGCGGAGAAACCGGCGAGCGGTGCGAATCTCTTCTACGATAAAATGGCGAATGGAACTTAGCAACGCTATATTGTATGCGGGCAGCACGCGGTCGCACGGCGTATCGCCCAAAAGCGTCGGGAGCAAATAACGTGCCGGCTCAAGCGCTTGCGAAGGGGTCTGTGTTTCGTTCATTGGTAGATAGTATCTTAAAATATCAGCAATCGGCCTCGGCCGGAAAGAAGCGGCGCAAGTCATCGAAGCGCTTGCAGCCCTTAATATAAAAGAGGTATAGCAAACTGCCCGACAATTGCTGCGGAATAGTTTGCACGACGGCGCGGCGCAAGTTCTCTTCTCGCTGCGCAGTGAAAGATGGTCGCAAACGCTTAAACTCGCGTCGGGCTTTGACGATGGCGCGTGCGTTGGCAGCGTGGCCCGTCAGCAGATATTTCAACGCTGCGATATAATCCAGGCATCGGCGGCGGCGCATTACGGGGCGCAAATCAGCGGCCGGCAGGTTCTTATAAAGCATCAACAAGTTGTTGCGAAAGTTGAGGAAAGTCTTGCGCGGGTGTTCCATAGCCAAAGTGCCGCCACCCACGTGGTAGACGACGCTTTGCGGAATGCAGACCACTTTTCTTCCGCGCGCATTCAGGCGCCAACAGAGGTCGATCTCTTCCATATGGGCAAAGAAGCGCTCATCAAGCCCTCCGGCCGACAGCCAATCAGCGCGGCGAATCATCAAAGCAGCGCCCGTCGCCCAAAATACGGAACGGACGTCATCATATTGCCCGCCATCGCGCTCGATCACCGAAAAGACGCGTCCGCGACAAAAAGGATAACCATAGCGATCCAGATATCCGCCCGCCGCACCGGCATATTCAAACTCCTCGGGGCGACGCTGCGCGCGAAGTTTGGGTTGGCAAGCAGCCACCTCGGGATGTGCTTCCATATAATCCAACAACGGGCGGAGCCAAGCAGGCGTCACTTCGACGTCAGAATTGAGCAGGAGTAAATATTTTGCGTCAATCTGCGCCAAAGCTCTGTTGTAGCCACCCGTAAATCCGTAGTTGCGGTCCAAAGTCAGGACACGCACGGTGGGAAACTCGTCGCGCAAAAGCTGCAAACTGTCGTCCGTCGAGCCATTGTCGGCTACGATTACTTCGGCTTCAGCACTCGAATGCGCCACTACGGAGGGCAGAAAGCGGCGCAACATTGCAGCACCGTTCCAATTGAGAATAACGACGGCTATGGGTTTACTAAGATTCATAAAACTGCGATAAAGAAAATCATTGCCGGGCGGCAGGCGTGGTCAGAAAAGAGAAAAGCATCACAAAACTACAGTGAGCGATTCCTCATCTGCGGTAAAGTCGCCCAAACATACGCGATGGATGGTGTTGTCGGCGCTCTGCCCGCCCTCGACGCGGATGTAATTGTCCGTAAATCCGTGTAAGGGGCGCCCTTCTTTGGAATGCTCCCACAAAACGGGGCGCTCTGTGCCGATGAATCGACGGAAGAAAGCCTTACGCTTCTCCTCCGAAAGCGCCAACAAGCGCTTACTGCGGGCTTGCTTGGTTTGCGCATCCACAACGTGAGGGATCTGAAGCGCCTGCGTACCGGGGCGCTCGGAATAACTGAACACGTGGAGGCGGGATATATCTATATCTTCGATAAACTTGTAGGCGTCTTCAAAGAAGGCATCCGTCTCGCCGCGTGTGCCGACAATCACGTCCACACCAATGAAGGCGTCGGGAATTGCTGCGCGCACCTTTTCGATCTTACGACGGAAGAGCTCCGTATCATAACGCCGCCGCATCAGGCGCAAGACATCATCACTACCACTCTGAAGCGGGATATGAAAATGCGGCATAAAGGCGCGCGATTGCGCACAGAAATCAATAATTTCGTCCGTCAGCAGATTAGGCTCGATAGAACTGATGCGATAACGCTCAATGCCTTTCACGCGGTCAAGCGCCTGAATGAGCTGGAAAAAAGTTTCGCCCGTGCTGCGCCCAAAATCGCCGGTGTTAACGCCGGTCAGCACAATTTCTTTGCCGCCTTCGGCCGCCACAGCTTCAGCTTGGTTGACGAGCGACGCAATCGTCCCGTTTCGGCTTCGACCCCGAGCGAGCGGAATCGTGCAATACGTGCAATAATAGTTGCATCCGTCCTGCACTTTGAGAAAATATCGCGTGCGATCGCCTTTACTACACGACGGCACGAACGTGCGTACGTCTCGCGTGGGCAAGGCTATGGCGGCGTGGATGTTTTCTCCCTTCTCCAAGGCCTGACGCTGAGCGAGTCCTTCTCGGATATAGCGCACGACGTCTCCTTTTTGCTCCATTCCGATGACCAAGTCGACGCCCGGAAAGCGGGCTATCTTTTCCGGTTGTAGCTGCGCATAGCAACCCAAGACGACGACGAAGGCGTCAGGGTGCTCTCGCGTAAGGCGGTGTATGGCTTGGCGGCATTTATGGTCGGCCACGTCGGTCACACTACACGTATTGACGATGCAGATGTCGGCCGTTTCGCCGGCTTCGGCCGGCGAAACGCCGTAGCGGGACAAGGTATCGCGCAAAGAAGACGTTTCGGCGAAATTCAACTTACAACCCAGCGTTTGAAAGGCCGCTTTTTTGCCGGCCAAAAGGCTGTCTTTGGCGTAGTGAAGCGTTTGATTGCCCAAGGCTATATCCGTATTTTTATCTTCTATATTCATTGTTTTGTCATCCGTTCGGCAATTGGGAATAGCCAGGCCCTACTCCGGAAATGCCGAATTGTAGCTGCGAAGATACAAATTTTCAACAGAAGGGCCGCATTTCTGATCCCCCATCGCGCAGCGTCCTGCGACAGAGGCCAGCGCCCGACCCACCCTCGCGCCGGTTTCCTCTTTGAGTGACCTATACACATTATATATATATAAAGGCAGCAAGGGCGACTACTGAGGGAGGAATCGAGGCTTAAAAGAGGCCGTTTCTATACGCCTTTGACCACATTTTAGAGGGAGAGAATCGCTATTATTATTGCACACTTCCTACTATAAGTGGGAAATAAAGATGGCAAAATCGCAAAAATGTGTTAAATCGCCGTTGAAGGACGCAAAAAAGAGCACGTTTCATTTGGACTACTTCAAAAAGTCTGTACTTTTGCATCGTTTTAATAAAGGCAATTGATTGTTTTACTTAAAAATTAAAAGACCAATGAAAAAGTTAGTTTTCATGCTCGTAGCTTTCGCAGCTGTTTCTTTCGCTTCTTGCGGTAACAAAACTGAAAATGCAGGTACAAAAGACAGCGATTCTGCTGCTCAAATGACTGACACTACAGTTAAAGATAGCACTGCTGCTCATGCTGACTCTGCTGCTGCTCCTGCAGCTGCTGACTCTGCTGCTCAGCCGAAGGCTTAAGCATAGACAAGTCAAAAGAAAAAAAAGCCTGTGGGTATTTACCTGCAGGCTCTTTTTGTATCCGGTCGGGCGAGTAGCAACAGGCGATTCGGCCGACTTGATTTTGATGATGCGGCGTACGAACTGAAGGGGTCGTGCGCTGCTTTGTTTTTGACGACAAAAGGAACGAGGATGACTCGCGCCGGATTCAGACTATGAAAAGTTCACAGGAAACGACTGAAGCATAACCATTTGGAAGTTCTTCGGCCCACGGCTGAGGTTTTTTATCACGAGAAAAAAGGCTTGCGCTCGTGATAAAAAAGGCTTCACCTCACGAGCGCAAGCCCTTTTCGTCGTGAGCGCAAGGGGCGTGAACTGACGCTGCTTGTATGGTAGCGAGGAGAACGCATTGCCCTAAGACTACTTTGTCCGTTTACCTTAGGCTTCTACGCGGCGCGGTATCAGTTGTGCGCAAGTCGGCGTGGGCTGTCAGCAAGAAACAAAAAGTGCGAGGCAAGCCCAAGCCTGCCTCGCACGCGTTTATCCTTTTCCCCACAATCGCACTGCTGCCAACTGCGACGTTTGCAACAGCGCGAAGGGGAGCGTTTTACAAATTATCGAAGAAGAATTGCGTCATGCGCTCATAGAGATGCAAGCGCGTGTTGCCGCCATTGATAAAGTGGTTGCGGTTTGTATAGATTTGCATCTGAAATTGCTTGTTGGCCTGCACCAAAGCTTCAGAGTATTCCGTGCAATTGCGGTAGTGTACATTGTCGTCGGCCGTACCGTGAACGAGCAATAAGGCACCGTGCAACTTCGCAGCGCGATTGATGGGGTTGATATCATAGCCCGGATTCTCTTTGGGCGTACGCATATAACGTTCCGTATAGACGGTATCGTAGTATTTCCAATTAGACGGGGCGGCCACTGCGACTCCGGCTTTGAAAACGGGGCGACCCTCACTCATAGCCATCAACGTATTGAAGCCTCCAAAGCTCCATCCCCAGATGCCGATGCGACTTCCGTCGACGTAAGGCAGAGATGAGAGATAAACGGCGGTCTCTACTTGGTCCTTGGCCTCTTGTTCGCCCAAGCGAAGGTAGGTGCACTTCTCAAAATCTGCGCCGCGGAAGCCTGTGCCTCTACCATCGACGCAGACAAAGATGTAGCCGTTTTGCGCCATATAAGACTCAAACAAGCCGCCGCCGTAAGAACCGATCGACCAGGCGTCTTTTACCTCCTGCGAACCGGGGCCGCTGTATTGATACATAATGACGGGGTATTTTTTAGAGGGGTCGAAGTTGCGCGGCTTCACCATCCAGCCGTTGAGCGAAACGCCATCGGGCGTCGTAAAGGAGAAGAGCTCTTTCGTACCGACCTTATCAGCCACGCGCTGCTTGAGTTCGGCGTTGTCAACAAGCGTTGTCAGCGTCTTGCCGTTAGCGTCGCAAAGCGTCGTGATGGGGGGTGTTGTCAGATTAGAATAGACGTTGAGGAAATACTTGAAATTCGTGGAAAAAGTGGCGGCATTCGTGCCCACCTGGGTAGACAGGCGGCGCGTTTTGCCGTTCTTTTCAGCTACATATACGGCCCTGCGCAACGGACTTTCAGCCGCGCTCTGGTAGTAAGTGCGCTCCGTTGCCGGATCGTAGCCATAAAAAGTCGTCACGTCGTAATCGCCGTTTGTCAGACGGCGCAATTGCGTGCCGTTGAGGTCATATAGATACAGCTGTTTGTAGCCTGAGCGCTGCGAAGTCAGCACGAAGCGACCGGGATAGAAGGTCAGGTCGTTGTAAGCAGCCTCTACCAAATATTTTTTGTCCGTCTCGCGCAACACAAGTTTGGCCACGGTGGAGCGCGGATTGACCATATAGATATCCATGCGGTCTTGGTGGCGATTCAGCGTAACGACCGCCAACTTTTCAGGGTCGGAGGTGAAGCAGATGCGAGGGATGTAGCCATCGCTATCAACCGGCACGGCCATTGTGCGCGTGACGCCGGCCTTAATATCAAAACTCTTCACGCAGACATCGGCATTTTTAGCGCCGGCCACGGGATATTTGTAGTTGTAATAGCCGGGGTATTCGTCGAATTGCTTGAGCGTGGGATAAGCGCCCTTGTATTCTTGAATGGAATAGACTGGCACTTTGCTTTCATCGTAGCGCACCCAAGCCAGCATCTTGCTGTCGGCCGAAAAATCGAAGCTGCAGTTTGTTGAAAATTCTTCCTCGTTGACCCAATCGGGGATGCCGTTGAGCACTTCGTTGAACTTGCCGTCGGTCGTCACTTGGCTTTCAGCATTGTTGAAGAGCAACTTCACCAAGAAGAGGTTGTTGGCTCTGACGAAGGCCACCATCGTGCCGTCGGGCGAGAAATGGGGCACTTGCTGCGGACCGCCGTCGCTCAAGCGCTCGAACTTGTTGTTTTGAATGTCGAAGATGTAATACACAGCCGTAGATGAGCGACGATAAATCATCTTCGTCTCCGTCTGCAATAAGATTTTCGAGGCGTCGGGCGACATGATGTAGCCGTCAATGCGGGTCAAAGTGACCGGGCCGCGCGCCGTATGGCAGTCAAAAAGCGTGCCCACCTCTTCGCCGGTCTTGAATGAGCGGCGAATAATACGCGCGCCGTCGTCAGAGATTTGCGTGTAGGTCTCACCATCGGCTGCCGGACGAACGCCATAGATGTAATTAGGCGCAAAGACGCCGTGTACGACGTCTTCCATGCGAAGCGGTTGCGTCGTAGGCTTTTGGGCTGAAAGGCCACACCAAGCTGCGAGAGCGAGGGCGGCAGTAAGGAAGTATTTCATTTGTTGTGAATTTGTGTGCGTCATAATATAGGTGAGGCGATTTCAGAGGAAGCCGATCAACGAGAAACCCATGCCGCCGCAAAGTACGCGGATGCTGACCGCCACTTTGCGCAGGCGGCAACAAAGGGCGAGAATGTGTCTAAAAAGTGCCTCATATATCGTAAAAATTTAGGCTAAACTCCTTGCAAAAATAAAGATTTCCAACGAATTTGCTTAGTTTTGCAGTAAACTATTACGCAACTTATTATGGAAAAGAGGCAGATCGGGACGTATAAGTTCAAGGTAGAGCCTTTTTCAGAAGACTTTACAGGACGCATAGCTTGGGGAAACTTGGGCAATATCTTACTGCGCTGCGCGCAAAAGCACGCTTCGGAGCGCCATTTCGGCTTCGGCCCAATGAGCGAGGAGCAATGGAGCTGGGTATTCTCACGCTTGATTATCGAAATGGAGGATCGACCGATCGCCGATGCAGACTTCAGCGTCTCAACGTGGGCCTGCGGCGTCGTCAGACAGTTTACGACGCGCCTCTTTACCATACAAGATGCTGCCGGACGGGAGATAGGACACGCTTACAGCGTATGGGCCTTGATCAATCTGCGCACGAGGCAGCCGGTAGACTTGGCGCAGTTATCGCACTTTCAAAACGTGCTACTCCCAACACCGGACTTCCCAATCAAAGGGCCGGGACGCATCCGCTTAAAGCCTGAAGAAACGACTCAAGCTGTAAGCATCGGACACGTAAGTTGCTGCGATTTGGACTCAAACGGGCACGCGAATTCGATACGATTGTTAGAAAAAGTGCTGGATCTGTTTTCTAAAGAATGGTATGAGCACAATAAGCTGCGCCGCGTGGAGATTGCTTATGCCAAAGAGACGTTTTATGATCAAGAACTGCACTTCTATAAGGCGAAACGCGAAGGTGGGATCTACGATGTTGAGATCCACCACGCTGATGGTGCGACTGCGGTAAAGGCGCAATTGACCTTCGCGCCCATTATGCCGACAACGGGTTCTTAATATGGAAGCGGCCGCCGCGGCGTACACATTATATATATAATAGGTGCGAGCCGGCGGGCGGAAAATGCGCTTTTGTTTTGCCTTTTAGCTGATTTGGGCTAACTTTGTCTGCTCAAAAGGAACTTATGAACGAAACGTTACTGCAACGAATCAAACAACGCTACGGAATTGTAGGCAACGCCGAGGGTCTTAATCGGGCCATCGACGTCGCACTTAAGATTGCGCCCGTTGATCTCTCGGTTCTCATTATGGGGGAAAACGGCGTGGGAAAGGAAATCTTTCCTCGCATCATTCATGATAATAGTGCGCGAAAGACGAAGAAGTATTTCGCCGTCAATTGCGGGGCTATTCCGGAAGGAACTATTGATTCGGAGCTTTTTGGTCACGAGAAAGGGGCTTTTACCGGCGCTGTAGAAAAGCGCGAAGGCTATTTCTCGGTGGCAGATGGCGGTACGCTTTTCTTAGATGAGGTCGGCGAATTGCCCCTACAAACGCAAGCACGCCTCCTCCGCGTCTTGGAAACCGGCGAATTTATCCCCGTCGGCTCAAGTCAGGTGAAAAAGACCGACGTGCGCATCGTTGCAGCCACGAACGTTAACATGGACCGCGCCATCAGCGATGGAAAGTTCAGGGAAGACCTTTATTATCGCCTCAATTCCATACTCATAACGATTCCGCCTTTGCGTGAACGCGGCGAAGACGCGACTTTGCTCTTCCGGAAGTTTGCACTCGATATGAGCGAGAAGTATAAAATGCCGCCCATTCGCCTTACGGAAGACGCCAAGGCAGTTTTAATGCATTATTCTTGGCCCGGCAATATCCGCCAACTGCGTAACGTCGCTGAGAATATGTCTGTGACGGCTGAGGAACGGGATATAACGGCTGAAGTCTTGCGTCAATACATTCCCGAAGAGCGTCCGCACAACCAGTTAGTTGTCTCTGATCCGCAAGTCAAGGAGCATAGTTTCGAGAACGAGCGAGAAATTCTCTACCAAATACTTTTCGATTTGCGCCGCGATGTTTCTGAGCTAAAAAAGACCGTCAGCGAGCAACTCAAAGGCCAATCCTGCGATCTTAGTGACAGAAAGGGTTTACCGGCGTTCAATAGCCACTACGTAGATCCCCAAACTTTTGCGGAAGCTGAGGAAGTCAGAGACGGAGAAGAAACAAAACCGATCCTATCGCTTGAAGAGCAAGAAAGAGAAGCCATTGGCCGCGTGTTGAAACAAAACAAGGGAAACCGCAAATTGACGGCTGAACAACTGGGCATCTCGGAGCGCACGCTCTATCGCAAAATAAAAGAGTATGATTTGGAAAACTAAGTATGTCGGTCCTTTGTTGATCTTGCTCGCAACGCTTTTGTTCGGGTCGTGCATCAGTTATAAATTTACCGGTGCCTCGATCGACTACGCAACAACCCAGACCATACAAATAGATAACATAACCAACCGCGCTCCCTACGGATGGGCGCCGATGGAAGCTATGTTCAACAATCGTCTGCGCGACATCTACGCGAACCAGACCCGTTTGCGGCAAGTCAAGCGCAATGGAGATTTACACATTGCCGGAGAAATCACGGGCTACGATCAATTTAATAAAGGCATATCTGCCGACGGCCTCTCCTCACAAGTGCAATTAAGAATGACCGTCAACATACGCTTCACCAACAGCAAAACGAATCAAAGTTGGGAGCGCCAATTCTCAGCTACGACGCAATATGATTCATCTCAGCAACTCTCTGCTGTGCAGGAGCGGCTCGTAAAAGAGATGACCAACGATATAACCGACCAAATTTTCAACGCCACTGTGGCCGACTGGTAAAAGCAACGTGAGATTAACCGACTATCTTTCCCATCCGGAGGCGCTGGATAAGCGAACGCTGTTCCAACTGCGCGAAGCCGTTGCGCGGCATCCTTACGATGCTGTCGCACGCTTATTGTTTCTCAAGAATCTTTTTTTACTCCACGACCCCTCATTTGGCGACGAACTGCGCCGCGCCGCTCTTTTTGTTCCCGATCGGAGCGTACTATACGCAATGGTCGAAGATAAAAATCGCCTATTGCAACCCATTTCTTCCTCAGTGTCGGCGAAAAATTCGCAAAAAGGCCGCACACAGACGCTGATCGACGATTTTATCAACAATAGCGGCACGCCTACTGTCCCCATTCGGCGCACACCAACCCCGGCCGACGCCACGACCGACTATACAGCCATTCTCAACGAAATGGATGACATTAGCCCAGAGCCTGTTCCCGCTGCTCAAGAGTCGGATAAAAATGAGAGAAGCAAGCGTCGCGAAACGCTGGTCAACACATTCATCGAAAAGAATGATAAGATCACGCTCAAAGAAGAGCCTGAGTACACGCCCGAGCTTGTTGAAGAGGACGAAAACGACGAAATTGGCGAAGATTTCTTCACAGAAACATTAGCGCGCATCTATATCAGACAGGGACGCTACGAGAAAGCTGCTGAAATAATACGGCGCTTAAACTTGGTTAATCCAAGAAAAAACGTTTATTTTGCAGACCAAATCCGCTTCCTCGAGAAACTAATTGTAAATAACAAACATAAAAATAAGTAGGATGTATACAGTCTTAATCATCTTAGCCGTAATTGCAGGTGTACTATTGACGCTGGTCGTCTTGATCCAAGAATCAAAAGGCGGAGGTTTAGCTTCCGGCTTCTCTGCTTCAAATGCAATTATGGGCGTGCGCAAAACTACCGACTTCATTGAGAAGTCTACGTGGACATTAGCTGCATTATTAGTCATCTTCAGCGTAGCCTCTACCTTCTTTGAGCCAAAGCAAGATAAGGCCATCAACGTTGTGACCAATATGCAGACCACTCCGGCGCCCCAAACGCTGCCCGGCCAGCCCGCAGGTGGCAGTGCGCCGACAGCACCCGCACAGTAAACCCACAAAGGAAGAGGCCTCCTCTTCCTTTTCTTTTATTCCATACATTTGACCTTGCGCTAAGCGATGAAGATAGCAATAGTTGGAACAGGCTATGTCGGTTTAGTTTCCGGCGCCTGCTTTGCAGAAATGGGTATTGACGTGACCTGCGTCGATATAGATCAAGCAAAAATCGAGCGCCTTCGCGTCGGCGACATCCCCATTTACGAACCGGGGCTTGATGAACTGGTTTTGCGCAACACGCACGAAGGCCGCCTGCATTTTACAACGCGTTTAGCCGATTGTTTAGACGGCGTTGAAGCCGTTTTCAGTGCCGTAGGCACGCCGCCCGATGAAGATGGCAGCGCCGATCTCCGCTATGTTTTGGAGGTGGCTCGAGAAGTGGGCCGCCATATGCAACATTACCTCGTCGTTGTCACCAAGAGCACCGTCCCCGTTGGCACGGCGCGCAAAGTAGAAGCCGCCATTCGCGAAGAATTGAGCAAGCGCGGTGTCGACATCCCCTTCGACGTAGCGTCCAATCCCGAATTTCTCAAAGAAGGCTCAGCCATCAAAGACTTTATGTCGCCCGATCGCGTGGTTGTCGGCGTAGAAAGTGACAAGGCGCGCGAACTTATGACGCGGCTTTACGCACCTTTTATGCTCAACAACTTTCGCGTGATCTTCACCGACGTACCCAGTGCAGAAATGATCAAATATGCCGCCAACTCCATGCTGGCCACGCGCATCTCTTTTATGAACGACATCGCCAATCTCTGCGAATTGGTGGGCGCCGACGTAAATCAAGTGCGCAAAGGCATTGGTTCCGATACGCGAATCGGGTCAAAATTTCTCTATCCGGGCTGCGGCTACGGCGGTTCTTGCTTCCCCAAGGACGTTAAAGCTTTGGTGCAAACTGCCGAGCAAAACGGCTACGATATGCGCGTTCTGAAAGCCGTGGAGGAAGTCAACGAGCGACAGAAGAGCGTCTTGTTTGAAAAGCTTCGCCGTCACTATGGCGATTTGCAAGGCAAAACCATAGCCCTCTGGGGCTTAGCTTTCAAGGCCGAAACCGACGATATGCGCGAGGCCACCAGTCTCGTAACCATCCGCCACTTGCTCGAAGCCGGCTGCACCGTTCGCGTCTTCGACCCCGCCGCAATGGATGAAGCCCGCCGCCGACTGGGCGACGCCGTCATCTATGCTTCCGACATTTACGACGCAGCAAAGGGAGCAGATGCGCTACTTTTGCTGACGGAATGGAAGCAATTTCGCCTCCCCTCGTGGGCGCGTGTCCACGATTTGATGCGCAATCCGATCGTCTTCGATGGGCGCAACATCTACGACCCTGCAGAAATGCGCAAAAATGGGTTTGAATACTATTCCATAGGGCGCAAATAAGTCGGCGCAAAAGCGAAAATCAAGGCCTACCGGCGTGTTTCAGCACGCGTAAGCACAACGATTTTTCCCGTATTTCCCACGAACTACAAGTCTCAAGATGGCTCATATCGCAGCCGTTTTGAGACTTATTTTTTGCTCTCCCAATTTATGTGCATTTCTCCGTCCCACTCGCCCACCCCGTCTCGCGCGACCCCTTGCTCCTCCAACGCCAAGTTTAGAATCACACACTAAACGACACTGAAATGCTGACAATTACCCACCGCACAGCCCGAACTGAAAGTTGCTTCATCCCATCTCCCCCGTTTTTCATCGTGAGCGCAAACCCTTTTCATCGTGAGCACACACCTTTTTTATCGTGAGAACAAAGGTTTGCGCTCACGATAAAAAAGCAAGAAGGCCGGATTAGCGCCCTTTTTCGCACATCGAAAACCATCACTTTCAGTGCGTTTATCATCCGCAAAAAAGTCCTCACCGACCGCCCACGAGTCGGAGAGCAGATCAGCAGCGAGCGCCGAAAGAAAACATCGCATAAAATCAAAGACCGGTCAGCAAAGGGGCAATCCTTTTCCCCCCAAAAACTGACGATCAGCAACGGAGGCCTGCGGCAGCCGAGACGTAGCGACCGCCACAAAGCCAAGTACCCACGAGAAAGAGACATAGGATTTGCAGGGCTATTCCTTGTCGTTATCCTCTTTTTCCTTTATCTTTGCCTATCCATTTTTAGCCTACAAAAAGAGGGAAAAGAGGCATACATATCAGATGAAAATCAACAAAAAGGAAGAGGCCTTACTCATAGTTCGCTACGGCGCGGTCGGCATCTTGAATACGCTGGTCACGATCGCTACTTACTTCCTCCTCCGCCGCGTGGGCGTAGGACTGGATACGGCCAATTTTCTCTCCTATCTTGCCGGTATCCTCAACAGCTATGTGTTTAACCGGCTGTGGGTCTTTCGTAGTCGAGAAAATCGCTACCTGCGCGAGGGCGCAGTCTTCTTTTTTGGCGCCGCACTTTGCTGGGCTTTGCAGTGGGTCGCCTTTCGTCTGCTCCTTCTCTGCCTTAGTGAGCGCGCAGCTTACCTTATCGGAATGTGCGTCTATCCCGGCCTCAATTACCTCTACAACAGATTGGTCACTTTCAAAAGAAACAAGCGCGTATGAAAAAGTTGCTTTCGCTACCGCCTAATCCGGTTCGACAATTTCACGACCTAACGCATCTCCCCAAAGATGTTTATTTCTGCACGTCCGATCCTGAAAGCCACCGACTCGGCTCGGGCGGCGGGACGGTTTGGCTTTTGCAGCAATGCCGCGCAGCCGAAGCGCCCGATGCGGCATTTGCCGATTGGTTGGGGCGCGAAAAGCGACTGCTACTCCACGCCGGTGGGCAAAGCAGGCGACTGCCGGCTTACGCGGCGAGCGGAAAATCGCTCACGCCGATACCCGTGTTTCGCTGGGCCAGAGGGCAACAGATCGATCAGACGCTCCTCGATCTGCAAGTGCCACTCTATGAAAAAATGCTGGAAAAGGCGCCGAGCCATATCCATACCCTCATAGCCGGCGGCGACGTATTGCTCCGCGCAACGCAGCCCTTGCAAGAGTTGCCTGAAGCCGACGTCATCTGCTACGGTCTTTGGGCCTCGCCGGAACAAATCGCGCACCACGGCGTGTTTATGATTGATCGCAACCGGCCGGACGAACTCGACTTCATGCTGCAAAAGCCTTCTACGGAAGAGCAAGCGGCTTTGATGCAAACGCACATGGCGCTCATTGATGTCGGCGTATGGTTGCTCTCGGATCGAGCCGTAGCCTATCTTACCCAAAAATCGGATCGGCGCAGTCAGCAGGCCTCGGCCTCAAACGAAGTGCCGCGGGCAGAAGACTTGCAATACTACGACCTATATAGCGACTTCGGGCGCGCCTTGGGCGCTCACCCGTCGCAACCGGAAGCTGATCTTCCGCCACTTAAAGTGGCCATCGTCCCATTGCCGGGCGGAGAGTTTTACCATTACGGCACAGGGCCTGATATGCTGACCTCAAGCATTGCCTTGCAAGCCCTCGTCAAAGATCAACGGCAAATATTGCAACGCGGCGTCAAACAAAGGGCTTCCGTCTTCACACAAAACACTTTGATGGCTAACCCTTGCACGCCGGACAACGAATATATTTGGATAGAAAATGCCTACCTCGGCGCGGGTTGGCAACTCTCGCGACACCATATCCTTACGGGGATTCCGAAAAATCAATGGCAGGTCAAGTTACCGGAAGGCATCTGCATAGATTTCGTACCCATCGGGGAGAAAGATTACGCGCTTCGCGTCTATGGCTACGATGATGCTTTTCGTGGAAACTTGGCTGCTCACGAAACAACTTATCTCGGTCGGTCGTTTGCCGACTGGGCGGCTGCACGCAGCTTGTCGTTGTCGGATTTCAAGCAGACGGACGACTTGCAAACGGCGGACTTATTCCCCGTAAGTAGCGACTTGGACGAACTGGAGCGCCTCTTCCATTGGATCGTTACAGGGCAAGGCGACGAGCGCGCTACTTTCCTGCGCCTGCCACGCCTCTCGGCCGACGATTTGATGATCAAAGCCAACCTCGAACGCCTCTTTGCACAACGGGAAAGCTTACGTCAGCAAAATCTGCCCCAACTGGCGGCAAATTGGCGCAAGAGTGTCTTTTATCAATTGGACTTAAAAGACGTGGCGGCCAAATATGCGGCGGCTCAACTGCCGCTGCCGGATGCGCTACCCGATGATGCGCCGTCGGGTTTACGGATGCAGGACGCGATGTTTCGCTCTGAAGCGCTGCGCACGACTGATCGCGCCATGGCCGACCACTATTCGGCGGAAGCCTTCGGACGCTTGCGCGACGGAATGACGGAGGAGGTACGCCAACAAACGTGCTTGCCGCGTCGCACGACCTTCGCGGATCAAATTGTATGGGCACGATCTGCCGTGCGTATAGACCTGGCCGGTGGCTGGACGGACACACCGCCCTATAGTTTGATGAACGGCGGCAACGTGGTGAATGTGGCCATAGAAATGAACGGACAACAGCCGCTGCAAGTCTACGTCAGGCCTTGCCCGGAGCCGCTTATTCGCTGCCGTTCCATAGATTTGGGCGCGTCGGTGACGATTGAGACGTTTGAGGCGCTACGCACTTACGACGCGGTGGGCGATCCTTTCTCCATACCGAAAGCAGCGTTGGCCTTGTGTGGCTTCCTGCCTGAATTTTGCAGTGAGACGTATCCGACCTTACGTCATCAATTGGAAGCTTTCGGTTGCGGTTTGGAACTAACCTTGCTTGCAGCCATTCCGGCCGGATCCGGCTTGGGCACAAGTTCGATTTTGGCGGCCACGGTCTTGGGTGCACTCAGCAATTGCTGCGGCTTGGGCTGGGATAAAAACGAGATTTGCAACCGTACGCTTATTCTTGAGCAATTATTAACGACCGGCGGCGGCTGGCAAGACCAATATGGCGGCGTATTGCGCGGCGTAAAACTCTTGCAAACAGAAGCGGGCTTCAACCAAAACGCCGTGGCGCGCTATCTACCCACGGATCTGTTTACCGCGCCGGAATATAGCGCTTGCCATTTACTATATTATACGGGCATTACACGCACCGCAAAGCATATTTTAGCGGAGATCGTGCGCGGAATGTTTCTCAATGCCAACCAGCATTTAGCCTTGCTCGACGAAATGAAAGCCCACGCGACAGCATTGTTTGAGAGCATTCAGCTCGGCGACTTCGAACGCTACGGCCGATTGGTGCGAACGACGTGGGAACAAAACAAAGCACTCGACAAAGGTACTTCGCCCGCCGCCATCTCGGCCTTGGCCGATCAAATCGACGACCTCTGCTTAGGTTATAAGCTCCCCGGCGCCGGCGGTGGCGGCTTTATGTATATGGTAGCGAAAGATCCGGAGGCGGCAATGCGCATCAGGCGCACGCTAACTGCGAACCCGCTCACGGAAAATTCGCGTTTCGTCGATTTATCTATTTCTGAAAAGGGCTTACAAATCAGCCGTTCATAAACTAATGTATATGCGTTTCAAACTATTTCTCTGTTCTCTCTGCCTTGCGCTCGCAACTTTTGCACAAAAAGGTACGATCAAGGTAGCCGTTTTTTCGATTAACGACTTTCACGGCGCCTTTGTGCAAAACGTGAGTCAAGCGATTCCCGGTGCGCCAAGCATCTGGCAAACTTTAGATTCACTCAAAGCGGTCTACCCTTACAACATTACGGTGGCTGCGGGCGACAATTTCGGCGGGAGTTATTTTTATCGTGCCACACAAGGCCAATTGTTGCCGGTTTTTTTCAATGACTTAGGTATTCGCATATCGGCTTTAGGCAATCACGAGTTTGATGACGGGCAGGCCTCGCTTGCTGAAAAGTGGAGCGCGGACCCTCTCTTGCCGCGGGGTTGGGACATCACCTACGTTTGTAGCAATGTCTATGACAGCAACGGGCGCATTCCACCTTATGTGAAGCCTTTCGCTACAACGGAAATCAAGCTCTCGCCTACGAAAAGCCTGAAAGCGGCTTTCGTCGGCCTGTTGGCATCTTCTGCGCCCGAACAAATTCGTGCGAACAACGTAGTAGGGCTACATTTCTCCGGCAACTATCCACACGTTCTTGATAGTTTGGCGCAAACGCCCGGCTTCAAGGCGGTGCAGGAGGCCGACTTGCGAATGCTGCTCGTACACATCGGAACAATTATGAAAGGCGGCAAACCCGTTTGGACAGATAAAGATGAGGAAAACTTAGCGCGCATCGATGACAAACTATATCAAGGCATCCTTTCCGGACACAGTCACGAGCCGGTTTGCGGACGCATCAACAAAGCACAATATCCCGTTGTGCAAGGTTGGTGGCACGGCAATTATATCAGCATTATGAAGTTTACGGTCGACACCGCTGCAATGCGCGTCTTGGATGTCGAGCCGGAAATCTGCCGCGTCCCGTTGAAATCTCGCGACCAACTCTCTGCCGGTCCGCTACGTCTGCAAATGCAGATTGACTCGTTGCTCCAGACGACGAAAACGCCGGCCGGCGTGCCCATCGGGACAAAACTTACAACGGCTACACGCGACATGCCGCACGACAGAACGGATTCTTACCGCCTGAGTGAAGTCGGTACGCTCGTCTGCGCTTCGTTTGCGGAAGCCTATCGCAATGCTGCGGCGCGGAAAGACAAAGATGTCATCGTCGGATGCAGTCATTTCGGCAGCATACGCGCAGGTTTTTCCAAGGGCGACGTAAGTGTGCTGGAGGTGGGCGAAGCGCTGCCCTTTGCCAACGCACTGAAGGCTTACGCCTTCTCTGGAAAGCAACTGAAAGATTTGGTCAACTTCGGCTTCCACAACAAACGCTACGGCTGGATGCAGTCGGCGTACCTCTCCATCAAGCGCAATGACGAGGGCGAAGTGACAGCGATCACGTATATCAGTCCGAAAGGCAAGAAAGTGAAGATTAAAGACAACACCAAGGTTATATTGATAGCCGATGAGTTTATGACGACGGGCGGAGATGGCTACCCGATGAAGTATTTCCCCAAAGAGCAACTCATCAACACCAAACTGCCAACGACGACAGACGCTTTCATCGCTTATCTGAAGCAGTTGCCGCAGATTCCATTTTAATTTTTAAGCCGTCCTACGAATATGGCTCTTTTTACGTTACCCCCGACACCGCCCCGCGCTGATTTAGAATTGGAAAACTTCCTGCGTGGCAAGCAAATGGAACACCCCATTGGTCGCTACAAGCGGATGTTAGCACCGGAATGGTTTCCGCAGAGCGGCGTGCAGCTCACTTGGCCCCACGCCGATACCGACTGGGCTTATATGCTGCCCGAAATCACGGCACTTTATCAACGTTTGGCCTACGAAATTGCCACGCGTGAGCTACTCCTGATTGTTGCGCCCGACACGGAATCTGTGCGCCGACATCTGGAAGAGCAATTGCCGAAGCGGGCGACAGACAATATTATATATATAGATTGCCCCACGAACGACACGTGGGCGCGCGACCACGCCTTTCTCTCGGTTTTAGATACGGGCAAGCCCGAACTACTCGACTTTGGCTTCAACGGATGGGGCGGGAAGTTTGAGGCTGCGGCCGACAACGCCATCAACCACTGCGTCTACGCAAGCGGTCGCCTCGAAGGCTCTTATATTGATTGTCTCGACTTCATTTTAGAGGGCGGAAGCATCGAAAGCGACGGCTGCGGCACGATTCTCACCACGAAAGCCTGCTTACTGAATCCGAATCGCAATCCAGGCCTTGACCAAGCGCAGATTACGCTGAGGCTACAAGACTATTTTGGCGCCCCTAACGTGCTTTGGCTATCGCACGGAGCGCTCATCGGCGACGACACTGACAGCCATATCGACACCTTGGCCCGACTCTGCCCTGAAAACAAGCTGGTTTACGTCAAGTGCACCGACGAAAGCGACCCGCAATATGCAGATCTGTGCGCGATGGAAGCAGAATTGAAAACGTTTAAGAATGCCGACGGAGAGCCGTTCGAACTTATTCCCCTACCACTACCCGATTCGTGCGAAGCAGATGGGGAACGCTTGCCCGCAACGTATGCAAATTACCTCGTAATAAACAAAGCCGTGCTCTTCCCTACTTATGGGCAAGCGGCTAAGGATGACTTGGCGCAAAAAGCCTTGCACCAAGCCTTCCCTAAATATGACTTGGTGGGCATTGATTGCCGTCCGCTGATCAGGCAGCACGGCTCTCTCCACTGCGCCACTATGCAATTTCCAAAAGGAATCCTACACTTATGAACAAAAACGAACTAAAAGTAGGCTTGATCCAACAAGCCTGCTCGGCCAACGGATATGACAACCGCCAACGACTGGCTGAACACATCGCCGCTGCGGCTAAAGAGGGCGCCCGACTCGTGGTGCTTCAAGAACTACACAATACGCCTTACTTCTGTCAAATAGAAAATGTCGACAACTTTGATTTGGCAGAGCCTATACCCGGCCCGTCGACAGAATTCTTTGGCGAACTGGCGCGACAACACGGCATCGTGCTCGTCATATCCCTCTTTGAGCGCCGCGCACCGGGTCTGTATCATAATACGGCCGTCGTCTTGGAAAAGGATGGCACGATTGCGGGCAAGTATCGCAAGATGCACATCCCCGACGATCCGGCTTATTATGAGAAGTTCTACTTCACGCCGGGCGATATGGGCTTTCACCCGATAGCCACGAGCGTTGGCAAATTAGGCGTACAAGTTTGCTGGGATCAATGGTATCCCGAAGGCGCCCGACTAATGGCTTTGCAGGGAGCCGACCTCCTGATTTATCCGACGGCGATAGGCTACGAAAGTTCCGACACGCCGGGCGAGCAGACGCGTCAAAGAGAAGCGTGGACGACCGTGCAGCGCGGCCACGCCGTGGCCAACGGTCTGCCCGTGATCACCGTAAACCGCGTCGGCCACGAAGCAGATCCTTCCGGCCAGACGAAAGGTATCACTTTCTGGGGCTCAAGTTTCGTGGCCGGACCTCAAGGCGAACTGCTCGCGCAAGCCTCTATGCAAGACGAAGAAGTTGTCGTCGTCACAGTGGATTTGCATCGCAGCGAATGCGTGCGTCGTTGGTGGCCCTTCCTGCGCGATCGACGCATCGAAGCCTTCGCCGACTTGACGCGCCGCTTTATCGACGATTGACGCGCGCTTTCTATCAAAATACCACAAGGGGAAATGCACTAACCTCAACCAAGAGGCAGGCGGGCATTTCCCCTTATTTCATAAACTTACCTCCCGCTTTTCATCGTATGAGTCCGTGGCAGTACGCTCCTACACCGGCTTTCTTTATCGCTCATCACGCAAGGCATTCTTGAACACCAGAATCCGCATCGACCTTGCTACATTCACAACCATCTACGGCCTATTTCCTGAGCTAATCATCGTCTGCCACCTCTTTGCAGCAAGACGCTATATTGTTGCTCGGGCCAAACTATCGTTTGCTGCCGGCAAACCATCGTTTCTTCCCACCAAACTATCGTTTGCTGCCGGCAAACGAAACGGCTACGCCTTTTGCGTATCCTATGATCAAAGAAAAGCAGGCGCATTATTGGCACATTCTCTACAACCATCAAGCGCGAGCGAAAGCAAGAGAGGCCGCTTGGTCTCCTATCTGCGCCTTCAGCATTAGTAGCTAAATCCTATCCATCCTCCGTCCTATTACTATATGCCGCCGCCCTACGTTTCGCAGAGCAAATGCTCACATGAGAAATGAATTGCAGATTAAAAACTTTATAATTGTCGGAATTATTAGATTAAAGCCAAAGATGACGCACAAAATATCGCTAAAACAGACAAATCGATCACGCATTTATCGAGATAATCTTTATATTTACGGTCGCTAATTTAGTACAAACCTAAAAAATCCCTTTATTAACCTGCCTGTCTACGCCCTTTAACCTTCAGAGACTAAGACATGAGACAACAAGAGGCGTAGGTAGCGCACAACAAAAACCATCATTATGAAAGCTGTGCTTACAGTCGTGGCCGGATTGGCCCTGAGCATCGTCGAAGTTTCGGCGCAAACGAGTGGGACGACAGGATCGCTGTCGTGGAACTACAATGAAAGCAGCAAAGCACTTGTCATCACCGGCGCGGGCGAAATACCCGACTACGAATTTGACAAGACGCCTTGGGCGAGCTTCAAAGAAGACATTACGAGCATCAAACTTGGCGAAGGCATTACCGCCATCGGTAACAATGCGTTTTGCAACTGCGTCAGAATCGCTGGAGTCGACGTGCCCAATAAGGTGACGCGCATCGGTGAAGCTGCGTTTCAGACTTGCATTTCATTAGAATCGATCACGTTGCCCGAAAGCGTGAAGAGCATCGGCGAGGGCGCTTTCGAGGAATGCTCACACTTGACGACCGTCAAGCTGAATGAAGGCTTGGAGATCATCAATGGTTTTGCCTTTCAAGAGTGCGCACAGTTGAGCGAAATAAATTTCCCCTCGACGCTCCGCACCATCGGGCGCTGGGCTTTTGGCGGTTGCTCCGAACTCACGACGCTTGAAATACCGGCCGGCGTGACGCGCATTTGCGACAATGCATTTGGCTCGTGCAGCCAATTGCAAGCGTTGCACCTTTCTGAAGGTTTGCAAGCCATCGAAGAGTCGGCCTTCAACGCTTGCGAGGCATTGCAGGAGGTTACGCTTCCCGCAAGTGTCAACGAATTAGGTTATGGCATCTTCAGTGACTGCAAACAGCTCACGCACATCAACGTAAAGGCCGGCAATACGGCGTATGTCGACGAAGATGGTATATTGTACAATAAAGCAAAGACGATTTTGCTGCAATATCCTGCGGGCAAGGCGGATGAAAGCTTTACCATTCCGAGCAGCATTACGGAGATCGGCGATTATGCCTTTGGCGGCAACGAATCGCTCAAGGAGACGATGATTCACCAGCAGATCAAACGGATCGGCGCTTTCGCTTTCGTTCGCTGCAACGAACTCAAAGCGATCAGCGTGCCGGCACAAACGGAGTCGATCGGCGAATCTGCATTTCACGATTGCTTGAGCCTTACGACCATAAATGTAGCAGAGGCCAACCCCAATTATGTTTCTGAAGACGGAATCTTGTATGACAAGGCCAAGACCCAACTTCTACAGTATCCGGCCGGCAAGCAAGAGACGCTTTACAGAGCCCCCAAATCACTGGAAGTTGTCAGCAACTTCGGCTTCTTTGAAAATCAGGCGCTACAATACGTCAAACTGCCCGGCGGTTTGCGTCAGTTGGGCAATTTTGCTTTTGGCTGGTGCAAAAATTTAAAACAACTCACGGTCAGCGTTGCCGACCCATCGACCATTAAGATGGGTATGATTGTTTTCTTCAGAGGTTCTTCGGCCGTGCCTTGCACGCTACGCGTCCCCATTGGCAGTAAAGCGCTCTATGAAGCAGCTGAGCAATGGGCCGACTTTACCCCCAACATCGAAGAGTTTGAACCCGTTGGCATCCATCAAATCGAAACCGACGCAGCATCAAGGGCCGGCAAACGACGCATTTATGATCTGAACGGCAACTTACAGCAAGGTCCGTTCTCAAAGCTCCCCGCCGGCCTATACATTATTAATGGTAAGAAGATTATCAAAAAATAAAAGCGCCCAATAAGGCTGAGAAGGTTAGTTTGCCTTACAGCGTTGGCAGTTTGCACAAAAAAGAAAGGAATGTGAAGCGAAAAATAGATTTTTGCTTTGCATTTCTTTCTTCATACGCTACCTTTGCAGGTCTTAAAGCAAAATACGAATTAAATCAAGACAAATATGGCAAACCGTAAAATCCAATTCAGTCTCGTCTATCGCGACATGTATCAGTCCTACGGGAAATTTCAGCCACGCAAAGATCAGCTCGAGCGCATCGCACCTGTGATCATCAAGATGGGATGTTTTGCCCGCGTAGAAACCAATGGCGGCGCATTCGAACAGGTTAACCTCCTATATGGTGAGAATCCTAACGACGCAGTTCGTGCTTTTACGAAACCTTTCAACGAGGTGGGCATCAAGACGCATATGCTTGACCGCGGTCTGAACGCGCTGCGAATGTTCCCGTGTGCAGACGATTTACGGCAACTTCAATATAAGGTTAAGCACGCTCAAGGTGTAGATATCACGCGTATATTCTGCGGCCTCAACGACGTGCGCAACATTATCCCATCTATTAAATGGGCCTTAGAAGCCGGCATGACGCCGCAAGCAACGCTGTGTATCACCAACTCACCAATTCATACAGCGGAATACTATAGCGCTATTGCAGACGAACTCATCGCAGCGGGCGCGCCGGAAATCTGTTTGAAAGATATGGCCGGCATCGGACAGCCCGCCTTGCTCGGAAAACTCTGCGGGATGATCAAGAAAAATCATCCGGAAATCATTGTAGAGTATCACGGACACAACGGCCCCGGACTCGTAATGGCCAGCATTCTCGAAGTTTGCAAAAACGGAGCAGACATCATCGACGTAGCGATGGAGCCGCTCTCTTGGGGTAAAGGCCACGCGGACATTATTTCCGTTCAGAGTATGTTGAAACACTACGGCTTCGATGTTCCGGAAATCAATATGAATGCCTATATGGAGGCGCGCGCTTTGACGCAGGAGTTCATCGACGATTTCTTGGGCTACTTCATCAATCCGCAGAACCACTTTATGACGTCTCTCTTGCTCGGATGCGGACTTCCGGGCGGCATGATGGGGTCAATGATGGCCGATCTCAAAGGTGCAATGAGCGCCATCAATGCCAATAGGGAGAAGAAAGGAGAAGCAGCGCTCACTGACGACGAAATGTTGATCAAGCTCTTCGACGAAGTTAGCTATGTTTGGCCGCGCGTCGGCTATCCTCCTTTGGTGACGCCTTTCAGTCAATATGTAAAGAACATCGCCTTGATGAATCTGCTCACAGAGTCGATGGACAAGCCGCGTTTCTCTATGATGGACGAAAATATGTGGGGTATGATCCTCGGCAAGAGTGGCAAACTGCCCGGCCCGGTGGCGCCGGAGATTGTCAAACTCGCAGAAGAGCAAGGCAAGGAGTTCTATACGGGCAACCCGCACGAACTCTACCCCAACTGCCTCGCAGATTTCCGCAAGGAAATGGAAGAAAACGGTTGGGAACTCGGGCCGGACGACGAGGAACTCTATGAATTTGCGATGCACGAGCGTCAATACCGCGACTATAAGAGTGGCGAGGCGAAGAAGCGCTTCTTGGCTGACCTGCAAGCCGCTAAAGATAAAGCGATGGCCAAGGGTATGACGCCCGAAGAAGCAGCTGCTGCCAAGCACGCCAAAGCTGACGCCGTCGTAGCACCTGAAAGTGGCATCGTCCTTTGGGAAATCAACGGCGATGGTGAGGCAGTGAAAAGCATCGAACCCTTCTTGGGCAAAGAATATCAAGAGGGCGATTTTTTCTGCTACATTGAGAACAACCACGGGCGCATCTTGGAGATTCCGGCTGCCTTGGGCGGAAAACTCGTAGAGATTGCCGCGAAGCAAGGAGGCCACGTGGCCAAAGGCGATGTCTTAGCTTACCTCGAAAGACCGGGTATCGCTTAAGTTCAACGCAAATACATAATATAAACAACGCCGCGCAACCGATCCAAGGCCTGCGCGGCGCTGCTTTTTACAAAAGGCGGCGCCAAGGAAGTCTGCTTCCCGACGCCGCCTGCTTTATGGGGCAAGATCAGTTGCCGCGCTTAGCACTTCACGAGCGTAGCACCATAGCCGTACTCTTGAAACGAAGCATCCTGAAACGTACAAGTTTTATAGTCGCGCTTCAAAGCCGCTACGATCGCATTGCGCAAGACGCCGTTACCCTTGCCGTGGATAAAGACCAGCTTGCGGCCGCGCTCCTGCTTATGTTCTTCCATCGCCTTACGAAAGATATCCAGTTGATAATCTAAGATATCCTTTGGCTGCATGCCCGCCGTCGTTTCCAACACTTCGGCCGCGTGCAGATCTATTTCTATCACCGCGTTGCGATCTGCCTTTTCCTTGCGCGCCGGCGCCTTCTGCGGGCGCTGCGGGCGGTCCAAAATAGCCTCTTTCAGCTGCTCTGCATCTACGAAGACCGTACGCACGGGTTTATCATCGCGCACTACGTCGAAGAGTAGCGCCGGTTCGTCGAAGAAATCGTTATCTTTAAACGTATGCTGCTTATAAAATTTTGACCCCTCCAATCTGAGCGTCACGCTGATCGGACTTTTCAGCAAAAAAGTTCGATCCGTTTTATAAGCCAGCGCCTGTATCGCCGGCTGTTCCCATTGTTCCAATTCGCTGCGGTCAAAAGTTTCGATGAAGCACTTCGTATTCGGCTCTATCAGTCCTTCGTGGCGCACGCTAAACGCCTTACCCTCCTGTTTGAGCAGCAGATAACGCACATAATAGTTGCTATCATTCACCCAATAAGCCTCAAATTCTGACGTCTCACTGCCCACCTCCGCAGGCAGAAATGCCAAATAGAGGTTCAGCAACTCAGCTCCGCGGCGCTCTTGGGGCTTTGCTTTGAACGTGACGGGCCGATCGGCCGGTTCCACCTCCATCGGCGGCGCCGCCACAACCTGCGTTGGCTCGGCCGACTTCCGCGTATTTACTTTCGCAATGTTATAATCGTTTGTCTCTACTGCTATTACCTCATGGATGGGAAAGGGAATATCGAAGCCACTCTCATCCTGCACGATGACCGTCTTGTTTCCTTCAAATCCCACGACGATACCGCCTCCCACTTCATTGAGGAAGCGCACTTTATCTCCTATTTTCATACCTTGTCTGCTTAAATTCTTGGGCGAATGTACAAAAAACGGCTGATTATGACAAGAGGCAAGCCGAGCTTGCCTCCATATTCGTTGATTAACTATGCGATATCATTCAATGCGTCTCTTTCAAATCATACCTTTCTATATAGGTAAATTTTTTCTTTGCCTCCTCATTGTTGCTGCGATCTGCTTTGCGTACCAATTCATCAGGAAATTGCTGCTGACCTCCAAATTGGCGATTTAAAAAAGCTAAAGGATTTTCTCGACGTTCCTGCTCCATTTTGAAAGCCTCCTCGGGCGTACAACTTACATAGTTGTTTTTAGCTAATTCAATAGGAGGAATTTCAATCGAAGCAACACCCGTGCAGTCAAAATCAAAATATCCTTGCTCATCCGTCGCGCGCAGAATCAAGCCGGGCAAGCCGCACAACTTCCAAGGGCCGTCAGATACAGGGATGTCCAAAGTAAACCACGCCCTCCACCGACGTCCGCGCAAGGAGGTCGTAGCCGCTTGACAATGATAACCGGCAATGACCGAATCTTTTCCTTCTATTTTCCACTGCAATGCAGGAATAGGCTCACTATATTTGAACCAATCTACGTGATAAGTGGCAAACGTCAACTTCCCTTCAGAGGGGATATGCTTATATACAAAGTTGGGTTGTCCATCACCGTAAGGCGCAATGGCCTTACCCACCATATCAACAGAAACGCTCCCTCTGCGATTGATGCTGTCTTGAATCTCCTGACTTTTTACAAAATAATGACTGTAAAAGCAAGAGACGCCATCAGCTTGTATGTCTAAATAACTTACATCGTGCCGAGGAGCTAAATCGGAGCTATAAGTATAGACAACTTTGTAGGTAATACGCATGGCCTTTTGCTTTTGTCCCATTGCAGACAGGGCAAAAAGCAGCAGACAACAAACGATTTTAATTCGACAAGTGAGGGTTAGAGTTTGCATAAGATAATGTCGTTTACCGCTTTCTTGCAAGCAAGAAGCTGCGAGACAAGAGATGCGGATGGTTAGGAGCTTGTATGCTCGCTCAAAATTAGAAAAATATCATGAAAGTACAAACGTTATCGGCAAAAAATCTATTTATCCAAGGCGAAAGTCAGGCTATGAGAGCATGCAGAGGAGGAAAACGAAGCCTCAAAGGTTGGTTTGCCGAGTTTGTTCTCACGATAAAAAAGGTTTGCGCTCACGAGAAAAAAAGGCTTCACCTCACGAGAAAAAAGGTTTCACCTCACGAGCGCAAACTCCCCACTTGGATTTTCACCCGTCCATTGGTTGTACTCGTGCGCACGTTTTCGTGATTTTTGCCTTTTTAATCCAAGCCTTGGGTGCTTTGAAAGACGAGCCCTTAGGGGTTGTTTAGGCATAAAGCGTATATTAGTAGATGTTTCGTATTAGTATTTATGCCTTTAGCTTTGTTGGTTAGGCGCTTAATAGCGTAAAATATGTGCTCAATAGTGTATTTTTCAACAAGCAGCCTTTTTTAAAGACCAACCCTAAGGGGTTGTCAATTGCGGATGACGTTAGGCAGGGTTAAAACGCTTCGCATTTTAACCCTGCCCTACCAAAAGACTAACCCCGTTGGGGTTATTTGAGGCGGATGGTGATGGCGGAGGAATTGCGTGGCGTGTAAAGCGATTTTGAGGAGAGTTATTTGAGGCGGAAGTTGTTGGAGGTGGGAGGTGCGTGGCGTGTAAAGCGATTTTGAGGAGGGTTATTTGAGGCGGAAGTTGTTGGAGGTGGGAGGTGCGTATTAACATCCGAAGCTATGGTATTGTAATTGTGAGGTTTGATGGGATGCTTTGTAGGTTGAAGGATATGAGATTTGTTTGGAATGATTAGAAGGTCAAGTCAAGTGCGCATGGATAAAATGATGGTGAGCACATAATTCGATCCCGATGCAACAATTAGCGACCACAACCCCTTAGGGTTGGTCTTTTGGCAGGCCAGGGTTAGGGCACAGCGTGGCTTAACCCTGGATAAGCCAGCGTACATAGAATGCAACCCCTTAGGGTTGGTCTTTTGGCAGGCCAGGGTTAAGGCACAGCGTACCATAACCCTGGATAAGCCAGCGTACATAGTGTGCAACCCCTTAGGGTTGGTCTTTCATCGTGGCAGGGTTGAGGAGCAGAGCGGCAACCCTGCCACTAACGATGCCAGTCGTTGATATTGTCCATTATTATTTGGAAGATGCTCGATGCGTTTCGAACATCGGACGTTTTTGAAAGGCCAACCCTAAGGGGTTGTCAATTGCGGGTGACGTTAGGCAGGGTTAAAACGCTTCGCATTTTAACCCTGCCCTACCAAAAGACTAACCCCGTTGGGGTTATTTGAGGCGGATGGCGATGGCGGAGGAATTGCGTGGCGTGTAAAGCGATTTTGAGGAGGGTTATTTGCGGCGGAAAGCGTTGGCAGGGAGGAGTTGCGCGAAATATGTATTGAGTTTGTGCGGATTATTTGCGATGCTGGTTGTGGAGGTTGGGAGATTCGTTTCGGCGTTTGGGGTTTGTTGGGTGCAAGACGTGAGGATTGGTGAGGGTATTTTAGGCGGGAAGCTTTGGACAGTGTAGCTTGGAGGAAAAAACCAAAGTTTGATGGGCTTACTGACGGAGCGCACGAATGAAAATCTGATTTGAATGAATCATAAGCAAAGCTCAATGGAGCCGATTTATGTGGAAAGGTCGAAGAGAACCACACGCCAACCGAACGAAGAGGAAACAGGGTAAAGATATTGGCGACGTGACGAACGCGAGGCGCAACATCAACCGAACAAAGCATTAAGTCGATAAAAATATTTGTGGTGGAGGGTAGAAAATATTCTACTTTAGGTGGACAAAAGACTTGAATCTTTGCCGGCTTATACGGACAAAAGGAAACGAAAATCAACCGTACGCATCAGAAACTAAAGGCTGCACGAACGAGAAACTCGCGCGGGCGGAGCGTCGTGAGCGTATAGGAGCGCTGAGTCGAAGTAATGTAGCGGCGCTCAAAGGTGGAATGGCCGAAAATATTGTGCAGGTAAAAGCCTACTTCGAATTGCTTCTTGACATACCGGAGATCCACGTCGGCAAAAAAGTGGGCCGAAGAGGCATCATCGTTGTCGTGAAACAATTCATTGTTCCAGTTCAACTGCCACGCACCGAAAACGACGCCGGCTCGCAGGGCGTGACGATAATATAAGTAGGTGGGCGAAGACGCACGGAGCGCATCGCGGCGCTGCTGCTTGCTATAAGAAAATTCCGTCTTGCCAAACAATGAAAGCCAAGCCACGGGGCGTATAGAGACGGAGGCTCTGGCGCCGCCATTGAGCATACGGATGGGAATGATGGAGGTTTGGAGCAGCACGTTACTATTGTTCCAACTCTGTTGGCCGGATAGGGAAAGCAGCAAGTGTTTCCAATCAAAACTTTTGCTGACTTCGCCCTCCAAACCATAATTGGAACTGTGCGTATGCAGGTCGGTCGGCACGGTTTGATAGTAAAAGTAAGTGGGATGTAAGGCATTGCGATAGAGCAACACGTGACCCGTGCGACTCGTCTGCATATTAAGATTGGCAAAATAACCCTTGAGCACATTTTTATAAGCTATCGTGGCCGAAAGATTGGCCGAACGCACAAAATCGGGCTTCCCGTTGCCGCGGCGCAGGCTCATGTAGCTCGTAAAAATCGGGGCTTCGAGGGCACTCGTGCCTTCGAGCAAGCCCTTATACAGTCCGGCAACGCAGCGAAAGCTCCAGCGGGCCGTCGGTTTATAGGTCAATAAAAAAGTGGGATTGACGGTCAGGTCGACTTTCCGCTTGTCGTCGAGTCGGCGCAGGTAGAGGTTGACGTCAGCATCGAGCTCAACTTCAAAACGCTCGGTCTTGTAGGCGAAACGCGGGATAAGGTAGGCCTTATTGTCAGCCGCGATATAGCGCTGATGGGCCATAAAGTTGTGCAGACGCAGCTGTTGACGCACGCCATCCAGCCCTGCATCGTACGTAATATTGAAGCCGAAGAGCCGATGGCGGAAGTTGGTGGACAAGCCCCAATAGAGCGCGTGTTGATTGAGGACCTGCCAAGAATTATCGGCGAGCAAGAGAGAAGAAGGCAGATAGTTGTAAGAAAAATAGGCCTTCATGCCGAATGATTTGCCGCCGCTGAATCTGCGAACAAAGTCGATGTAATCGCTAAAATAGCTACGGTGCGGACTGACAGCCTGCACGACGCTGCGCCCGTTGAGCTGCGCTTGGCCAAAGCTATGGTTGAAGTCGATGTAGCCCGCCGCTGTGTTGCGCAAATAGAGTTTGTCGGAATTGATAATATAAAGTAGTTCGCCGCTATACGCTGCTCGGTAACTGTCGGCGCTGCTTACTTCGTCGATAACGGAATCGCCGACAACGTCGGTATAGATTGTGCGATATTGTTGCCGAACTGCGCTTTTATCCCAAAGGCCGGTCAACTGCGTGCGCAGTTCGGCATCTTTACTAAGTTTGAACAACCAACTGTTGCCAAAGATATGCGTGCGGTTAAAAGCGGTGCGCTCATTGCTCAAAACGTCGCTGCCGGCCGAAAGATTAGAGACAAATCCGCCCGCCGTAGGCGCTGCGGCATCGAAAATCGACTTTTGGGAGATCTCTTGGCGAATATCCTTGCCCGTATTGTTGAATTTATACATCGAAAGGCTTTGTTTGCGCCGCGAGAAGAGCATCGCTATGGCCCGCACATCGCCCAAAAGGTCCTTATCGCCTTGTAGTTGGCAGCCGATAGCCCCGTCTAAAGCGCCTTGCCATACGTCTTTGGCATCGGGCTTCAAGATGATGTTGAGCGCAGCATTCTCACTGAAAGAGACATCTTTGAGCGCCTTGATGGGCTGATGATTCTCCATCACTTGCACCTTACTCACCTTGTCGGCCGATAGGTTCTCGCTGACCATAGCGTATTTGCCGCCCATCATATCCATACCTTCGACGTAAAACTTATTGATCGGCTTGCCTTGATAGGAGATGCCGCCATCCTCGCTCACTTTCAAGCCGGGCATTTTCTTGAGTACGTCGGCGATAGAGCGATCTTGGGCGTTTTTGAATCGACTGACGAGATAATCGATCGTATCGCCGCGCTGCCGAATGGCCTGCGCCCTGACTTGAACTTCCCGCAAAGCTTGCTCGCGTGCGCCTAAAACTACGGTTTGTCCGTTTTTGAACGCCTGTAAATCTAATGTATCGGCGGTATAACCCATTCTGCTGAAGCGAAGCAGCGCTCCACGCTTCCCCTCAGGCACTTCCAGCGAAAAGCGCCCATCCGCCGCGCTCATCGCAAAGGAGATAATCAGTCGGGAGGAGTCTAAAAGTGAGACGGAAACGCCTTTCAGTCGATGATTACTGCCATCTGTCACAATGCCGTGCAACGTCTGTGCGGAAAGCGTCGAAGCAAGGGTCGTCAGCAAAAGCATAAGAAGGAAACGAAAGGCTGACTTCCGTTGCCGGTTGAAGGGCGTGTTTGGTTGATTCATAGCTGTACGCAATTTTAGGCACCACAAACCTAAGCAGAGAATCAGTGTTGACAAAGTGTTTTGGCAAGAAAATCGCTATTTTTATTTTTTTCTTTTCTTTTTTTTGGCACATCAAATTGTTTACCTAAGTTTGCAGCAGAATGGAATAGTCCATTTGTAATTTAAAAACCAACTTAAAATGAAAAAGATTTTAGTTTTAGCATGTTTAATGCTGAGTTCGGTAGCGTTTATTCCCTCAAACGTTAGTGCAAGTAATTCCGGAAATGGGGGACCTTTAGATTGGGTCCTTATTCCTGAACACTTCAAGGCTGTTAAAATCGTTAGTTTGATACAAAATCTACAATCAGGTCATACGTATACAGTTTACGAAGCCACAACCCGAAGTGGAAAAATCATCAAATATGCAGTTGATGAAATGGGACGAGTTTTTTACGATCTCAACAATCTGCCTTAATTGGGCGTAATAAATTCTTCAACAAACGCCTTACATTATGTTCCTAAAAATGTAGGGCGTTTGCACACCTAAAACGAAAGGGAACAACACTAAAAAGGACACTATAAACATGAAACGCCTCCTTTATTTCATCCTCACCGCATTGTTCGTACAGAATCTTTGGGCGCAGGAATCTACAGTCAAGACTTTGCGCATCGTTTATAATACGAAGTATACCGACCCTATTGCTATTCATGAATCAAAAGACGTACAGTATCTTGACATTCAAGACGAACGCTCTGCCTTTTATAGCTATTTTCATCATCGCCTAAAAGCTATAGAGGATAGCCTCAACCGTCGCGGAAGTGTATCAACAGCGCAGCTCCACAAACTAGTTCAACCTTACATTTATGGGCAATGGTATTATGTGTACAAAGGACTGCCGGCCGAGGGAAAACTAACTTATCTCAATACAGATATATGCAAATTCAAATATGAAGAGCCGATAAGCAAAATGAAATGGAAGATGTTGGGAAAAGATTCGGTCATCGCCGGCTATCCCTGCCAACTGGCGGAGACAAACTTTCGCGGAAGGACGTGGAAAGCTTGGTTTACCTTAGACATTCCTATACCTAACGGGCCGTGGAAACTGGGCGGTTTGCCCGGACTTATACTCAAAGCAACGGACCATACGGGCTGGTATGATTTTGACTGTGCCGGCATTCAAAATATAATGGCTCAACCTATCACTGTCCCAAAAGAAAACTTTGAAACAATGAAGCCCAAAGAATATTTCCGCCTGTTAAGGTTGCGCCATGAGCACATCAACGAATATTTTCAACGACAAGGGTATACATCCGGCGAATCAACGACACCGGCACAACAATTCAAAGATGAAAAACTGCCGGAAAAGGCGGAATATATTGAGGTTTATTAAACCTTAAATACTCATTTGGCATAACATCACCGCAAAAAAGAATAGAAGAACAAAGCTTAGTTCACCCCAGTCGCCAACATGAAGTTTCATGCTAAGGCCTTCCGCCCTCATTTGGGAAAGAGAAGAAGCACTTCTTTAGTTTTACGAAACCAAGTCATTAACAAAAAAACGCAATAAAGACATCTTTATGAAAGCCAAACGCCTCCTTTATTTCATCCTCACCGCATTGTTCGTACAGAATCTTTGGGCACAGGAATCTACAGTCAAGACTTTGCGCATCGTTTATAATACGAAGTATACCGACCCTATTGCTATTCATGAATCAAAAGACGTACAGTATCTTGACATTCAAGACGAACGCTCTGCCTTTTATAGCTATTTTCATCATCGCCTAAAAGCTATAGAGGATAGCCTCAACCGTCGCGGAAGTGTATCAACAGCGCAGCTCCACAAACTAGTTCAACCTTACATTTATGGGCAATGGTATTATGTGTACAAAGGACTGCCGGCCGAGGGAAAACTAACTTATCTCAATACAGATATATGCAAATTCAAATATGAAGAGCCGATAAGCAAAATGAAATGGAAGATGTTGGGAAAAGATTCGGTCATCGCCGGCTATCCCTGCCAACTGGCGGAGACAAACTTTCGCGGAAGGACGTGGAAAGCTTGGTTTACCTTAGACATTCCTATACCTAACGGGCCGTGGAAACTGGGCGGTTTGCCCGGACTCATACTCAAAGCAACGGACCATACGGGCTGGTATGATTTTGACTGTGCCGGCATCCAAAATATAACGGCTCAACCTATCACTGTCCTAAAAGAAAACTTTGAAACAATGAAGCCCAAGGAGTGTTTCCGCCTATTAAGGTTACGCCATGAGCACTTTGGCGATTTTCTACAACGGCAAGATGGGGCTTCCGGCGAAGTCATGGCGCCGGCACAGCAACTTAAAGATGAAAAACTGCCGGAAAAGGCGGAATATATCGAGGTTTATTGAGCACAAAAAAGGGCCTCAACGAAAAATTATGCAAAGGACTTGCCGACTATTGCGGTGAGTCTTTTTGCTTTTCTACTTCTTTCCTTGCGGTTTTAGCTTCGATAAGGAGGCGAAGAAACCGAACGGAAAAAGATACAAAGCGCAGACTTGAGAGAAAGTGCTAATGCTTGCCACTTTACACGGTATCTATCGGGAAAAGATGCAGGCCGCGGCCTAATCCAATAGGCCTCCACACGCCAACAAAGGCAAGGCGGCGCAATGGGATGCTTTATCGTTGACGCCGCTATGGGTTGGGCGTAAAATTCCGACCTATAGAAATTTCAATTCCTACTTGTGCGGATTTTAGTTCCTACCTTTGGAATTTTTGTCCCCACCCTTTGAATTTCAAAACTTATTATTGTAGCCGTAAAACTTACGTATATTGCGGCTATTGTTTGCGTGTGTGTAAGTTCGATCACCATCTTTTTTCTACAGCTTCAAAGATAAAATCATACGAGACAGCGGCTCTTTTGCAGGACACCATCATTTATTGATGCTTTTCCGCACATCGGGCGGCGAAAGTCGTGATCACCGATCCAAAAGATTTGTAAAACAGCGCAAAAAAGAAGACGAATTTCGCACAGATGCGGGTAGTTTTGTGCAGAAAAAGCACCTTACAGCTTGGTTCATCGGCAATAAATACGTACTTTTGCGGCGATTAAGTTGATTATTAGAATATAAAAACGAACAATCGTAAGTATGAGTCTTAAAATTGTTGTGCTTGCTAAGCAAGTGCCCGATACACGCAACGTCGGAAAGGATGCAATGACGCCGGAAGGCATCGTGAACAGAGCGGCGCTGCCGGCTATTTTCAATCCGGAAGACTTAAATGCACTGGAGCAGGCGCTACGCCTGAAAGATCTTCACCCGGGATCTACTGTACAAGTATTGACGATGGGACCTCCGCGCGCAACTGACGTGATCCGCGAGGGACTTTTCCGCGGCGCAGACGGCGGCTATTTGCTGACAGATCGCGCCTTTGCCGGTGCAGATACTTTGGCAACGAGTTACGCCTTGTCTATGGCTATTCGCAAGATCGGCGTTCCCGACATTGTGATCGGCGGCCGCCAAGCTATCGATGGCGACACGGCGCAAGTGGGCCCGCAAGTGGCACAGAAGCTCGGCTTGGATCAAGTGACTTATGTGACGAGCATTGACGAAGTAAAAGATAAGGAGATTACGCTCACGCGCCACATCGACGGCGGCGTGGAGCGCGTAAAAGCTCCGCTACCCATTCTGCTCACAGTTAACGGCGACGCTGCGCCTTGCCGCCCACGCAACGCCAAACTTGTGATGAAATATAAGCGCGCTTCTGCACCGATGGAACGCCCTAAAGAAGGTTTGCCTTACGCTGAAGAGTATGAGCGGAAGCCTTATCTGAACGTTACGCAATGGGGTGCGACTGACGTCGACGCTGACTTGGAGCAATGCGGCTTATCGGGCTCGCCGACTAAGGTAAAGGCTGTTCGTAACATTGTCTTTAAGGCTAAAGAGAGCAAACGTCTGACGGGTAAAGACGCAGATGTTGAAACGCTGGTCAAAGAACTTTTAGAGAACAACACTATTGGTTAAGCGCTCGCAAGGCCTTCTCCTTTCAAGGAGACGCGGCGCACCTTTATACTCACATTCAGCTATCACAACAAAACCTCTCGCTTCCTTATATATAATATAATGTGTATGCGGCGCCGACAAGCTTCGGTGGGCAGCAAGCAGAAAAGGGAGCAAAAGAAGGGCTTATCATTATGAATAACGTATTTGTATATTGCGAAATAGACAAGACGACCATTGAAGAAGTCAGTCTCGAACTGCTGACAAAGGGTCGCAAACTTGCTAACCGCCTCGGCGTACAGCTTGAAGCGGTTGCCGCAGGATCCGGCATCAAAGGTAAGGTGGAGAAGGAAATTCTCTCTTATGGTGTCGACAAGCTGCACGTATTTGACGGCGAAGGACTCTTTCCTTACACCTCAAAGCCCCACACGGATATTCTTGTAAACCTCTTTAAGCAAGAACAGCCGCAGATTTGCCTAATGGGCGCTACGGTTATCGGCCGCGATTTGGGTCCACGCGTTTCTTCTTCGCTGACCAGCGGCTTGACGGCCGACTGTACTGACCTTGAGATCGGCGATTTTGAGGACAAGAAAAACAATAAGACGTACAAAGACCTGCTTTATCAAATCCGCCCCGCTTTTGGCGGCAACATCGTTGCGACGATCGTCAACCCGGATCATCGTCCGCAGATGGCTACTGTGCGTAGCGGCGTGATGAAGGCAGAAATTGTAGACCCCAACTACAAGGGCGAGGTCGTTTATGAAGAGGTTGACAAGTTTGTGCCCGCCGAAGATTACGTTGTAAAAGTAATCGAGCGCGAAGTACAAAAGGCGAAGAACAATCTGAAGGGCGCACCAATCGTCATTGCCGGCGGCTACGGCGTAGGCTCTAAAGAAGGCTTCGACTTGCTCCGCCATTTGGCTGACGAACTCCACGGCGAAGTCGGCGCAAGTCGCGCAGCCGTCGACGCAGGTTTCTGCGAACACGACCTGCAAATCGGACAAACCGGCGTTACGGTGCGTCCTAAAGTATACATCGCTTGTGGTATCTCCGGCGCCATTCAGCACGTGGCCGGGATGAAGGAGAGCGGCATCGTTATCTCCATCAACACAGATCCCGAAGCGCCGATCAACGCGCTCGCCGACTATGTTATCACGGGTAGCGTCGAAGAAGTCGTGCCGAAGTTAATTAAGTATTACAAGGAAAACAGCAAATAAACTATGGCCAACAATTATACGGATCACCCCGAACTGCGTTTCGAGCTGAACCACCCATTGATGAAGCGCATTGTCGAACTCAAGGAACGCAATTTCCGCGACAAAGAAACCTACGACTATGCCCCGCTTGATTTTGAAGACACAATGGATTCCTACGACCGCGTTTTGGACATCGTAGGAGACATTGCCGGGACAACGATCGCCGACAACGCAGAAGGCGTAGACTTGGAAGGGCCGCACCACGAAGGCGACCGCGTGCGTTACGCTTCAGGTACGGAAAAGAATATGGAGGCAATGGTCAAGGCCGGTATGAACGGTATGACGATGCCCCGACGCTTCGGCGGCTTAAACTTTGCCATCACGCCTTACACGATGTGCGCAGAGCTCGTAGCCGCGTCTGACCCCGGCTTCAGCAATATCTGGAGTCTGCAAGACTGCATCGAAACGCTTTACGAGTTTGGCAACGAAGACCAACACAGCCGCTTCATTCCCCGCGTTTGCGAAGGCGCAACAATGTCGATGGACTTAACGGAGCCGGATGCCGGTTCTGACCTCCAACGCGTAATGTTAAAGGCCACTTACAGCGAGAAAGACGGCTGCTGGTTGCTGAATGGCGTCAAGCGATTCATCACTAACGGCGATGCAGATATTCATTTGGTCCTCGCACGTTCTGAAGAAGGAACGACCGACGGCCGCGGACTTTCCATGTTTATCTACGACAAGCGCCAAGGCGGCGTGAATGTGCGCCGCATAGAGAACAAACTGGGTATTCACGGCTCACCCACCTGCGAACTTGTTTATAAAAATGCACACGCAGAGCTTTGTGGCGACCGCAAACTCGGCTTGATTAAATACGTAATGGCTTTGATGAACGGCGCGCGCCTCGGCATCGCAGCCCAAAGCGTAGGTATCTCGCAAGCGGCCTACAACGAAGGCTTGGCTTACGCCGCAGATCGCCAACAATTTGGCAAGCCCATCATCGAGTTCCCCGCAGTCTACGATATGTTAGCCCTGATGAAGGCTAAATTAGACGCAGGCCGCGCCCTCCTCTATCAATGCTCCCGCTACGTAGACCTTTACAAAGCCCTCGAAGACATCAGTCGCGAGCGCAAGTTAGAGGCCGACGAGCGCAAAGAACAGAAGGAGTATGCTAAGTTGGCAGATTCTTTGACGCCGTTAGCTAAGGGTATCAACTCCGAGTACGCCAACCAGAACACCTACGACAGTATTCAGATCCACGGCGGTTCAGGTTTCATGCTCGATTACCCCATCCAGCGCTTCTATCGCGACGCCCGCATCACGAGCATCTACGAAGGAACGACGCAGTTGCAGGTAGTAGCCGCCATCCGCTACGTAACCAACGGCAGCTACCTCAAACAAATGCGCGACTTCGAGCAAGCTGAAGTAAGCGAAGCACTGCGTCCCATCCAAGAACGCGCTCGCGCTATGGCCGACACCTTTGCAGCAGCCGTAGATCACGTCAAAGCAATGGAAAGTCAGGAAGCGCTCGATTTCTGCGCGCGCCACTTGGTAGAGATTGCCGCCAATGTTATTATGCTCCACCTCTTGCTCCACAACGCGACGGAGGCTCCGGAACTCTTCGACAACAGTGTGCGCGTCTACGCCAACTTTGTTGAGGCTGAGATCGCTAAGCACAATACGTTCATCCTCAATACGACGGTCGAGCAGCTTGAGGCTTACCGCCAACAGTTGCCCGAAAACGAGCAATAAATGCTGACAACAGCTGCCAAGGCAGCAAAACATACATCCCCGACAACGAAGCTACAGTTTCGTTGTCGGGCTTTTTTATCGACAAGCTTCAGCCGTAAGCGCTTCAAACTTAGACCGCGCACGCCGCATTTGAGCTAATCGTTAGGCCCGGTCTTTAGCAGCGCCCAAGACTTGGATAAAAGTTCAGAAAATCAGAAAAATAAACGCACAAGCATAAGTAATGGAGGGATGAAAAATCCAAGTTAAGAGTTTACGCTCGTGAGGTGAAGCAATTTTTATCACGAGCGTAAGCCTTTTTTATCGTGAGCGTAAACCATTTTTATCACGAGAACACACTCGAGAAGTCGACTTTTGATACTCGGTTTTCCATCTTTGCCTCATCGCATAGTTTGTCCTCTGCCTTTACCAATCCGGAGCGTCATTATTTTTGTCCGTCATTCCTCTTTTCCAATGGGGAAAGGCGGTGCAGAATAGCGTTTCTTGCAGCAGAAGAAACAAAGCTCGGCACATTTCTTGCAGAGCTGAGAAAGAAATGATACATTCGTAGCAGATAACAAACAGTCATTTACTGAAAAAACAAAAGATTATGTTGAGCATTCAAACGACAGACGACGGCAAAACGGGAGCTTTCAAGCTACTGATCGACGATGAAGAAGTGGGCATTATGGAGTTTCACTGGGAAAACCCTGACGTCTTCGTCATCACCCACACCGAAGTAAGCCCCGAACACAAAGGCGAGGGCTTGGGAAAAGAACTTTTAGCCGCAGCCGTCGATTATGCGCGCCAAAAAGGTAAGAAGATACGCCCCCGGTGTTCGTTTGTAGAATTGTATTTTACGCGCTATGCGGAACAATATGAAGATGTAGCCATCTGATATTTGCAGCTACGATGGGCAAGTCCCGCCTTGCGCATTATGATTCAGCGGAAAAGCGGCCGACAGGGCCGATGAAAAGGCGACAACACGAGTTGAAAACCTCATAATTCGCCCCATCCTATGCTTAGAATGCGCTCGGACGGGGCAAAAGTCTTGTTTTTTTCGTACCTTCGCCGAAAATAGCTACTTCTGATGAAGCGTATCCTCTCCTTATTCTCAATAGTCTTTGCCCTCTGCTTGGCGGCAAAGGCCCAACCGCGCATCGTTTTTTCCCAAGAACAAATAGATCTGGGCAAACTGATTTGGCATAATGCCAAAGAAGCAAATTTTACGCTTACCAACAAGGGCAATGCGCCGCTGATCCTCAAAGCGGTGGAGACGGGGTGCGGCTGTACGGCAGTCCAATGGGATGATAAGCCGATTGCACCCGACTCTTCGATGACGATTCGCGTGCGCTACGATGCAGAACTCTTAGGCCATTTCACGCGAGACATTGAGATATATACCAACGAACGGACTGCGCCGTTTCTGCTTTCGATTTTCGGCGTTGTCAGGATGGAGGACGTCGACGATGTGAGCAACTTTGCCTACCGCGACGGAAACTTATGTTTTAACGTGGACGAGATAGAATTTGACGATGTGAACAGAGGCGACCAGCCGGAAGCCGTCGTGCGCATATTCAATGCCGGAACGAAAAGTATGCGGCCCACCGTGATGCACCTGCCTAAATATCTGAGCGCAACGGTTGTGCCCACGTCTATTCATCCCAACAGAGCAGGTAAAATCATATTCCGCCTAAACTCGAACCTGCTACATAATATGGGCTTAACGCAAACGGCGGTCTACCTGTCAGCATATCCCGGTGACCGTATCCGTAAGACGAACGAAATAAACGTATCTACTACGCTGCTACCCAAAGTAGATGCTACGAAAAAAGGAGGTAATCAGCCGCAAGCCGTGCTCGACAGCACGATGGTCAACCTGACGATGCAGGGAAAGAAGAAGGTGACCACAGAATTATGGCTCACCAATAAGGGCACTGCGCCCCTCTTGATTCAGGCCTTGCAGGTCTACAATCCGGGCATTAGCGTAAGAATCAATCATCGCAAGATTCCGGCCGGCGCACAAGAACGCATGCGCATCACGATCAGCGCTACGGCACAGACAGTCAAAGGTCGCCACCGCATTCTGCTTATCACGAACGATCCAAAACAACCCAAGATGGTGATTGATATAAACGTAAAAAAATAAAGATAAACCCTTGGCGGTATAAGTTTTTCTCCTTACTTTTGCAACGCTTAATCGGAAAGTAGCGCAGTTGGTAGCGCACTACGTTCGGGACGTAGGGGTCGGGCGTTCGAATCGCCTCTTTCCGACAAGAGTAAGAATGAGCAGTTTACTTTCAAGAAGTAAGCTGCTCTTTTCTTTGTATTCCTTAGCCACTTTTTCCGACAAAGGGCTTCATCGCCAAGCGTTTATCTTTTAGCTCTGCCACCTTGTGCTTTCACTTTCAGGTAGACGTCGTGCAGTGCATTGCCCGCTTTTTGCCAAGCATAGATTTTCAAGCGCTCTCGCTGCCGGCTTAGGAGTTCTTCTTTTGCAGTCGTCGACATCGCGGCCAAAGTTTGCAAACAATTTAAGAGATTATCTTGCGCCTCATCTAAATTAAAATAGAGTGCAGCCTCGCCGGCCACTTCCGGGAAACAGCTCTTCCGGTTCAATAATACGGGGCAATTCATCTGGTATGCCTCCAAAATGGGGATACCGAAACCCTCGTAAAGAGAAGGGAAGATAAAGGCTTGCGCATCTCTATACAGGGCCAGCAACTCCGCATCGTCAGGACGCGCGAATACGAAATGCTGCACAAGCCCTAAGGCAGAAAAGGCTGCCAACTCCTTTTTCGTGAACGGCACCAGCGTGCAAACCATACGCCAATCAGGGTGTTCGCGAAAAAAAAGCTGCAAAGCCGGGAGCATCGCGGCGAAGTTCTTGTAGGAAGTTCGCTTACCGACGTAGAGCAGATAGGGGAAGTCAAAAATCTGCCGATTAGCAGGCTGCAGCAGTGCGGGAGGGCCGTGATGAATCACGCTGATCATCTGCGGATCAACGTGCAACAGCTCCACAATATCAGCCTTCGTATGCTCCGAAACGGCTACGATATGGGCCGCATGCTTTACTAAGTGGCGCTTACGTTCGATCTGCATATCCCCACGCTTGAAATACAACTCGGGGATCATATCATGAATGGTCAGCACAAAGGGCCGGCCATGGAGATGCGGCAGAAAATATTCGTCGAAAAAGGTGGGATGAAAAATATCATAGTCGGCCGCTTCGAGCAGTTGGATGGCATAACGCTTATTGCGACCGAGCGTAGTGCATCCCGGAGCTAACTTACTGAAAACTTTATATAAGTCGCCCTTGAGCGGATAGTGGCGGGTAGAAATAAAATTGCGTTTCGTGCAACTTGCGGGGCGAACGTCCTGTGCAAAGGACTGCCCTTGCAAATGTACGTTGTCGCTTTCGCGCATAGCCAACTTAACCTCCGTAGATGAGGGCAGATGGCGCATCAATTGGACGAAGCTATTCGATACTCCACCCGCATCTTGTATATAAAAGGCCTGGTAGTCAAACAATATTTTCATTGTCAATTTCGCACTGCAATTAAACAGTAGGAAGCAAAAATACATATTCTCTCTACAAATCCAAGTGTCTGCCTCTACAAATCTGCCGCGCCGGTTCATTGTAAAAAGCCAACACAAAGGGGCTTTATCGGTTAGCTTCCGCGAAAAACGCCTCTCAAACACCAGGATGTGAGAAATAAAAGAAAAAGGAAGTAGTTCAGGATTTATTGTTTACCTTTGCCTACGTTCGAGAGAATGGAATGTTTCCAAATTGTTCTCTGAACAAACAAAGGACAGCGCCAAACGTACTAAAAAAGACGGAACGGCGTTGATAACTTACTTCAACAGATAAACTACATGAAATTTATATCTTGGAATGTAAACGGTCTGCGAGCGGTCGACGGCAAAGGCTTCAGAGATATCTTTCGCACGATAGACGTCGACTTCTTTTGCCTGCAAGAGACAAAGATGCAGGAAGGCCAATTGGACATCGCCTTTGATGGCTATGAGTCGTATTGGAATTATGCTGAGAAGAAAGGATATTCGGGCACGGCAATTTTTACGAAGCACAAGCCGCTCAGCGTTCAGATAGGACTCGGCATAGATGAGCACGATCACGAGGGGCGCGTAATCACGTTAGAATTGGACGACTTCTATTTGGTTTGCGTCTATACGCCCAACTCGCAAGATGAGTTGCGCCGCTTGGCCTATCGAATGATTTGGGAAGAAGCCTTTCAAGCGCATTTGCATAAACTGGATGCTCATAAACCGGTAATTGTATGTGGAGATATGAACGTGGCGCATCAGGAGATTGACCTCAAGAACCCAAAGACCAATCGCCGTAATGCAGGCTTCACAGACGAAGAACGCGAAAAAATGACGCAACTGCTCTCAAATGGATTCATCGATACTTTTCGCTATTTCCATCCCGACTTGACGGGAGCTTATAGTTGGTGGAGCTATCGCTTTAGGGCTCGCGAAAAAAATACGGGGTGGCGCATCGATTATTTCCTCGTATCAGAACGACTCAAACCCAGATTGGCTGAGGCCAACATTCTGAACGAAATTATGGGTTCTGATCACTGCCCCATAGAACTCATCCTCAAATAAAAACGAATTAAACAACACCTTATGAAGGACTTCTTTAAATATACACTGGCCACGATGCTCGGCATGTTTATCATGGGGGCATTTACGATAGCTATGGGCTTTGTCATGCTGCTTGTCGTTTCCATTTCAGATAGCATGAAACCGACTGTTGCAAAGCACTCTGTATTACAAATCACGCTGAGCGGGACAATCTCCGAACGATCGGCAGGCGCAAATCCGCTCGCCTCGATTCTGGGCAACCCAATGGCGGACGAACAAGGGCTCGACGATATCTTAGCGGCCATCCGTGTGGCTAAAGATAATAAGCGCATTGAAGGAATTTACTTGGCCGGCGGCGTAGTTTCGACGGATGCAGCCACATTGCAGGAGATCCGTAAGGCACTGATTGATTTTAAGAAATCAGGCAAATTCATCGTTTCTTACGCTGACTCCTATTCGCAGGGTTCTTACTACGTTTGCTCAGTAGCCGACAAAGTTCTTTTGAATCCGGCAGGCATGCTTGATTGGCACGGCTTAAGTTCTAACCCTATTTTCTACAAGGATTTGCTGGAAAAGGTAGGCGTCAAGATGCAAGTCTTCCGCGTCGGGACGTACAAAAGCTTTGTTGAGCCTTATACACGCACCGAGATGAGTCCGGAGAATCGCGAACAGACGGCTTTCCTCCTTGGCGGACTATGGAAAGATTTGTGCACAGACGTGGCGCAATCGCGCCGCTTGCCGGTGGGAACAATTAATAATTACGCCAACCTGTATCAAAATTTTGCCGACCCAAGCGTCTATATCAATGAAAAGCTTGTGGATAAACTCGTCTACGTTGAAGAAGTGCGCGACATTTTGCGCGATATGGTCGGCGGAAATCGCATTTCGATGGTAGATCCTTTCACGCTTTCGATGCTCGAGACTGAAAAAGGGCGCAAAGATAAGGTAGCGGTTTATTACGCTTACGGAGATATCGTCGACGCTTCGACAAGTTCGGGCGGCTTGCGCGGCGATGAGATTGTCGGCAATCAAGTAATTCAAGATTTGGATGAACTGGCCAACGATGACAACATCAAAGCGGTCGTTTTGCGCGTCAATTCTGGCGGCGGTAGCGCTTATGCCTCCGAGCAGATTTGGCACGCCGTAGAGTTATTAAAGAAGAAAAAGCCCGTAGTCGTGTCTATGGGCGGCACGGCAGCCTCTGGCGGCTACTATATTTCCTGCGGGGCCAACAAAATCATTGCTGACCCCACCACGGTTACGGGTAGCATCGGCATTTTCGGAATGATTCCTGACTTCAGTGGGCTGATGACAGAGAAACTCGGGCTGCATTTCGACATTGTTAAGACTAACGAAGCGTCAGACTTTGGGGCGATGGGCCGAGGTATGACAGCGGCAGAGGGGGAAGCCCTCCAAAACTACGTCAACCGGGGTTATGGATTGTTCCTCAAGCGCGTGGCCAACGGCCGCAACAAAAGTGTGGAGCAGATCAATCAGGTAGCGCAAGGGCGTGTTTGGACAGGGCGCCAAGCCTTAAATTTAGGCCTCGTAGATCAATTGGGCACTTTAGAAGATGCCATCAAAGAGGCCGCACGCTTGGCAAAACTGGACAAATATGACGTTCGCCGCGTTCCTTATATTACGGATTGGCTGACAGATTACATACAACGACAACAAGACGACTATATGGATCGCAAGTTGCGCCGAAGTTTGGGCGTCTACTACGATCCGCTGCGCTTCGTCTCCTCACTTCAAGGACGCGACTGCTTGCAAGCTCGTATGTATAGCGCACTCAACATTCGCTAAGGGCTACTGCGGCGTGAACAAGTCTTCTTTCTGACGCGCGCCGCAAACCTTATTCGAACAATTTGATTTGCGCCAATGCAAGCACCGCTTTCCGCCACACCACAGCATCCCATCGCTGCGCCACTTTTTCAAAAGCGCGGCTATGGGATGCTTGCGCCTTTGGCGGCAATATATGGCGGCGTGATGACTTTGCGCAACAAAGCCTTCGATTGTGGACTACTTCCGACTAAGAAAGCCGATGTGCCGGTAATCTCTGTCGGAAACTTAGCCGTCGGGGGAACGGGAAAAACGCCCCACGTCGATTATCTGATTCGCCTGCTACAGCCGGCGTTTCGCCTCGGCGTATTAAGCCGCGGCTATGGTCGGACGACGCGCGGCTTTCGCTTGGTTTCCGTAGAAGATGATGCAGCCTTGGTCGGCGATGAACCATTGCAGTTGAAGTTGCATAACCCTGACATCGTCGTAGCCGTAGATGAAAATCGCGTGAACGGCGCAGCGCGCTTGCAGGAAACGGATCGGCCGCCCCAACTCCTATTGTTAGATGATGCCTATCAGCATCGACACATCTTTCGTGACGTTAATATCCTCCTAACTGACTATTCCCGCCTCTATCCGCTAGACCGTGTGTTGCCGGCAGGCCGTTTGCGCGAGCCGATTTCGGGCAGTCGGCGAGCAGATATGATCATCGTCACCAAATGTCCTGATTCGTTGACCGTCGCGCAGGCCGACGCCATTCACACCTTGCTTTCCCCGCGACCGGAGCAAAGCCTTTATTTTACGATGATGGCCTATGGTACGCCTTATGCGCTCTTTACAGAGCAAGCCGTGCCATCGTTGACCGATAAAGCGCTATTAGTGGTCAGCGGCATTGCACATCCTGCGCCCCTACTCCATCACCTATCCGCCCAAGGCGTGCAAATAAAAGCTCTCAACTATCCGGATCATCACCGATTCTCCGTGCGCGATGCAGAGCACATCAATCGCGCTTTCGAGGACTTGTCCGGAGAAGAGAAATGGGCGATCACAACGGAAAAAGACGCAGCTCGACTACGCCATTTACGCGGTCTGAGCGACGAGATACGCAACCATTTGCTCGTACAACCCATCACGGTACGCTTCTTGTTAGAGAAAGAAGAGGCCTTTGCGCAAGATCTCCATAAGCGATTAAGAAACGCACGGCCCGCCACCAAGCATTGAAGCCGACCGGCTAATATTCGCGCCTCTATATATAAAGATGTGTGGGGCGAGAATCAAAATTTACAAGACAATAACAAGCCAATAAAAACTTTTCATATGACCTACTTAGCACAAATTCAAGAAACGGCAGAGTGGATTCAAGCCCACACCGCCTTGCGCCCGCAAACAGCGATCGTTCTCGGTACCGGTTTAGGCAAATTGGCCCAAGAAATAGACGTAGTCGACGAATTTCCCTACAAGGACATTCCTAATTTCCCCGTCTCTACCGTAGAAGGCCACAGCGGCCGCTTGATCTTTGGCCACTTGGGCGGAAAGCCCATTATGGCGCTCGAAGGACGCTTCCACTACTACGAGGGTTACACCATGCAGGAGGTAACTTTCCCTGAGCGTGTTATGTATGCGCTCGGCATCAAGAATCTTTTCTTGAGCAATGCCTCAGGCGGTACAAATCCCGATTTTGAAATCGGCGACTTGATGCTGATTACAGACCATATCAACTTCCAACCGGAGCACCCGCTCCACGGCCCAAACATCCCGACGGGGCCGCGCTTTCCGGATATGTCGGAAGCCTACGACCGCGCCTTTTTGGAAGCTGCGCGCAACATAGCACGCGAGAAGGGCATCAAGGTGGTAGAGGGCGTATATTTGGCCGACCAAGGCCCAACTTATGAAACGCCGGCCGAATATAAGATGTATCGTCTGCTGGGTGCTGATGCTGTCGGCATGAGTACTGTTCCGGAAGTAATCGTAGCGCGCCATTGCGGCATCCGCTGCTTCGGTATCAGCATCATCACCGACTTAGGCGTCGAGGGCAAAATAGTTGAAGTGAGCCACGAAGAAGTACAGAAGGCTGCCAACGCAGTTCAGCCCCTGATGGCTGAGATTTTCCGCGAATTGATCAAAAAAATTGATTAACGCGTGTAGTAATTTGGGCATCTCGCCCGTCATCTATATAGTTTAAGTTAAAAGAATATGAAGAAAACAATGATTCTTGCCGCAGCCATGTTGCTCACAGCGACAACGAGTTGCGCAAAAAACAAGCCGGCCGCTGAACCAGCGCCCGCAAAGACGGAACAAGCACAAACGAATGCAGGTCCTTACAATATAAAGTCGGTCGACAGCAAACTGAAAGGTATGGCCATTCTCGATGCCATCAAGAAAAACTATGCCGGCAAGGTAGTGCTCATCGACTTTTGGGCTACTTGGTGCGGCCCGTGCCGTATGGCGATGAAAGAGGTCGATGCAATTAAACCGGCCCTCCAGAAAAAGGGCGTTGAGTTCGTGTATGTCACGGGTGAAACCAGTCCGAAGGCCAACTGGGATCAAATGATTCCCAACATTGCAGGGGATCACTACCGCTTGACCGATGCGCAGTGGAAAGACCTCTTGACGCTGTTGCAGGTACCCGGCATTCCGTCTTACATGATCGTAAATAAAGATGGTAGCAAGGCGTGGGATAACCTCAACGAAGGAGGATACCCGGGCAATGAGCTCTTACAGAACGAATTGGAAGTAGCTTTGTCTAAATAAGCCGGTAGTTTAACGACTACAACATTTAGCCCGACAGCTTGACCCATCAGCTGTCGGGCTTTTTCGTGGCTTTTCTGGCAGACGCTGACAAGGCTACGCAAGACGTAGACACGACTTCTGCAAGATGCTGCCTTGCGGGACTTGTCGACAGCGTTTTCTATGAGCCGCAAGGCTAAGCTTGCAAACAGCCGGCCGTGTCATTGCGAACGTTGAAGGTAGCTTTTCGCGCTATGCCTTGCCGCTTTTGCTTCGTTTGCTCGGGCCAAACGATGGTTTGGTGGCAGCAAACGATAGTTTGGTGCGAGCATACTATCGTTTGCCGGCAGCAAACGATAAATGAAGCAAGACTAAGACCTACTGAAGCCGAGCATAACAACGAACTATTCCACGCGTTGCAGACGAAGCCTACGACAAGGTGAGGGGCAAACCGGAAGGAAGAGATAACACGTGAGAACGAGTCCTTCACAGCAGGATATTTAAGAAGCAAAGCCCTCGCCGGAGATTTGCAACAATGCGACGGAAGACTTCGGAATGGCCGCCAACAGACCGGCAGCTAAGCTCGCGGGGATCAGCAAACCGCTCCGATAATTCTACCTTTAAGCAAAAAAAAGCAGAAGCAAAGCTTACGCTGCGCTCCTGCAATCTTTTGGATCTGTATATCGAATAATCGAATCGTTGCTCTTTGTTATGATAGTCCTTCAATCACACCATCTACCACGTAGATGCGCTCTGCTTGCGGACTCTTGGGCAATCCGGGCATACGCATAATACTTCCGGCTACGGCAACAATCATTTCGGCGCCGGAATTTATGACAAAGTCGCGAATCGTTATGTCGAAATCTTTCGGCATGCCGTATGCCTTCGGGTCTTCCGAGAAGGAATATTGTGTTTTCGCGATGCAGACGGGGAAATGCTCGATGCCCAACTCGCGAATGCGAGCCAACTGCTTCTTGGCAGCAGGCTTGAGGATTACGTCCTTTGCACCATAGACTTTCTGACAAACTTTGCGCACCTTCGTTTCGATGTCGTCTTCATCTTCATACATAAAGGTGAGCGGACGAGAAGGATTTTTCTCGATCGTTTCCACGACGAGGCGTGCCAAATCTTCAGCACCTTTTCCACCATCTGAGAAGGCAGTATTGATAGCAAAGCCTACGCCCAACTCTTCGCAGTGGCGGCGTACGAGATCGAGTTCTTCGTCAGTGTCGGTCGGGAAGCGGTTCAAGCATACCACGACAGTCTGGCCGAAGGCCTTGATGTTCTCAATGTGCTTGTCCATATTAGCCAATCCGCGCTTGATGCCCTCGAGGTTAGGCGTCTTGATCTCCTTCTCATCTACACCGCCATGCATCTTCAGTGCGGGCGCCGTAGCTACGAGTACGGTCAACTTGGGAGAGAGTCCGGCCTTGCGACACTTAATGTCGAAGAACTTCTCCATACCTAAGTCTGCGCCGAAGCCTGCTTCAGTAATGGTGTAATCGCCAAAGGTCATCGCCATTTTTGTAGCGAGCACACTGTTGCAGCCGTGGGCGATGTTGGCGAAGGGCCCGCCGTGGATAAACGCCGGTGTGTTCTCCGTCGTCTGCACCAAGTTCGGGTGAATCGCATCGTGCAAGATAGCGACGATTGCGCCCGCCACGCCGAGATCTTTTACCGTCAAAGGCTTTCCATCAAGCGTCACGCCGAGCACAACGTTTTCTATGCGGCGCTGCAAGTCAGCTTCGTCTTTTGCCAAACAGAAGATCGCCATAATTTCTGAAGCCGGCGTGATGTCAAAACCGCCCTCGCTCATTACGCCGTCCGTTCTGCTGCCCAGTCCGGTGATGATATTACGCAAATTGCGGTCATTAACGTCTAAGACTCTGCGCCAAAGCACTTCGCGCATACCGAATCCTTCCTCGCGACGTTGATAAATATGATTGTCAAGCAAGGCCGCGATCATATTGTTCGCAGAAGTGATTGCGTGGAAGTCGCCCGTGAAGTGCAAATTTATTTTCTCCATCGGCAATACTTGGGCATAGCCGCCGCCGGCTGCACCGCCCTTCATTCCGAAACAAGGGCCGAGCGATGGTTCGCGCAATGCGGCGATCGCATTCTTGCCTATCCTGTTCATACCTAAAGCCAGACCGACGCTGACCGTGGTTTTGCCATTACCGGTTTTGGTTGGCGTGATCGAAGTGACCAAGATCAGATTCGATTGCTTTACCTTCGCCTCGTCAATGAGCGTATAAGGCACTTTAGCTATGTATTTGCCGTAAGGCTCTAAAGCCGTCGTCGGCACGCCGATTGATTCGGCTATTTCTGTTATAGGTTTGAGCGGCGTTTCTCTGGCTATCTCAAAATCAGTCTTCATTCTAATGTGTGTTTAACGTGTTTTGGGTTAATAATGGCACAAATATAGTGGAATAGTGCAGGAAACACAAAATTTAGACACGGAAAAAGGCGGGCGAAAAAGCTTTTTTTCGTCCGCCTTTCAAATAGAAATCTAAGCGACTTAAACTTTGCGACCACACTATCCCTTTACAAACATTTTGAAAGCATAATTTATCAGGCTGAAAGTTTGCGCTTGTTAAACGAAGACTGATCAACGTGCGATGCGCAGGCTCGCCAAGCGCTTCCCGCTTCGGTTGTAAGCCACCGCCACGCAGATGCCGGCCGGCACGTCTCGCAATGAGATGCCCTCCTGCCCTGCTTCGATCTGCCGCATCAAGCGCCCGTCGATTGAGTATAGGGAAATTTTAGCGACAGCCGCAGTTGCGTGGAGCGTCGCGCCGACCGGGTCGTAGCGCAAATAAGCTTCTGCCTCGTTAGGTCGCAACGTTTGGATTCCCGTACTGACTTTGGCCACGACTTTCCAGCCGTTTTCGCTCGCCTTTGTCGTATTTGCATTCGCCGTACCCGGATTTTCGCTGATGTCAGCTACGCCCCATTTGAACGAAGTCTGTTCTTCAGGCGTAGCTTCCGGCGCTTTGGGAAGCGCATCAAGCATTTTGGTGAGCAAATCGGCCGACAACTGATTGCCAACAACGCTCAAGGAGTAAAGTTTGTCAAAGTTTGCCCAACTAATATCGCGCAATTGGTTGCGATCAAGATGGAGCATCTTCAGCTTCGTATTGTTTGTCAAATCCAAAGTCGCAAGTTTGTTGTCCACGCAATAGAGTTCTTTCAAGCGCACATTTGCCGAAAGGTTCAAAGTTTCGATGGCGTTATGCCCGCAAGCCAATCCGGCCAGCATCGTGTTGGCTTCGAGCTTCAGCGAATCCAACTTATTTTTCTCGACGTCCAAGGTGCGCAAGCCGGTGTTTGATTCCAAGTTCACAGACGTCAACTGGTTGTCGGCACAATAAAGTTCTGCCAGCATCGTGTTGGTTGCGAGGTCAAGCTCAGCCAATTTATTATGACTCACATCAAGCGTTACGAGCCACACATTGGGCTGCACATTTACGCTTTCCAATTGATTGCCGGCGCAGCGCAGCGTACTCAAAGCCGCATTGCGTTCTACGTTCAGACGCGTCAATTGGTTGTCGCTGCAATCAAGCACGGCGAGTTTTTCAAGCCCGCTTACGTCCAAATCTGTCAGATTATTTTGCTTGCATTTCAATTGTGTCACCAAGGGATTCTGATGCAGATCGAGCGCCGTCAGACTATTATTACCGACCGACAAACGTTGCAACGCCGGATTCTTAGAAAGATCCAAGGCGGTCAAATTATTCTCGTAGGCCAACAAAGTTTCCAAGGCCGGATTCCGGCTTACGTCAAGCGCCGTCAGCTTATTCACGCCGCAACCTAAGGTTTTCAAGGCCGCATTATGGGAAAGATCAAGCGCCGCGATTTGATTTTCGGCGCAAGAGAGTTGTATTAAGGCCGCGTTGTTACTAACATCGATGACCTGCAATTGGTTTTGATGGCAGATCAACACGTGCAGTTGCGCGTTCTTACTGACATCCAGCACCGACAACGCATTTGTCGCACAATACAATTGGGTGAGCGCCTCGTTTGTGCTCACCTGCAAACTCGCCAACTTATTGTTGTGGCAATACAACTCTGAAAGGCGCTTCAGGTTGTCCACATTTAGCGCCGTCAACTCATTATCGTTACACGCCAACCATTGCAATGAATCTACGGCGCTCGCGTCTAAAGTCGTCAACTTATTGCCGCGGCAGTCCAACTTCCTGAGTCGGTGACAAGCAGATAAATCTATCTGCACCAAATCGCACTTATAGCAAATAATCGACTCAACATCGCCCTTCACGACGATGGTCTGCGCGCTCACAGTGTAGCCATCATCCTCGTTTCCATTCAGACCTTCGACCGTAAAAGCACCGCCTTCAGTCGCCGCGATTTCAATATTAATCTCCTCACCCACAGCTTTGGTCGTCTGCAAGCGGATAATGTCTGTGGGCGTCTGCCCCATCACGACTCCGGTCCATAAAAGCAATAAGAACGAGAGCAACAAGCGGCGATGCGAGACCGCACGCAATAAAGTAGATATGATTATCATATAGTTAAATTATGGGATGATCTACCAAAAAGCCACATTCAGTAGCAAAGAACGGCAAAAGTAAGCAAAAAAATCATTTCTCCGACTTCCAAATCCCATATTTAATTGCATCCGGCGCGCCAACGCCCGCACCAAGTCCTTACATACGATTACGCTGCGCCGAGCCGGCAGAACTTCCTTTGTATTTGCTGGCACTCGTATTAAACTTATAGCGCAGCGTGATGGAAAAATTGCGCATACTATAAATATGTTGTTTCGTAGCGTACAGAGCTCCCGAGTAGTTTTTTCCATAAGTATCGCCCGAGCTAAAGAGATCATACAAGTAACACTCAATGGACAGCCGGTCCTTCAAGAAAGATTTATACCAAGACAAGGACGTGCGGAAATAAGGTTTGGGAAAATATCCGTTATCTTCATTTCCCGTCGTCTGGAGCGTGGTTGAAAGGCGCCAATAGCCCCATTTCGTATCAAAAGCGTTATCGACTTGCAGCGTAGCTTGGGCGCGATAAAGCCCCACATCAAAAGGCGTAGGCATATTATACCATTGCTTGGTCACACTGGCGCGAAATTGCGGATGCCAGATGCCGACGACGGGCTGCAAAGTCGCCGACAGAAACAAACGATCAAAGTTCGGGCCGTTTTCGGGCCGATGCAGCATGATCTCGGGGTTGTTATTGTAAGATTTCGTCAGAATCAGAAACGGGTCTATCAAATGCAGATAGATGGCGTTAAAGAGCAGCCATTTATACGACAAAGTCAGCGACAAGTTCCTACTGATAGAGGGTAGCAAAAACGGGTTTCCCGTCTCGTACGTATAGCGGTTGTCATACTGAATTCCGCTTTTAAGCATATCATACAGCGGTCTGTCAATATCCGCTCCATAGGAGAGCTGCGTTTGTAGCTTTCCGAGCGGCATAGACAGCGTAATGGAGGGAAAAAGGTTGTTGTAGATGCGACTTTGTTCCGCCACGCGGACACCGGCATTGTAATAATTGAAGTCTACGTGCTCGTAGCGCAGGCCAAGGTTTACATCGAGCGGACCAAAACTGCGTCCATATTCGGCAAAGGCCGAGCTATAATATTCCCTGAACTGATTATGGCTCTCCGGTATCAAGCCTACGGGCAGAATGGTGTAATCTGTCGAGCGGCGCGTCCCGGAATATTCGCCGCCGACGGAGAGAGAACCCTCCCAGACGGGAGCTGTCAATACCAACTTTGAAGCCAGCAGTTTGTTGTCAGTCTTAGTTTGCGTCTTCACTTGCTTCTGCTGCATCACGCCGCCGGCCGGCGTAAACTCCTCTTGATTTTCAATCGTTTCTTGTTGATTATTTTTCCACCAATCGCCGCTCCAGTCGATGGCAAGGGGGCCGATTTTACCCACATAATACAAGTTGCCCCCCCACGAGCGCACATGATTCCCTGCCCCCTGCTCTAATCGGTTGATGCCGGTTTCCACCAACGCGCCGTCTCGCCTTAATTGGCTATTGATAAGAAAGGACATCGACGGACGCTCCGGCGAAAAATTCAGACGCCCTCCGATAGAGTGGTCGGGAGCTATCTGAAAAGCTGCCGAAAGATTCGTATAGAATCGTTTCCCGTGGCTATGACCGACAGCCGTCATTGTTTGTTGCCAGGTATGTGCCAGATAAGAATTCAGTTCGAGCCGGCTCTCATCATCGCTGTATTTATTATTGGCATCCATATACCAGTTTAGATCCAAGCGCTTCTTTCTATAATTCAACCCCACGCGCGCCCATTCCGACCACGTGCCTTTTTCATTGACATCAGCGTGCAGGCGAGCATCTACGGCCCACCCCTCGCCGAGCGGCTTTTTCGTAGTGATGCGTACGACGGCTTTCGTAGCTGCCGGATAGCGTGCACCGGGGTTGAGGATCGTTTCTACGTCTTTGATGTTATCGGGTGTGAGTCGGTCCAACTCACTTTTGTCTCTCATCTTCCGACCATTGATATAGATCAAAGCTTCGCCGCGGCCGAAGACGACGACTTTGTCGCCCTGAACACTGACATTGGGGATACACTCTAAGAGTCGTTCTATCGTAGCATTCTTTTCGAGCACCGAACCGGCCACGATGGTTTTCAGTCCCTCGCCTTTGACCAACACTTTGGGGCGCTCTGCGCGCACGACGGCTTCTCCCAGTTGGCTGTCGGCGTCTGTCAGCACGATGCGGGCCAAGTCCTGCGGTGTGCAGGCGCGATACTGCGCGGCGTAGCCAAGGCCCGTGATTTTTACGGTATGATTTCCAACCGGTATGTCCAATCGGAAATGCCCATCCTCGCCGGTAGTTGTCCCCACCACAAAAGCAGAATCGGGCAAGCTCAAGATACTGATGTTTACATAAGGCAGTCCCACGCCTTGTGCGTCAGTGACGCGTCCGTCGATGCGTTGTGCAAAAAGAATGGAAAATTGACAGCAAAATAGGATCAGGCAGCAGGCGCTGCGCAAGCTTCTATATTTCATTTTATCTTGGTTCTCAATCTCCTCAAAGGAGAAAAGGTTAATCAAAGTGCGTTTTATGGTGCATTAAATCAAGCGAATAGCCATCGGCGTCTGCCTTTCGCAAATCGTCAATAGTCTTTTCGCGCCTGCAAAGTTAATAATCCCCCCCCCGATACAAATATTTTAACAAGAAAATTTCATCATCCATCGAGAAAATCGGAGAAAGGCTATGCACAAGTGCCATGTCTTTTGATCCGCAACAAGATCTGCTCTATCTGCATACAGCATTGCTCGTCTACAAGTTCACCTCCGATTTGGTAAGGTTGACAAATGGAGCGTGCGCAACTTTATTTTTCACCGTTTATGCCGCCTTTTGCAAGTCACAAAGATTGGGTGCTACCCTTTTTTATCACGACAACAAAGGTTTGCGCTCACGATAAAAAGCGTGTGCGCTCGTGAGAGAAAAGGTTTGCGCTCGTGATAAAAAAGGAAGCAAACGAAGTCGGCGACCGGCAAAGTGAGACTTTCAGCGGAAGAAAGAAGGAGAAAGACGCGCGCCCGCCAAAGCAGGCAAAAAGAAAACGGCAGAGACGGACGCTGAAGTCCGCCGCTGCCGTTGTTTACTTTGAATGTTGGCAAGTGTTAGCCCTGCTTATTCTTCCTCATCGGCCACTTGCGGACGGCGGAAAAAGGAGAAATTGACGCTGCCATAAGCCCTGTGCGCCAAGAAATCGGGGCGGGCTGAAAAATCGTGCCTTGCGCCGTGCTCTAAGACAAAGATGCCGTCGGGCGCGAGGGCACTGCTCTGCATCACGCGGTCGGGCAGTTCGGCCAATTCGGGCAGGGCGTAAGGGGGATCAGCGAAAATAAGGTCAAACTGCTCCCGACAACGCGCCACAAAGCGCAAAGCATCGCCGCAATAAGGGCGGGCGGCCGGATCGTCTAACTTGCGAAGTACGGCACTGATGAAACTAAAATGTTGGCGGTCTTTCTCGACAGAAACAACAAGCGGGCAGCCGCGCGAAAGCAACTCGAGCGTGATAGATCCCGTCCCGGCAAACAAATCGAGCGCGCGGGTCGACGGGAAGTCGATGTAGGCGCGCAGGACGTTGAAGAGATTTTCTTTGGCAAAGTCGGTCGTAGGGCGCGCCTTGAAAGTGCGCGGCACGTCGAAATGTCGTCCTTTATATTTTCCGGTAATGACTCGCATGAATATAACTTATAAGAGGTGCGTAAAACAAGCGTTCGGCTATAAAAACCTTAGACGACTTATTGGAAGCGAGACTCTAAGCGCAACAGTTCGCAGACCATATCGTAAGGCACGGCGGCATTGGCCGTCACAATGCTGTGGTTAAACTCCTCGTGTGGATCTATGCTGACCACTCGCTGAGCAAAGCGACCCAGTTCGTTGACCATACGCGTGCGCAAATCGGCCGCACCGATGACAAAGATGGGATCGCGCCGGACGTCCATCCCGACGTGGCGCACGGCATTAAAGACGTAATAAGCCACATCGGCCTCCTCGCGCACGTCAAACGTATTGACGAAAAGCAGGCGCCCACCATCGAAAACGGCGATGTCGGCCTGACGCTCGTGCAGATGAACAAAGAGGCGCCGACTGCGGGCGCCGGCAATGCCTTTCGCACCAAAATAGCGCAAAACGGCCGTCTGGGCCGAGCGGTAATGGACTTCGCCGAAGACATCCTCAACGGCAGTACATTTATCCTCGTCTAAAGCGAACAGCAAGATGGCATTGGCCAACGGCAAGGTATCATAGAAAACGCGGCGGCGCATTTGCGAAGCAAAACAATAGTTGTAAAGCGCCTCGCAGTCTTCTTCGCGAAAATCTGCTAAAGGCACCGCCACCACGGGGCCCGTCACCAAGACTTCAATGCCGGATGTGGGTCGACTGAGGATTTCTTCGGTCTCTCGTGCGTGCTGCAAATTGACGGTAAGGGAAGTCTCCGTACGCAAGCGATACGTTGAAAAGGCGAAATAAGGCTCGCGGCCCAATTCGTACTGCGCCATCGACAGGCTGCCGGCAGAGAGGCGGAGATATAGTTTCATTCGCGATAATATTTTTTCAGAAAGAAGCGCGCCAAAGTCCAAGCGAGAAGCACGCCAAAGGCATCAGCCAGGAAATCAAACAGATCGGCGCTGCGATAATCGGTAAGCGCGCCTTGCAGCACCTCAATGAGTGCGCCAAAAGCCAAGGGCGCGGCAAAGGCAATCAGCAAGAGCTGACGCAGATTTTCACGCGCGTGGCGCTTTTTATACTCCCAGAGGATGAGACTCGAAAGGCCGAAAAACATCATGCAATGCGCCACCTTGTCAAGCCCACTCACGCCGCCCATACTTACGTGGGGCGGCCGGCAGAGGCAGAGCCACAAAATCGCCACCACGCAGAGCAGCGAGCAGGGATAACTACGCAGAACTTTTACCAAAACTTATTGTTTGCTTTGCTATACTCAAAGCCCGCAGCGGCGAGCGTTTGCGTAAGCCAATCTTGATCAATGTCCATCTTGCGGCAGAGTTCGTCGAGCGAGCCGTAATTGTCGCGTAGCTTCATGTTGATTACGCTGAACAGCATCGCGGGATCTTTGGGCAATTCCATCTTCTTAATGCGCTATTATATATATATTGTGAGCCGCAAAGGTACATAAAAAAGCGAGGGATAAGTGCTTATCATCAACGGAATGCGTACTTAAGGGGCCTTTTTCTTTATGGAAAGATGCAAAGGGCTAACTTTCGCGGGCGGAGTAGCCTGCTATCCAAAGAAAAGTCGTAATATTGCCGCGCATTGTAAAACCCGAGCCGTCCAAAACGTAGGCGCAAGCGGCGAAAAGCCGTAGGTATTGCCCCAAAACGTGGACATCGGCCCTTACATTTAACACAAACAAAATCCAATGAAAGCTCAAGATTTACATATCATTTACTTCGCCGGCGGCTGCTTTTGGGGCGTCGAGCATTATTTCAAACAGGTGCGCGGCGTCGTGGAAACACAGGCCGGCTATGCGAATGGTAATCGGGCACGCCCCGACTATGAGGAGGTCTGCACGGGACGCACGGGTTTTGCGGAAACGGTGCGCGTGACGTTTGATGCGACGCAGGTGGATTTGGACTTGCTGTTGCAACTCTATTTCAAGGCGATCGACCCGACTTCCTTGAACAGGCAAGGCGGAGATGCCGGCTCGCAATACAGAACGGGCATCTTTTTTACGGATCCGCAAGACGAAGCGAAGGCGCGAAAGGCACTGGACGAACTGGCGAAGCACTATGAGGACCCAATCGTGGTGGAACTGCTACCGCTAAAAAACTTTTATGCGGCTGAAGATTATCATCAGGATTATTTGGACAAACATCCTGACGGCTATTGCCACCTCAGACCCGAACTTTTCCAATGGGCGGCGCAAGCCAACGCACCGCGAACGGAGGAGGACAAAGCTTGAGAGGCATATACTCATAATGAGAGCGGACGAAAAGGCTGACCTAACGGCTCGCAATCAAACTTAAGCAAACACTTCTAAAGGCAAAAATTCAGCAAGAGGTTGATTTACGAAGAACTATTCGAGCGCTTAGCGGCGGAATTTCGTTTCTCTTTCACGGAGGAGCAAGCGCGGGCGGCGGCAATGCTGGCGGAATTTGTCTATACGCCGATACAGCGGCCCGCTTTCATACTCCGCGGCTACGCCGGTACGGGCAAAACGACACTCATTGGGGCACTGGTCAAGACGCTTTGCGAACTGGGGCGTCCGGTGGTGCTTCTCGCGCCAACAGGACGGGCGGCGAAAGTTTTTGCAGCCCACGCCGCGCAAGAGGCCTCAACGATTCATAAGGTCATTTACCGCCAAGAAACTTTTAATGGCGAACAGACGCGCTTCAACCTTAACTTTAATCGACTGAAAGATGCGCTTTTTATCGTCGATGAGGCTTCGATGCTTTCGGGAGAGCACGCGGCGGACTCGCTTTTCGGATCGGGTGCACTCTTAGACGACTTGATCGACTTCGTTTACCAACGCGAAGGCTGCCGCCTCTTGCTCGTAGGCGACACGGCCCAACTTCCGCCGGTCGGAGACGAAGAGAGTCCGGCGCTCAACGCAAACAATTTGCGCGCTTACGGACTTGCCGTCGGCGAAATCGACTTGACGGAAGTTGTGCGCCAACATCGGGGCTCGGATGTCTTGTCGGGCGCCACGCATATCCGCACTTTGTTGACCGAGGGCTTTACGGGGCGACCCGTTATCCAAGGCAGCGAGACAGGAGAAGTGCGCTTCGTGCCGGGAGACGAGTTGATCGAGACGCTCATTACAGCTTATGGCGACTGCGGAACCTCCGATACGATCGTCATAACGCGTTCTAACAAAAGGGCCAACGTATATAACGCCGGCATTCGCGAACGTATTTTCGACCGAGAAGGGCCGCTGACGCGCGGCGACCGAATTATGATCGTCAAGAACAATTATTATTGGACCGAACGCCTACTGAAGGCCGTCGAAAAGGCGGAAGCGAAGCGGCGAGAAGCGCGTTTGAAAACCGGACTCCTGCCATTGGAACACGAATTAGCCGCTGAGCGGCCGCCGTTCGACTTCATCGCCAACGGAGAAACGGCGGAGGTAGTCGCTGTCCATAATCGGCAAGACCAGTTTGGGTTTCACTTCGCCGACTGCGTACTCCGCTTCGATGCTTATCGACATTACGAAATGGAATGTCGGGTTTTGCTCGACACACTCACGTCTGAGTCGCCATCACTCACAACGGAGGAGCGCCGCACGCTGTACGAAAACGTGCTGGACGACTACGAATCGATCCCGACAAGGCGCGAACGAATGAAAGCCTTGCGCCAAGACCCCTATTACAACGCGCTACAAATTAAATATGCCTATGCCGTGACCTGCCACAAGGCGCAAGGCGGCCAATGGGAAAGGGTTTTTGTAGACCAAGGCTACGTTACAGATGAGATGATGGGAGATAATTATCTCCGATGGCTGTATACGGCGTTCACACGTACGACTGACCGCCTCTATCTTGTAAATTGGCCCGAAGAACAGCAAGAAAACTTGTCAGAATGACTAATATTCAGTAGTTTTGTTCCGATCTATGTGGACTGAAGTGATATTTTGGGTGGCTTTAGCCTTATACGCCGTGCTCGTAATCAGCACGGCGACGGTCATTGTCCTCGAAAATCGCCAGCCGGCCAAGACGATCGCATGGTTAGTCGTGATTATGTTGCTCCCCGGCGCAGGCTTGATTTTCTTTTACTTCTTCGGGCAAGACCTAAGAAAGAAGTACAAGCTCATTCGTAAGAACTACGACCACATTGTCCGAAGCATGCGCGGCAAAGCCTCACCTGAGATTTCAGCCGATACAGTACCCGACTACGCCCCCTTGATTCAGCTTTTGCACAACAATGGCGGCGAGCCCTTGACCGCGCACAACAGCGTGGAAGTCTTGGATTGCGGCCGCGCCTATTTTCTCTCGCTGCTACAAAGTATACTCCAAGCGAAACATAGTATCCACATTGAGACCTATATCATTGAAGAAGATCCCATCGGCAACTTAATAGCCGATGCTCTGATCGACAAAGCGCGCAGCGGCGTTGAAGTTCGCCTGCTCTACGACGATGTTGGCTGCTGGAAAGTGCCGGATCGCTTCTTCAAGCGTATGATGGAAGCCGGCGTAGCCATAGGTGCTTTCCTCCCCGTGCGTTTCCCGCGTCTGACGAGGCGCGTTAACAATCGCAACCATCGCAAGATTTGCGTCATAGATGGGAGCGTGGGCTTCATAGGCGGTATGAATATCGCCCTAAGATACGCTACGGATCAATGGAAAGACATGCAGCTCCGCATAGAGGGTGATGCCGTCGGCCAACTACAAAGATTATTTTTGGGAGATTGGTATTTCACGACGGGCCAACTCTGCTCCGGCGCGCCCTACTTCCCCGACGTGGTAGCAGGTTCAGCCCCCACGCTACCGGTACAAGTAGCGGCCACCTCGCCCCTTTCTCGCTACCCATCTATTATGTATTCTTTCACGTGGCTATTGCAGAATGCGCGGCGCTACATCTATCTTCAGACGCCTTACTTTATGCCTTCCGAGCCGGTGCTTCAAGCGCTGCAAACGGCGGCTATGATGGGGGTTGACGTGCGCCTGATGCTGCCGGAGAAACCCGATGCTTTTTGGCTTCGGTGGGCGAATGAGTGCTACTTTACTGACGTCTTGCGCGCCGGTGTCAAGGTGCTGTTATACAGAGGCGGCTTCCTCCACGCGAAAGTCTTGGTCTGCGACGATACGTGCTGTTCTGTAGGCTCTTCGAATATGGATTTTCGCAGCTTTGAAGACAATATGGAGGCCAATGCTTTTATCTACGACGCGCGCTTGGCGCTTGAGGTGAAGGCAGTCTTTCTTCGCGATGCAGAGCACTGCGAGGTCATCGACCCGGAGCGGTGGAAACGCCGCGCACTCTGGCGTAAATATTTTGAGAGTCATACGCGGATTCTCTCTCCCCTACTTTAATTGCTGCTTATGCGTAGTTTGCTTTTCCTCCTTTTTAGTCTTTTTATTGGCTATGCGCGAACGGCGCCGATTGATTCGCTCACGGCACGGCAAACGGCGCAAGCTTTTTTCCGAAAGGCTTTATCTCTGAAAACGATGCAAAGACCGCTTTTGCGCCACCAAGCAAAAGCGACCTATCTTTTCTCTCTTGGCGACAATTTTTTGCTAACTGCGGCCGACGATGCTTTACCCGAGGTCATCGGCTATGGGCGCTGCCGTGAGGGGCGCTTTCCGCCGGCTCTCAAGGACTTGATCCACGATTATGATCGTGCGCTCCGCCTCCACGCGCTCCGCTCTGCAGCGCCGATGCGCCCTACTGCGTCTCCGCCTCATCGGACCGTTGCGCCGCTGCTACAAACGATTCGCCACCAAGAAGCGCCGTTTAACGCGCTATGTCCTTATTATTTGCAAGATGACGGCACGCTTTCTTCGGAAAGATGCATTGTGGGCTGCGTGGCAACGGCTTTGGAGCAGATCGTGGCGCACTATAAGCGCCCCATCTCTTTGCTTGAACCGCTCCGAGGATGGTCTACGCCGCACTACACCGTAACTGACGTGGCGGCGGGCTCGCAAGTCGACACGCGACGTATATTAGATATCTACGATGATCAATCTTCGCCGGAGGCCTGTGCGGCGGTGGCCACGTTGAGCTATTGGTTAGGACTGGCCGTCCACATGAAATGGGGACTAAACGCAAGCAGCGCCAACTCGCAGCGGGCTGCCGAGCCGCTACGCCGCAGTTTTGGTTGGCAATACGTACATTATGTCGATAGTTATCGCTATGCGCCGGACGCGTGGCTGCCTATGCTTTACCGCGAACTTGAAAGTGGGCGGCCGATCTACTATGCGGGAAGCACGATGCGCCTCAATGGTCACGCTTTTATTATAGATGGCGTAGACGAAGCCGGGCGTTTCCACGTCTTGTGGGGATATGGCGGGCAGTATGATGGTTATTTTGACCTGAATGTCTTATGTGCCGCTGCGCCGGCCTACGATGTGCAACCTGATGACGAGGTTAACGGTTTCTTCTGCAACCAAGAGGCTCTCCTGCTCCACCCTGACGCGCAGCAGGTCGCAATGCCCGATTCGCTGGAGCGGACAGGGAGCGAGATTGTCGTCGACTCGATTCGCTGGGAGGCTGCTCCGCGCGTCGGCACTTATACGCCGCTTCGCCTTTATGTACACAACGCCGCTCCGCACGCACTTACCACGCCCTTGGTCTTGTTTACGAATTTGCAAACTGATACAGCCGCCATTCAACAAGGCGATTTTATCGGCCTTACGGGGCTTTCCCTCGAAGCGGGGGCGCAGCGCGAACTCCTTGTTCACGTGCGGGCTGACGCCGGAGGCCAACGCTTGTTGCGCATCACGCAGGACGGCATCTCTTGGTGCGATTTGGCGAGCGTGAAGATCGCGCCGGCCGTCGCGGCCAACTTAAATTTTGAGCTTTCAGCACCTACTTTTCTTTCAGATCACGCCGTGCGCTTCGTCCTATCGGCTACGGCCGGCACGGAGCGTGTAGGTGCGCTCATCACCTACGAACTTACGGCGCAGGGGGAGCGGGAAGGGACGCGCCACGGGCGCTATCTCTACGTAGCAGCAGGCGAAACGGCGCAAGATACAGTGCATTTTCAAGGCCTAAAAGCGGGCGAGCCTTACACGCTGTCTGTTCGCTATCCTTGGGCCGTTGTAAAACAAATCAGTTTCACAATGCCTACGACAAGCCTCGGCCCAATTCACAAAGCGCAGGACGCGCCGGCAAAATGGATTGATACGAATGGGCGCGCCGCCGACGCTCCACGACAGCGCGGCGTATACATTTATCGCGGGAAGAAAGTATTTCGGCCCTAAAACGTCCGACTAATTGGGCCGCATCAATGCAAATGCGCACGAGGCGGCCGCCAATCGTGATCAGACAATAAGGCGAGCGAATAAGGACGACCGGCGCAGCTTCAGCCGGCGTCAGCGTGCACCCCACGAGAAGCGACCTTTGCGTTGTCAGGCCTCGAGAATGTTTCGCCGCAATCGGCATTCGTCATTGTTTGGTGCCGGCAAACCATCGTTTGCTCGAACCAAACCATCGTATGCTGCCGGCAAACGATGGTTTGGCCCGAGCAAACGACGCCCCGCATTGGCCGGCCAATGACAAAATCCGTCTTCTGCCCCAAGAAGCCGACTTCGCGCCCCATCGAAACAAGACGAAGCAAACCCGTAGCGCACCGGAAGCGAAGCAAACCCCACAGGCGGCAAAGCCAAGTGGTTTGTAGTTGATAACTAAAAAGAAAATAACGATGCCCAAACAGATAGCCATCACCACGCGTTTGGTGACGCGAATTGACAACGAGGAGGAAATCATTGAACAAGCCGTAGACGGACTGCTCGATATAGGTCCTGAAAATCATATGTTGCGCTTTACGGAGCAAGATCAGCAGACGCAGGTGCACCTACTCGTATCTGAGGAGCGCGCACAGCTTCGCAGAAACGGGAGTTTCAGTTCGGCGATGCGTTTTACCCAAGGCGGGCGCTTCGAATCTACGTATCAGACGCCCCACGGTCCACTCCGGATGCACGTAGCTACAAATCTGTATCAAACAAAGTGCGATGCCGAGGGCGGAACGTTGGAAACAGTGTATGAACTTTACCTCTCCGGGCGCTTTATTTCCCAAAACAAACTCCTTATTACTTGGAAAGTATACAAATAAATTAAAAAATCTGAGAATCAAATCTTGACCTTTGCATAGATTTTTTTATATTTGCTGCTCAAATATGAGTACCTATTTTTACATCGACGCGCAACAGCGGCAATGCGGCCCGATACCGCCGACGCAGTTTGCAGCTTACGGCATCACTCCTACTACTTACGTTTGGACGGCCGGTATGGCGCAGTGGCAACTAGCAGGCACGATTATTGAGTTGCAGCCTTATTTCTCCAAAAGCCAACTCTTCAACGCGGTAGGCATACGCCCGTCGCGCCCCGATAACAACTTAGTATGGGCAATCTTAAGCACGATACTCTTCTGCCTACCTTTGGGCCTTGTAGGTGTATACTACTCAATGAAAGTTGACCCCCTTTATTTGCAAGGCAAGTATGAGGAGGCTCAGGCAATGGCAAAGAAAGCCATGAATTGGAGCATCGCCGGTTGCATCACGGGGATCGCCCTCGCAGTCATATACGCAATTCTCTCCATCTTTTTGATGCCTGTATTACTTGCATACCTTCAGTACGCACTTACAGCGCAATGAGCAGCAAAGCGAGATAATCGGAGTAAAAAATTAAGAACACGACAACAATTAATCAATTAATCATTCCATACAATGAAACAGTATTACTATGTAGATGGGAACAACCAACAGCAAGGCCCCATCGACGCAGCTCAACTTCCTTCTTTCGGCGTTACAGCTAAGACGCTCGTATGGTGCGAAGGGATGGCCAACTGGCAAGTTGCGGGAGAAATCCCCGAGTTAGCGTCTCTCTTCGCTGCGAAGCAACCGGAAATTCCGGTACAACCGCAGATGCAGCCGGGAACTCCGGCACAGCCGCAAATGCAACAGCAAGTACAACCGCAACCGATGAACATTAATAACTTTCAACAAACACAACAACCAATGAACACACAACCTCCTTTCCAACAACCCAACAATCAACAAATGCCTCCCCAACCGGACAACTACTTAGTCTGGGCTATCCTGGTTACAGTTCTTTGCTGTCTGCCTTTCGGTGTGGCTTCTATCATTTATTCCGTAAAGGTTGGTTCGCTTTATGCACAAGGTGACTACAACGGCGCTGTAGATGCTTCTCAGAAAGCAAAGAAATTTGCGATGATTGGCGGTATCGGTGGCCTCGTCTTTATTATTATCTACGTTATCTTTATGGTTATCGCCGGCGCTGGCGCTGCTATGAGCGGTATGCAATAAACTTCGACCATTCATTTTAGGTTAAAAAAATCGGGCGGAAAGATTTTAGTGCTTTCTGCCCGATTTTTGTATGCGCAAACTTGGAGGCGCGCGGCGCCGGTCGCGCTATGATTTTTCGGCCTTGCGGCGAGAGAGAAGTAGTTCCCAACTCGCGCGGCGCAATTCGTCGACCCCGACGCACACAAGATAGACTACGCACAACCATAACAGAAGTGCTACCGCGCCCAGCGCGGGCGGAGCGCCCATAAACGCCTTTTGGCAAATCGAAGCATAGAACGGGCGCGCGCCGGGGTGTTGATGGATCAAATAAACCGCGAAGCTACCCGCCGCAATCCGATTCACGATGGTGCTACTCAAAGTCTGGCGCAAGAAATACAGTAATAGCGCAAGCGCTTGTAGCACTACGAAAGGCGAACTGTACAACATAATTTGCTGGAATACCTTACTGCCAAATCCAAAGAGCGCTATCGAGCCGACTAACGTGTGAAGCAACGCAACGCCAAAAAAGATCAGCAAGAAAAAACTACTCCGCAAACGCGCCAAACGCTGAAGTTGGAAGCGCCGGACGTATTGTGCGAGCAGATACAAGCAAGCGAAGGAGAGCAAAGAGTAACCATAGTTAAAATCAGCAAAGATTTTAAGCACGAAAGCCCCTATCGCCTGCGCTAAGAAAAGACTGATGAGCACTCGCCGTTGCGTTTGCTCGTCGGTGGTTTCAACATAAGCATTCAAAACCGGACTTAGAAGAAACAGCAACAAATAAGAAGGCACAAACCATCCCGTTTGCTGCAACGTAAAGGCCTCAAAGAGCATAGAAAACGATAGATTTTCAGCCCCAACCGCCCACAAAACGGCATCAACAACAAGACAGCAGAAAACGCATTGGTACAAAAATTTCCCCAAGCCCCGCATCGTAGGGCGAATGCCAAACCAGCCGGAAATCAGCACAAAGACGTTAACCGCCACAATTGAAATCATTTCAACAAAAGAAAAGCCCAGATGCACCACGAGCGGCTGACTCATGAGAAAACCGCTGCGCGGCCATTGAAAACTTTGAACGGCGTGCAGCAAGAGCACCATAAACATCGCCAACAAGCGGAGAAGTTCTACGTTAGATTGTCGGGTTTTCATCATTTTCTTTCGTTCGTTCTTTTAAGTCTCATTCGTAAGTTTCTTAGCCCTATGTGTGCGCCTCAACGCTTGCCTAAATCGTCATACAGTTTCTGTAAAAAAGCCTTGCCATAAGGCAGATTATAACCGCGGCGCCGGCCTTGATCGGCCACGACTTGATTATTGTCGCAATTGTACATCACAGAATCTTCCGCATCCACAAATCCGAAGGCATTTGGAAAGGAAAAATAGCCGAAGTGTCGCACTTGGTCGTTCAGCATATCCTTGCTGAAGCGGTAAGATTGATAAGAGAGCCGCATCTGCGAGAGCAGCGTCGCCGCGATGTCGATTTGCGACCCGTAGGCCTCGCAGCGGGCCGGCGACTTCACAGCGCCGCCCACCCAAATCATAGGAATGTGATAGCGAGAGAAGTCAAAATAATCTATATCTTTAGGATAAGCGCCCAAATGATCGGGCACGAGCACAACGAGTGTATTCTTCCACGCCGGCAGGCGCTTCAGTTGCGCAATAAATCTACCTAAGCAATCGTCCGTGTAAGCAAAAGCATTCAGTCGTTCGTCTTTCAATTTATGATAAGGCACATCGTAGGGCTCATGACTGCTACTCGTTTGCACGACATACAAGAATGGCGTTTTTCGCTGCGTTTGCAGCGCGCGCAGCGTTGCATCGAAGACGTATTGGTCGGGCACGCCCCATTTGCTGAGTTTATATTTGAGCGGGAAATCTTGATCATTGGTGATGCGGTCAAAACCGCCGGTCACCAAGAACGAGCGCATACCCGTGAAGTCTGCATCGCCGCCGTAAAAGTAAGCCAAATCATAGCCCTCGTTGCGGAGTTGGCGCGTCCACATCGGGAGCGAATCAACCTTTTTCGGATATTTCATGATGCTGGTCGTAGGCTGCGCCGGATAAGCCCCAAGAATGGCTGCCAAGCCACGGTCCGTGCGAAAACTGTTCGCATAAAAATTGGTAAAGAGTACGCCTTCGTCGGCCAAACGATCCATATTGACCGCCACGTTCGGGAGTCCGCCGAGGCGAGACATAATCTTACCACTAAAACTCTCCAATACGACAACGATAACATTGGGGCGCTCCGTCGTGAGCAAGCGTTCTACGTGCGTTTCTCTCCCCACGGTAGGCTTATCTTGCAAATCCGCAAACAGACGATCGGCTTCGGCCGGATCCATAAAGCGATACATGCCGGCAATCTTCATTTCGCCGACGACGGAACTCAGCAAACTGAACACGGGGTTAATGGCCGCGTGGTTGAGTTGTTGGTTCTGACTGAAATAGACACGGCCCAAATTCATTGTCGACGTAGTGACGCTGCCGCGAATCGGCAAAAAGAGGGCCGCCGTACACAATAATAATATAGCAAAGGCCCGTTTGCGTTTTTCAGGGCCGACGGGGCGCAGGCGTTCGTCCAAATAGCGATGGAGCAACCACCACAAACCGACGCCGAAGGCGCAGCAGGCGAGCAGGGCAACAACAGCGTAGCCCACACTGACGCTGGCGAAGGCGTCTTTCGGCGAACTGGTGAAATAGAAGATCGGCGTCGTGTCGAGGCGGAACTTCCAGAAGCCGTAGAGCACCAAGTCTACGATGTAGATCATTGACAACAAAACGGCCATCACCACCGTCCAGCCGCGCCGCACGCGATCTGCCCACAGCCGCGCGCGCTCCCAAACGGATAGCGTCAGCAAGAGCGCCGGAAGGGCCGTAAAATAGCCCGCCACAGACGCATCCATCGGCAGGCCGTGCCAAACTACGCGGAGATAGTCGGTCAAGCCAACACCGGCATACAGATCGCGATGATACAGCATAAACGCGGGCTTCATCAAGACAAAGAACAAGATGAGGAGGCCAAACGTTTTCAAGAGTAAAATCAACCTTTGCTTCACACTACATCAGATTTTTCTGCGAAAGTAATCAAAATTCAGTGAGCAGAAGCTCCCCATTGGGCTATTTCTTCTCACGAGCGTAAGCCTTTTTCATCGTGAGATGAAACCTTTTTTATCACGAGCGCAAACCTTTTTTCTCGTGATAAAAAACTTCGCCGGCAAGCCGGCGTCAGTCAGAAGCGGCCTTGCGTGCCTTAAAAAGTCAATCCCTCGCTCGGCAAAAAAAGCGGCGGAAGCCTTCGCAAGCAGAAAGGAGGAAGCTACCGGAAGAAGCGAGAAATTGCACAAAAGGAATGCAATCCTTTGGTTAAGCACCCGCCAAGTATTACCTTTGCTCTCAGTATGGAAAAACGCCGTATTGCAAAGCGCATTATGCGCATTTTCGCTTGGATAGTCTTGACGCCCATTGCGTTATTTCTACTCTTGGCCATCCTGATCTACATTCCGCCCGTCCAGCAATTTGCCGTAGACAGAGCGGCGCAATACCTTACGAAAAAAACGGGCGTGCGGTTTAACGTAGAATCCGTGCGTCTGGCCTTTCCTTTAGACTTAGCCATTCACAACGTGACGGCCGTAGAGCACAACGATACCCTGCTGGCCGCGGGTTCGCTACGCCTCAACGTGGCGCTGCTTCCGCTCTTCGACGGGCGGGCCGAAGTGGACGGCATAGCCTTATATCGGGCGCAAGTAGATACGAGAAACTATATCGGCGGTGCACACGTCGCAGGCCGAATCGGGGCATTGCAGGCTTCGGCCAAGGAGATCGACTGGGTGAAGCGGAAAGTCGTCGTAGACTATGCCGACTTACGCAAGTCTGATGTCGTCGTTTGCCTCTCAGATACGGCGATGGACGATACGACGAAAGTCAAGGCGCAATGGGAAGTGAGCGTGGGTCGCGCCACGCTGCGACAGACGAAAGCGAAAGTGGCACTAATGGCTGCCCTACCCCAAGCTCTGAAAGGCAAAGGCAGTTTGCTTGAGCGCCTACCGGCCACTTATCAGCCCAAACAAATGTGGTTGGCGGCGGATATTGCACAGGCAGCCTTAAAGGGCGGTACATTCAACATGAAAACCGGCCGTTATGCCGTTCGCTCCTTTGGCGTAGAAAAAAGTAAATTGGCCTATCTGAACCAAGCGCCGGACGGCGTGTGGACGCGCAACCGACAATATCGCCCCATACCCGCAGCGAAGGAACGCTCGCTGCGCGATTCGATACGCAGCGCCTACACTTATCAAGACAATATCAAAGGTTTGCAAGCGTGGCAGCCCTTTGCGGCTTTCCCAAAGGGAGGCGGCGCGAACGATATGGCGACTTGGCTACACAAAGGCAAGCCATTGAACCCGAACGATATAGCCTTACAGGACGTATTCCTGCAAATCGACACGCTGACTTATGCCGAAAACGTATTGAACGCTAACGTAGCCCGCGCGGCCTTTGTCGAGAAGTGCGGCTTGCAGGTGAAGCGCATCAGCGGGCCGATCTATATGGATCAGCAGCGCCTCATTTTGCCCAACTTGGCCCTACATACGGCGCATTCTAAAGTATCTATTGGTCTGCGTTTCCCATTGTCGACCTTCGATCCCGATAGTCGGACGAAGATGACGCTGCACTGCGATGCCCAACTAGGGTGGCAGGACGTAAAAAACTTGGGACGAAACTACGTGCCGCGCGACTTGCTGCGCGTCTATCCGCAAACCACGCTTCGCATAAAGGGCGATTTTAGTGGGAATCTGCGGCGTTTTACTTTCGGAAATACGACGTTGGAACTGCCGGGCTTGATCCGCTTGCAAGCGAACGGCACTTTGCTGAACGTGGCATCAGCGCAACGCAGCGGGGCGATTAACATCCGCTCGCTGACAACGGGCGCCGGACTGCCGCGCTTGTATCGACAACTCGCGCCTTCGGCTGCCGGAAGCGTAAAATTGCCCAACAGAATGCAGGCTTCGGGACGCGTCAATTTCAAGGGGGACAATTATGGGTTTGATCTGCGACTGGCGGTAGGGCAAGGGCGACTGGCGGCAAAAGGCAAGATAGATTTGCGCGCACAAAGTTATACGGCCGATCTGCAAGCTCAACACTTCCCGCTGAAAGTCTTACTGCCGACGATGGGATTAAATGATTTCTCGGGTCATATTGCAGCCAAAGGACACGGATATGACTTGATCTCGGGCAAGGCTCAACTGAAAGCTGACGTAAGCATCAACCGGTTCGCCTATGGCGGCTACGACTTGAGCGGACTCCGCTTCCAAACTTTGCTAAAAGGACACAAGGCGCTCTTTGAAGCAGCCATAAACAACGAGATTGTCAAAGGTGATGTGAAGGCAGAGCTTATGTTGGAACGCTTAATCAGTATTAAGGCGGATGCAAACATAGAGCAGGCGGATCTGCGCCGCTTGAACGTGACGACTGATACGCTCTCGGCGGGCGGACAACTGCACTTGTATGCGACAACTGACCGACAATTTAATCGGATTACGGCCAATGGCATCGCGGATCATCTGTTTGCGGTCTCTCCATCGCGAGGTTTCTCGACGGATGATATACACTTCAACTTCAAAACGGGTAGTGACTCGACGATGGTCGGGATCAACAGTGGCGATCTACGGTTGCTGCTGGCTACGAAAGGCGACGTGAATCGCCTCGCACCGCGCCTGACTCGACTGGGCACGCTTCTGACGAAGCAGATAGCCAACCAAAAATTGGATCAAGAGGCCCTTAAACGTGAATTGCCCGTAATGGATCTGCACTTAGAAGCAGGGCAAAGTAACCCGATTGGGAACTTCCTGCATTTTAATGGCTATACATATAATAAAATATACGTCGATCTGCACACGAATCCGACGGCGGGCGTCTACGGAACGGCATCTGTAGGGCGCTTAAGCAATGGCGGACTGCTCTTAGATACGATTTACGCAAACCTTAGTCAGGACACGACGGGCGTACGTATGGAGGCGTTCGTGAAAAACTATACGAAACGCAATCCGAATAAGTTTGAAATACGTGCGCAGGGCTACTTGCTCTCGTCGGGGGCGGGATTGATGGCGCAATTCTACGACAACGATGGCGAAAAGGGCATCGATCTGGGACTAAAAGTCGACTTGGTCGAAAACGGACTGAAGATTATGATCTCGCCGGAACACCCGGTGCTGGCTTATCGCAACTTTACGGTCAATAAAGACAACTATATTTTCTTCGGAAATCAGAAGGAAATTCGCGCTAACGTGGACTTGCTGGCGGACGATGGGACAGGCGTGAAGCTATACAGTGCTCCGGGCGATTCGATTAACGACATTGCGCTCTCGATTAACAACTTAAACCTTGGAGAACTGTCGACGGTCTTGCCGTATCTGCCAACTATGGGCGGAAAACTCTCGGGTGATATTCATATTTTGGATAATCATAAGACGTATAGTGCGATGGCCTCGCTCCAAACGAGCAATTTCACATACGCCGGTACGCCTCTCGGGGCGCTGGGGGCGGAGTTGATGTATCTGCCAAAGGAGAAAGGGGAACATTATGTGGAGGCTTACGTCTCTACCAACGATGCTGAAATGTTGTCGGCCAAAGGTACGTATACGGAACGGGGAGGCGGCAGCTTTGACGGTACGGCAACGTTGGAAGAATTTCCGCTGCTCTTCTTCAATTCCTTCCTCGACGGGACGGAAATTGCACTGCGCGGAAAGGCAAATGGGGAAGTGGAAATCAAAGGCCCGCTGACAAAGCCGGCTATTAACGGTAGTTTGACGCCCGATTCGGCACATATCGCTTCGGAAGTGTATGGGTTTGATTTCAAACCGGAACAACGGCCGATCCAAATTGTGAACTCCAAGATTACGTTTGCGGATTACCAACTCCTATCGACGGGCGAAGCGCCGCTTGTCTTGAATGGCAATGTTGATATGACCAACCTCTCGAAGGTATATCTGAACTTGGGACTCAAGACGGAGAACTTCGAACTCATAAATACCCACCGCAAAACTAAGTCTTTGCTCTTCGGAAAAGTCTTCTCTGACATCAATTGCACCATCAAAGGACCGGTCGACGGCTTATCTGTGCGCGGCGATCTACATATTTTAGACAAAACGGATCTTACATACATTCTGCGCGATTCTCCGTTGACGGCAAGCAATAGTTTAGACGGACTCGTGGAGTTTGTAGACTTTAGCGATACAACTAAAGCTGAAGTAGCCATCACACCAGATTATGGCGTCAATATGGTGCTCGGCATAAACATAGCTGAAGATGCCAACTTCCATTGTCTGCTTTCGGAAGACGGGCAAAGCTATGCCGACCTCCAAGGTGGAGGATCGCTCACTTTCCGCTACACTCCGTCGGGCGAAATGCGCTTAGTGGGTAAGTTGACGGCAAAAGATGGGAAAATCAAATACGAATTGCCCGTCATACCGTTGCGTACGTTTGACCTCAAAAAGGGAAGTACGATCACATTCACGGGAGATCCAACAAATCCCACCTTAGATATAATAGCCACAGAGCGGATGAAGACGTTCATTAGTTCGGATGAGCATCGCCGCGCCGTAGTCTTCGACGTCGGACTCAAGCTTACGAAACCCCTTGATCAAATGGGCTTGGAATTTACGATTGAAGCGCCTGAAGATTTGGCTGTTCAAAACACGCTGGCATCAATGAATAAGGAGCAAAGAAGCAAGGCTGCAGTGGCGATGATGGCAACCGGTATGTTCATAGCCGACAACGCCTCCGCAGGTTCTGGTTTCAAGGCCAACAATGCATTGAATGCTTTCTTGCAGAATGAGATTCAGAACATCGCCGGCAAGGCTTTGAAGACCGTAGACATTAGTTTGGGCGTAGAAACCGGCACTTCCACGGTCGGAACTGTCACAACCGACTACTCTTTCCAGTTCGCGAAGCGCTTTTGGAACGATCGCATCAGCGTTATCATTGGCGGCCGCGTCAGCGCGGGAAAAGAAGCCGACAACAGCGCTGAAAGCATCATCAACAATGTCAGCATAGAATACAAAATCAACCCGGGCGCCACCCGCTATGCCCGCATTTTCTACGAGCGCGGCACAACAGATCCGCTCGAAGGCTTACTCACGAAAACCGGCATCGGTTACGCTGTGCGCAAGAAGACGGATCGCTTCGGCGACTTGTTCATCTTTTGGAGGAAAAAGTCCAAGGATCAACAGCCGACATCGAAGAAGAAGCAATAACTGACAAAGTTTATAACGACTTATGGCTTTTAAGCACCTACTATTTCCCATCCTGCTCCTCCTTTTGGCCTGTTCCTGCTCCACGACGAGCCAACTGCCCGAAGGCGAACAGCTCTATACCGGCATCAAGGAAATCACTTACACGCAAGAACCCGCAAAACCGTCCAAGGTAAGGCGAGATTCCGTCGGCGTCATCACGACGATCTCCGACGCCGTCAATGCTATCGACGACGCATTCTCCGGCAAGGGCGGTTTAGGTGCACTTTCAAACCTTAAGCAATCAGATTCAGCACAAGCAGAAGCCGCTCGCGCAGCCGCCAAAGCCGCATCGCACAAACAAGAAGTCACGAAAGCCGCCTTAGAGACAGCCAAGGAAGAGGTCGAAGCCGTGTTGGCTTATCCGCCCAACAATGCCCTGTTTGGTTCCTCTTATCATAGCTCGCCTTTGCAACCGGGTTTGTGGGCCTACAACGCCTTTGTGAAGTCGGAGACCAAGTTGGGTAAATGGATGTTTAAGAGTTTCGCCACGACGCCCGTACTTATCACGAGCGTTAGTCCGGATATGCGCGCCAAAGTGGCGCAAAACACGCTGCGCAATTATGGTTTTTTCAGCGGCAAGGTCAATTATGAAATCCGTCCGGAGAAGAATCCAAAGAAAGCAAAAGTGGCTTACGCCGTACAAGTTGGCCCTTTGTCGCTGCTCGACTCCATTACTTATCTTTCTTTTCCGCCCGCACAGGACAGTTTGCTGCAAGCGACGCACAACAAACGCCTACTCCGCAGCGGAGATGCTTTTTCCGCTGTTCGACTGACTGACGAACAAGCGCGCATCAGCAAGCTCTTCCGCAATGCAGGCTATTACTATTGGCAGGACAACTACACGACCTTTCAGGCCGACACACTGGCGCGCCGCCAACTCGTACAACTACACGTGCAGCCCTCGCCGGCGATTAACAAGAAAGCACTTCGGCCGTGGAAAATTGGCGAAACGCACATCACCGTGAGGCGTTACGATTCGGAAATACTTGAAAAGACGAAGTCGAAGCGCTTTTTCACGTTCAATTATTCAGGAAAACGCGTCCCCTTGCGCTCATCTATGTGGCGACAGGCCGTCACGCACAAACACGGCGAACTGTATCGCTACGACGACCAGCGAAATACGCTTGAGAAACTCAACAACATCGGCGTGTTCCGCTTGTTGGACGTAGAATATATCCCGCAAGACACGACCGATCTTTGCGATTCGCTCGACCTTTATGTAACAGCTGTGCTCGATAAACCTTATGATTCAAACTTCGAAATGAATGCTACGCTCAAGAGCAACCAGCAGATAGGTCCGGGAATGAGTTATGAACTGAGCAAGAACAATGCTTTTCGCGGCGGTGAACGCATTTCGTTCAAAATATTTGGCTCTTACGAATGGCAACTTCGCACCGGGACGGAACGAAACAGCTCTTTGCTCGATTCTTATGAGCTCGGCTCGCAATTGGCCTTCCATTTTCCGCGCATCTTCTTCCCCGTTATCTCCAAGAAGCGCTTGCGTTTCCCTGCCGAAACGACCTTTGCGTTCAATACGGATTGGAAAAAGCGCACCAGCTTCTTCACTTTGATCAACGCAGGCATCAGTGCAAAATATGCTTGGCACAAAAAGCAGAACGCCCTGCACGAACTCGTCCCGCTAAGCATTGATTTCAACAAAGTATTATCCTCCTCTCACACCTACGATTCGATTCTCGCGGCCAATCCGGCTTTAGCCGTTTCTATGCGCAACCAGTTTGTGCCGGCTATGTCTTATCTCTTCACTTATAGTTCGGCGGCTCACCACCGCAATCCCGTAATGGTGCAAGTCTTGGCCAAGCAAGCCGGCAACCTCACGTCGGCTCTCTACGCCTTAGCGCGCAAACCGTTTAACCAACGCGACAAGAAGATGTTCGGCTCTCCCTTTGCGCAATTTCTAAAAGCCACGGCAGAGCTGCATTATACGTATAAAATCAACAGTTCGCTCAAATTGGCCACGCGCCTCTACGGCGGCATCCTCTACGCTTACGGCAACAGCACGCGTGCACCTTATTCCGAACAGTTTTATGCCGGTGGCGCCAACAGCGTCCGCGGTTTTGCGGTCCGCAGCATCGGGCCGGGCACATACAAGGCCGACAATTCAAAATATGCTTACATAGAACAGACGGGCGACGTCAAACTGGAAGCCAACGCCGAACTGCGGGCGCACCTCTTCGGCAGTCTTTACGGCGCGCTCTTCTTAGATGCCGGCAACGTGTGGCTGCTCCGCAAAGACCCGCAGCGGCCGGGCGGCGAATTCAACTTGCGCAACTTCAAGCAGATCGCCGTAGGCACGGGCTTGGGCTTGCGTTACGACTTAAGCTACTTGGTGCTCCGTTTCGACCTCGGCGTCGGACTCCACGCGCCCTATGCTACGAGCAAGTCGGGCTTTTATAACATCGACAAATTCCGTAACAGTCTCGTCTTCCACTTTGCCATCGGTTATCCTTTCTAATCCTGATAACCTGACACCCCCCTTTTCAAAAAACGAACACGCATCCACCGAGCCTTTTCAGCGCTGCGGAGGATGCGTTGCGTGGCTTCTGCTTTCGTTTGCTCCCGGCAAACAATCGTTTGGTGCCGCCAAACCATAGTTTGATGCCGGCAAACCATAGTTTGCTCCCACCAAACAATCACAAGGTCAAACCTCGACAAGCAGAAAGCCCCTCGCCGCCTGCCGGAAATCAAGCGCGCCCCACCCCATCCCCGCGCTCCGAATGCAAAATCCCAACCCTCTCACGCAACCACCACCGGTAAGCCTTACAAATCTGCGGTTTGAGGGAAAAAGATTAGGAAGAACTTAGCCACTCACGTGCTTTTTTTCCTTAAATTCGCAGCGTCTATCGTCTATAGCGAAACAGAAAGACTCTCCGGCGGCCTCTCCGCGATGCCGTAGAGCCTCTTGACAAGCACTTTTTTTATTAACTTTCAATACAACCCAAGACTATGAAAAAGTTACTCTTTTCTCTCCTCGCTTTCTTGGCACTAACAGCCCAAGCAGATGGAGGGATGTGGTTTCTCAAACTGATGGAGCAGCAGCATTTAGCCGACTCACTGAAAAAAGCCGGACTAAAGATGCCGCTGGATCAATTGTACAACGAAAACGGCCCTTCGCTGCGAGATGCAATCGGCCAGTTTGGGCGCGGCTGCACGGGCGAAGTGATCTCACCCGACGGACTTGTGCTTACCAATAACCATTGCGGTTACTCCTATGTGCACGGTATCAGCACGACGCAACGCAATTATCTGCGCGATGGCTATTATGCGAAAAGCCGTGCCGAAGAATTGCCGGTCAAAGACCTGACATTTACGTTCATCATCGCGATCGAGGACGTCACGGAAGCCGTCGAAGCAGCGGCCAAAGCTGCCGGAATCGATACCTACACGATGCAGAGTCAAGGCTTCTTGAAGCCCTTTGGCGAGAAGCTGTTCAAGGCCTCTAAATATAGCACAATGCCCGGCGCCCGCGGCAGTGTCGTAGCTTTCTTCAGCGCCAACCGCTTCTATTTCTTTGTCGAGCAGACGTATAAAGACGTCCGTCTCGTAGTCAATCCGCCATTGAATATCGCGCAGTTTGGCGGCAATCAAGACAACTGGGTCTATCCGCGCCACAACCCCGACTTTGCCATCTTCCGCATCTACGCTGATAAAAAAGGACAGCCGGCTGCTTACAGCGCAAAGAACGTTCCGCTGAAGCGCGAGACATATTTGCCCATCTCACTCAAAGGTATTAACGAGGGCGACTACACCATGATTATGGGATTCCCGGGCCGCACGCAGCGCTTCTTGACCAGCGACGCGTTATCCCACCTTATGAACGACACATATCGCCCCGTCGTAGAAGCGGGCCGCGCCGAACTGGCGTTCAATGCATCTGAAATGGCGCGCAGCGAAGCTGAAAAGCTCGCTTTGCAAGACGAAGATATGAGCTTGAACAACCTCGTCAAAAACTATGGCGGCGCTATCGAATCTGTACGCAAAAATAAGCTCATAGAAACGCTACGTAAGGAAGAAAAAGCTTTTCAGGCTTTCGCAGAAAAGAGTGGCAATCCGGCTTATAAGACGGTCGTGAGCGACATTGCCAAACTGATGAAAGAATATGGCGACACGGTGCACGACGCAACCTTGATTACGCGCACCATTATCACCGGGGGCATCTTCGTTCACCCGCTCGACGCAGCCAATTTCCTACGCTTAATGCGCTCCGGAAAGCCCGAAGATAAAGCAGATGCAGCTGAACGCTTACGCGCCGCACTCTACATCACGCCGGGCAAGTCTGACTTCTCTCAAGATCAGCGCCGCTACGCAGCCTTGGCCCCCGTTTGGGAGAAAAACTGCCGCTTGCAAAGTTCAAAGGCGCTAAAAGTGCCCACGGCTGAAGAGATCTATCAAAAATCCATTTTCCGTTCGCACGCAGCTTTAGACGAATTCCTCCAACATCCCGACACGACGGTCTTCTTGAATGATCCTATTTATCGCATTATGCTGAAGACTTACGTCCCCTTGGCGCGTTCTGCCGGCAATGCGAACCGCCGCCTGCTCGATTTGCAACGCACTTACGTGAAAGGCTTGTTGGAAATGAGCAATTTCTCAAAAGCACCTGATGCCAACTCAACGCAGCGCCTCACGTATGGACACATCGCCAATATGAAACCGCGCAATGCAGTCAGCTACGATTGGTGTACGACGCTCGAAGGTATGTTTGAGAAAGAAAATCCGAACGATAGCGATTACGTAGTCAACGAACGTATGCGCGAACTCTATGAGGCGAAAGATTTTGGCCAATATGCGCGCCCGGATGGCAAGCTTCAGACGTGTTTCATCTCAAACAACGACATTACGGGCGGCAACTCCGGCTCAGCAGTGTTGAACGATCGCGGCGAAATCATAGGTTTGGCCTTCGACGGCAACATAGAAAGTTTGATGAGCGACTTCCGTTATGATCCGAAACTGCAACGCTGTATCTCTGCCGACATTCGTTATGTGCTTTGGGTCGCAGATAAAGTCGGCGGTTCAAGCTATATTTTGAAAGAATTGAAACTGATCAAATAAGCGCCCAACGCGCTTGAGCGAAATACACATTATTATATATAGCATTATGGCTGTCGGCAAAATATTTGCCGACAGCTATAATTTTAATCCTACGGGCCGACCCCTAAAATCGATGTTCGCCCTAAAGGTGCCGTGTATAATGGGATGATAACAATCCTCCGCGGACACCAGCAGCGCACCAATCGCTCCGAATCCACCCGCTCTCGACTGATTTCTTGCATAAAATAAAAGGTAGCAAACATCTTAACTTGTTGATGTCTACTACCTCTATTGCTTTGTCGGGGTGACTGGATTCGAACCAGCGACCACACGCCCCCCAGACGCGTACTCTAACCGGGCTGAGCTACACCCCGCAAACGCCTAAGCGTTGTAAGCGAGTGCAAAAGTAGAGAAACTTTTGATTCAAACCAAATAAAAGGCTAAAAAATCACGCTTATGCACGAAGATCTTATTGTATTTTGGCCGACGAAAGCAATCCTATCTCGCCGCTACCCAAACAGCGATGCGCCTGTTCGTCATATAATACGGCAAATTGGCCCGGTGCGATACCCTGAATCAACTCGTCCGAATGCAACGCATACTTCCCGCCGCGCACAACCAGCCGGCCCGGCGTAAACTCCGGCGTATGGCGCACCTTAAACGTAACCCGATAGTCGCCATCCGCCTCATAGGGGTTGTAAGTTATGAAGTGCGGCATTTCTATACGAAAGGCCTTGCCATAAGCCGCCTTCGTCTCAAAGCCACGGCTCACATATATAATATTGCGTTTGATATCCTTGCGCACAACGTACCACGGCCCGCCGCCGAAACCTAAACCTTTGCGCTGCCCGATGGTGTAAAACCAATAGCCTTTGTGCTTTCCGATGATATTACCCGTCTCTTGTTCTACCACCAGCCCTTCTTTTTCGCCCAAATACGTGCGCGCCAATTCCGAAAAACTGATTTTGCCTAAAAAACAGATACCTTGACTGTCTTTTCGCTTGGCCGGTGCAAGGTGAGCCGCCTGCGCAATCTGCCGAACCTCATCTTTGACCAATCTACCTACGGGAAAAATGAGCTTACGCACGCTAAAGCCGTCCAACTGTGCGAGAAAATCCGTCTGATCCTTGACCGGATCGGGCGCCGTGGTGAGCCAAACTCTCCCCGCCTCGTCTGTTTCCGTCTGCGCATAGTGTCCCGTGGCGATACGATCGTAGTTGTGGCCCTCGCGCTCCTCAAAGCAGCCAAATTTTATGTACTTATTGCACATCACATCGGAGTTTGGCGTCAATCCCTTGCGCAATCGGTCGATGATGTACCCAACTACTTCGTCCCAATACTCCTTTTGCAGATCGATAAGTTGGAGCTTGCAGCCGTAGCGTCGAGCCACGGCCGTCGCCATCTCCCAATCCTCCTCCGCCTTGCAGTCCCATTCGCCCTGCGGTCCGTTGCCGATCTTAATATAAAAGAGATCGGGCGTGATACCTTGCTCTTTCAGCAGGTGAACTGCAACGGCGCTATCCACGCCGCCTGAAATAAGTGCTGCTGTCTTCATACTTCCCATTTGCGGGCGAAGTTACAATTTTCAGAGAAACCGCCCTAAAAATAGGGGCGTTTTAGGTATTTTCTCTTATCTTTGCCCTCCGGCGTTATTGCCCTTATGGTGAAAACGAATCTCCGGAGCGCCGGCTGAAAACATACGACAATGAATAAAAAAGAGACGTTCGACAGCATCTTACGCCAAATTCCGGCCTTCAAACGTGTGCCTCAAAGCGAGCGCAAACACGTCATTCGCCGCGCCTTGCGCCATCCGCTTTTCTGGGGGTCTTTCTTGGGCTTAATTTTGTTTTGGCTCGGCGCCTTTAGCAGCGTCTTAGCGGCCACAGGACTCAACTATTCGTTCAGCTTGGCGCCTAAATACAATTTTTTAGACATACTTTTCAAGCTCTTACTCTTCGTCGTAATACCGCTGATTTGGATTTCGTTCATCAGTCTACGCATTCGCAATTCGCTCATCAAGCGCATCATTGATCGAGAATACCCTTCGGAGCGTTCAGAGTCAATCGAAGAAGACGAACCTCCAACTTCCGCGTGAGCGATCGTTCTTTTTCTTAGCCATTTATGCCAGTTTTGATATGACAGAACCGAAAGATTTGAAACTATATTACAACATCTCGGAAGTAGCCAAGATGTTTGATGTGAAAGAGACGCTTCTGCGCTATTGGGAGACGGTCTTCCCGCAGATTTCGCCCAAGAAAAGCGGCCGAAATATCCGGCAATATACAAAGGAAGACATAGAAAAAATACGCATTGTCCACAATTTGGTCAAGGTGCGTGGACTTCGCCTCGCCGCGGCTGCACAATTGTTGCGAAAAAATAAAGAAGGCGTCGTGCAAACGGCTGATGTTCTTGACGAACTACGCGCCATTCGCAAAGATTTAGTGCGCCTTAAAGCCGACATAAGCGGACTGGAATGAAAGTAAAGACAGCTTTTGTATGTGAAAATTGCGGTCAGGAATCAGCCAAGTGGATTGGTCGTTGTCCGGCCTGCGGACAATGGAACACATTCAAGGAAATCCGCCTCGCGCCCTCCGCTTCGCAGCAGTCGGCGAGCGTTGCTGAACGCACGCTAAGCCAAGATAGGCGCAACAAGCGCGGACCCGTGTCGCTTTCAGACGTACAGGCCGACGCGGTGTCGCGTTATAATCTCCACGACCCCGAACTCAACCGCGTTTTGGGTGGAGGTTTAGTGCCAGGTTCTTTGATCCTGCTCGGCGGTGAGCCGGGTATCGGCAAGTCCACCTTGCTCCTCCAGACGCTGCTTCGCCTTACCGACCGCAAGGTTCTTTATATCAGTGGCGAAGAAAGCGAACAGCAGATCAAACTCCGCGCCGATCGTTTAGCACCCTCAGCTTCGGGCAACGATTGTCTGCTCCTGTGCGAAACCAATCTGGAGCGCATCTTCGAACAGTTGCGCGACGTTTCGCCGGATCTTTTAATCATCGACTCCATTCAAACGATGGCCACGGAAACCATCGATTCCGCCCCCGGCAGTTTATCGCAAATCAGAACCTGCGCCGCAGAGTTTTTGAAGTATGCCAAGTCGAGCGCCACGCCCGTCCTGCTTGTCGGCCACATTACTAAAGATGGCGCCATCGCAGGGCCGAAAGTTTTGGAACATATTGTTGATACCGTGCTCCAATTCGAAGGAGATCGCCACTATTTCTATCGTATTTTGAGGAGCATCAAGAATCGTTTCGGCAGCACGGACGAATTGGGCATCTACGAAATGCGAGCTGAAGGTCTCCGGCCCGTAGCCAACCCCTCCGAACTCTTATTAACGGAAGGTACAGACGAGTTAAGCGGCATCGCCGTTGCCGCCGCCGTCGAAGGCGCTCGCCCCTTCCTCATCGAAGTGCAAGCGCTGGTCAGCTCAGCGGCTTACGGCACGCCCCAACGTTCTGCCACCGGCTTCGATCTGCGCCGTTTGAACATGCTTTTAGCGGTATTGGAAAAGCGCGCCGGCTTCAAATTGGGGGCCAAGGACGTATTTCTCAATATCGCCGGCGGCCTGCGCGTCACCGACCCCGCCATAGATTTGAGCGTCATCGCCGCCATTTTGTCGAGCAATGTAGATATTGCCATCGATCGCACGATTGCGATGGCCGGCGAGGTAGGTCTGAGCGGCGAAATCCGCCCTGTCACCCGCATCCGTCAGCGCATTGCCGAGGCCGCCAAACTTGGTTTCAAGCGCTTCCTGCTCCCCGAAGCCTCGCTTAAAGGTTTGAGAGCGGAGGTCAACATTCAGTTGATCCCCGTGCGTCGTGTCGAAGAAGCCCTGCAAGCCTTGTTTCGCTAAAGGCCGATAAAGCGCCGCCGGGCGCTTATTTTTTATCCTATACATTCAATCATTCTCCCCACAGTTCCCTTTTTCCGGTATGCAAAAAGAAATCCAACTCCGCCTCACGCCCGATATAGCTCTGCAAGAAGAAGCTTTGCTCCGCCATTGTGCCGCCGAACTCCACCTTGCGCCTGATTCCATCCGCGCTATGCGCCTTTTGCGCAAAAGCATCGACGCGCGCCAGCGTCGGGTCTTCGTCAATCTCACGGTTCTGCTTTTTATAGATGAAGACGAATCCTCCGTGGCTTTTGAGCCGATCCGCTACGGCGATGTTTCCCGTGCGCCCCGCGTGGTCGTGGTCGGCGCGGGGCCGGCCGGCCTCTTTGCAGCTTTACATTTAATCGAGCTCGGCCTCTGCCCTATCCTTTTGGAGCGCGGCAAGGACGTCCACGAGCGCCGCAAGGACATCGCCCGCATCAAGCAGCATCAGACGGTAGATCCGGAGAGCAATTATTCGTTTGGCGAGGGCGGCGCCGGCGCTTACTCTGACGGCAAACTCTATACGCGCAGCAAGAAGCGCGGCAATGTGGATAAGATTCTGCGCATCTTTGCGCAGTTTGGCGCACAGCCAAGCATTCTCTACGATGCGCACCCCCATATCGGCACCGACCGACTCCCGCTAATCATCGAAGCCATGCGCAAGCAGATTATCGAAAGTGGCGGCGAAGTCCACTTTCAGACCTGCGTCGACGGCCTTTTGCGCCAAGAAGAGCGCGTCGTCGGCGTGCGCACGACGGCCGGCGCTGAGTTTTTAGGACCGGTCATCTTGGCTACGGGTCATTCGGCGCGAGATGTCTACCGCTTTCTCCGCCGCGATGGCATCCGACTCGAAGCAAAGGGCATCGCCGTCGGTGTTCGCCTCGAGCATCCTTCGCAACTCATCGACCGCTTGCAATATCACAATCCGCAAGGGCGGGGTAAATATCTGCCGGCGGCCGAATACAATTACGTAGCGCAATGCGATGGGCGCGGCGTCTATAGTTTTTGTATGTGTCCGGGCGGCATTGTCGTCCCTGCAGCCACCGGCGCGCGTCAGATCGTTGTAAACGGCATGTCGCCCTCCCACCGCAACACCGCTTGGAGCAATTCCGGAATGGTCGTGGAAACGCGTCTCGAAGATTTAGACGGAGAATTGCGGCCCTTTATGGAAGAACGCTTTGCCGACCCTCGCTTTTCGGAAGAACATAGTGACTATTTTGACGCCGAAAATCCGCTCCGCATGCTCTACTTCCAAGAGGCTTTGGAAGAGACCTGCTGGTTGCAAGGCAATCAGCGCCAGACGGCACCCGCGCAGCGTATGCAAGATTTCGTCCGCGGCCGTTTAAGTTTCGACCTACCTAAGAGTAGCTACGCACCGGGCTTGGTTTCCTCGCCCCTCCACTTCTGGATGCCGACCTTTATCACCAAGCGCCTGCAAGCGGGCTTTGAAGTTTTCGGCCGTCGCAGTCGGGGATTTTTAACCAACGACGCCTTACTTATTGCGGCCGAGACGCGCACGTCTTCGCCGGTTCGCATTGTGCGCGACGCACTTACGCTTCAGCACCTGCAACATCCCGGTCTTTATCCCTGCGGTGAGGGTGCGGGCTACGCCGGAGGCATTGTTTCCTCCGCGATAGACGGCGAGCGCTGTGCGGCATCGGTTGCGGCGAATATGGGCTTGTAAAAACGAGCCATCAATAGCAAGAAAAAGATGCACCGCTCTCTTGTTTGAGTCGGTGCATCTTTGAAATTCTGCCCAAAATCGGGCCATAGCGTAACCGTTGTATGAATTTTATGTGCCTTAAAAGCACTTGCAAAGTTGCCGCTTTCTTTTTATCGTTGCAATACTCAAAATTGGGTATTCTTTTAGTCTGATTCCTTACGCTTATCCCACCGCTCCGCCGGCTTCGGGTTTGCTCCTGCCTGCGCCGCCCGCCTTTTCGGGGCGCAAAGCATTGGTCGCTATCGCTGCCGACTGTGATTAGTTGCTTTTTCATCACGATAAAAAAGGTTTGTTCTCACGAGAAAAAGGGTTTGCGCTCGTGATGAAAAAGGTTTACGCTCGTGAGCGTAAACGGCGCCGGCGGAGGCTTTTGGTCTACGAATAGGGCCGAAAGGTGTTGGTTTGTGGGGCGCTGTTCGCAAAAGCGGCGATTTCGGCGCGCCAAGAGCAAGCAGGATGAGTGGGCCTAAGGTCCCGCGTTTTCCTAAAAAAACCTTATCTTTGCCTATTAAGAGATGCCGCTAAGGACATGAAAGAATCACTCATTATATATAAGGCTTCGGCCGGCTCGGGTAAGACCTTTACGCTCGCACAAAACTACCTCGTGCAACTCTTATCGAAGGGGGGCTCGCATCGCTACATTCTGGCCGTGACGTTTACTAATAAGGCGACGACGGAAATGAAGCAGCGCATCCTCGCTTATTTGTACGACTTGGCCGAAGGTCGAGACAACGATTTCACGCGTGCGCTGGCCGAGCGTCTGGGCCAACCGGCCGACCTCAAGCAGCGGGCGCAGGCGGCACTGAATGGGATCTTGCACGATTATGACCATTTTCAGGTGATGACGATCGATAAGTTCTTTCAGCAACTCTTGTCGAACTTGGCGCACGAATTGGGTTTGTCGGCCAATTATCGGATCGAACTCGATGATCGAAAGGCCGTGGACGAAGCGGTCGACTTCTTGCTCGATGCCATTGATGAGCGGGCGGATAAAAAACTGATTGGCTGGATCGAAGACTTGATCGAAGATCGTATGCGCAGCAACAAGGGCTGGTCCGTAGGCCGCGATCTGAAAAATTTCTCGGCGCGCAACGTGCTGAGTGAGGCTTTCCAACTGCGCGAGAGCGACTTGCGCAATCGGCTGAATGATGCGGAACGTATGCGGCACTACCGGCAAACGTTGCGCGCAAGGCTGGACGAGGCACAGGGGGCACTGACCGGCGCGGCGCAAAACCTAATCGATGAATTGGACGGCATGTCGCTCGAAGGCTTTAGCCGAAAGGGGCAGTATGTCTATACCTTTGCGCGAAAATTGCTCAATGGCGATTTGGAAGAGCCTACGAAGTCGGTCTGCTCATATATCGAGGACCCGCAAAAGTTGCTCAACAAAAACGCAACCGACGACGGCCGCGCGGCAAACGTATCTTCGCGCTTGGCTGCATTGGTCGATTTGCTCCACGACAAGCGCCGGACCATTTTAAGTTGCCGGCTGATTCTTAAAAACTTGAATCAGCTCTTCCTCCTCAATGCCGTAGCCGCCGCACTTGACCTCGTTAACAAAGCCAACAGCCGCTTTCTGCTCGCCAAGACAAAACTGCTCTTCCACGAGATGGTCGGCGAGCAAGATGCGCCTTTCGTATTCGAGCGGGCAGGGGCACAGTTGCGCCATATCCTGATCGACGAGTTTCAAGATACGGCCCGCCTGCAATGGAATAACATCAAAAGTCTGCTGCTTAACAACCTCGCCGAGGGCAACACCTGCCTCCTCGTTGGCGACGTGAAGCAAAGCATTTATAGATGGAATGGTGGCGACTGGAATATCCTACAAAACATTGAAAAAGAATACCCTGCGGCACGCGTAAATAGTTTGCGTGAAAATTATCGCAGTGGGCAGCACATCATAGACTTTAATAACGCTTTTTTTCCGGCGGCCGCGCAAATGCTGGATCGATTGGAAACGGATGAAACGGACGCCGCTGCGCACCTATTGCAAGACATCTATGCCGATGTTTCGCAAGTTTGCCCTCGAAAAACGGCCGATGGCTACGTAAGCGTAACGCTGCACGATGCAGAAGCCGACATGCTCGATGCGGAAGCGGAGGCCTCGCTTTACCAACAAATACAAATGCTCCGCCAAACCGGCGTGGCCTATACGGATATGGCGATCCTCGTCAGGCGAAACAAGGAGGCACAGGCCATAGCCGAACGCTTCGCGGAGCAGCATTTGGACGTGCCGCTCGCTTCTGCGGAGGCCTTTCTCCTATCGGCCTCCCCCGTCGTGCAACTCTTAATCAGTGCGTTGCGCTGCTTGATGGACGAGAAAGATACTTTGTCGCAAGCCGTCGCCACGCGGATCTATTGTAACCACATTTTGACCGAAAATCGCCCGATGAGCGACATCGCCGAAGCCGGCTCAACACTGCTGCCCGCAGCTTTTGTCAGGCGCCACGCGGCCTTGGCGGAAATGCCGCTGTTTGAACTCATAGAGCAACTCATCTTGATTTTTACGACCGGGCGCTCGGACGAACGCATCGACATAAGCGGCGAAAGCGCTTATATCACGGCCTTTTTGGACCAAGTCCTGGCCTTTCTCGACGAAAATCCGTCTTCGATTGAAGCCTTCCTTAATTTTTGGGACGAGGAAGCAGCGGCGAAGACCATTCCCTCAACGGCCGTTGACGGCATTCGCATCCTGACGATTCATAAGTCGAAAGGACTGGCCTTCCACACGGTACTTATTCCTTTCTGCGATTGGGATATTTTTAATACAAAGCAAGGTAGTCGCTCCACGCTTTGGGTGCATCCGCAGGAAAGTCCGTACGACGAACTCCCTACCTTGCCTATCGAACAAAATAAAGCGGCGGCGCAATCGATTTTCCAGACAGAATATGAGCAGGAGTTGTTAATGCAAAAGGTAGATGGATTCAACGCGGCCTATGTTGCGTTCACGCGGCCCAAAAAGAATCTTTTGATTTGGGCAAACGTGCCGTCGGCTTCGAATAAACCGACTTTCGGCAGCGTGATCGCGTCGTTCGCCGACCCGGACTTTGCGGCGGACGCGGATAGTGAGGACGCAGCATTGTCCATCAAGACTTGGGGCGCCATTGTCCCCTCGCAAACGGCCGGCAAACAAGCGGCGGAGGCGCAAAATCCGTTTGACGCGAAAGCAGAAGCCGTTCCCTTCCACTTTACGCCGCAACCGGTGCGCGCCATCTTTAAGCAATCGAACAAATCGAAAGACTTCGTTCGCACGGAAGCCGATCCCGACGACCTGCAACAAAGTTATATTGACCGCGGAAAGCGCTTTCATCGTCTGCTTTCCGACATTGATACGGTCGAAGACTTGCCCCGCGCCTTTGAAAACCTACGCCGCGAAGGTTTAAGCGGACCCGACGACGCCGAGGACTTGGCTTTCTTGCGCAAACGCTTGATGGACGCGAAGGTAAGTCGATGGTTCGACGGCTCGTGGCAGCTTTTCAACGAGCATACCATACTCTCACGCAACAACAACCAACTCTCGCGTCACCGGCCCGACCGTGTCTTGGTGAAAGACAAGCAGGCGGTGGTCATAGACTTTAAGTTTGGCGCGCCGGCCGCGTCTCACGCTCCGCAAGTCAAGACCTATATGCACCTGCTCCAAACGATGGGCTACGAAAGTGTGACCGGCTGGCTCTGGTACGTGTATCAAAACAAGGTAGAAAGTATTTCGTTATGACAGATCCTTTTCTTCAGCTCGTCGCGCAAGACTTACGGCGCCGAAAAGTAGACTTCGCGCGCACCACGGTTGTCTTTCCGAACAAGCGTGCCGCTTTATTTTTCATAGAATACCTTGCTGTCGACGAAAAAGCCGTTTGGGCGCCGCGCTTTTGCACCATCGGCGAACTTTTTTCGGCCTTTTCGCCGCTCACGGCGGCAGATCCTATTGAAACGATTTGCCGTATGTATCGCATTTATGCGGACTTGGCGCAGACGAGTGAGCCTTTAGATCTTTTTTATGGCTGGGGCGAGCGGCTTTTGTCCGACTTCGAGCAGGTCGATAAAGCGATGGCGGATGCGGAGCGCTTGTTCGTCAACGTCAAAGACTATAATGCGATCGACTTTGGCAACTTTTTGAGCGACGAACAGCGAGCTGCGATTGAGCAAGCTTTTACGACGGCGCACGCAAGTCCGCCGGAGGGCATCCGAGAGCGGTATTTCGCTTTTTGGAACCTGCTCTTGCCGCTCTACAACCAATTAAATGCAGCCCTAAAACAAGATGGGAAGGCCTATGAAGGCGCTATTTTTCGCGAAGTTGCGGAGCGGCTGAGCGCCGGAGAGGATTTGGGCGGCACCGATTCCGACTTGTACGTTTTTGTGGGCTTTAATGCGCTCGACAAGGTGGAGGAAGTGCTGTTCAAACATTTTCAGCAGGCCGACCGCGCCTTGTTTTATTGGGATTATGACCGCTTTTATCTCGACGACACCGCAGAGGCGGGTCGCTTTCTCCGACAAAACTTGCACCAATTCCCAAACGCCTTGGACGAGGATTGTTTCGACAATTTTCATGATAAGGATTTCTGCTTCGTGGCCGCACAGACGGAAAACGAGCAAGCGGCTTACGCGACGCAGTGGTTGAATAAGCACCTCACAGATGAGCCTAAGCGCACGGCCATCGTACTCTGCGATGAGCAACTCTTGGAGCCGACACTTCACGCTTTGCCGCCGAGCGTAGCAGAAGCCAACATTACGAAAGGATTTCCGCTTACGCACACCTCAGCTTACAGTTTGATGGAATCTTTCTTTGAAGCGGAGGCGGCGAAGGCTGAAACGGCCGCGCATTCATCAAAATCGGCGACTCCGCCGACGGACATCGGTGCGCTCCTTGCCCAACTTTCAGCGGCCATACAAGCGGCGGCACAGCAGGCAGACGCGACAGCGGGAGCGGCCGACGCAACGCCATCCGACAATGATCGGTTTCGCCAACTATCGGTCGAAGCTTTTTTCCAATCCTATACGATTATCGAGCGCCTGCGAGGCCTTGTTGAGAGTGGAATGTTAACCGTTACGCCCCCCACCCTGCATCGGCTGCTCCGCCGCTTAGCCGCGCAAGCGTCTATCCCTTTTCATGGCGAACCGGTAGTGGGATTGCAATTGATGGGAATCTTGGAAACGCGTAACTTAGACTTTGAAAACATTCTCTTACTCTCAACCAATGAGGGCATTATGCCGGCTTCGGGCATCGAACTCTCATTTATTCCCTTCGCCATCAGGCGGGCGTTCGGTTTGCCTTCGACTACGCATCGCTCCGCCGTGTATGCCTATTATTTCTTCCGTCTTTTGCAGCGCGCACGCCACGTTACGTTTACCTATAATGCGACGCCCGACGGACTACGCGGCGGCGAGATGTCACGATTTATGATGCAGCTCCTCGTGAGTGGTCGTTTCCGGATACGACAAGAAGCCTTGAATGCGCCCCGACTGCTCCCGCAGCCCACGCCGATTGAAGTGGCGCGCCCGTCAGACCTCTTTGAGCGCCTCAACCCTGTGCGCGGCGGGCAGCAAGTGCCGCTTTCGCCCTCTTCGATCAATAAATACATTGATTGCCCCCTACAATTTTATTATCACCGCGTAGCTCGTTTGACGCCCCACGAGGATACAGACGCCGCCCTCGACAATAGAATTTTCGGCAACGTATTTCACCAATTGGCAGAAGACTTTTACAAGCCATTTGAAGGCAAGGGGAAGATAGACCCTCAAAGATTGGCCTATTATCATGAGCATCCCGAGCGGCTCAATCCGCTGATTGAAGAGGCCTTTGCCAAAAACAATGCGCCTTATCGCTTGGTTGATGCAACGATTGTTCGCAACCTGTTTCGCCGAATGCTGGCTTACGACTACCGGTTGGCCGATTTGGAAATTGTACGTTTGGAATGCGACGTCAACATCGCCCTGCCGCTCAAGATCAACGGCACGGTGCGTCCCTTCAACGTAGGCGGGCGCATCGACCGCTTAGACATAGCCCGCACGCCATCGGGTTTGCGCACCTTGCGCGTAGTCGATTACAAGACGGGCACGAAAGAGCAAAAGGCCGGCAAGATGGAAGATCTCTTCATACCGAAAAAGAGTAGGCCCTACTACATCTTCCAAACTTTTCTCTACGCTTTGGCGGTGCAAGATAAGGTGCGCGAGTTTACGGGTGAGGACTTGCCTGTCTCCACCGTACTCTTTCACATTCCGCTCATCAATGACGCTTACGATCCTTGGATTCCTTTTGCGAAAGAGCGCGTCTACGATTTCGGCCCGTTGGCGTCCGACTTCCGCGAGCAGAGTATCGAACTCTTACAACGTATGATGGACACGCCTACTTTCCGACAAACGGACGACTTGAACGTATGTGCCCACTGCGATTTCCAACAATTGTGCGAACGAAACGTAAAATCTGATTATTAAGTTTTGATATGCTGAACATAAACATTACGCCCGAACTGCAAAGCGTGGCGCCACAATACGTAGGCGGCTTCCTCGAAGCCGAAGTGGTCAACGGGCCGACACCGGCTGCCCTTTGGCAGGAGATAGAGGCTTGCAGCGAGCAACTTCGCGCGACTTTTGATACGACGACGATCAAACAACAGGCCGGCATTGCCGCAACGCGAGCGGCCTATAAAGCGGCCGGCAAAGATCCGAGTCGGTATCGGCCTTCCTGCGAGCAGTTGGCGCGCCGCGTGCTCCAAGGTAAGTCGCTCTTTTCTATTGATACGCTCGTCGACTTAGGCAATCTCGTATCCTTAGCCTGCGGCTATTCTACCGCCGTGCTGGATCGCGAAAAAATCGTGGGCGATACGATCAGTTTGGGTCTGGGCCGACCGGAAGAACCGTATGAGGCCATCGGACGCGGACAACTTAACATAGCCGACCTGCCCGTTTTTCGAGATGCAGAAGGCGCTTTTGCCACGCCAACGAGCGATAGTGTGCGCACAATGTGTACAGAGGCGACGACAAAGGTTTTGATTATCATCAACGGCTATGATGGTGATGCGGAAAAGGTCAAGCAAGCGCTGGAGCATACTTGGCAACTGCTGACGCGCTACGCAAAAGGCAGCGGCGAAGCGCGCATCGTGCTGACGGCGCAAGCGCCATCGGCGTAGCGGCGGACCTCACTTCGTACGCCGACGGCTTGGCGGCATTGGGTCGAAGCGCAACCGGAAGTGCCTTGAGCTTATTTTGAAACAATTATAGGCCGCATCTAACACATAAATTTTGATAGCAGCAATCCTATGGTTGGGTTGCTGCATTTTTGTATGTCTTTATGGTGTACTTCTTGCAAGGTCTTGAAGCGGAAAAGGCTGTTTTTTCTACTTCCCCATCGCATTGAGGCAGTCGATAAGTGGGTTTGCGTATTGTTTGCCGGGAGCAAACCATCGTTTGGTGGCAGCAAATTATCGTTTGGCGGCAGCAAACTATCGTTTGGTGGGAGCAAACAATAGTCAGCGTGGAATATGAAACAAAAAGACGAAACATATCCGTCTGAAAATAAAGGACTAAGCATCTTACAGGCAGATTCGATGCGGCCCGCTCAAACGATCGGCCCGCCAAGCGTTGATGCGCGGAAGGGCTATCGAGGATGGGTCGACTAAAGGGGAAATGGTGGGGCTGAAAGTGTGCGACGGCTCAAGCGATAGTCGATAAAAGCAATTCCTCGCCAAGACTTGGTGGTCTGGCGAGGAATTGTATTTGTTGCCATCAATACTTGTGGGCTTTCGTGACGCGCTCTATTTCGCGGCGCGATTCCTTTTCTTTGATCGTAGCGCGTTTATCGTATTCCTTTTTACCTCGGCAGAGTCCTATATCCAGCTTGGCCCGCCCGTTTTCATCGATATAGAGGCGCAGCGGTACGATGGTCAGACCCGGCGACTTGGTCTCGGAAGCCCAATGGCGAATCTCCTTCTTATTAAGGAGAAGTTTGCGGTCGCGCCGCAGCTCGTGGCGATTGTAAGAACCAAAGCTATATTCTGCCACATACATATTTTTAACCCACATTTCGCCATTATTGATGAAGCAAAACGTATCTACGAGACCGGCTTTTCCGAGGCGAATACTTTTAATTTCCGTCCCCGTCAGTACGATGCCGGCCGTCAGTCGGTCTATTACGAAATAATCGTGCTCCGCACGCTTGTTTTTGATGTTGATACGCGCAGGCTTCAGCTTATTATTCTTTGCCATGAATGGTTGCAAAATTGTCTAAATGTTCGTCTACATAAGCCGCTATCTGCGCCGTATATGACTCTTCGCCTTCAATAAATGCGTCGTCGTGATCGTCAAATTCGGGATGCTGCTCAAAAAGCGCCATAAACTCCGCTTCCGTGCAATCGGCCGTCAAGACATCTCGATGGCGGCGATACTGTTTTTCGACGCGGCGGAGGAGACGCGCCAAGTCGTCCATGCCCCACAGTTTCAAAGCCTTGGCAAACGGATTGTGGAAGAAAAAAGGCCCATAGCCGTTGTGAATGAGTTGGACAAATCCGCCGTCCATCACCTCTTCGCGCAAAATAACATAGCCCCAAAGCGTGATCTGATCAGGCGTAAGCAGGCCGAAAGCTTCAGCTGAGAGTTCTGAACCACAAGCGGCTTTGTAAGCATTCACAAAGACGTCGAGAAAAGCGTCCATTCCCTCGGCGGCAGCACGACGCAGGTCGCTGTCGTTTACAATTATCGGATTCATAATTGCAAAGTTAATACAAGCTAAGAGAGTTGCAAAGCGCCGAACGCTTCTTTTATGCATCAAGCCGCAGGACGAAAGCGCGCCGGCATGGGAAGAGATGGGCAGGGAATGCGGCCGGCACCATAAAATAAACCCCAGTAGTACGCTCTAAAAAGACAAAGGGCAACCGGCTATAAAATAGCGCGGCCACCCCTTGAGATAACATGGTTAAAAATGAAAAGTATAACCTTTATTTCTTCATTTTAATGGGTGAATAGGAGAATGTTATCACTCCTTTTTGACCTTCTTTGTTCATATAGTCGGTAAATTTGAGCTTGTAGTATTGCCCATCTTTGCATTTCAAGACATATACTTTTCCCGACAGACTATAATCGTAAGGCGGCATACCACCCGTCGGCGTGCGTTTCAACCATTTGTAGAGCGTCAGGTTAACAAAGGCAGTTTTTGCATAGCCGATATTGCCCATCATCATATTCTTCGCGTCGACAATGATTTTCTCCTTGATTTCTTTGTCGGCTTCGAAGCCCGAAGTGGGTACTTCCGTCACCTTACTCAACTCCGTCTCGGTCGTTTCTACCACTTCGCCCATATTCGTTTTGGGTTCAAAGCGGTGGAACGCCAACTGCCATTCCTTTAATTCTTTGGGTTCCTCTGTGTTTTCGGCCATATCTTTCGTATAGACCTCTTCCATCTGCCCCTCATTATTTTGCTGCTTGTAGACCCACGGGCCTTTCACGCCCAGCGTTTCAGTCTTGCCCGACTTCAAATCAACGTAAGTCCACGTACCATAATCCGTTGCGGAGACGGTAATTTGTTTTACTTGCACCGGAACTTCAGGATCCGGATCCGGTTTGGGATTTGGTTTGGGTTCAGGCTCGTCCTTGCTGCACGCAGTTGCAACAAAGAGCACCGCAGCCCCCATCAAAAGCGTTTGTAATTTCATAGATGTTGTATTTAATTTTAATGCTGCAAAATTACGCCTTGTCGCGAAGCGCTGCAATACCTAAAAAGATTGATTTTCATCCCACTCAAACGGCGTTGAAAAGCCATCGTATGCGCCCCAATTACCACTCCGCCAGCAAAAAACGGCACGCGCTCTACGCTTTTCTTGACGCAGACACATTATTATATATACGCGTGCGAGGGGCGCCCAACTTCAGCAGGGCTGTGCTCAACATACTAAGAAATTGGTAGAAAATAAGCCTACATTTATTTTGCTCTTCGCGGCTCTTGGCGTAATTTTGTAGCACCACTACAGAAAACAATCAACAAATAAAACCTATGACACAAGGAAAAGTTGATGCTTTGTTGGGCATTGTCTTCGGCGATGAAGGAAAAGGAAAGGTCGTCGACTATTTTACGCCACGCTACGACGTCGTAGCTCGATTCGCCGGCGGCCCCAATGCAGGGCACACCATTATATTTGAAGGAAAGAAATTCGTTTTGCGGTCTATCCCTTCCGGTATTTTTGATGATGGCAAACTGAATATCATTGGTAATGGTTGCGTAATCGCGCCGGATCTTTTTATGAACGAAGCGCGCGAACTTGAAACGGCGGGCTATTCGCTCATAGATCGCTTGCACATCAGTCGGCGGGCGCATTTGATTCTCCCAACTCACCGCCTGCTTGACCGCGCTTACGAGGCGGCCAAAGGGAAAAACAAGGTCGGAACAACGGGAAAAGGCATCGGCCCTGCCTATTCTGACAAAGCCGCACGCATCGGCTTGCGCGTAGGTGACATTTTAGATAATTTTGAAGCCAAGTATAAGGCGCTAAAGGCGCGCCACGAGCAAATCTTGCGCGATCTGAATTTCACAGATTACGATCTTACCGAAACAGAGCAAGAATGGTTTGCAGGCGTTGAATATATGCGCCAATTCCAACTGAAAGACACGGAAGTAGAGTTGAACAAACTCCTCCGCGAAGGCAAATCTGTCTTGGCTGAGGGTGCACAAGGCTCTATGCTCGACATAGATCACGGCACGTATCCCTTTGTTTCGTCTTCGTCGACAACGATTGGCGGCGTCTGCACCGGACTGGGCGTTGCGCCGCACCGAATCGGCCACGTTTATGGTATATTCAAGGCCTATTCTACCCGCGTTGGCGCCGGCCCGTTCCCCGTTGAACTCTTCGACGAAACGGGCAACGAGCTGCGACGTATCGGCCACGAATACGGAGCTGTTACCGGGCGCGACCGCCGTTGCGGCTGGATAGATCTTGTGCAGTTAAAGTACGCTATAATGATCAATGGCGTGACCGATTTGGTGATGATGAAGAGCGACGTGCTCGATACTTTTAAGGAGATCAAGGTTTGTACGGCCTACGAGAAGGCAGGTGAGCGCACCGAAGAGATGCCTTTCGATACCGAAGGGTGGACGGCCGTCTACGAAACGCTACCCGGCTGGGAAACGCCCTTGACGGAGATTCGCGAAGAAAAAGATTTCCCGCCTGCTTTCGCGGCTTACATCGCTTATTTGGAGCGCGCACTGGAGACGCCGATCAAGATTATCTCCGTGAGCCCTGATCGCGAAGCGACGATCTTGCGCTAAGCGCCAACGAGTATAAGGCCGGCCTTGCCGAGCGCTGCATACAAAACGCCCCGAAGCGGAATCCGCTTCGGGGCGTCTCTTTTAGCTGTATGTTTAGCGCGAGCCGTACATCTTTTCGTAGTAATGTTGATAATCAGAGCCCGATACGGCTTCGATCCAATCGTGATGCTCGAGGTTCCAACGCACGGTTTTTTCAATGCCGACCTCAAATGTCGTTTCCGGATACCAACCCAAATCGGCCTTGATTTTAGAGGGGTCGATACCATAGCGCTGATCGTGGCCGAGGCGGTCTTTCACGAAGGTAATCATGCGCTCATCGATGCCCTCCACCCCTTGTTCGCCGCGCAGGAGTTGACGATAGCTTTCGTTCTCCTCCATAATGCGGCGCACGGTTTGCAGAATCGTCTTCACGATCTGAATATTTTGGCGCTCGTTATGCCCGCCGACGTTGTAGATGCTGCCATCGGCCGCCTTGTTCACCACCAAATCAATCGCCTTACAATGATCCTCCACGTACAACCAGTCGCGGATGTTCAAGCCCTTGCCATAGATGGGCAAAGGTTTGCCTTGCAAGATATTATTGATCACAAGCGGAATGAGTTTCTCCGGAAATTGATACGGCCCATAGTTGTTCGAGCAGCGCGTGATGCTGACCGGCATACGATACGTGTCGCGATAAGCGCAGACCACCAAGTCCGCACTCGTCTTCGACGCAGAATAAGGGCTGTGGGGCTGGAGCGGCGTATCTTCCGTAAAGAAACCTGTATCGCCCAGACTGCCATAGACCTCGTCCGTCGAAACTTGGTGAAAGCGAACGCCGGTTTTCCACGTCGGGTAGCCCTGTTCGTCCTTACCGGTGACCCAATCGCGGCGCGCACAATCGAGCAAATTCTGCGTACCGAGAATATTTGTTTGCAGGAAGAGTTGCGGATTTTCGATACTGCGGTCCACGTGGCTCTCCGCGGCAAAGTTTACAACCACGTCGAAATGATATTTAGCAAACAGATCGTCGACCAACGCGCGATCGCCAATATCTCCGCGCACGAAGAAGCAGCGCTTCTCGTCGATGTCTTCGGCGATAGTGCCCAGATAGCCCGCATAGGTGAGCAAGTCTAAGGCTACGACGCGCACATCGTCGTATTTTTTCAATATATACTTTAAGTAGTTTGCGCCGATAAAGCCGGCAGCGCCTGTCACAAGATATGTTTTCATCTTTTTTCGAGTTTCTTGTGCAAAGATAGGCGGCCAAAGTCGGCGGGCAAAATAATAAGCTCATTTTCTTCTACTTCGCCCCACCCCCGTGGGTTATCGTTTTATCCGCGTGTCTTTTGCTTTGCTGACAACTATTTATCGACCGACGACAAAGGGCCGGCAATCGGGCGCAGCCTTTTCACACTGAAGTTTCACGCCAATAAAAACGAGGAGGGCAAGGAAAAATACGCGAAATGACGCGGATGGGTGGATACAACAATCGGCCGCGGGCGTTTTTTATCGTGAGAGCAAACCTTTTTCATCACGAGCGCAAGGTCTTTTTATCGTGAGCGTAAACCTTTTTTATCGTGAGCGTAAACAAAACAAGTAAGACTTCGGCAATAAACAATCAGGCGGACGAGGGATTTTCGCACGACTTTCAAAGGCGGTTTGCGCGTGGGAAGCATGGCCGTTGGCGATATAATAAACTCCATTGCGGAAGATATTGGCTACTTCGAGGCTACGAAGGCTAAAAATGGGCCGCGGCAGCATTGCAGGGTGAAGTATTAGTCAATAAAAAACAAAGCGCTGCGAGCACGCGTAAGGACTTGCGAATCAAGTCGGGCGGGTGCTCGCAGCGTTTATCAGAAAGCGTGAGGCGCTGCCAAACTTTGGGCCGTTCAACTGCGCATCGGCTCAATCAGCGTCTTCATATTCTTGATTTTTTCTCCGCTTATGCGTTGCAAAACGGTCTTCAAGCGGGCCGTACTTACGGCGACGTAGGCGTGATGGTCGACTACGTCGATACGGCCTATGTCGTTCGCCTTCAATCCCCCTTTCTTGCACAGGAAACCTACGATGTCCATCTTGCTGAGTTTGTCCTTCTTTCCTCGCCCTATGTAGAGCGAAGTCCAAACCGGGCGCTGCGCGGCGATCGGTTGATCATCGACGCAGACTTCCCCATCGGCGTGAATAAAATCGGGCAGCATCTCGGCCGGGCCTTTGATGACGTAGGCCGTCCCCTCGTTGTCCCAACGCGTGGCGCGACCGGAGCGATGCGTGAAGTCGTCGGCGTTGAGCGGAAGATGATAATGGACAACGACACGCACCTCGGGGATGTCCAATCCGCGAGCGGCCAGATCGGTGGCTACGAGTACGTTGCTGCTGCCTGCGCGAAACTTATACAAAGCGCGTTCGCGGTCGTCTTGCTCCATACCGCCGTGGTAGATCTGTGCGATGAAACCCTGCTCACGCAGATAGCGACCGATGCGCTCCGTACTCTCGCGATGGGCTACGAAGACGATGGCGGGTGCACCTTTGACATAACTAAGCAGGCGCGCCAGGGTATCGAGTTTATCCTTATCGGGCGAGGGCACGAGGAGCGTCGTCGTGCGTTGGTCTTTAGACTCCGGCAAGAAATTGAGCCTGCTACCTGCCTCATCGATGAAGGCCGGCACGTCGATAGCCGTCGTGGCTGAAGTCAAAACGTATTGTCGTACACGGCCAAAAGCGGCTAAGAGGGCGGCCATCTCGGCTTGGAAACCCAATTCGAGGCACTTGTCGTATTCGTCTATGAAGAGGCGGGTGGCAAACTGCGTCTCGACGTTGCCCTTTTGGACGTGATCGAGCAGTCGACCGGGGGTAGCAAAAACGATCTGCGGCTTGATCTCACGCAAACGGCGATGTTCGTCCATCGTGGGGCGTCCGCCGTAAAGGGAAATGCTTCTCAGCGGCGTCTTCATCGACCGAAAGACGGCCTCGTTTTGCTGTGCGAGTTCACGCGTGGGACAAATGACGAGCGCTTGCAGTTGGTCGCGCTCTGCATCCAGCTGTAAGGTAAGCGGAATGAGAAAAGCGAGCGTCTTACCCGTGCCCGCCGGCGACAAGAGGAGGACGTGGCGCCCGCTACCTATGACCTCGAGCGCTGATTGCTGCATCGGGTTGAGCGCAGCTATGCCAAGCGGCTTGAGCAGTTCGGTTGTGGTGATTTGCATAAGGATTGAGATGATGTATAAGTGAAAATGGAGCTAAAAATGTTCCGCCGCGAGACGTGCGCGGCGGAACACTTTATAGATTGAATCAAAATAGATTAGAACCAACGCACGTAGCAGAAATCTTGGCGATGGGCCAAAGCGGGGTGCTTCGGGTACATGCGGAAGCCAATCTTGAAACTGCCCGTGAAATCAATACTGTCGGTCAATTCGAACGTGTAGTTGTTGCCTTCACGAGAGACAACGTTCATCGGAATAGCTGCACGGAAATGCTCGCTTCCGTCGCGATTGGAGATGATGACCATATCGATGCCGATGGCGTTGTCCAGACCTTGCTCATCGACGACGTGGCGGATCGTAAACGGAGCGCCGCTGATCAATTGCCCATTGAGGACGTTGGCAGGATCGTCGGTACTAACGATGCGTATGTCGTTCCAGCGCGCAGCTACAGTTTCCTTCCACGCCGCCAGCTCTTTTGCGGCTGCATTGTCTTTCTCAGAAAGTTGCTTGAAGCGTTTTGCCTCGGGTTTGTAGAACTTCTCGTAGTAGTCGTCCAACTGTCGCTTCATCGTATAATGAGGCGTGATCTTGGCAAACGACTCTTTCACGACGCGCACCCAATTCTCGCTGTAACCGGATCTGTTGCGAGCATAATAGAGCGGGATGATTTCTTGCTCTAACATAGAGTAGATGGTCAGTGCGTCGAGGCGGTCCTGCTGTTCTTGGTTGTGGTACGTGCGCGTTGCAGAGAGCGCCCAGCCGGCGCCCTCTCTGTAGCCCTCATACCACCATCCGTCGAGCACGGAGAAGTTGAGAACGCCATTCATTTGGGCCTTTTCGCCCGACGTACCTGAAGCTTCCATCTTACGCGTTGGCGTGTTGAGCCAAATATCTACGCCGGAAACGAGGCGGTGCGCCAATTCCATATCGTAATTTTCGAGGAAAAGAATCTTTCCGAGGAACTCCGGTTGCTGAGATATTTCGTAAATGCGCTTGATCAAGCCTTGGCCGGCGCCGTCGGCGGGATGCGCCTTGCCGGCAAAGATGAACTGCACAGGATAATCGGGGTTGTTGACAATCTTGCTCAAGCGATCGAGATCGCTAAACAAGAGATGGGCGCGCTTATACGTAGCAAAGCGGCGAGAGAAACCAATCAAGAGGGCGTTAGGACTGATCTTATCGAGCAGCGAAACGACACGCGATGGGTCGCCCTGATTCTTGAGCCAGCTTTCGCGGAAGCGCTCGCGGATATAACTAATGAGGCGGCCTTTAAGCTTAATGCGCGTATTCCAGATCTCGGCATCGGGGATTTCGTAAATACGCTCCCAGTATGCAGGATTGCTTTGGTCCTTCATGAAGTTGGGATCAAAGTATTTCTTAAAGACATCGCGCCATTCGTGAGCAATCCACGTGGGGAGGTGAACGCCGTTGGTGACGTAGCCTACGTGGCTCTCTTCGGGGAAATAGCCGCGCCAAATTCCATTAAACATCTCGCGGCTTACTTCGCCGTGAAGCTTGCTGACGCCGTTGACTTCCTGGCAAGTTTTGCACAGGAACGTAGACATACAGAACTTCTCTCCGTGGTCTTCGACATTCATACGGCCTAAACCGATAAATTCGTCCCAAGAAATACCCAGACGCTCCGGAACCCAGCCCAAATACTTCCCAAAAAGACTTTCATCAAAGTAATCGTGGCCGGCAGGAACGGGCGTATGAACCGTATAAAGTGAGGAAGCGCGTACGAGTTCGAGCGCTTGGTCAAAGTTTAGGCCGCTTTCTGTATAATCTACGAGGCGCTGCACGTTGCACAAAGCTGCGTGGCCTTCGTTGCAGTGGTAAATATCTTTCTTGATACCCAACTTTTTCAACAGCAAGACGCCGCCGATGCCGAGCAAGTATTCTTGGCGCAAGCGGTTCTCCCAATCGCCGCCGTAGAGGGCGTGTGTAATCGAGCGATCATACTCGGCATTTTGAAGAATATCTGTGTCTAACAAATAAAGCGAGATGCGCCCTACGTTCACACGCCACACTGCAGCGTGAATCGTGGCGTTATCCGGGAAGGGCACGTCAATAATGATTTGATTGCCGTCTTTATCTAAGAGGCGTTCGATCGGAAGGCGGTCGAAGTCCTGCGCTTCATAATTGGCAAACTGCCCACCGTCCATCGAGATGCTTTGGGTAAAGTAGCCATAACGATAGAGAAAGCCCACCGCGCATAAGTCTACGTTGCTATCAGAAGCCTCTTTAAGATAATCGCCGGCCAAGACGCCAAGACCGCCGGAATATATTTTAAGCACGTGTGTGAGTCCATACTCCATACAGAAGTAAGCCACGCTCGGCCGTGTTTGATCAGGTTTTGCTTCGACGTAAGTGCGGAAGTTTTTGTAAACGCGATCCATCTCCGCGATCAGTTTTTCGTCTTTGGAAATTTCGCTCAGTCTGTCAAAACCAAGTCTTGAGAGTAGCTCAATGGGATTTTTCCCAACGGCCTTATAGAGATCATTGTCCAAACTACGGAAAAGGTTCACACATTCGGGATTCCACGACCACCAAAGGTTGTGTGCAAGCTCGTCGAGCTTCTTCAGCTGTGCGGGGATATGGTTTTTGACCGTCACCTCGCTCCATACCGGTTCGTTGGCATTGTTAGTTTTTACTGTCATAACGATATTGTAGTTTCTATGTTTTATACTTTATGATTGGCGGCTCGCTTTTGCGGTCTTTTGGAGGGCAAACTGATACGCTTCGTCGTAATATTTAATAAAATGCACCCAGTCCGCCTTTGCCGCGAGCTTTTTAGCTTTGCGTGCAGCCTCCTTGCGTTCCTCCGCAGACGTAGTTGCGAGGCGAAGAATCGTTCCCGAGATAGCCTCCACCAAATCGCCGTAGTTGTCGTCGTCTCTATGCAAGACCATCACCCCATCGGCAAGCGTTGTAGCTTGTTGCAGCGTGCTTGTAGTCCATTGTCCGAAGCCCGAAAGGTCCGTTGTGATACAAGGCAAGCCAAATGCAGCAGCCTCAAGTGGCGTATAGCCCCAAGGCTCGTAGTAAGACGGATAAATGCAAGCGTCATTCGCCGGCAACATATCATAATAAGAAATGTCGAAGATGCCATCTCGCCCGTCGAGATAACAGGGAATGAGCAGGACGTCGACCATATCGTCCGGCCCGTTTGAAAGTCCGCTCGCTTGAATCGTCTGCAAGATGCGGTCCTCGCTCATATTGTAAAGATCGTGTGAGATTTGCGGCATCGGCAACGCATTTTCTGCGCCACTCTCTCCTTTTAGCCGAGCCAGCACATCGGCGCGCGGCCCACGCATCCAGCAAGGCACTTCGATCAGGCCCAAGATGCGCGGTCCGTTGTAGTCGGTCGCAGCTTTTAATCGGCGATTGAGGGCGGCCAAAGCGTCGATATATACGTCGAAACCTTTGCAGCGATAATCGTTGCGTCCACTCGTAGAGACTACGACAGTATCATCGGCCGGCATACGGCCCGTCAGTGCGCGGACAACGTCAAACAGACGTCGACGAGCTTTTTTGCGCAGCGTCGCAAAGCGGCGGGCGTTCGGGACGAAGGCTTTGTCGAATCCGTTGGGCAACACTACGTCGGCCGACTTATCAAGTAGTTGGCGACATTCTGCGTCGGTAAACGAACTAACCGTCGTAAAGCAATCAGCCCCCCAAGCACTCTGCTTCTCGATGCTGTGTTTGGCTTCCATATGTAGCTCGCGGGCCATCTGATCTCCGTTGTAGCCCGAAAAATATTTGTAGAGGAGTTTGTTGTTCCCCGCTATTGAGCGCCCGATGCTCGTGGCGTGAGTTGTGAAGATCGTAGCCACAGCGGGAAACTCGCGCTTCAGGTGGAGCATACCCAAACCCGACATCCATTCGTGGGCTTGGTAGATTACGCCGTGCTCACTCAGCAAGCGGGCACGCAGGAGTAGCGAGACGAAATGTCCGGCAGCGTAAGAGAACATCGAAGCTTCGTCATAATCGCCATAAGCGTGGAGCGAATCGACATTGAAATACTGCCAAGACAAGCCGTAGATTTCATTCTTACGCTCGAAAAAGGGCGTAAAATCTATGAGTACGGCCACCGGTTCTCCCGGAATATTCCACCGCCCTATCCTTACAGACAAACCGGCATCGGCAGCGGTTTTGCGCCAGGCGGGATAGAGGCGCTTATCTTCTGTAAAATCAGGATTCTCTTTGTCTTTCCAAACATCAGGACCAATGAATACGAGGTGTTTGCCCATCGTAGCGCCCAAAACCTTGGCGCGAGAAGAAAGGACGGTGTAGATGCCGCCCACTTTGTTGCAAACTTCCCAACTTGTCTCAAATATCCATTCAGGTTTTATCATCATTTTCACCGCTACATAATCATTTTATCCGGCAAATTTACCACTTTTCGAAAGTAAACGGCAAGTCTTTGCGCGATGAATAAAGCGTTTTATCATTTCAGACCCTTATTTTGCATTGTCGAGATACAAAAACAATGCGCAAAAATGCGTTTTTTGAAAACCACACGGTCTGAATCGGTGACGCAAGGCGGGCATTTTTACTTTTCATAGCTGATTTTTAAGGAAAAAGCGGCCAACGTCACGGCCGCCGGACGGCTTTTAGTTTCGTTTGCTCCCACCAAACGATGGTTTGCTGCCACCAAACAATGGTTTGCTGCCACCAAACCATCGTTTGCTGCCGGCAAACGAAAAAAAGACGGGCGAAAGGCAACAGAAAAGTGGGCAGAAACACCTAAAAAGAGCGGCGGAGCTACCTCCAAAGCAGCTGCGGCAGGGCTGCAAGGGCGGCATACTTTTTTGACCGACCGATGCGCGCAATCATAACCCCGCCCTGCCCCGACTCGCTGGGTGCGGAAAGGCACGAAAGGCCAACGCGGCGGGAAGCGAGAAGGCAGCTAATCGATCGGAAAGGCACGAGAAATAGGTAAAAATGCGTAACTTCGCGGCGATGAAAAAGTTTGCCTCAGCCGCTGCCGCCCCCTCCTTTTCGCCCGACGCGCCCATCGCCTTCCAAGATTTGTCGATCGGCTACGGACGCGGACGCCGACAGAAAATTGTAGGGCTGCAATTGACAGGCAGCTTGAAATGCGCCACGCTGACTGCGCTCATTGGGCCCAACGGTTGCGGCAAGAGTACGCTGCTCCGCACATTGGCCGGTTTGCAGCCCTGCCTGGGCGGCGAATTGCGCATTGGCGGCGAACGCATCTCGGCCCTCCGCCCGAAAGACTTGGCGCGGCGCGTCAGCATCGTGTTGACGAGCCGACCGGAAGCCACGCTGATGACGGCAGAAGAAGTCGTAGCGACGGGGCGAGGCCCGCACACGGCTTTCTGGGGCTTGCTAAACGATGCAGACCAAGCGGCCGTGGAGCGAGCTATGGTGCAGACGAACACTACGCGCTTCAGGCGGCGCCTCTTCTCGACCCTCAGCGATGGGGAACGCCAACGGGTGATGCTGGCCCGAGCTTTGGCACAAGCTACGCCGGCCATCCTGCTCGACGAGCCGACGGCCTTTCTCGATTATCCGTCGAAGCGCGAACTGATGCGGCTTCTCAGCAAACTGGCGCACGAGGAAGGCAAAGCAATCCTGATCTCTACGCACGAGATTGAAGTGGTCGTGGAGACAGCCGACGCCGTTTGGATGCCGGAGCGCGACCATATTTATAAGGAGGAAGCTCCGCTCGACTTGCAGCGCATCGTAGACCGACTCGAAGCAAGCAGCCGACTACTCGAAGCAGCACAAAGCACACAATAAATTTGACTACCGATGATTGTATGTATAGCAGAGAAACCAAGCGTTGCACGCGACATCGCCCGCATCTTGGGGGCGACAAAGCAATGTGAGGGTTACTTGGAGGGCAACGGCTACCAAGTGACGTGGACCTTTGGCCACCTTTGCGAATTAAAATATCCGGAAGACTATACGCCGGAGTGGAAATATTGGAGCTTGGGCCGCCTGCCTATGATCCCGCAGCGCTTCGGCATCAGGGTGAAGCAGGACACCGGCATTCAAAAGCAATTTGATATTATCTGCCAACTCTATGCTGCGGCGGAAGAGATTATCAACTGCGGTGACGCCGGGCAGGAAGGCGAACTGATCCAACGATGGGTCATGCAAAAGGCGGGCGTCAAATGTCCCGTTAAGCGGCTGTGGATTTCCTCGATGACGGACGAAGCGATCAGAGAGGGTTTCGCCGCCTTGCGCACGCAGCAGCAATACGACTCGCTTTATGCCGCCGGATTGTGTCGTGCGATTGGCGATTGGGTGCTCGGCATGAACGCAACGCGACTTTATACGCTGAAATATGGGCAGCGCGGCAGTACGCCTTTGAGCATCGGACGCGTACAAACGCCCACGCTGGCGCTGATCGTGCGCCGACAAGCCGAGATCGAACATTTCAAGCCTGAACCTTATTGGGTCTTAGCCACAATCTATCGCAAGACGACCTTTACGGCTGTACTAAAAGAGGGAGAACGGGGTTTTCGCTCGGAAGAAGAAGGCCAACGGGCTTTCGCGGCCATTCAAGATGTGCCATTTACGGTAAAAAGCGTAGAAAAGAAAAATGGTACGGAAGCACCGCCGCGCTTGTTTGACCTGACATCTTTGCAAGTGGCCTGCAATAAGAAGTGGGGCTATTCGGCGGATAAGACTTTGCAACTGATTCAAGCGCTCTACGAGAAGAAGGTAACGACTTATCCGCGCGTGGACACGACGTATTTGAGCGAAGATATTTACCCGAAATGTAAAACCATACTCAACGGAATCGGGCGCACAACTTACGCGCCGCTACTCCAACCGCTGCGCGGCGAGAAGTTGCTCAAGCGAAAGAAAGTCTTCGACACGTCGAAGGTAACTGACCACCACGCCATCATTCCTACGGGGCAGGTGGCCGATAATCTGCTGCCGGAAGAGCGCAATGTGTACGACTTGATCGCGCGACGCTTCATTGCCATTTTTTATCCGGATTGCAAATTTGCCACAACGACTGTGTTCGGGCAAGCAGGCGATACGCTGTTCCGAGTGAGCGGCAAAGAAATTCTGACACCGGGCTGGCGGAGTGTCTTCCAAAAAGAAAAAAGCGAAGAAGAGGCCGAAGAAAATGAAAATCGCGACGAGGAGCGCACGCTCCCAACCTTTACCGTCGGCGAAAGTGGCCCGCATCGTCCTACGTTGCAAAAGAAATTAACGCAAGCACCGAAGCCTTACACGGAAGCCACACTGCTGCGTGCGATGGAGACGGCCGGAAAGGCGGTGGAGGACGAAGAGTTGCGCGATTTGCTGAAAGAGAACGGCATCGGCCGACCTTCGACGCGCGCAGCCATCATCGAGACGCTCTTTCGCCGCAATTACATTACGAAAACCAGAAAGGCCTTGTTTGCAACCCCGACGGGCGTAGAACTCATCGGATTGATCAAAGAGGAACTCTTGAAGAGTGCCGAGCTAACCGGACTTTGGGAGAAACGACTCCGAGAGATTGAGCGCAAAGAATATGAGCCGCAAACTTTTATCGAGGGGATGAAAACCATGATCGGCAATATCGTGACGGAGGTTCTGAATGACAACTCCAATCGTCACGTCACAGCGGTCCCCAACCCGACCGACAAGCGCAAGAAGCAAGCCGCCGCAACCGCAGATCCTGATCGTCCGAAAGTAAAACGCATTCGCGCCGGCAGCACCTGCCCTCTTTGCGGACAAGGAAAGATCATTAAAGGACGAGAAGCCTACGGCTGCTCGCGCTGGAAAGAAGGTTGTACGTTTAGAAAGCCTTTTAAGGTATAAAAGGCCGGTTGGCATAAAGGCAAAGCCAAGTCGGCGCACCTATATATATAATGTATGGAAGCGTAAGCCAAACTTACGCGCCGCGAAAAGCCCGCCACGCATCGGCGAATGGGGCGTTCAATCCATTCCGTCAGCTATCAGGCGCTCACGAAGCCTGAAAATTTGATGAATCTCACCCATAAAAGCCGGTTTCTCTTGTTGATACAGCATCATATCAATCAAAAGCGGCGCCGTCTTGCGCAGGTCGGGAATAAAAGTAGCCTCATCAATGCGTACAGATGCGGGCAAGCGATCGTAACGCGCCTCAAACCATTGCGCAAGTTCCTTTATCTCTTCTTCAGTATAGAGCTTCTTGTATTCCATCGCCTCCTTAATATTTGCTTTAATGACGCAAAAGTAGTAATTTTGCATTCAAATCAACGAATATAAAAGATGAATCTACTGGAGCTGAGCGAACAGGAGCTTAATAGGCGTCAATCTTTGGAAGAATTGCGCAAGATGGGAATCAATCCTTACCCCGCTGCGGAATATCCGGTCAATGCTTATTCAGAAGAGATAAGAAACAATTTCGACGACAACGCTGCGCCGCGCACCGTCTGCATTGCCGGACGCTTGATGAGCCGGCGCGTGATGGGCAAGGCCAGTTTTGCAGAATTGCAGGACTCAAAGGGGCGCATACAAGTCTACATTACGCGCGATGATATATGCCCCTCAGACGATAAAGAGCTATACAACGTCGTTTTCAAGAAACTTTTGGATCTGGGCGACTTTATCGGCGTCGAAGGCTACGTGTTTCGTACGCAGACGGGCGAGATCAGCGTCCACGCCCAAAAGCTTACGTTCCTCTCCAAGAGCATTCGGCCGCTACCGGTTGTGAAAGAAAAAGACGGAGAAGTGTACGACGGCTTTTCAGATCCCGAATTGCGCTACCGTCAGCGTTATGTAGACCTCATCGTTAACCAAGATGTAAAGGAGACGTTCAGAAAGCGCTCCATTATCATCAAAACTTTGCGCGACGCACTCGATGAAGCGGGCTACACGGAGGTAGAAACGCCCATCCTGCAGCCGATCGCGGGCGGCGCCAGTGCGCGTCCGTTCATCACGCACCATAACTCGCTCGACATTGATTTGTATTTGCGTATTGCCACAGAGCTTTATTTGAAGCGACTCATTGTGGGCGGTTTTGAGGGCGTCTACGAAATTGGCAAGAACTTCCGCAACGAAGGGATGGACAAGAACCACAACCCCGAGTTTACGTGTATGGAACTCTACGTCCAATATAAAGATTACAATTGGATGATGAGCTTCACCGAAAGTCTGCTTGAGCGCATCTGCATTGCCGTTAACGGCTCTGCGGAAACGGTTATTGACGGCAAGACCATTAGTTTCAAAGCACCTTACCGCCGCCTGCCGATCCTCGAAGCCATTCGCGAAAAGACGGGCTACGATCTCTCAGACAAGAACGAAGACGAAATACGCGCCATCTGCAAAGAATTGAAGATGGAGATCGATGAAACGATGGGCAAAGGCAAACTTATCGACGAAATCTTCGGCGAATTTTGCGAGGGCACCTTTATTCAACCCACATTCATCACGGATTATCCCATTGAGATGAGTCCGCTGACGAAGAAGCACAGAGATAATCCCGCCTTGACCGAGCGCTTCGAACTGATGGTCAATGGTAAGGAACTGGCCAACGCATATTCCGAGCTCAACGACCCGATTGATCAAGAGGAGCGCTTCCAAGATCAGCTCCGCCTCAGCGAAAAGGGCGACGACGAAGCGATGTTCATCGACCAAGACTTCCTACGCGCTTTGCAGTATGGGATGCCGCCCACCTCGGGCATAGGTATCGGCATCGACCGCTTGGTAATGTTGATGACGGGCCAAAGCTACATTCAGGAAGTATTGCTCTTCCCCACGATGCGTCCGGAAAAGAATCCGCCGCGCGACGCTGCGAGCGCTTATACCGCCATCGGTATCCCCGAGGATGTCGTTCCCGTCTTGCAGAAGTTGGGTTACAATCTCGTCAGCAATCTGGCCGAAGAGAAGCCTCAAAAAATACAACAGCAAATCATCGAATTGCAAAAAAAATATCGTGGAATCGTCGACCTCCCACGCCCCGGCGTCGAAGAGATCAGCGAATGGATTTCACACTTACACAAATAAACAAGACAGGCTTTCTCGTTGCGTCCACCGCAATGGGAAAGCCTGTCGGCTTATGCTATGGACTGTGGTAGAATAGCCATATTTGGCGGCGGCAGTTGGGCAACGGCGATCGCCAAGATGGTACTGGAAAAAGTGCCCAACATAGTTTGGTACATCAGACGCCCGGAGCAGATTGACGAGTTCAAGCGTTTAGAGCACAACCCTTCATATCTGACGAGCGTGCGCTTTGATGTGTCGCGCATCACTTTTGCGAGCGACATCAACACTGCCGTTGATGCCTGCGACACGCTGATTTTCGTCACCCCCTCTCCTTATGTGAAGCACCACCTCCGCAAACTGAAGCGTAAGCTCCACGATAAGCATATTATCACGGCCATCAAGGGCATCATACCCGACGAAGACTTAGTTTGCAGCGAATATTTCCGCCAGATATACAACGTCCCCGACGAGAACCTCGCCGTCATCGGCGGCCCGAGCCACGCTGAAGAAGTGGCCCTCGGACGACTCACTTACCTGACCATAGGTTCGGCCGACAAAGACTTTTCCCGCAGTTTTGCCGACCTTATGAGCAGCAGCTACGTCAAGACGAAGACGAGCGACGATGTCGTCGGCATCGAATACTCCTCAGTCCTGAAAAACGTCTACGCCATCGCAGCGGGCATCTGCAACGGTTTGAAATATGGCGACAACTTCCAGAGCGTCCTAATCTCCAATGCCGTTCAGGAAATGGACCGTTTTCTCCGCGCCGTCTATCCTATCGAACGCGTCATCTACGACTCAGTCTACTTGGGCGACTTACTCGTGACCGGCTACTCCAATTTTTCGCGCAACCGCGTATTTGGCACGATGATCGGCCGAGGCTACAGCGTCAAGAACGCGCAGATAGAGATGGAAATGATAGCAGAGGGCTACTACGGCACGGCCTGCATGAAGCGCATCAATAAGCATTTTCATGTAAATATGCCTATTCTTGACGCAGTCTACAACATCCTCTACGAGCGCATATCGCCGGCTATCGAGATCAAACTCCTGACTGACTCTTTCCGCTAACGCACAACTGCCGTTTTGGCTTTTCCGGACGCCGGCAGCGCTTCCGACCGCGCGGCGCAGCCTTTTCCGCCGGAAAGAAAAGGCTATGAGGCCTCAATGTGTCTTTTCGCCATCCTTCCGACCTATTCATTTTCGCAGCCGGCGCACCTTCTGCCCGCGGCGCGCCCTTGTAAACTTTGGCAGTAAGCCGCACAAAATACGGACCAACGACTATAGTTCGCCCCACTTCGACCGCAACGGCACGAGGGCTATGCCTCGGATGCTTCCGACGCCTTACTCACGTTTTCCTCGCGCCTTATGCCGCCCCATTCTCCCTCATTTTTACCCTTTTATGTCCACGATTTGAAGACAAAGCCTCGCTTGCACTACGTACGCTCACGAGAGGAAACCTTTTTTATCACGAGCACAAGCTCTTTTTATCACGAGGTGAAGCTCTTTTTATCACGAGCGCAAAGGGGCGCACCGAACTGAAAGGTATAGAAGAATAAGGGCTTTGCGCGAAAAAAAGCAAGCATCTATTTAGCTTTTAACCACTTACAGACATCTGCGCCCGACGGTGCAGAAAAGCGACGAGTGTAAAGTATCCTTAAATTGGTTAAATATCGTGTCATCCTACTATTTGTAGGTTCAAAAAATATAATTTTGTACACAACAAAACAAGCGTTTCGAGCTGATACAACGGGCTCAGTCAGCCGATAAACGCTACTATTAAATCATTGCAGCCCACAAAGTTTTAAAAATTCAAACAATGAAAAGCATTTTAAAAATTTGCTTATTGAGTGGTTTGATCCTATCTATGGGATCTTGCAAATTCGCCGCTCGTCTTGGCGGTAAAGTAGCAGAAAAAGCAACGGAGGCGGCAACGTCTGAAGGAGGCGAACAACAGCTGACGGATGCAGAATATCTGCAAAAGGCAGAAGACGCTTTGCGAGAAATGCCGAAGTTTAAGGGCAAAAGCATCATGATCTTCCAAGAAATTTTCTTCTACAATGATGGCCGCATCAGAACTTGTCTTCAAGATCCTAGCAATCCTGACAACGTAGATCAATACGAATATTCCGGCGGCTCTTGGGGTGAACCCCAACCCGTGCAGCTCTCCGGCGATGGCGAGATGAAGGACAACTTGATTCCCCTCGACAATTTCAAGTTTGTAACGGTAGCTAAGATTGCCAACACGTGGATGGAAAAAGCAAAGTCATTGCCCGACTATGATGAGCAGAAAAAACCGCTCAATATGGTTGGCCTCAAGCTGGGTGTCGTAAGTGGCAAGCCACAAATCATCACTCCTAGTGTTGAAACTACGCGCGCTAAATATGACATCGAATTCAACCTCGATGGCTCTTTAGCTTCTTTCAAAAAACAATAAGGTCTATACCTCATCACTTCATCGGCGAGCCGTCTGCACTACGATCGTGCAGACGGCTCGCCGATGGGCGTATATATCCCCGAAGGAATGAGCCGCGCAAAGCTGCGAGGCAAAAACCCGCACAGACTAATCGTGATTTGTAGGCCTACGCCCGGCGTTTCCCACTTTTTTTGTCTATCTTAGCCTGCTAATTGTCGGCAAACGAAAACCGCGCAGCTGCAAAGCAGCCTTGGCACACGGCCGACACGGCTGATTCAGACAATAAAAAAATGATATATAATGCGATACAAATGGAACCTGAAGGAAACGGCACCGGAGCAAGCGGCTGAAGCCGCGCGCTTGGCCAAGGAGGCGGGCGTGCACCCCGTACTTGGGAAGCTCCTGCTGGATCGCGGACTAAACGACCCGCAGGAGGTGAAGCGCTTCTTCAGACCTCAGCTCACCGAACTGCACGATCCGTTTCTGATGGACGATATGCAGACGGCCGTGGACCGACTGAACCGCGCCATGCTGCAAAATGAGCGCGTGATGGTCTATGGCGACTACGACGTGGACGGCTGCACGGCCGTGGCGCTCGTGTTTCGCTTCTTGCGCCAGTATTATTCTAACCTCGATACGTATATTCCGGACCGCTACAAAGAAGGCTACGGCATTTCGCGCGCCGGCGTTGACTATGCGGCAGAAACGGGCGTGCGCTTGGTCATCGTCTTAGACTGCGGCATCAAGGCGGTAGAGGAAATAGCTTACGCGCGCAGCTTAGGCATCGATTTTATCATCTGCGATCATCACGTGCCGGGCCTTGAATTGCCGCCGGCCGTGGCCATTCTTAACCCGAAGCGCCTCGATAATCATTATCCTTACGCGCACCTTTCCGGTTGCGGCGTTGGCTTCAAGTTTATGCAGGCTTTCGCGATCAGTAATGGGATCGAATTTAACAAACTCATCCCCTTGCTGGATCTTTGCGCCGTCAGCATCGCCGCAGATATAGTGCCGATTATGGGCGAAAACCGCATCTTGGCTTGGCACGGGCTTCGTTGTCTCAATACGAACCCTTCGATCGGCCTGCAAGCCATCATCGAGGTGTGCGGACTGACGGAACACGAGCTGACAATGAATGATATTATCTTCAAAATCGGCCCGCGCATCAATGCATCAGGACGTATTCAGAACGGAAAGGAAGCTGTACGCCTGCTGGTCGAACGCGATTACACGACAGCCTTGGAAATGGCGGGTAAAATCAACCTCTACAACGAGGCCAGAAAGGACATCGATAAGCAAATGACGGAACAAGCGGAGGACTTAGTGCGCCATTTGCCCGACTTAGAACAACGCCGCGCGATCGTAGTCTATAATAAGGAGTGGCACAAAGGGGTGATCGGCATCGTAGCTTCGCGCTTGACAGAGCAATATTACCGACCGGCCGTCGTCTTGACGGAAAGTGAGGGCGTCGCAACGGGATCTGCGCGGAGCGTTTCGGGCTTTGATGTTTACAAAGCTGTGGCCGACTGTAGCAATCTCTTGGAAAACTTCGGCGGACATACGTATGCCGCAGGCCTATCCTTGAAGGTCGAGAACGTAGAAGCCTTCACGGAGCGCTTTGAAGCCTACGTCGAAAAGCACATCCTTGACGAACAAACACAGGCTTCGCTCGACATCGACGCCGTCTTAGACTTTAAAGACATCAATTTCGGCTTCTATAAACAGCTACGGCGCTTCTCGCCCTTCGGTCCTGACAACGCGAAACCGCTCTTCTGCACAAAACACGTCTACGACTACGGCACGAGTAAGGTAGTAGGCCGCGGCCAAGAACACATTAAGCTCGAATTGGTCGACAATAAGAGCAACAACATTATGAATGGAATCGCCTTTGGACAAAGTAGCAGGGCGAGATACATCAAAACAAAACGAGCCTTCGACATTTGCTACGCCATCGAGGAGAATAGTCACAAACGCGGCGACGTACAATTACAAATCGAAGATATTCGCCCTTGTGAGTAGAGATAAATTTGCCGAAATCTTAGGCGAATATTGGGGTTATGAAGACTTTCGCGGGATTCAGCGAGAGATAATTCAGAGCATCTCGGCGGGGCACGACACGCTCGGGCTTATGCCTACGGGCGGCGGGAAGAGCGTTACGTTTCAGGTGCCCGCATTGGCTGCCGAGGGCGTCTGCCTTGTGATTACGCCGCTCATCGCTTTGATGAAGGATCAAGTGAACCACTTGCGGCAACGCGGAATCAAGGCTTACGCCATCTATGCCGGCATGTCGCACGGCGAGATCTTGACCGTCTTGGACAATTGCGTTTACGGCGGCGTCACACTTTTGTACGTCTCGCCCGAGCGTTTAAGTTCGGAACTCTTCTTAGCGCGCCTCTCGCATATGAATGTGAGTTTCATCACCATAGATGAAGCTCACTGCATCTCGCAATGGGGTTACGACTTCCGCCCCGCGTATCGCCGGATCGCCACGGTGCGCCAACTACTCCCCGACGCCCCCATCTTAGCGCTCACGGCGACGGCCACACCTCGCGTTGCGGAGGACATTTGCAGGCAATTACAATTTCGCCCGACGGCACAAACCTTCCAAATGAGTTTTGCGCGCGACAATTTGAGTTATATTGTGCGCGCCACGGAAAACAAAGAAGCCGAACTGCTCCACATTCTCAACAGTGTGCGCGGTTCGGCCATCATCTATACACGATCACGCGACGGCGCCCGCGAACTGGCGAAGGCGCTCAACGCGGCCGGCGTCAGCGCGTTCTATTATCACGCCGGCTTGACCAATCTTGACAAAGACGTGCGCCAAAAATCGTGGCAGCAAGGCCAAACGCGCGTGATGGTAGCGACCAATGCCTTTGGCATGGGGATTGATAAGGCCGATGTGCGACTTGTGATCCACTTTGAAATGCCTGATTCCATTGAGGCCTACTACCAAGAAGCGGGCCGCGCCGGCCGAGATGGGAAACGGGCTTACGCGGTCTTGCTCCACAGCAAGGCGGATAGCGGCAAACTCAAGCGGCGTATCAACGAAACATTTCCCGCGATCGACTTCATACGGCGCGTTTACGATCATCTGGCTTACTATTATGAAATGGCGATGGGCGACGGCGAAGGCGTCACGCGCGAGTTTGATCTCGAGCGCTTTTGTCGCACGTTCCGTTTCTTCCCCGTTCCCGTCGTCAGCGCCCTAAACCTGCTGACGCGCGCCGGTTATCTGGACTACAAGGATGAAGATGAGAGTCAGTCGCGCGTACTTTTCCTCCTCGACCGCGATGAATTGTATCGCTTGGACACGGGCGACGAGGAGGAAATCCTGATTCGAGCGCTTTTGCGCAATTATGGCGGACTCTTCAGCAATTATACGTTCATCCGCGAAGACGATTTGATGCACGACAGCGGACTCAGCCAACAGGCGGTCTATGAAGGGCTAAAGGAACTCACGCGCCGACGCATCCTCCACTACATCCCGCGCAAGAAAGTGCCGCGCATCACTTACACCGTCCGCCGCCTTGACAGCAAAGATTTAGTCTTCACCGACGAAGTCTATGCCGACCGCAAGGAGGAATATAAAACACGCATCGAGAGCATAGCGAGCTATGCCGAGGAAGCAAAAGAATGCCGCAGCACCTTTCTCCTGCGCTACTTTGGCGAAGTGGCCGACCACGATTGTCAACACTGCGACATCTGCATCGGACGCAGAAATAAGTCGATCAAGACAACAGAGTTGATCGATAAATTTTCAGCCATCTTGAGCGATGGACGCCCCCACGCCCGCCACGAATTTCACCTGACGGGCATACCTACCGACCGTTCGCTCGCCGCTTTGCAGGCACTGATTGAGGCCGGCGAGATAGAACAACGCGATGGTTATTTTATACGTAAGCAATAATACAGCGCAGAAGTTGCAACGGAGCGAACGAAGCGCAGAATTTAGTGCGGACCACTAAAAAAACTAAACTAAGAAAGCTATAATACGCTCTTTTTTCACAATTTTGCCTTGACTTTGGCGGAAAATCTCTGAATATGATCCAATCTTTGCGGCACCTCGACGAAACTTTGCTCCTATGGTTCAACGGTTTCCACACGTCTTTCTTGGATAACCTTGCGCTGTCGGTTTCTTCGCGCTGGCTGTGGTTGCCGCTCTACGTCACGCTCTTTGCCCTAATAGCGCGAAAGGTTGGGTGGAATCGCACACTTGTTTATGTTACGCTGCTTTTCCTGCTCACGGTAGGCCTCACAGACTATACTTGCGCCTCGATTCTCCGCCCTATTTTTCAGCGGCCTCGACCGACGCAGCCCGACAGTCCGATTTTCCACCTCGTCCACGCCGTGCAAAATTATCGCGGCGGGCATTATGGTTTCCCCTCCTGCCACGCGTCCAACGCTTTCGCGATGGCCACGCTCTCAGCCTTGTATTTTAGGGCTTGGCGACTCTCCGTAGCTATGTTTGTCTGGGCGTTGCTACTCTGCCTCAGTCGTATGTATCTCGGCGTCCATTATCCGGGCGACATTCTCTTGGGCGCCACCGTCGGCGTAGCCATTGCCTTTACGACCTACGCGGCTGCGCGCCCGCTGCTCCGGCCGCGTCCAAACTATACGAAAGTTGCTTTTTGGCCGCCCGCCGTTATCGGGCTCTTGCTCTTCTCTTTCATTATCCAAGCCTGCTTATAGCGGCAAAAAGTGGGCTTTGTGCATTGCATAAAGCCAGCAATCGGAAGCGCCGGCTTCGGCCGCTTTCGCTGCTTTCTTATTATTTTGAAGACAATAGACAACGCCGGCATCCTTCTTTTCGATTTTCTTTTGAGAACAGATGGACCGGCGCTCGCCTTGTCTTTCGTGACGGCTGCTCCGCGCTACTTTTCGTCTTTTCTTTTCTCTTTTATGGCGCTTCGCGACCAACCAACGACAACGAATGCGGCGCTCTACAATCGTTTGGCCCGACCAAACCATCGTTTGCTGCCACCAAACCATCGTTTGTTCCCGGCAAACGATAGTTTGGTGGCAGCAAACGAAAAAAGAAGGCGTCCGGCAGCAACGAAAAGGCCACGTATAACGTCAAACGCCGACACATTATATGATATAATAGGGAAGGCTGACAACCGCCAAAGGTCGAAAGAGCGGCCAAGTGCGCGAAAGCGAACTGCGCCGCAACGGGCTGCTTAGCCTTTCGCGACGAACGCAAACCGGCAGCAAACACGCTGAAGCAGCAACGGGACGTTGGAAGAAGTTTGCCGGACGGAAGCAAAAAAAACCGCCCTGCAACAAAATCATTGCAAGGCGGCATCTCACTAAAAAACAACGTGGCCGGTCGAAAAGCCGACTAAACCATTTAATCTACAGCTTTGATCGAAGCAGTTGAGTTCTGCCGTTCTACATTATAAGAGGTCGGATGGCCGCCATAGGTCAGGCTGCCGCAACCAACAGTTCCTTTGATACTGCGCGCGGCATAGCATTTCACGCCTGAGGCACCTGCGACGTCAACAACGACATTTTGCGCCTTAAGATCTGCGGCTTTCACGCTGCTTGCCCCTGAACACTTGATCGTAAATAAGTCGGATGTGCCGCTCAACGTGAGCGTACTCGCACCGGATACGTCGACACCGGCTGAACCTTGCAAAGCGCATTTAGCCGTACTTGCTCCGGACACTTTGGCTTTCAGATCTTGCGTCGCAAATTCATTAGCCACAAAACTGGAAGCGCCTGTAACATTCAGCATAAGTTTGGCCACGTTGCCCGCCAATTTGGTCGAACTCGCACCAGAGCACGACATCGTCAGTTGCTGTCCGGCGAATCGACCCACTCTGATGGAGGATGCACCGGCATTGCTCAGCGCCAATTGCGACGTTTCCAATTGTGCAGCATAAAAAGTGCACGCTGATTGCACTGCAAGCGCCGTCAGTCGGCCGCCATAGACGGTAATGTTTAATTGATTTCGTGATTGCGAAAAACGTTTCATACTTTGCTTAGCTTTCTGAACAAGGTAAAGCTGCAATTTGCCGTCGCGCACATCCACCACGCAACGCTCGACCATCGCGGGCGCACCTTTAAGCACGACCTTTGGCGCTTGATCATTCGTCTGCACGTAAGTGACGGATGCCGGCAGACGGCACTCGAGCGCCGTAAAAGGCCTGACGCTCAGCGAGCGCTCAATGACGCCGTCATTTGCGCCGTAGTCGGCGGCATCTCTTTCATAATGGCCGGCCGAACGATCGGCACCGATGTTGATTGAACAAGCCGAAAGCATATATGCATTCAGCAGAACGGCAAGCGTAAACATTACTTGTTTCATAATAGATCTTTTTGGTTTATCTTCAGATTTATCAAACGAAATAGCGGCCACGGCTGGATTTCTTCCAAACGAGGCCGCTACTTATATAACGCTGCGAAAGCGTTTTTGCAACAAGTTTTTCGTCTTTTCTTTGTTAAAAAGTCGTTTTTCTAAGTTATGCGTCTTCGCCCTCAAGCGAGCATACGCAGAAACTCATCACAGCTTGACGCTCTTCTTAGCCGGTTTCGACTCGTTTTGAATGCGGTTAAGCGCCGTCACAACGTAGACGTACTTATGCTGTCCACCGTCGTAAGGCAACCGATATAGCGGGTCGCTCGTTATGGCTACGATGTTCGCAGGATCATTGAGGTCGCGCTCTTGCCCTTTCTCAAAGCGGTAGATTACGTAGCGCGTAGCCTTATTCATTTCATCGTTGGTCGATGATGTACTCCAGAAAAGATAATATCCATCGGGCATCCACAGGGCTTTGAGGCGCTTGGGCTTCTTCGGCGCCTTCTTGTACATAAATGAGTAGTCAGGACTCAAAGCCGGATACTTATGATAGGTTGTGCGGAGCGCCGTAGCATAATTGCCTACATTATCGACAACGACGGCGCTATACCATAAGCAACTACCGACTACGCCGGGCAAACTCCGCTGCAAGGCGAATTTGGCGGGCTGCTGATTGATCGTAGGCTGCTCCAAATCGGCAGCGCGCACGGTGCGCTCTACGTCTTGCCCAATCACGAGCGGACGCTTAGAGCCATACTTGCTCCACCATTTGATCAAAGTAGCATAATCGGCCGTCTTGTGACCTATTTCCCAATAAAGTTGCGGCACAATATAGTCCACCCAACCTTGATTCACCCAGTAGAGCACATCAGCGTAGAGGTCGTCATAATTTTGCAAACCCTTCGTAGCTGAACCCGGGAGTGTAGAAGTCGTGGCATTGTGGTAGATACCGAAAGGCGAGATGCCAAACTTCACCCACGGCTTGATGGCGCGAATCGTATCGTGCAACTCGCTGACAAACAAGTTGACGTTGTACCGACGCCAATCGCCGCGATCACGATAGCCGTTGCTGTAAGCAGCAAAGGTGGCATCGTCGGGAATAGGCGTACCGTTGGGATAAGGATAGAAGTAGTCGTCGATATGGAAGCCATCGATGTCGTAGCGGCGCACAATATCGGCAGCCACTTGGCAAATATAATGGCGGTTTTCAGCTTTTCCGGGATCAAAAATCAAAAGACCGTCATACGGGAAACAACGATCAGGATTCAACTTCGCAGGGTGGTTAGCCGCCAAAGCGCTCGTGCCTTTCGTCTTTGCACGGAAAGGATTGATCCACGCGTGCAGCTCCATTCCGCGCAAGTGGCACTGCTCCACCATCCACGCCAAGGGGTCCCAATAAGGCGAGGGCGCCGCGCCCTGGCGCCCCGTAAGGTAGCGACTCCAAGGCTCATAGGGACTATTATACAAGGCATCGCCTTCCACTCTCACTTGGAAGATAATCGTATTCACGCCGCAGGCTTTAAGGGCGTTGAGTTGGCGAGTCAGATTGGCTTGCATCGCATCGCGCTTCAAGCCCTGAAACTGCCCGTTAACGGCTTGAATCCACGCGCCTCGAAACTCGCGCTTCGGAAGTTGCTGCGCCGCAAGCGAGAAGGCGCAAAAGAGCATCAAGATAAGGAGTAAGGATTTCTTTTTCTTCATTTTTTGCTAAACAATGTCGCACATTGGCGACAGGGTTATCGGATGTGTCTATTCTCTGTTGGGTTCCGGTGAGCACCAAAGACGAGTGGCTAAACGCTTTCTACAGCTTGCGCACTTCCTCTTTCGCCCAAAGACGCCAAAAGGCCTTTCTCGGCAATAAAAAGAGCGTAAAAACTCTCGCGAAAAGCCCACTTTACCTCTCGTTTAATGCTACTACGCGCCCAAAATTAACAATTATTTTGCAAGAACTTTGCAATTTTTGCGCTCAAAGTTAGCTTCTCTTCCACAATTTAGCCAAACAACTGCTGAAAAATCTGATTATACGCTCACGATAACGCACTCTAAATTACCATTCTCGCCAACTTCGCCGCTAAAAATGCAGGATCAAAGCCCTGCAACCAACCAGCCTCGACACACAGTCCATCGGCATCGCAGCATAATAAATGCGCCGTTCGCAGCAATCAGGCTTACGAACGGCGCACTTGGCTTTAATGGGCGAAAAGAGTGCCGCAATGCGATTTTTAGTGCTTAGAGCAGTCGCTTTCAGCCTTCTCGCTGACCCCTACTTGGTGCGTCTTGAGCAGCAAGACGCCTTTCTTGCCGCGTTCGCCGTATTTTGCAGTCGCGTCCTCCCCTTGTAGAAGTTGCACGGAAGCGATATCCGAACTTTTTGTCGCAGCTAAGGTGGCGTCATCCGTGATTTCATTGCCGTCAACCACGATGATGAAATCTGTTTTCTGACGCAGTTCTTGCAAATTCTTAACACGAAAATCCAAACGTGAGATCCAGCCTTTTTCAGCCGAAAGTTTTACGCCCGATTGTTGCGAACAATTTTCCGAAGAATGACACTCTCCCTGCGCAGCTTCTTGTTTGCAGCAACTCTTTTGCGCTCCGCAAGCCTCAGAGTTTTGCCGGCATCCGTTCAGATTCTCTTTGCAATCGCCACACTTTTGCTTTGCGTCGCCGCATTTCTGCTCGCAATCGCCACACTTTTGTTTAGCGTCGCCGCATTTCTCTTTGCAATCGCCGCACTCTTGTTTAGCGTCGCCGCACTTTTGCTTGCAGTCGCCACACTCTTGTTTAGCGTCGCCGCATTTCTCTTTGCAGTCGCCACACTCTTGTTTAGCGTCGCCGCACTTTTGCTTGCAGTCGCCACACTTTTGTTTAGCGTCGCCGCACTTTTGCTTGCAATCGCCACACTCTTGTTTAGCGTCGCCGCACTTTTGCTTGCAGTCGCAGGATTTCTCTTTGCAGCAGTCGCCGGCCTTATTTCCGTCACAGCTATCGGCTTCCTTTTTGCAAGTCGTCTGATTGGTCTGCTGCGAGCACGTTTTCGACTCTTCGCAAGACGCAGAAGTCTTCCCCAGCGTCCTTTCACGGTTAATCATCTGTTGGCGCAAGTTGCCCTCCGTCAAGGTTTTTACCTGACCATTTGTTGCTTTATTAACCGTTACTTTACTTGTGCTATAAGCAGGTTCTGTTACGAAGCGTTCAGTTTGCTTCTCCACGCGTTCAGTTTTCGCTTTCTTTGCCGGACGACGCTTCTTGGGGCGCTGTGCAGTAGCTCCTACGCAGACTGCAGCCAGCAATAAAAATGCTACATACTTCTTCATCGTAATTTAATCTTGTTTATCGTTATACATAATAAGAGATCGTACACTTTCATCCGGCATCGCATTGAGCAGAGCTGAAAGAAAGTAGTCGATTTGTTGCAAAAATAATACAAACCGCACAAACGATGACCATAAAACCCGAATGTATGCCATTAATAATTGTAAATTCGAAAAACGAGGTCGCACTTTTCCGTCCCTTAAAGGCGACACTGCGCAAAAAAAGCAGGAAAGACAATCCGCACAATGGCAAGCTAAAAAAACAGGAATTTGTAATTTTGTAGTCAAATAGCTAAACTCTTACACGATGATGATGCACACGACCGACGCAAGGCGCCTTTTACAGCGCAAACTCGACTCTCTATTGCGCACAGGACAAATTCTGTTAGAAAGCTCTGCTGATACCAGCCGCATTATGCGCAATATGAAGCGCGCGGCGGCTTATTTGGGATTGCCGGAGAAGAATCTGCACATCCACATCGACTATAATATGTTGATGGTCAACATTCACAACACCGAACTCTCCTTCTCTAAATTTCAGCGCTGCGATAAGCACGGCATCAACTTCACGGCTATTTCCGCCGTTAGCAAACTGACGTATCGAGCGGCCAATGAAAACTACTCTTTGGCGCAATATGAAGCCGCACTCGACGAAATTGCCAACCGCGAGCGCAACTATTCGCCACTCTTGACGGCCGTTGGAGCTGCCTTTGCCTGTGGCGGCTTCTGCATACAGTTTGGTTGCGATTGGGTCGCTTTTCTCTACGCCACGCTTGCTGCCTTTTTGGGTTTCCGCCTACGCTATCGGCTGATCGAATTTGGCCTTAATATCTATATGGCTATTGCCTGTGCAGCCTTTGCCTCAACCGTTGTGGCTTGGCTGACCACGTATTTACCCGCAAGCTGGACTTCTACGCCCCTCCATCCCCTCTTAGCCTGCGCCTTGTTCATTGTGCCGGGCGTCCCGCTCATAAATTTTGTCGACGATATGTTAGACAACAACATCCAAACCGGACTTGTGCGAGCGGCCAATACGATGATGATGATGATAGCTATGGCTTTCGGCATCCTTCTCGCCCTCAAATTCTGCCTATGGGCCTTCAATTTTCAACCCGATATTATGGGCATCCCGATGGTCCCCCACCACAACTATTGGGAATACGCCATCGCGGCCGCCATCTCCGGTATGGGTTTCTCGATGATCTTTAATATCCCAAAGCGCCTCCTGTGGGTCGCTGCCGTGGGCGCAGCCATAGCCGTCTGCACCCGCAATCTGGTCAGTTTGCAGCCCGACGAATTATGCCAATTCAGCTTAGGCTGGGGCGGCGTATTGGGTTCGCTGGCCGCTTCCGTCTTAATCAGTTTGATTATGTTGCGTATGGCTCACCGCGTCCACGCTCCGATGCAGATTCTGGCTATCTGTAGCGTCATCCCGATGGTGCCCGGCGTGCTGATGTATCGCAGTCTCTACTCCTTCTTAATGATGACGCGCACGGAGACCCAATTGGTCGATATGATGTCGCTGGCCGGCATCAACGGCATCAACGCTTCGCTCATGATCTTCTGCATCGCCTTGGGCGTGGCCGTGCCTTCCGTCTTCGCCAAGCGATATATCGGCGCCAAGAAGCAGCAGCGCTTCTTCGAGACCCTGAAAGCGCAGCGACGCGAAGGCAAATCCTTCGACTGGGAGCAATTTTAAGATCAACGCAAGCGGCTCGTCATACGGCGGCCGCCCAACCTTCAAATAGCAACACTGATGAACAAGACATTTAAGCGCGTGGATCTCAGCCTCGTAGGCCGCGAAGATCCCTTTCAAGCCATCGGCCACGAATGGTTTCTGATTACGGCCGGCACACCGACGCATTATAATATGATGACGGCCAGTTGGGGGATGCTGGGCATCCTTTGGAACAAGCCCGTGGCTACGATTTTCATCCGTCCGGAGCGATATACGCACGACTTTGTCGAGACTACAGACCGCTTGACGCTGAGTCTGCTCGGCGATCATCGCAAGGCCTATCAAATCTGTGGCTCAAAATCGGGGCGGGATCTGGATAAGACGGCCGCTGCAGGCCTCCACCCCGCGACGCTACCCGATGATCTCGTCACTTTCGCTGAAGCCCGCTTGGTTTTGGTTTGTCGCAAACTCTACAAGTCGACTCTGCGCGCCGACGAGTTTATAGACGCACAACCTTACGATCGTCATTACAGCCCCAAAGAAGGAAATTTGCACGACGTATATGTCTGCGAAATAGAAGCTGTCTACGCCCCCGAAGGCGACGCCTAAGCGTAGCCTGCAAAGGGCGCAATCATCGTCCCGCTCAAAGCATCTACGGAGGCTTTGGGCGGGATTTTTTTTGCGGAGATCAAGTATTTCTTCCGCCTTTTTAGTCATTGCATAACCACAGCAGTCGACCGCTGACGTTTTTCATCACGAGAAAAAAGGTGTGCGATCGTGATAAAAAAGGCTTCACCTCACGAGAAAAAAGGTTTGCACTCACGAGCGTAAACAAAAGAAGCAGACGGGCGGCGGTTGCAAGTTGGGGGCACGCCGATTAAAAAGAGGGCACGCCGACAAAGAAAAAGGCTCTGCCGCAGAGCGCCGATGAGCCTCGGCCGATTAAAACAAAAAAGCCTGCCTCCAAAGGGAGACAGGCGGCACTAAAACTATATTTTTACCTTGGCAAAGGTAATTGAGCCAAACTATTTATCGACCGAATTGATACGTTATCTCATAGAAGCACGGCCGAACTGAGCCTTTGGAGCGTTCATGTCCTTCTGTGCTGGGCACGATCAAGCGCACTTTGGCTATTTCGCCCGTCGGCGTCGTTTGCCGGCCCAAACCGATAAACGGCAGGGGGAACAACCAGCCCGAAGGAACGGCAGCTCCGTAAAGACTCTTCATCACGCCGCTATTAAAAAGTCCGCTATAGATGCCATAACTATTGGTCACGGTCATCACATCCGGCCTATCCTCGTTGGCCAAGACGTTGTTGCCCGACTGCAAACTGTCGGTAGCCAAATTGTATTCAAGGTAACGGCAAACGACAGGGGCGCTTTTGCCCGACGCAATCTTACCGGGTTGGCCCTTGCGCAGAATCTGCATATAGACGCCCGATCCGGCAAAGAGTACGTACTCGTTTTGGGCTACGTTGGTCGTAGAATCTTGCTTGTAAAATTGCTCTTCGGAGATGACTTTGATGTTTCCTGGCACATCAAGCAGGTATAGCCCCGACTCAGCGTCGACGACCTTCGCGCCTTTCTTGAGGAAGTTTTGCACCTGTCGACGCTCCCGTTTACGCTTATCGGCATAGGAAGTATCGTCATTGCTGCAAGCCTGAAAAAGGCAAATGCCGGCAAGCAGAAGCGGCAACACGAGCGCTACACGCTGCCACACATTGCGGCATAAACGGATGCGAAAGGATGTATTTTGCATTGTAATCATTCTTATTTTGGGCAAAAATAAGCAATAACACGCACGTGGGCCGCATTTTTTCAAAAGGAATTGCGGCATAAAGCCGAAAAAACGCTAAAATTGCAAACCGGTTTGGCAGGTTGTCGGGTTATTGGCGCGCCACTTTCCATCGGTGGCCTTTGTATAATAATCCGCGTGCGCCCTCGCTCAACTGATCGGGCGCCGGCGAGGCACTTAGGCGCGCAAAGATACACCATCAACAGGCCACAACGCGCACGAAACGAGCGAAAAAGGGGAAAGGAGCATAGGATTTTGCGTAAAATGCGCCCAAATTATTTGCAGAATTAAAATAAACTCCTACCTTTGCAAGCGCAAACGAAAGGGTACCTTGACCGAGTGGCTAGGTAGCGGTCTGCAAAACCGTGTACAGCAGTTCGAATCTGCTAGGTACCTCTACAAAGCGGAGCACTTCGTCAGAAGTGCTCCGCTTTTTTAGTTTTATTCCATATCTCAAGGGCCGCGCGCCGCATCAGAAGGGCAAGCCAACGGCAAAATGGAGGACGAAATCGCGAGAAAATTTGGGGTGAATCAGCGGATAGTGACCGCGACCTGAGGGATAAACGGGGTCAACAGCCTTCATGCCGCCATCTAAACGCAAGATAAAATAATCAAGGTTGAGGCGGAGGCCCAAACCATAGGCCACGGCCAACTGCTTATAGAAAGAATGCAGGTGGAATCGGCTTCCTGAAAGATTTTCATAGCGTCGCGTGTTCCACACATTACCGGCATCTACGAAGAAAGCACCATTGAATTTCCAGAAAAGCGCCGTGCGCCATTCAAAACTCAAATCGAGCTTCATATTTCCCGTTTGGTTGATGAAATCTACTTTGCCGTCCTTCTCTACATAATTGCCCGGGCCGAGCGAACGCACATTCCAACCGCGCACGCTGTTGGCCCCACCGGCAAAATAGCGCTTCTCGTAGGGGATTACGGCAGAGTTTCCATAGGGAATTGCCAAGCCAAAAGCGGCGTGAAACGCGAAGGTGTTGCGGCTATTTATACGCAAACTGCGCACAAAATCGACGTCGACCTTTACATATTGGGAATAGGCAATATTAAACAGCCTGTGTTGGCCCGCTTCATTCTTACTTGCTCTGACGATTTTGGATATTCCGTGCAGCAGATTGCCGGCTGCTTCGATGCCAAGCTTCACTTGCCAGCCCTTTGTCAGTTGGCCGGTAAGCGGAGAGAATGTTACGCTGCCTCGTTCCTTATCTTGCTGGGAGTTATATACGAAACTGTAGCCCGTATTCATAATGAAGAGATCCGCATAACTGGCTCGCAAAATCGAATATCGAGGGTCAGCGTTGTTAAGATAGTCGCGCCTAAACGTATTGGAAATCCAGGGCATAAAAACATAGTTGAGGCTGATCATATCAAAACGATGCTGAAAGCCGGGATGGGCGTGATAACTCCAGCGATAGGCCCAGTTGCCCGTGACTACACGCCGATGAAACTCCGGCCTGTTTTGCGAATTGTACATAAAGCTGAGGTCGCTCGTTGCCTTTAAGCGCTGGCGCGCCGATTGGCGCACAAAAGGCAGGCGAAAGGTGGGAAAACGGAGCGAAGCCTCGCCGCTAAACTCTAAGTAGTTTTCGTTGCCGTAGCCTTCCAAGCCCCTGATGGCTTCGTAAGCCATTCTTCCCTTCAAAAGCAGACGTTCGGCGCCCTTAAATAAGTTGCGATTCGTAAAGGAAAGGGCCAAAGCAGCGCCTAAGTCGCCGCTGGTATTCGTCCCTTCAAGCTCGAGACTGACTGCATTGGGCTTGTTGCGCACAATCGTAACGTCGGCATCGAGCAAAGCAGAATCGCCGGGCGGCTCGTTAAACTTAATCGTCGTATAGCGCACCGCCGACAAACCGTTCATTGCCGAATAGCTGTCTTGAACGTCTTCTTCGCGGAACAGACTATCGGGCCGGATTAACAGATGATTTTTGTAGAGATGTTTACGAAAGGCCAACTTGTCCGCACCCAGGCTCGGCGAATCCCATATTTTGATCGTACGAAAGCGGTAAGGCTGATAAGCCCGCACCGAATCGATGCCGGGCGGGCGGGAAAAGACGAAAGTCAGCGCCACACGGTCACTGCCGGCAACGGTATCGGCGTCGTAACCGACAAAGTCGCGGTTGATGCGATAGTAACCTTGGTTCTGCAGGGCTGTGATCACACGATTGCGCTCTTCATTCAGCACCGAAACGTCCAAAGGCATACCCACGTGGAGCAAGCTTTTAGTGCGCAAAGCTGATACAGCGCGCTCCAAACGCGGATCATCGAAGCGGTAGGCCAAAGAATCGACAACATAGCGCACACCCGGCCGCAACTTATACGTAAGTCGGACGCGCCGCCGGCGCTTTTGTGTGAGCGTATCTACCGCTGCGTGCAGATAGCCTCGCGATTGGAGAGCAGCGAGCAGCGCAGCGCGCGAAGCAGCAGTCGACGCCGTATCATAAACGACGGGCGCTTCGCCGAGGCGGCGAAAGAAACGGCCGCGGCGCTTTGTCGTATCGGCCGGCGAGAGGCAATAAATGCCGAGCGGCACTTTAACCAGATTAAACCAGCGCGCATTTGGCTGCTGACGCACATATTTAATATAGTCGGCAGTTTTGACTTGCTTAGTTGCAGATACCACTTTGATGTCGCTCAGCATCGCTTCGTCGCCCGCCAAATAGCGTGTAGGCGAGCACGATTGCAGCAAAAAAAGCAGCAAAGTAAGTCCTGCGAAGAGCAGGGATAGAGAAACGTGACGGTTCAAAGGCTTCAATTTTGAAGCAAATATACTACTTCATTAGCTTCTGTCTTTGTAATTTTGCCGAAAAATCCATAAGATGCTGACAAGAGCTGAAATAAAATGGCTGCACGGCCTGACGCGCAAGCGGCAGCGCGATGCTGAAGGCCTCTTCATCGCAGAAGGGCCGAAGGTAGTCGGAGATCTGCTGGCCTTGCTCCCTTGCCGACTGCTCTTAGCAACGGCTGATTTTCTACAAAGCAGAGCGCAATGGTCCGCCGCAGAGGTGCGCGAGCTCTCGGCGTCGGAACTGGCGCGCGTTTCGCTCTTGCAAGCGCCGCAGCAAGTCGTTGCCGTTTTTGAAAAGCCCACGCCGGCGCCTTGGCAGCCCACAGACGAACTGGCTTTGGCTTTAGATGGCGTGCAAGATCCGGGTAATGTGGGGACGATTATCCGATTAGCCGACTGGTTCGGTATACATAATATATTGTGTAGCCCAACTACGGCCGACGCCTTCGCGCCAAAAGTGGTGCAAGCTACGATGGGCGCACTCGGCCGTGTCAATCTCCACTACGTAGATCTCTGCGAAGCGCTCGCCAAGTTGCCTGTGAAGACACCGATTTACGGAACTTTTCTCGACGGATCGAATATTTACGAGCAAACATTGGATACGAAAGGCCTCATCATAATGGGCAACGAAGGCCAAGGCATATCGCCCGCCGTCGAGCGTTTCGTTTCAAAGCGCTTGTTCATACCTCGCTTCCCCCTCAATGCAATGGGCAGCGAGAGCCTCAACGTTGCGATGGCCACAGCCATCGTTTGCGCCGAATTCAGACGAAGAAATTACTAAACAATGAACCTACTCCTCCTCATTAACATAAGCTTGTTGGCAACGATGCTGCTCTGCCTGCTCGCCCTTTGGCGCTTTCGCTGGCGCGATTATTCTCTGCCGGCACATTGGTCTGAAACTGCCGAATCGACGGAGCAGCCTGCGATCTCGATTATCATTCCGGCGCTCGACCAGGGCGACTATTTGGCCGAGTATCTGCCGGTTTTCTTGCAGCAGAACTATCCTTCGTTTGAAATTATCGTAGTCGACGAGGCCTCGACCGACAATACGCCCGACGTGCTCAAGCGCCTATCGGCCGAAGATAAGCGGCTGCGCTACTTATCCGTACCGCGTTCGGCGCGCCACATAGAATTGACCAAACTGGCTTTGACGTTGGGCGTGCGATCCGCACGTTTTCCTTGGGTGGTCTTTACGCGGGCCGACTGTCAACCGGCGTCGTCCGACTGGCTCTCTCGACTGGCGGAGCAGTTTGCACCCGGCGTAGAGATGGTCGGAGGCTATGCCAACTATCTCAACGATGAGACGCGCCAAGCACGCCGCCCGATCTTCGAACGTCTGCGTTTGCAGTTGCGTTTGGCGCGAGCCGCTCGGAGCGGACGCCCCGTTTATGCCGACCCCTGCAACCTGGCCGTCAAGAAAGCCTTTTTTATGGCGCAGGAGGGCTTTGCCAATAGTCTGCTGCTTCCCTTTGGGGAGGAAGAATTGTTTGTGGATGCCTATGCTACGCCTGAAAATTTCCGCCTGACTTGGCATCCTGACGCCACGATTTGCCAGCAACTACCCGCTCGCCGCCTGCTTTCCGACGAGCGGATCTATACGGCGGAGATCACCAATCGCAGCAGTCGCCGCCGCCGACTGTATGCTGCGCGCGAAGCGTGGGCTTCCTGCTTTTTCTTTCTGTTTTTCCTGCTGACGCTGACTTATATCGGCGAGCGTACATTTTATATTTTACAACAATCAGTTTACTTTATCCAAGATTTGGCCACAGATCTGCCCTTCTTGCTCCTGCTCATCACGGCTATCATCCTACCGATCCGCTTGATGCGCAAGGCTACGCGGGCTCTGGGTGAGCGTCGCTTTGGCGGGATGCTGATTGCCTACGCTTGGCTGCAACCTTTGCGCAACCGGCTCACGTATTTGCGCCGCCTCCACCGCAGCGACAGTTTCGTGCGTCCCTCTTTATAATTGCTCACTTTTGACTGACGGCCGACAAACGGCCGATACCGCTGATAGCGTCCGGCCTTTGCCTGCTACCGGCAGTTATTGGCGCGTAAAGGATCGACTTTTACCGCCACGCAAAGACACAAACTATGGCGAAAAGTCAAAGTTTGATACATTTAGTCCCCTACTATCCCCTCTCCTCCTCTTCTTTCTACACTCAACGCCTTAAATGGCGACGCTTGAAACGCAAAAATGACCGCAAGAAGGCGGCTTTCGTTTTCGTTTGGTGTCGGCAAACGATAGTTTGGTCCCACCAAACCATAGTTTGTTCCCGGCAAACGATAGTTTGGCGGCAGCAAACAATAAACAAACAAAGTAGAACAATGCAAAAATCAGCGCAGAAGCACGCACAAAGGAGATCTGCCCACCAGCCGGCGCACCGAATGCCCCACTTTACTTCTCCTTCGCAAGCACAAGGCAAAGAAAATCTATAACAGGCCATACAAAGACGGCGGGCAATCGAGAGCTTACATCCGAAAAACGACTGCTCGCTCTGCCAAGAGGCCGCTTCAGCATCAAGGCATCAAGCGAAATAAGCGGAAAAGAAATCCCTCAGCAGAAAAAAAGTGCACAAAGTATTTGGCAAACCAAAAAATCATTCTACCTTTGCACTCGCTTAACGGCAATTAGGTAGATCCGCTAGCTCAGCTGGTAGAGCACAACACTTTTAATGTTGGGGTCTTGGGTTCGAGCCCCAAGCGGATCACACCAAGAAAAAGAGGCTTATCGCAGGATAAGCCTCTTTTTTCGTTGATAGACCTATATTCGCCTCCACTTGATCAGTGCGGCGTCAGTTTATCACAGTCGGCCGACTCGCAAAGCAAACGAAACACTACGACCAAGTCGCAACTTTTCAAATACGATTGCGCCGCCCAAACGTATGGCCCTACCCGAAACGAACAGGAACAAGTTTTGGCGGCGCAATCGAAAACATTCAGCTGCTTTAAGCGTAGGCATTCTTAAGCGGGAATCATACGCACGCCTATCGTATCAAGACTAACTTACGCCTCGATACAGCCTTTTATTTTACTAAGGTAGCGCGAACGATGCGCAAGCCAATCATAGGCAAACAAGCAACAGATTTACGTAAACGAAAAAAAGAAAGCCTCTCCGAAGAGAGGCCATGGGAATAAAATCCTTCGGCATATAGCCTTATTGTGATATGATGTAGAATATCCTTTTTCTGAGGCAAATTTAAGAATTTCATTTGTACATGCCAAATTTTTGGTCTATTTTTACAAAAAATTTACAAACTTACCTTATGAAAACCCGAATATTAGGTCTCGATACCGGTACCAACAGCTTAGGTTGGGCAGTTGTAGATCGCGATGAAAACAACCAATATACGCCCATCTGCCGCGGAGATTTAATCTTCACGGAAGGCGTGAAGCAAGAAAAAGGCATCGAATTTTCTTTGGCTGCCGAAAGAACTTCTTATCGCGCTTCGCGGCGCCATTACTTCCGCCGGCGTCTGCGCAAAGTAGAAGTGCTGAAAGTTTTGGTGAAGCATAAGTTGTGCCCGCCGCTTTCTGATGAAGCGCTCAACCGTTGGCATACGAAAAAAGAATATCCGCTCGATGAGGACTTCATACTTTGGCAGCGCACGAACGAAGCTGACAATAAGAATCCTTATCACGACCGTCACATTTGCTTGCACCGCAAGTTGAACTTGAAAGGTTCTCAGACGGATCGCTATACGCTGGGGCGCGCACTCTATCACTTGACGCAGCGCCGCGGCTTCTTGAGCAACCGACTTGACCAAAACGAGGAGGCGGAAGAGACGGGCAAAGTAAAATCTGCTATCTCCGAATTGAGCAAAGAGATGAAGGAGGCGGGATGTGAGTTCTTGGGCGATTACTTTTACCTACTCTATCGCACGGAAGGCAACCGTGTGCGCATCCGTTCCCGCTATACGGACCGAGAAAAGCATTATTTGCAAGAGTTTAAGGAGATCTGCCGCGTACAAGAATTGGACGAGGATCTGGCAAAAGCGCTGGAGAAGACGATTTTCTTTCAGCGCCCGCTAAAATCCCAGCGCCAAGGCGTAGGTAAATGCACGATGGAGAAAGGCCATTCGCGCTGCGCCGTCTCGCATCCTTTATATGAGGAATATCGACTGCTCTGTTATCTCAACAATATCCGAATCAAAACGCCATTTGATGATCGTTTGCGTCCATTAAATGCGGAAGAGCGAGAGAAGATTACTCCCCTCTTCTACCAAAAAAGCAACTTCGACTTCAAAAAGATTGCTAAAAAGCTCGCAGGAAAAACGCCTTTTGGCTGGATAAGAGATGAGGAGGATTGGCCCTACCAATTTAATTATCGCATGACGCAAGAGGCGCCGGCTTGCCCCACAACTGCACAACTAATGAAGGTATTTGGCGAAGATTGGGAAGCAGCATTGGCTGAAACTTACACAATGAACGCCAAGCAGGACGGAACGTTAAAAACAGAAGATGAGATTTGCACGGACATTTGGAACGTGCTCTATTCTTTCTCTTCAAAAGAAAAGCTGAAGGAGTTCGGGTTAAAGAAACTGCAACTGGATGAAGTGCAAGCCAAAGCTTTCTCGGAAATTCGCCTGACACGCGACTTTGCCTCGCTAAGCTTGAAGGCAATACGCAAAATTCTTTTCTTCTTGCGCACAGGCGAAGACTATTCGAAGGCTATCTTTTTGGCAAACATCCCAACAATTGTCGGTGAAGAAATATGGAGCAACATTGAGCGACGCTCTCGCTTGCTATATAAAGTCGATGTAGCCCTTCACCCGCAAGAAGAGGACGAAGCAGAAGAGCATCGCACAATCGCAGAGCGCATCAAAGCGGCAGTGGCGGCAGAAGTGCCTGATGCGCCGATCGATTTGCTGTATCACCCCTCAATGATTGAGGCCTATCCGGACGCCAAACGAAACGAGCGCTTCGATTGCTACCAACTGGGCTCTCCGAAGACGAATGCTGTGCGCAATCCGATGGCCATGCGCTCGCTGCATATGGTGCGCAAAGTAATCAACCACTTGCTGCGCAAGCATATCATTGATGAGAAGACAGAAATACACATTGAATATGCGCGCGAACTGAACGATGCCAACAAGCGCCAAGCCATTGCTGATTGGCAACGCGAGCTAAGCAAACGGCACACAGCATATGCGCAAAACATTAGGCAACTCTATAAAGCTGAAACCGGCTTAGAGATTGAGCCGACGAAGGCAGACATCTTAAAATATCAACTCTGGGAAGAGCAGCAACACGTCTGCTTGTACACAGGTAAGAAGATTGGCATTGCAGACTTCTTGGGCGCGAACCCGAAGTTTGACATCGAGCACACAATCCCGCGCAGCCGAGGCGGCGATAGTACACAGGAGAACTTAACGCTTTGCGAAAGTAAGTTCAACCGCGACATCAAGCGCGACAAGTTGCCCACAGAATTAGCCAACTATGAAGAAATCTTAGCGCGTATCGAGCATTGGAAGAAGCAGTGCTACGCGCTGAAGCTAAAACGAGACGGCATCCGCACGCATTCGGGCCTGGAGAAGAGTATAAAGGATTCTAAGATTCGAAGACGCCATCTTGTGGGCTTAGAATACGGCTACTTGAAGGGGAAATATGATCGGTTTACGATGAAAGAAGTTCCCGAAGGCTTCAGTCGGCGTCAAGGTGCGGGCATCGGCTTGATTTCAAAATATGCCGGCCTCTTCTTGAAGTCGCTCTTTAAGGACCCGAAAAACCCAAATCGCTCCAACGTCTATGTCGTCAAAGGCGCTATTACGGCTGAGTTCCGCAAACTATGGGGCTTGCAGCAAGCCGATGAGGCGAAATCGCGTGAGAATCATACGCACCACTGCATTGATGCTTACACCATCGCTTGCATTGGGCCGTACGAATACGCTGCCTTAGCTGCATATTATCGAAGCGATGAGGAGTTCAAGTATGGGAGGCGCCGTGAAAAGCCGCAGTTTGAGAAACCTTGGCCCAAGTTTACGGAAGACTTGCTGAAACTGCAAGAGGAGTTGCTCATCGTGCATCAAACTACTGACAAACTGGGCAAACGAGATCGGCGAAAAGTAAAGACGCCGCGCGGGAAGTTCCTCACAGGCGGCGACTCCGCACGCGGCAGGCTACATCAAGAAACGTATTATGGTGCCATCAACTACGATGGCAACATAAAATATGTCGTAAGAAAGCCGCTGGATAGTTTAACTGAAAAGGACTTGGATAAAATTGTCGATGAAACGGTTAAAGGCATTGTCAAAGGCGCCGTAGAAGCCAAAGGCAGTTTGAAGGAAGCCCTTGCCGACGGTATATATATGAATAAGGAGAAGGGGATCTTGATTAGGCGGGTGAGGATCTTTTCCGACGTAAGCGAGCCAATTAATTTAAAACAGTTACGTGATGTTTCAACCAAAGAATACAAACGGTATATCCACTTAAGAAAAGATGAAAACTATCTCTTCGCCATATATGAAGGTCTAGACAAGAAGAATAAGAAGCAAACAGAAACCGCGACTGTCGACTATTTAGATGCGGCTAAGTTCTACAAGGATAGCAAACGAAGAGACAAAGCAAATAGTCTTGTCGGTGACTATAGTAAGAAAAACAAGCTCCCACTTAAATGCATTCTAAAGAAAAGGCAAATGGTTTTATTCTATGAACACAGCCCGGAAGAAATCAGGTTTAAAGACAAAAAGGACCTTTCCAAGCGATTATATATCGTAACATCTATTGCGAAAGATGGGCGCGTAAAATTTCTGCACCATCAAGCAGCCACTGCAACGGGAATACAGTCATCCCCAATTCCTTTTACAAATGATGGAGAACATCAGCCTTATTATCGTTTGTCTGCTTCTAACATAAAGGTCTTAGTTGCTGGGATTGATTTTGACATTAACATTTTAGGTGAGATCACGCCAAAGCTCTAATAGTCTTATGCTCAAGCGCAGCCTTGTCTTTATGCATCCGGCCACTTTGTCTTTACGAAATGGGCAAATGGTTATCATCAGAAAAGAAATTCCTGATGATAACCTTACCGTTCCCATTGAAGACATTGGTTTGGTGATGATCAACCACGCGATGGTAAGCTTAACCATCCCTCTTCTAAATGCTTTAACAGAGCAAAACGTAGCGGTCATCTTCTGCAATGAGAAAGGTATGCCTGCTTCGATGCTCTACAATTTGCAGGGCAACACCACGCAGGGAGAAACCTTACGCAACCAACTCGAAGCCGGCGAGGTACTCAAAAAGACGCTTTGGAAACAGATCATTGAAGCTAAAATAAAGAATCAGGCTGCACTTTTAAACAAGATGGGCAAGGAGGGTAGCATCTTAAAGCCCCTTTATACGAATGTAAAAAGTGGAGACAGCGATAATCGGGAAGGCATCGCGGCCAGATTGTATTGGGCCGCCTTGTTTGGCCGCGATTTCATCCGCGATCGGAACATACCGGGAACAAATGCCCTCTTAAACTATGGCTACTCGATCTTACGGGCAGCCGTTACGCGGGCCTTGGTCTCCTCCGGTTTGTTTCCGGCATTGGGCATCTTCCACCATCATCGCAGCAACGCCTTCCCCTTGTCTGACGATTTGATGGAACCTTTCCGACCTTTTGTAGACGAGATCGTGTTTGAACTAACGGCCCAAGGCGAGGCGGAACTAAACACAGCGACCAAAAGCCGCCTGATCCGCGTGCTATACGTCGACACTTACTTTTCCAAAATAACACGCCCCCTATCCGTGGGCTTAAGTATGACGATGGCTTCCTTAGCCAAGTGCTATGCCAAGGAGCAAAAGAAGTTGGTCGTCCCGTTATTAAAATGAGTGAAGTCAGATTAAACGCTTATCATATTATGTGGCTCTTTGTGATGTTCGACTTACCTACGATGACCAAGAAAGATCGCAAAGCCTCGGCCCTTTTTCGGAAACAACTTGAAAAAGATGGATTCTCGATGCACCAGTTCAGCGTCTATATCCGCCATTGTGCCTCAAAAGAAAGTGCTGATGTACACATAAAGCGCGTAAGATCCAACTTACCGGCAAAAGGATCTGTCAGCATTCTCTCCATTACCGACAAGCAATACGCCGGCATCATCAACTTTTGGGGTGCAGAAAGTAAAAAGCTACCGGCTACGCCCCTGCAATTAGAACTATTTTAGTACTTTTGCCCATAGAAAGTTACGCATCAACACCATTTCCTATACACAAATACCCTTTTAAAGGCTTCCATATCAATGGATTATCTCATATAGGTTGTGGTTTGATGTAGAGGAAAGATATAACGCAACGATAATTAGAAGAATGCAGCGGCTGTTTTGTTGTGGTTTGATGTAGAGGAAAGATATAACGCAACCCAATAAGCACGCCAAGGTAACTGCGACATATTGTGGTTTGATGTAGAGGAAAGATATAACGCAACCACTGCATAAGGGACGGCGACTGCTTGCGCATTGTGGTTTGATGTAGAGGAAAGATATAACGCAACCCAAGGAGGGACGGCAAAGCGACCGACAAATTGTGGTTTGATGTAGAGGAAAGATATAACGCAACGTATGGGCGGCAATAAAAGAAGCCGCGCAGATTGTGGTTTGATGTAGAGGAAAGATATAACGCAACTTGTAGAGACCGCTCCAATCTCGGATGCTGTTGTGGTTTGATGTAGAGGAAAGATATAACGCAACCTGGTTGTCGACGTCAAAAAATCGGGCTTGGTTGTGGTTTGATGTAGAGGAAAGATATAACGCAACCCTAAACCAATCGCACCAGTCAGCGAGGGAATTGTGGTTTGATGTAGAGGAAAGATATAACGCAACCGTTTTGCGAAATCGTGAAATCTTGCGACGTTGTGGTTTGATGTAGAGGAAAGATATAACGCAACATACTCTGCGTAACGAGGTGTGTAGCCAAAGTTGTGGTTTGATGTAGAGGAAAGATATAACGCAACTAGACAGTCAAATAACTGTAAACGGTACAGGTTGTGGTTTGATGTAGAGGAAAGATATAACGCAACAACGCTTGATAGTTGAGCGCTCATTGTTGAGTTGTGGTTTGATGTAGAGGAAAGATATAACGCAACACGCTTCATATTGAAGGTGTTAATTATCGGTTGTGGTTTGATGTAGAGGAAAGATATAACGCAACGATTTGCTGGAAGATTGTATTCATTCTGTTGTTGTGGTTTGATGTAGAGGAAAGATATAACGCAACTAAATCGCTGAAATTGAGCGGAAAAGATTGGTTGTGGTTTGATGTAGAGGAAAGATATAACGCAACAGCAGCTGGCAATATTGTAGCACAAACAGGTTGTGGTTTGATGTAGAGGAAAGATATAACGCAACACATGGCTATATAATCGGTTTAATGTCCATGTTGTGGTTTGATGTAGAGGAAAGATATAACGCAACATCCATCGATAAAAAGTTGAGCGGCTAATAGTTGTGGTTTGATGTAGAGGAAAGATATAACGCAACTTGTAGAGACCGCTCCAATCTCGGATGCTGTTGTGGTTTGATGTAGAGGAAAGATATAACGCAACCTGGTTGTCGACGTCAAAAAATCGGGCTTGGTTGTGGTTTGATGTAGAGGAAAGATATAACGCAACCCAATCTTTTTACCTATTCTGCGCTCACGGTTGTGGTTTGATGTAGAGGAAAGATATAACGCAACAATTACTTTCGCTCAAAAGAGCAGGCAGAAGTTGTGGTTTGATGTAGAGGAAAGATATAACGCAACTTCTTGCGGTATATTTCAAAGGTTTTGTGGTCATTTCCTTGCCATAGTCGTGAGAACATCCGATATTTGCATCGTCCTTTCACCGGTGTTAAGGAGCGGAAAACCTTGGTAGTTAAGGGTCCTTGATCGTATGGAAGTGCTGAGCTAAACCGGAGAAAGGGAAAACTACCGCTTTTTTATTTTTCTTCTTCCTATTTCCTTTTTACTTGAAGTTGTGTTTATAATGTGTCATTGTGCGTCAGTGCGGCCTCGGATTATTGGGCGTAATGATAACTTCTTAGGGTTGGTCTCTCCAAACGTCCTTGTTCTTGTACGCGTTGGGTAATTTGAAAGACCAACCCTAAGGGGTTGTACAACGGGGTAGGGCATTAAACAGGGTTAAAGCGCTGCTCGCTTTAACTCTGCTCTGCCAAAAGACCAAGCCTAAGGGCTTGCTTTATTGTGGCGTGCTATAGGCTTGTGTTTTCGCTTTGCTTTAATGCCTTATTCTCTAAAAGGAAAAGTTTAAGGGCTTATAGGTGGTGGGAGTGAGTTGTAGCGTAGTCGTTGTGTGAGTGATATTGATTATATTAAGTCTTCTGCAGGTTCTGGGGCGTTGTGAACTGTGCGTTGTTTCTGGAACTATGAAAATAGTTGGTATGTCCCTCCAAACTAAGGAGAAATATGCCGACTTATTAAAGGGAAGTTTTTTTCTTTCGAGGCGAATGTGGCGTTTGAAGAGAGACACGCGAAAAAATGCTCTTCTTCGTCTCTTGGTGTGGACGCGAACGGAAGGTGGGAGAGCATCGTGCTTCATCATTCCTTCTCCTTTATATTATCGTTTTCCTCTTTTCCTCCTCGTGCCTGTTCCGGCGGCTTTCGGCTTTCTGCGCTCGGCTCTTTTTTGCTGCACATATTTCCACACTTTTACGGCGAGCCGTTTGTCGTTGTCCGAGCGGCCTACGTATCTGTACTCGCCCTTTTTGGGGTCGAAACTTATCTGTTGGGGCAAGTAGTTTGTAGGACTGTCTGTGTCAATTTGGGGTGTTCCTACCATTTCCCACCAATTGTCGAGGAGTGATGCCTTGTAGATTTTGTAGTGTCCCGTTTCTGTGTCCTTGACAAAGTGGGCTACGACGCTGCATTCTTCGCCGTCTTTGCTCCTCACTCTGCAGTATTCCCAATAGAGGGTGAACTCGGGGTTGAGTTCTCTAAACCTGTCTTCTTCCATTTCCGACCCACATAAAAATAGGCCGAGTTTACGGGGCGTAGAGGGCTACAAGCTTCAGGTAGGTCTTGCCATCTTGGTCGCTCTCCAAACATACGTTCAGGTTTCGTTGCTCGAACAGCGGCTTCGGGAGTTTTGTGGGTACATGCTGTGTTGCGTTGCACATTAAGGTGAATAGTATGAATATGATTGCTCGTATCATTATTTCTGTTTGTTACTTCATCCTTTGAGCTAGTTGCCCACCGTTGCTTTTTGCTCTTCATTGCATTTGCTCCGACACGACTCGGCTAAATGACCACTATCGGGCGAATGGCGTAGGGCGATATTCGTTGTTGAGCTTTATCAGATGTGCTAAATACTCTTGCGCTCCTCTTTTAGCAGTGCCCATTAAGTTTTCTTTCTCTTCTTGGGCTTTGGTTCGGGTAGTTCTTTGCAAGTGGATCGCACGAGAGCAGCTATGTATTCGTGATCATCGAGTTCTTCAATATAAAAATAGTTTTTAGCGCCTTTGTATGGCGGTTGGAGCTGCTCCGTGCGCAGGAGTTTTCGCCCTGCTTCCGTTGGCTTTATGTAGAACCGGTTGTCGCAAATCAGGCCGAAAATCTTGTTGTCGCAATAAATACCATAGTCGCCAAACATTTTCTTTGCGATTATTTCTCCGGCATTAGCACATTGGTCGGCAACGTACTGTACAAAATCAGGATTAGAAGCCATTCTTGATCAGTTTTTAATTGTTAGCGTATTTGCTTTCGTTTATTTGTTTTCTCCTCAAAGATTATCAAGTAGTCATACTTTGAATGAACGAGGATTCTTTCAGAATTGTCGAGCCATACATAGCCTTATACTTTTGTTGTAATTAGTCCTTGGCTATCCTTGCTCAATCGCTTAGTGATACATTAAACCGCGCGCTATAGAGTCTGGCCTGGCCTATGTTGAAATTGTCAGAAAAACTGTTGCCTTCGTATGGACTTTCAATAATCCAATTGTCCCGCTTGGCATAGATTTCCTCCGTTTTCCAATCTTGGTAAGTGTATCTGGTTGTTTTCATCTTACCGGTCTTGAAATCTTTCACTCTGACTTCTTTGCCTCAAAGATATAAAAAAAGCGAAGACGTCGCCACCTTTACCGGTAAAAAATAGATTTTGCTGAAGATGATAAGGTCGGACAGACAAGACAACTAATATTGCCACTCCTGAATCCTTGCTTGTTATGTTTCCGTGGCTTCTCCTCTTATAAGTGGTGCGCATATTGAAGAAGGCACAAACCTAGTCTTTGCGCATCAAATGTTTTCGTTGTGAGGCAGATAACTTCTCAATAGCATAGCGCAACATGGTTCGGGGCATCACCAAACGATGGTTTTCCACAAAATCAATCAATCTTTTTTCATCGCGTTTGCCTGCTTCGCGCAACATCCAGCCAATAGCCTTATGCATTAAGTCGTGCTTATGGCCCATCATTTTTTCGGCCAAGGCAAACGTGTCGTCTAATTGTCCCTGCCTAATAAAGGCGTAAGTAGACACCATCGCGATGCGGTTATCCCACAACAAAGGGCTTTCGGCTAGCCGATAAAGCAAGTTGCGTGGCTTGTCTAGCAAATAAGTGCCGATGGTTTCCCACGCGGTAAGGTCCACGAGGTCCCAATTGTTGATGTGTTGCGTGTTGCTTAAATAGAAGTCTACAAGCTCGGTGCGTGTTGGTTCATCTCCTTTGTTGAACTGAATCTTAAGAATGAATAAGGCGCAAAGGCGCACTTCGTGCCACTCAGACTGAATGAGTTGTTGCAAATCGGCCATATCCACACCAGCATGCGCCTTAGCCACACGGCGCGTTTCGGGTACGGTAACGCCTAAAAAGCGGTCGTTTTCGCCGTATTGTCCCTTGCCTGTTTTGAAAAACCTACTTAAATGTGCAGCCTTTTCAGCTCTTCCAAGGGTCTGCAATTCGTTAGTGATAATTTCTATAGCACTCATTGTCTGCTTCTTTAGATTGTTGATGAGGATATTTATCACCACAAAGTTAGTTAAAAGCACCCAAATGCATAGCACGATACCCTTATTGTTTTGATAATCACTAGCAGCGCTCGCGCCTAACATTGAGGATTGCCAGATAGATAATAACACCTTACTGCAATATACGAGGGTGCAGAAATTATTGTGCCATAAAAACAGTCGGTATAAATCTCCATATTAAGGGGAAATATACCGACTGATTAAAGGGAGGAGTTCTCAGCTACTCTTCGAGGTAAGTGTTTAGCTCGAAGAGAGAAGGGTTGATTATAGCGCTATTTTCTTCACGATGCGCTTACCCTCTTGATTTACAACTACGATGTAGTTGCCGTGAGCGAGAGAGACGGAGATGGAATCGTGCGCTTTCTTTTCTATGAGTTTCTTGCCATCCGTGCCATATACAAGGATGCGCGCGTTGTTGAGGCCGGAGATGTTTAGAACTTCTCCCTGCGTAGTGAAGCGCACGTTGTCGAGTGCGACGTTGGCTACTGATACCAATTCAAGCTCTTCGATGTGTGTAAAGGCCTTCCAACCCGGAGCTTGACTGTAAGCTGCTTTCGTGCCTTTGGGTACGTACAATGTAGCTGCTTCGATGTCTGCGATGTCAGCGAAAGCCAAATCATCAAGTGCGGGAGGCGTCGTGCTGTAAGAGTATACCTTAGCAATAGATTGGCAGCCTCTGAATGCACTGGCTCCGATGGTTACGTCCTTCGGAACGTTGAGCGTAACAATAGCCGAGCCTTGCAGTGCTTGCTCACCAATGTAAGTGACGCCTTCTTGGGGAAGGTCGAAACTTGCTAATCTGAAACAAGCCTTAAAGCAGAAGTCGCCGATGCGTTTGAGCGCTTTGCAGTGATCAATCTTAAGATCTACCAAGTTGGCTGCGCCGATGAAAGCATAGTTTTCCAATACTTCCACATTCGCCGGAAGCACAAGCTTTTGAGGATGGAAGTTGAAAGCAAAGGCATATTTCTCAATCTTTTTAATGTCGTTTGGCAGTTCGATAGGCTTTGCTTCTTGCCCCGGTTGTACAAATGAGGGGTAGTGCATCAAGGCGCGGTCAACCTTGCGAATGAGCATGCCGTTGAGTGTTTCAAAGAAATCGTTTCCGCCCTCAATCTTCTTGATTGGAATAGCGAAAGTGAATGCGCCCGTGCGCACCTTTTCTACAGAAGCAGGGAGTGAGAACGTTTCTTGCGGGTAAGCCGTAGCTACTTGTACCAACTCTTTGTCATCTTTTGAATAGATTGCGTTGTCTAAAGACGTGAAGTGTTGGTTTTCAGGTACGACAACCAACTTCTTCAACTGGCCGCAGAACATAAAGGGTAGTTCTCCGATGCTTTCTACTTGGGCAGAAATAGTCAAGCCCGTCAGGCTGGAACTCTTAAAGGCGAAGTCTGCAATATGTTTAACATTGTTGGGGATGACTACATCGCCTACGGCATCCCACTTAACCAGTGTGTTGCCTTCGATTACGGGGGCGTGGTCGCCACCTTGGTGTCCTTCTTCCTCGCAAACCAAGTGTACGGTGAGGTCGCTCGTAACATTGTTGACGCGCAACTCTTTATCTTTTTCCGTTTTCTCCTCATCGTTAACGATCCAAGTGCCTACCTTATAGCCGGCATTGGGAGCAGCCGTGAAGATGATATCTTTGCCGCTTGCTACAGCCTCGCCGTTGGCTACAGGTGCGCCTTCTGCGGTGCGAGCTGATACGGAACCATTGCCGCTGAGCTCTTTATAATTAATGACTACAGTGCCTTCGTTGCGCTCGAAACGAACGAGGAAGTCGATCGTCTTAGTCGGCGTTACCGTCCAAGTTGTTTTGCCTTTCAGCTCCTCATTTTCGATGTACTTGCCGTCACTATTTTCAAAGAGCCAATCCGTGACTTTATAACCTTTGACCGGCGTAGCGGTGAAAGTCACACTCTTGCCTGTGGGTACGATATCGCTGCTCTTGAATTCTTTGCCATCCATTACGCCCGTCACCGTACCCCCGGCGGCATTGGCCGACTTGAAGAATATGCGGTTACCTTCAGGGAGTTTGTTACAATGCGCTACGATGTTAAGATCTTCGTCGACCGACTTAATCTCAAGTACTTTCGGGTTCTGAGGATCGCCGTCGACTTTCTTGCCGTTAACCATCCAGTGAGAAAATTCGTAAGTCGTGAATTTGTAGCGGCATTCCATCTTGAGCGTACTGCCTTTGGCCACTTCGCCGCCGTTTTCTACAGTAACAGGGCCCGTAGTCCAAGCCTCGATAAAGCCTGAACCTTCCGGTTCAACCTTGAAGTTTACGCGATATTTCTTCAGTTCGCTTGCTGGCGCACCAACAATAATCTTCGCTTTCTTATAATATTGTTCCAATGCCGTCTTCACCGTTTCGTTGGCTACATAGATCGTCAGCGAAGTTTTATCAGCTGGGCCGCCATTGTTGTAGTTGCTAAAAGCCGTAAACTCTGTACTTTCGTGAATATCAACGAGCTTTATACCGCCAATCTGGCTAAATGACAAGAAACCTACATTTTCTAATTTGGGCAGATAGATGCTTTCTAAAGCATCAGCAGAGAGGAAGCTAGATTCGCCAATCGTTGTCACAGATTTACCAATGATTGTTTGCAGCGTCTTCACATTCTGAGCAGCACCGTCAGCAATTGTCGTTGTTTCATCGGGTAGCGTGATCTTCGCAAATTGTGGGAGAATGATGACAGCTTCCGCCTTGTCTTTTGAAAACACAGTACCATCCGCCACCACATAAGCTGCTTGCGCATTTGTGATCTTAAATTCAGTTATGTTCGCGTCGTTGTTGAAAGGATTCTTTTCAATCTTTTCCAAAACGC